>OHAD01003433.1_pt1 | contig 10224 bp, 8 predicted proteins | sample 1577011 | NCBI WGS metagenome assembly OHAD01 (sample SAMEA3541510, study PRJEB24748) | human gut metagenome | biome: human gut; feature: human-associated habitat; material: faeces | place: China | collected 2012
ATACGCTCGGAACGCATGGGGTTTCTCTTGTAGGCCATGGCTGACGAGCCAATCTGTGTTTTCTCAAAAGGCTCTTCCACTTCCTTCAGATGCTGTAACAGGCGGATGTCATTGCTCATCTTATGAGCGGATGCCGCAATACCGGCCAGCACGTTTGCTACTCTGGTATCCACCTTGCGGGAATAAGTCTGGCCGGATACAGGATAGCACTCCTTGAATCCCATCTTCGCTGCGATCATCGGGTCAATCTTATCGATGGTCTCCTGATCCCCGTCAAACAGCTCCAAAAAGCTTGCCTGGGTACCTGTCGTTCCTTTGGAACCCAACAGTTTCAGTTGGGAAAGGATATAATCCACATCGTTCAGATCCATCACCAGATACTGAAGCCACAGGGTGGCTCTCTTCCCCACCGTGGTGGGCTGGGCCGGCTGGTAGTGGGTATAAGCCAGCGTGGGCATTCCCTTGTATTCCTCTGCAAAGGCCGAGAGGGAGCGAAGCACTTCCAGCAGCTTGGACAGGAGGATCTTCAGGCCCTCCCGCATGATGATCACATCGGTGTTGTCTCCCACATAGCAGGAGGTGGCTCCCAGGTGGATGATTCCCCGGGCCTTGGGGCAGCACTCCCCATAGGTGTGCACATGGGCCATCACATCGTGGCGGAACTTCTTTTCATACTCCGCCGCCTTGTCAAAATCAATATCATCGATATGAGCCCGCATTTCGTTCAGCTGCTCATCGGTGATGGGCAGTCCCAGCTCCTGCTCGCTTTCGGCCAGGGCGATCCACAGCTTCCGCCAGGTGGAAAACTTGTACTGAGAGGAAAAGAGGTATTTCATCTCCTCGCTGGCATAGCGGGAATTGAGAGGTGTTTCATAAGAGCGATAGTCCTTCATGGGCACAGCCGCCTTTCATCTATAAAATACTGCTTTCATTTTACACAAAATCCCCTCTTCTGACAAGGGGCGCTATTTCAAAAATCCGGCCACCAGCCGTTCCTCGGCCTCTTCCCTGGTCAGACCCAGGGTCTGAAGCTTCCACAGCTGTTCCCCGGCGATCTTGCCGATGGCCGCTTCGTGGATAAGGGAGGCATCTTCACACCGGGCAGCCAAACGAGGTGCGGCGTCCACGGTGCCCTGGCCCATGAGCAGCGCATCGCAGGCGGTGTGGCCGGTGCAGGGGGCAAAGCCCCGGATGAGAGAGGAAAAGTCCTGATGGGAGTGATCCTTGGCCACCGCCCGGGAGACCAGATCACAGCCGCTGTTTTCTCCCATGAGATCCACTTCAAACTGGCTGTCGGCCTGCTGGTCCTTTTCGGTGAGCAAGCGCTCCCGCACCAGCAACCGGGCGTCTTTGCCCACTTTGCCTTTTGTAATGCGGCAGGTGCGGTCCACACCTCCCAGCTGGGTGGTGTCCATCTCCAGAAGGGAGCCTTCTCCCAGCTCAAACCAGGTCTGGGGGTCCAGCACCTTCTTGCCTTCTCCCTGGCCCTCGCCGGCGTGCTTTTCGATATAATGGACTTTGGCTCCTTCGGCCAGGAAGAAGCGATGGATGCCGCTGTGGCGGCTGCCCTCTTCCCCTTCTACATGAACGCCGCAGCCAGCGTAAATGGTGATATCGGCGTTTTTGCCGATGTGGAAATCGTTATAAACCACTTCGTCCACGCCGCCATGGGTGATGCAGGCGGGAATATACACCGTCTCTCCCTGAGTCCCCTCATCCACCGTAATGTCCAGGCCGCTCCCATCGGGTTTGAGGGTGATATGGGTGTGCTGGGTGGAGTGAATGGCGGCGCAGCCTCCATCCTCCCGCACGGAATAGGCGGACTTTTCCCACAGTTTTCCTTTGAAATCAGAGACCACTTCCAACAGTTTTTCGGTGATGGCTTTCATCAGTCATTCCCTCCATCCCAGGGGCACTGCCCCGATTTTTCCCCAAAGAGCCGGGGAAGCATCTGTTCCCTTGGCCCGATGTCGGCCAGTCTCCCCTGGCAAACAACGCCAATGGTATCGGCGATCTCCATCAGCCGCCGCTGGTGGGAGATGAGCACCAGGGCTCCCGGCCACCGGTCCCGGTCGCCGAACACCTGGATCAGCTTGTCAAAGCTCCACAGATCGATACCGGCTTCCGGCTCGTCAAACACCGCCGCCCGGGGCTTGCGGGCCAGCACGGTGGCGATCTCCACCCGCTTGATCTCCCCGCCGGAAAGGCCATTTCCCACTTCTCTTCCCAGGTAATCCCGGGCGCACAGCCCCACCTGAGACAGAAGATGGCACAGCTCTTCCCGGGAACACTGTTCCCCTGCCGCCATCTGCATCAGCTCTTCCACCGTCACACCCTTGAAGCGCACCGGCTGCTGAAAGGCATAGCCCAGCCCGGCCCGGGCTCTTCCGGTGATGTCCAGGCCGTCAATGCGCTGACCGTCCAGCCAGATCTCACCCTCTGCCCCTTCCCGCAGCCCGGCAATCACCCGGGCCAGGGTGGTTTTGCCGCCGCCATTGGGACCGGTGAGCACCAGCCGTTCTCCCTTCTGCACCTTCAAATTGATGTCCCGCAGGATCCATTTGTCTTCCTCTTCCAGTTTCCAGGATACATTCTTCAGTTCCAGCAAGTCTTCATCATTCCTTTTTCCAAACTGCAATCTATACTGATTTTATCATCTTTTCTTCTGCCGTCAAGTGCGCTTACGGACAAGCCCCCGGGGATTTTCCCCGGGGGCAGAATATCAGGCGTGTTCCTTTTTATACAGCAGGCGCACAGCGTTGAGCACACAAATCATGGCAACACCGCTGTCGGCAAAGACCGCCGCCCACATATTGGCGTAGCCAAAGAGACCCAGAACCATCACCAATGCCTTGATGGCCAGAGCGAAGATCACATTCTGCCAGGCGATGGAATTGGTCTGGCGAGCAATGGCCAGAGACTGGGGCACCGCTTCCATGGAGGAGGTCATAAAGACCACATCGGCGGCTTCGATGGCAGCATCGGCGCCGCTGCCCATGGCCGCACCCACATCGGCGCCAGCCAGCACCGGCGCATCGTTGATGCCGTCGCCTACGAACATCACCGCACCCCGTTCTTTCCGCACCTGCTGGAGTTTATCCAGCTTCTCTTCGGGAAGCAGACGGGCAAAGACCTGATCCACTCCGGTTTTTTCTGCCACGGCCTGGGCGCTTTCCGGCCCGTCGCCGGTGAGCATCACGGTGGCAATGCCCTGGCTCTTGATCTTGCCGATGGCCGAGGGAGATTCCTCCTTCACGGTGTCGGCGATGAGCAGACTGCCCAGCATTTTTCCATCCAGAGCCACCAGCACCTGGGTGCCTTCCTTGTGGGAAGGCAGATCGGACACCTGCACCCCATGGTTTTCCAGCAGCTTCCGGTTGCCGCAGAGAGCCAGGCCCTGGGAGGTCTGGGCGGCAATACCCTGACCGGCCTGTTCGGTGACCTGCTGAGGTTTTTCCAGAGAAATGCCCTTTTCCTTGGCCGCGGCCAGGATGCTGACGCCGATGGGATGGGTGGAGTTCTGTTCACAGATGGCGGCCACTTCCAGCACCTTCTGGGAATCCACTCCTTCCAGGGAATCGATCTGCTGCAAAACAAAGTTGCCCTTGGTGATGGTACCGGTTTTGTCCATCACCACAGCCTTGACATTTTTCATGGCTTCCAGAGAGACGCCGCCCTTGAAGAGGATGCCCTTTTTGGAACCGGCACCGATGCCTGCAAAGAAGGCCAGAGGCACACTGAGTACCAGGGCACAGGGGCAGCTGATGACCAGGAAGGTCAGGGCGGTATAGATCCAGTAGCCCCAGTCGCCGGTGAAGAGGGAGGGCAGAATGGCGGTGGCCAGAGCCAATCCCACCACCACCGGGGTATAGACCCGGGCAAAACGGGTGATGAACCGGTCGATTTTGGGCTTGCTGGCGGCGGCATTTTCCACCGAATCCAGAATACGGGTAACCATAGACTCTTCCAGCACTTTTTCCGCCCGCATCTCCAGCAGGCCGGAGGTATTGACGCAGCCGGAGGTCACCGGGCTGCCTTCGGTCACTTTCACCGGCACCGGCTCACCGGTAACCGGAGAGGTATCAATACGGCTTTCGCCCTTTGTGACAACGCCATCCAGAGGAATCCGGTCGCCGGGACGCACCAGCAGGATGTCTCCCACCTGGGCCTGGGAAGCAGGGATGGTTTCGGTTTTGCCTTCACCCAGCACCCGCTCCACCACTTCGGGGCGCAGGTCCACCGCCTCCATGATCTGGCTGCGGCTCTTTTCCACAGCGCGGTGCTCAAAATACTCACCGGCCCGGTAGAACAGCATGACGCCCACCGCTTCGGGGAAGTTGTCGATGCACAGCGCACCCAGGGTGGCAATGCTCATCAGGAAGTTTTCGTCAAACACATGGCCCCGGGTCAGGTTTTTCAAAGCGGTGAGCAGCACTTCGCCGCCCAGAATCACATAAGAAACCAGGAAAATGCCCCGCAGCCACAGGGAATCTTCCGCCCCGCCCAGCGCATGGCCCAGCACTTCACCGGCCACAAACAAGCAGGCGCCCAGCAGGATAAAGAGAAGATCCCGGCGCTCTTCCTTTTTTTCGTCCTTCTTTTCCTTCTCGATCTCCCGGCCATCCCCCCAGGGGGTGATGGTGGCGGTGCCCTCCACGCTGCGGGCGATCTCCACCATCCGGGGCAAAAGGGCGTCCGGATCTTTGGCGGTGACCCGCAGCTGTTTTGTGGCGAAAGTCAGCGTAGCCTCTTCCACTTCCTCCAGCTGGTTGATCTTCCCTTCGATCTTGGCGGCGCAGTTGGCGCAGTCCAGACCGTCGATGCGATAGGTCTTCCGGCGCATTCCCTGGGGCACACCCTCCCCCCGGGGGGTAATGGTGGCGGTGCCCTCCACACTGCGGGCAATCTCCAGCATCTGGGGCAAAAGGGCGTCCGGATCTTTGGCGGTAACCCGCAGCTGTTTTGTGGCAAAGGTCAGGGTGGCCTCCTCCACTTCCTCCAGCTGGTTGATCTTCCGCTCGATCTTGGCGGCGCAGTTGGCGCAGTCTAAGCCATCGATGATATACACCTTCCGGCGGCTTCCGGCCGACGGTGTGTGATGATGATGGTGATGATGCTCATGACCATGATCGTGGCCGCAACCACAGCTTTCGTGCTCGTGGTCATGGCCGTGGTCGTGACCGCAGCCGCAGCTTTCGTGCTCGTGATCGTGCTCATGCGAATGCATGGTGTTCTCCTTGGGGTTGGGCATTGTCCTCTCCTCCTTTGGCCGGCTCCTTACAGATATTTGTCCAGCACTTGATTGAACCGCTCCAGCACCTGGGTATCTCCCCGCTGGATGCCTTCTTTCACGCAGTTATTCAGATGATCCTTCAAAATGATCTTCCCCAGTTTCTCCAGGGAACCCTGAATGGCGGACAGCTGCAAAAGAATGTCTTCGCACTCTTTGTCCTCGGTGAGCATCTGGCGCACCGCCCGCACATGGCCCTCGATGGCGGCCAGCCGGTTGTCCAGGGATTTATCATAATGTCTCGACATGGGATTTCTCCTTTCCTATCCCCCACCCCCCGGGAGGGGGTCTGACTGTATGGTAGCACGCCCATCCTTCTTTGTCAACTGTTTCTCCCCTGTAAATGCTGGATTTTTTCTTTTCTGTTTTTTTGCTTTTCTCCGTCGCTTTATCAGCCACCCCCTGGGGGAGGGGGTATAATGGAGAACAAAAAAGGTCCCGAGCCGAAGCCCGGGACCTTTTTATTCTTTTATGAAAATCAGTCGGCGTTGACTTCCACCTCAATGACCCGGCGCTCATCGGCCTTGGTCACCTTGGCGGTGAGCTTGTCATACTGGAACACTTCCCCTTCCTTAGGGATGCGGCCCAGAACGCCCAGCACCCAGCCGTTGACGGTGCTCACATCCAGCTCCGGATCTTCTTCCATGCCGAACAGTTCCAGCATTTCCTCCAGATCGGCGCTGCCTTCCACACGGTAACGGCGCTCGGCAATTTTTTCAAAATCCTCTTCTTCCACTGCGTCGTGCTCATCCCAGATGTCGCCCACCAGCTCTTCGATCACATCTTCCAGTGTGACAATGCCGGCGGTGCCGCCGTATTCATCGGTGACCACAGCCATATGGGCCTTGTTCTGCTGAAGCAGATGGAGCAACCGGGAGATCTTCATGGAGTCGGTGATAAAGAGCACCGAGCTGACCACTTCCTTCACAGGAGCTTTCCAATCTTTCCGGCCGTAGAAATCCTTCTGGTTGATGACGCCCAGGATATTGTCAATGGTGTCCTCATAATAGGGCAGACGGGAGAACCCGGTGGAGCGGAACAGCTCCGCCACTTCCTCGGGAGTGTCTTTATCAGAGACGGCCACCACATCCACTCGGGGAGTGAGGATATCGGACACATCCAACTCATGGAACTCAATGGCCGAACGCAACAACTCGCCCTCCTGCTCGCCGATGCCGCCGTCATTCTGGGCTTCGTCCACAATGGTCAGCAGCTCTTCTTCGGTGATGCCTTTGTCCTCCTGGGCCTTGAACACCATGGAAAGGAGCTTTTTCCACTGCATAAAGAGCCAGTTCACCGGAGCCAGCACCCACAGAAACAGGCGCGTGATGGGAGCGGAGAACATGGCAAACCGCTCGGGAGATTCCTTGGCCAGGCTCTTGGGGGAGATTTCACCGAAGATCAGCACCAGGACGGTCATCACCACAGTGGAAAGGGTGACGCCGGCATTGCCGAAATACTTGGTGAAGATGACGGTGGCCAGAGAAGCCGAAGAAATGTTGACGATGTTGTTGCCAATGAGAATGGTGGAAAGGAGCTTATCGTAGTTCTCCGAAAGGTTCAGAGCCAGCTGAGCCTTTTTGCTTCCCGCCTGGGCCATGTTCTTCAGCCGGATGCAGTTGAAGGATGTGAAGGCCGTTTCGGTGGCGGAAAAATAGGCCGACATGGCGATCAGAACCACCAGAACCCCGATAAGCAGCATACTGTGACTGTCCATGATTGAATGATCTTCCTCCTAAAAAATAAATGTGGGTATTCCGCAAAAAAGCGCCGTTTGGACAAAACCAAAAGCCGCAGCAAACACAGACCCCGCCATCAGGCGGCGCCAAAGCAAGCTGCGGCAAAATCCTTCTTTCGTTTTCGTCCCGGCTCAGTGCCGGTTAAAGGCGGCTCATCCAAGAGTCGTCGCTCCTTCGCTGTAAAATAAATTAGCTATATAATACCAAAATTCCCGCTCCATTGCAAGGGTTTTTTTGACTTTTGCCCACCCCTTTTATTTGACAAGGCAGACCTGTTCCCTTATAATAAGGTATTGTGCCCGGGGCAAAATGTTCCTGGCCTGAAACAACCAAACGCGGTGAAGGTCCCCTTGGGGCCAAGAGGGAAGCCGGGTGTAAATCCCGCGCAATCCCGTTGCTGTAAACGCCGAGCGTCCGCCCTGGCCACTGGTTTTCCGGGAAGGCGGCGGTGCGCCATGACGCAAAGCCAGAACACCTGCCTTCGCCGTCGCCCTTCATTTTTTGCGCGGATACAGAAAATGAGCGGTCTGATCTCCCTGGGGGAGGTCTGCTCCGGCCTGTTTTCCGCCGGGGCTTTTCTTTTGCCTTTTATCCTCACACAAGACAGGAGATGTGTTTTTTTGAATATTTCCATGGCCGGCATCGACCATTCCATGGCCGGTATCGACATCCGCCAGCGGTTTTCCCTGGCCAAAAGCCGCCAGCAGCAGATCCTCCAGGCCCTGTTCCACATGGAGATGGTGGAGGGGGCGGTGCTGCTTTCCACCTGCAACCGCACCGAGATCTACCTTTCCTGCCGGGAAGGCTTCTCCCCCGATCCCTTTGCCCTGTTCTGCCAGGCGGCCAATCTGCCCTTTGAAGACTGCCAGGACCTTTACAAAGTGCGCCGGGGCGAAGAGTGCTTTGACCATCTGTGCCTTCTGGGCAGCGGCGCCCTCTCCCAGATCTGGGGAGAGGATCAGATCATCACCCAGGTGAAAAACGCCATCACCCTGGCCCGGGAGGAGCATTGCGCCGACTCGCTGCTGGAAGTGTTTTTCCGTACCGCCGTCACCGCCGCCAAAAAGATCAAAACCACCTTGCGCTTCACCCGTTCGGAAGCATCGGTTGCCACCAAAACGCTGGAGATCCTGCAAAACGCTCCGGATGCTCCCCACAATGTACTGGTCATCGGCAACGGAGAGATCGGCCGCCTGGTGTGCTCCCGACTGCTGGAACAAGGCTTTTCGGTGAGCATGACCCTGCGCCAGTATAAGCACGGCCAGATCCAGGTGCCGGAAGGGGCGGAGAGTTTTGACTACGCCCTGCGCTACCAGGAGATGCCCCGCTTTGACGCTTTGGTCAGCGCCACCTCCAGCCCCCACTATACTGTGGATTGGGCGGAGTTCTCCCGCCTTGCCAAGGCCCCCCGGTATCTCATCGACCTGGCGGTGCCCCGGGACATCGATCCTGCCTGCGGCGAAAAAGCCGCCCTTTACGACATCGACACCCTGGGCCGGGAGGAATTTACCCGGGAGCGGGCGCTGCTTCTCCAGCAAGCCCAGGAGATCGTGGAAAAATACCGTCAGGATCTGCACAAATGGGAAAGCTATCGGGCCCAGCGTGTATCCGGGTGCTGAACATGGAGCAGAAAAACCACTTTCCCCTTTTTTGTGATATCCAAGGGAAAAAAGCGGTGGTCATCGGCGGCGGCGCCATTGCCGCCCGCCGGTGCCGCACCCTTTCCCGCTTTGCTTTTTCCCTTCACATCATCGCCCCCACCCTCCACCCGGATATTCTGGAGCTGGAAAAACAGGGGCTTGCCACCGTCTCCCGCCGCACCTTTGCCCCGGGGGACGAAAAGGGTGCCTTCCTTCTGGTGGCCGCCACCGACGACCGGCAGGTCAATGCCCTGGCGGGACAGCTGGGAAAACAGGCCGGGGCCTTTGTCAGCGTGGCCGACCGGCGGGAGGAATGCACCTTTTATTTTCCCGCCCTCATTGAGGACGGGCCCATCACCATCGGCGTTGCCGGCGACGGCCGGGATCACGCCGCAGTCGCCCAGCGGGCTGGGCAGATCAGGAGGCTGTTGGAACAATAAAAAAACTGCTTGTGGGAAGCCGGGAAAGCCGGCTGGCGGTGCTCCAGACCCAGATCGTCACCGATCTCATCCAAAAGCACCACCCGGACCATCAGGTGGAGCTGGTTACCATGAAAACCACCGGGGACAAGATCCTGGACCGCACCCTGGACAAGATCGGCGGCAAGGGCCTTTTCGTCCGTGAGCTGGACCAGGCCCTTCTGGACAAGCGGGCGGACATCAGCGTCCACAGCCTGAAGGATATGCCCATGGAAACAGACCCCCGCCTTCCCATCCTGGCCTATTCCCGGCGGGAAGATCCCCGGGATGCTCTGGTGCTGCCTTTGGGACAGACAGAGCTGGACCCCCAAAAGCCCATCGGCTGCGCCAGTGCCCGGCGGCGCATTCAGCTGGAAAAGCTCTTCCCCGGCTGCCGGGTGGAGCCGGTGCGTGGCAATGTGCTCACCCGCCTGGAAAAGCTGGACCGGGGGGATTACGGCGCTTTGGTGCTGGCCTCCGCCGGACTGCGCCGCCTGGGGCTGGAAGGTCGGATCAGCCGCCTGTTTTCCCCGGAGGAAATGCTGCCCGCCGCCGGCCAAGGCATCCTGGCCGTCCAGGGCCGGGAGGATTTTGACCGTTCTCTGCTCCGGGAAGTGGATGACAAGGATGCCACCGCCTGTGCTTTGTGCGAACGGGCCTTTGTCCGGTTTCTGGACGGGGGCTGCTCCTCCCCGGTGGCGGCCTACGCCCAGGTGGAGGGGGAAACCATCCGTCTGCGGGGCCTATATTGGGACGAGCAGGGCTGGGAGATCGATGAGATTCTTGGCTCTGTGACCGACGCAGAAGAACTGGGAACCACGCTGGCCCGGACAATGGCTGCAAGGAGGGGCAAATGACAAAAGGAAAAGTAACTTTGGTGGGCGCCGGACCGGGAGATGCGGGTCTGCTCACCTGCAAGGGACGGGAAGCCCTGGAAAAAGCCGATGTGGTGGTTTATGACCGTCTGGTGGGCGAAGGGGTCCTGAACCTCATTCCCCCGGAGTGCAAAAAGATCGATGTGGGCAAGCGGTCGGGAGAGCATCCCGTGCCCCAGTGGCGGATCAACCAGATCCTGGCGGAGGAAGCCAAGAAGGGAC
>OHAD01003439.1_pt1 | contig 10212 bp, 10 predicted proteins | sample 1577011 | NCBI WGS metagenome assembly OHAD01 (sample SAMEA3541510, study PRJEB24748) | human gut metagenome | biome: human gut; feature: human-associated habitat; material: faeces | place: China | collected 2012
AAACACTCACACAGTAATTAATCCATGGAAATCTTTTTGTCATTCGATACACGATGGTCATTACATCAGGTTCTGACATCGGCATAAGGGTATGATATCCTGAGCCCTGGATATGTTCAAAGCCATTTTTCTTAAAAAAGTTCCTGACATCATAGTATGCATTACGCCAGTCCCCTTCTGTATAATGTATTTTCAATGCGTTTGTATCCAGGTCAAAATTTATCCCTTTCTTTTGCCCACTATTCATATACTAATTCCTCAGAAACCCTGTAAGCAGGTTTTCTTTTGCTGAACCATTATACCATGTACACTCCTTTAAATTCTCTGCAAGCTCTGGTGTTTGCTTCAGTGCAAAAATTGCCGCCCAAAAACGTCCGTAATCCTCCTCCCTCCCTTTATCCTCATAGACTCGGACCAGCGCTCTGTCCACGCAGTTTAAATCCTCAGACTCAAATATTTCGTCCACTTTAGCATAAAGCTGTTCCAGGATATCCTGTTCCAGCCTATCTGTATCAAAGCTCAACTTAACTTTGAACATCTTTATGTCCTCCCTTTCCGATACTGTCAATTCCATTTATCATTTACGAAAACTTTATTGTTTTTAATTCTTCTTTATAGCCTACTGTTGTTCTTATATTTTATCATTCCGGGTACCCATTAGCAATATTAGCCTCCAGGGCCTGTCAAACACCTGTCAAACGATTTCCATTTTAATAACTGTATATCTTCTAATCCTTCTCTCGTTTACAGATTCACGTCCAACATCATACCTGTCCTTAGCTGGATTTGAAGTTTGTTTTTCGATATCACACGTATCTCCCGGACGATCTGCCGTATGAAGATATTATCAAATTCGGCTCCTGAGGTCCCGCCTGTCTCACCTATGATTCGGCTGATTTCCTGGTCCAGATACTCATACTCGTCCCTTATTTTTTCCTGCTCTCGTATGCTTTCTCTCCTCTTTTTTAATTCGCTTATCTGTACTCCCAGCTTTCGCATTCGGTCGCTGTACCAGTTCTCTCCACCATGTTCCCTGGCTGCCATGCCCACATAGTCCATAAGTTGGTCACGCAGTTCCTCTATGGTTTTATTAATCTCTTCCTCTGTGCACGCTCCTCCAACAACCCTGGCCGCCCGGAGGATATCTTCCTTTACCCCGTTTAAGAAGTTTTCTTCCTCCTGGTCAATTGACAGGCTGTGCAGCTTTCCCATGATTGCTTCCTGAATGACTTCCTCCTTTAACGTAGGTGATTCATGGCACCGCTTCGTCCCATGCTCCAGACGGTTGATGCAGCGCCACACGATTACCTTCTTCCCATTTTTTGCCCAGGTTGTCCTGCGGTAATGGGCTCCGCATTCATTGCACACCATGATTCCGGTCAGTGCATATTTAGAACTATATACGCCCTGGGCCGTCTTCCCTTTTCTGGTTCCGGCTTTTTTTAACGAGGAGCGTCTGGCAATCTCCTCCTGTATCTTGTAATAGACTGTCTTCGGGATGACTGCCTCATGATGATTCTTCACATAGTACTGCTTCTGCTGGCCCGAGTTCTTCACCCTCCGTTTGGTCAGGTAGTCCGCTGTGAACGTCTTTTGTAACAGCACATCTCCCATGATTTTTTCATTGGTCAGTATGTTGTAGATGGTACCCGTACTCCATGTTTTCTTACCGGTAGTGGTCTCTATCCCTGCGTCCTCCAGTCTGTGCTTGATTCGTTCCAGGCTGTCCCCGTCCAGAAACCACCGGGCCATGTTTCGGATAACAGCCGCTTCCTCCTCCACGATGCACATCTCTCCGGTTGGCGCCTTCCTGAATCCATAGCTTCTCTGTCTTGTGGATTCCCCCTTTTCAAACTTTCTCGCATACCCCCACTTGACGTTGGTGCTGATAGCCCGGCTTTCCTCCTGTGCCTGGCTGCTCAGGATGGTCAGTATCATTTCGGTTGAGTCATCCAGGGTGTTGAGGTTTTCCTTCTCGAAGTACACGGCCACGTTCTTTTCCTTGAGCTTCCTCACCCAGGAGATGCAGTCCACCGTATTCCTGGCAAACCGGCTGATGGATTTCGTAATGACCATGTCCACCTTCCCCTTCAGACACTGGTCCATCAGCTGATTAAAATCATCCCTGCGAAAGGTATTGGTCGCGCTGCGTCCATCGTCTGCGAAGACACCGGCGAATATCCAGTTGGGATTCTGCATGATGTGCCTGGTATAATACTCAATCTGTATGTCGTAACTGGACTGCTGCTGTTCCAGCTCCGTGCTGACACGGCAGTATGCCGCTACCCGCAGCTTCCGAATTTCCCCGGCCGACTCATCCGTCGGGTTCCAGGTTGCCGGGATGACCTCCACGATTCGTTCCGCCCTTGGCATATGTTCCCTCCTTTCCAGGTGATATCCTGCTACGGCTCTCCCGTTTCATTCGTCCGGTTTCTTCTAGCCTTGTCTGTACTTGTGCAAACAGTTCCCGTGTCACCAGAGCGGGGAATTTCTCATTTCCAAGGTAAGTATGATTGGTGAGAATATTGCGGATGCAGCTGTGGCTCCATGCCGGCTTTCCTTTCTGGTTGGGTATGGACTGGCGTATTAGCTCATTTGCCAGTGCTGTCAGCGACATCCCTTCTGCGTAGGATTGGAATAACATCTGAACAATTGGACCGTATTGCTCATGGATGATTGGCACTTCCTGTGTATCCAGCCAGTATCCGAAGGGGACACAGTAACGTATGTTTTTCGATTTCCTATCTTTTGTTGTTTTAATTTCTGGGTATTGAAGTACTATTGCATTGTTTATCAGCTCAAATTTCAGGCTTCTGTCCGGCTGGACCTCTACCCTCTTGATGATTTTGAATACGGATGCATCAATTGTATCTACCCGAGTGGAAACATTCACCTCCCGAAGATATTCCTCTATCTGATGGGTCAAGTCTGTCAGTTTGATCTCCTGGTATCGCTTGGCAGCAATCTGAAAATATAGCTGCTCCATCCTTTTATAGTCTTCATTGCATTTGTTCCAGTCCCCATTTAATTCAGATTCCATGCGCTGTCTTTCTTTGATGATTCCGGTCAGTATCTTTTTCGTTTCCTCTTGATACAGAGTTGGCTCTGTTTTCATCCGCATAAGTGCTTGTAAGAATATTCCATCCAACTGCTTCTCTGTCAGGATGGGCATCTTACATGGTTCCTTCGTGGCCGGGTCGTAATGCCTGCATTTCCAATATCGGATCTTTCTCCTGTCCTCCTTGCCGATCTGCTTATAGATGGAATATCCCCCGCCGCAGCTGCTGCATATCAACCGGCCTGTATACATGGATGTTCCCTGGATGGAGCCGGTTGGATGACGCTGGTTCCATAAATCCCGGGAGCGTTTCAGATGTTCCTGTACCCGTTTAAACTGCTCGTCTTCAATCATTCTTGGGTACGGTTCCACTCCCAGATAGTCCTTGTTACGCAAGATTTTCCGAATAAGGACGGGTGTCCAGGACGGTTTTCCACGGGTGGTAGGTGCCTTCCTGTCCTTTAGCATCCTTACTATCTTTTTGATGGATTCCCCTCCGTCATATGCATCAAAGATAAGGTGTACAGCCTCACTCTGCCCCGAATCCATTCTCATGTCTCCGTCAACCAGACGGTACCCGTAGGTGATATAATTGTTCACATGGCATCCCTCCTGTCATAGGACCGGTTCATATAGGTTAAGTCCGCACCGCAGATGGAAGCCCAGCTCCCGTTCCTTTCCCACAGAGACTTCCCGGACCAGGAGGATAAACTGGTCACCATCGAACGCCTGCATCTTCCCATCATATCCCTGGAGCTGATGCAGGGTGGCCTGTAATCCTGTGATGGTATCCTGGTGGGTACCTCTACTGTACAGCTGTTTCTCTTCTGACCTGCATCTGCTTAGCTCTCGTTCAATCTTCCGGCTCTCCTCAAAATAAAGAGCAGAGTCGATACACTCATTTGCTTTTAACTGCCTGAGTATATGTCTCTGCTCTTTTAGTTCCAGTTTCTTTTGATTTAACGCTGCTGATTCCTCATGGAGACCATTGGCCTCCTGTATCCTCTTTACCCCTTGTATGATTGGACCAAACAACTCATCCGCATGTCCCACGAGAGTATTAAAGGCATTCACAAACGTGTTTTTTATATCCTCTTCCCATATCTCATTGGTATAGCACTGGCATGCCTCTGACCGGTGGCCCGGACATCTCCACTTGATGGACACTCCCTTTCGTCTCTGCTCCTTCTTACGGATGAACGCTCTCCCGCATTCCCCGCATACCACCTTCCCGCTTAGGATATAGGCTTCTCCACTCCCACGCGGGTTCATCCTGGCCTGTCTGCCAAGACGGTGCTCCTTTATCTGTTGTAACCGCATCTGTTCATCCCTGCCCAGGATACCCTCATGGTCATCCCTTATAAAATACTGTGGCTTCTTTCCATGGTTTTTCTCTGTCCGGAACGGCACCGTCCCAGTCGAATAGGTCTTCTGGTGAAGGCAGTCACCCACTGTTTTCTCGTTGAACAGGATCCGCAGGACCGCCTCGGAGGACCAGAGCCCACCATAAGGCGCCGGTACTTGGTTCTGATTCAGGTATTCGGCTATCCTCACCCCGCTCATTCCATTCATGTACATGCTGGCCATCCTGCGGACCCATACTGCCTCATCCTCCTTGACAGCCAGCTCCTTTGCTTCATCCTTATCGTAGCCATACGGCCGTCTGCTTATCACGAATGTACCATGTTTGAACCGGTTCACCGCTGACCAGTGGACGTTTTGGGATATGTTCTCTGACTCCTGCTGTGCAACCGCACCGTATAGAGTCAGTATCCCTTCACTTTCCTCCGTCATGGTATTCAGGCGTTCCTTCTCAAAATACACACTTACCCCTATTTCCTTCAGATGGCGGACCGTGGATAAGGTGTCCACTGTGTTCCTGGCAAACCGGGTGACTGATTTGGTCAGTATGAGGTCTATCCTTCCTTTTTCGCATTCCTCCAGCATCCGCCGGAAGTCCTCCCTCCCCCATCGGCTGGTTCCGCTTATACCCTCGTCCGCATATATCCCGCAGAATTCCCAGGCCGGATTTTTCTGGATAAGTCCTCTATAATACTCCATCTGTGCGTCATAGGAATGATACTGGCCATCGTCATCCGTGCTCACACGGCAGTATGCACACACCCGTATGCTCCGTATCTGGTATCCTGTACGCTCTGGTATGGTCTTTGGGATGCATATTACTTCTGCCACTTGCTGCGCCTCCTTTCCTCCGTTTTCAACAAGACACATTACCACACTTCCTGCACCATATCAAGTATCAGTTCTCCGAATTTTCACATTTTCATACAACATGTTGGGAACATATCCTCTGGTACTTCCGAAGGACCATGTCATACATGACAGGGTCAATCAGCCTTTGGCGCAGCAGCTCATCCAGTATCTTTTGTACTTCTCTGAATCGCAGGTATTGAAGCAGCTCCATTGTTTCCATAGTTCCTCCGGAAATACTCTATTTCCACCTCACGGATTTCCTCATGCGTATCGCTCCTAAAGCTGTTATGGGAATGCCCATCTGTAACACCTTCATCCATTCTGGCATCGTTCCATCCCACATCCAGGCAGTCATCCCGGAAGAACGGCTGCATGATCTGGCATCGAACCCACCTTCTCTCTGTTTCTTATTTGTGCTTCTATTTGACACTACTCCCCGAAGCTTGTCCAGACAGACTATTGGATCCAGACAGGGCAGCCAACCCGCCTGCCTGCGGCTGACAGGCATCATAGGAGTTCCACCTCCGCCAGGTTCTCTGGCGGCCGCCCTCATTGCGTGGTCCCCGGCCAAGGGGGCTGTGACTGGACGGAAGTATCATTGTCAGCTGTCCGGGGCCATGGCGATTCAACCCTGCTTATGATTGATTGAGAGTCAGGTGTGTACCGCTCTTGCCTTAAGATGTATTGCACATCCATGGACAGGACCATGTCCTGCAGGCAGTCTTCGCGCACCCCTCATGTCGCTTTCGTTCCTCACGACCGGACAGCCAATGTAACGGATTGGCTGGATATGAAGTTATCAATGTACGACGGACGGCATACTCCCGTCCTTTTATTCAGGCCTGTATGAATCATTTTTTCTTTTGTGGATTATAATATATCCGGTCTCCCACTTAAGAGATGGACCGGTTATACCCCATTCTCTCCTTCCATTCCGGGTTTTCAAAAAATACCCCTCTACTATTTAAAAGCCGAAAAATAGGCCTACTGATAACCAAACTTTTTCTTAAATATATATAAACTTCTCTGAAACGCAGGTATTGAAGCGGCTCTTTTCTTCCTTCATGCGAATCCTTCAGATAACTTCGTTGGGTCAACCTCCCCTGTATTCATACATTCCCCTCTCATGAATAGGCAATTTCAATGGGGATGGACTTATGTTTTTCTTTACAATTGCATGGACGAGCCAGTTCCTCATCCCTGTACCATTCCCTTCTAAAAAAACATCCCTCTACTACTAGTGGTAAAAAATAGGCCTTCTGATAACCAGATTTCTTCTTACGATTTTCTTAAGATGCACAATTTCGGCATACAACCCGGCTTGCCAATTACATTTCCAGAAAAGATTCCCCCGCGACTCATGGTAAAAAACAGCCCTTTGATAGCCAAGATTAATTGCAAAAACTTTTCAAACTACCCTGAACACTCCTATCAATTTTCCCTTTCAAAATATCTGCCGAAAAAATACCCCTCACTATTAGTCCAGTTTCAGACCCCTTTTGATAACCTCAAAAAGCCAATTTCGTTAAAAGTGCACATACAACTTTAGTTATTTTTACTCAGATTATCACGCCTCAAATGGTTTATATTCTTTCCCTCTGTACTAGATATTCCATTGGGTACTTCTTGGCGGGCCACCATGGGCCAGGGCATGGCCCACCGGATAGACAGACTCCACCCTTGGCGTGGCATGTATTTTTTTGTACGGGAGCTGCCTGTATTTGATTTTTTTGCCTCTGTTTTCCTCTCTAAACAAACAAAAAGCCGCCACATAATATGACGGCTACCCTCAAAACATACTATCACATATCCCGAATCATCTTCATCAATCGTATCCCATCCTTCACCCCTTCCTCATACAGATACAGCTGACACATCCCATTTCCATCCAGCATGTCATCAATACAATCCTCTATGGCATCCCTCTGCTCCTTGGTAATTTCCTTCATCCAATGGTCCATCCGTTCGTTCAGCTTGTGGTCTGCTTTCTTTTCTTCCTGTGTCTTTTCTGCCTGCCATCGGGTTACCAGCCATTCTACCCTGGCTGCTATGACTTCCTCACATTGTTCCCTCGTAGTTTTCTTCATGGACACTCCTCCTTCCGCCAACACCATATCGAATATCCCGGCGGAAGTCCATATCCACATGTCATAAAGATTCTGCTCCAAATACGTCAGAACCACCTACAGGGTGCACCTATAAATACACCATTTTCCTTGTATTTGCGTGGTCTCCAGCCAAAACCGACCACCTGACAGGTGACCAAGGCCCCAAACAGGTGCACCTTGGTGGAAGCAGAAAAACGCCCGCATTGCGGGCGATTGTGGCCGGGAGGGGCGCCTTTAGGTGCACCTCCCTTTAACCTGCACACAAATCGAACGGGGAATACGGTTTGATTTATGGCTGCGAATGGGATGTAAAGGTATCTGTTTTCTTCTATTAAAAGCGAGCATTCTCATATTGGGCCAAATTAGCCAGTTTTTCTGTGGTATTCCCATCTATCCCATTCTTCTCCTTAAAAGCCAACACAGCGGCTTACGGTGCGTTACAAGGGCTAATTCAAGTTGCTTTAGCTAAGTTGATTTTTTACTTTTCCCTAATCTCTAAAACACCCTTATATCAAGCCCACAACAAAAAGTAATTTATTGCGGTTCTATACTGAATGTTGGGGTGTGTTAAAAAGTACACGGTAAATCACTAGTACCGTGCTAGTTACCTGGTTCCATGAGATAATAACTCCAGAAAACTACAAGTTTTTAAGGAGTTAGTGCCATGGATAAAATTACACTCAGGTCCGTGAAGAGCACTGGGCCAGAATCTTAAATGAATGTATGAACAGCGGGATGTCGAAAACCGCCTGGTGTCGGGCAAACGGGATTTCTGTGAAGCAGTTTTTTTACTGGCAGCGCATCCTGCGCAGGGAAGCCTATGAAGCATCTCAGAATCCACCATTACCTGCAGTTGCAGAGACAGAACCGTTGTCTGCTGTTCAGAGAACGGTATCTTTCGCCGAAATCAAACTCCCTGCTGTGCCACCAGACTCGTCACCCGTTTTCCATCCGGATCTGGTGATCCGGAAAGGGAACCTTGTTCTGGAAATCTCAAATTCAGCCTCATCAGAATTGATCTCCCGGGTAGGAGGGATTCTTCATGCTGAATAACGCATCCGGCTTCCGGAAGGTTTACATTGCTGCCGGTTATACAGATCTGCGGCGCGGGATCGATGGGTTGGCATCCATTGTGAAATTCAACTTCCAGCTGGAGCCCTATGAAAAGGATATCCTCTTCCTGTTTTGCGGAAGACGCAGTGACCGCATCAAGGGGCTCATATGGGAAGGAGACAGATTCCTTCTCCTTTACAAAAGGCTGGAGCTTGGCAGTTTCAGCTGGCCCCGTACAAAAGAAGAAGCACTGGAGATCACACTGGAACAATACCAGGCACTGATGCAGGGCTTGGAGATCGTGTCCAGACATCCAATCCAGGAAGTGCAGCCCAGTGATCTTCTGTAAAAAGTTGTGCAAAACGGAGAAAATAAAAAATCTTTTTGTATCTACTACTGCAGACACGGCAGAAGTTATCCACGGCCGGGTCTCATCCCATTCATTCAATCAAGAGTACTTCACAGCTATAAGCTGCTGTGTGGATAAGTACTCTGAAAAACCGAAAAAACTATTAGTTTTTCCGGTTTTTCAGAGTGTTTATCCTTTGGTAAGAATGACGAACCTTCTTTTTTATCCCGTTCGCTTTTTCTTTTGGCTTGCGGTACAATAGTTCCAGTAAAACAAAGGAGCGCCGAACATGCAGAAGATCTACTTACCGGAAGAACTAAACAGTTTCAGCAGGGAAACACTCGTGGCAGTGCTCCTGTCCATGCAGGACCAGCTTACCCAACTGAATACAAACATGGAACGTCTGATTGAGCAGATCGCGTCTGCAAACAATCATCGTTATGGGCGCTCTTGCGAAAAGCTGGACGTTATCGCCGGACAGTTGGAGCTGGAGATCATCTTTAATGAAGCGGAAGCCTTAACCGAAACGCTTTATGTTGTCGAACCTGCAGAAGAAGATGTGATTCAGGTCACGCGCCGGAAGAAAAAAGGAAAACGCGAGGCGAATCTCAAGGAGCTTCCTGTGGAAGTGATCTCTCATACCCTTCCGGAAGAAAAGCTGCAGGAGATTTTTGGCTCCGTTGGCTGGAAGCAGCTCCCAGATGAAGTCTATAAAAGAGTCCGGGTTCAGCCGGCAGTCTACACGGTCGAAGAACATACCGTTTCCATGTGTTGCAGGCCGATGAGACTCTGGTCAGGGTATCGAAGGATGGGCGCCCGGCAAACAGCAAGAGTTACATGTGGGTTTACCGGACGGGAAAGGGATATGGGGATACACCCATTATCCTGTATGAATACCAGAAGACCCGGAAAGCAGACCATCCGCGGGAATTCCTGAAAGGATTCACAGGCACCGTTGTCTGTGGCGGATACTCCGCCTACCGGAAGCTGGACCGGGAAAGTGAGACCATCGTTTTCGCAGGGTGCTGGACCCATGCGAGAAGGTATTTTGCCGATGCCCTGAAGGCATTGCCGAAACAAGATCATCAGGCAGCCAAAGATACGGTCGCTTACAAGGCGACCAAGCGGATTGGCGCCATATACCATCTGGACACCCAACTCGCTGATGAAACCGGATGACCGGAAAAAGCAACGGCAAATCAATCTCAAACCTCTGGTGGAGGCTTTCTTTGCGTGGGCAAAAGAAATCCAGACTTCCGGTCGCCTGACCAAGGGTAAAACTCTGGAAGGGATCAACTACTGCATCAATCAGGAAGAGGCATTAAAAGTATTCCTGGATGATGGCGAAGTCCCGCTTGATAATAACGCAACTGAAGGGTCACTGCGTAGCTTCTGCCTGCACAAACATGCATGGAAGCTGATCGACAGTA
>OHAD01003440.1_pt1 | contig 10207 bp, 9 predicted proteins | sample 1577011 | NCBI WGS metagenome assembly OHAD01 (sample SAMEA3541510, study PRJEB24748) | human gut metagenome | biome: human gut; feature: human-associated habitat; material: faeces | place: China | collected 2012
TCATGATGCTTCAAGGATGACAGCCTGGCAGACTACAATCGGATTAGCCACGCTGCTTGATGGTTATTATGATGATGAGACCAATCCGGCCACCGAAAAGTATACAATCACGATGGAGAAGCTTTCCACCAAATACTCCTATTTGCCGTACTGTATCGACCCGTACAGTATAGATGCCAAGGGTGATATAGATTTTGACGAAGACTTTTTTATTACAAAGGATAAAGCAACAAAGACTATCGAGGTATCGGCGTGTCCAGGCTTTTTCGATGGTAGTCTGGAAATGTCTATCCTTGAGCCTGAGCAGCCTCTTGAGGTCAACAGTGATTTCTATGCGGCATACAATAATTATGTAATGGAAAACTATACTGCAAAGCAGGGCGGTGACGGGATTGTTGCGGAGGATGCGAAGCTGCTTCTTAGGACAGGACAGCTCACAAGCGATATGATGTACACAGGCTATATAAGAGAAAATGATGCCAACAGGATTGCGGCAGCACAGCTGGTGCAGCAGTTTCTGACATCGAAGGCTTTTAAGTACAGCAAAAATCCTCCTTCCGCAGGCGGCAAGGATGTAGTTGAAAATTTCCTCTCAAATAGCAGGCAGGGCTTTTGTGTGCATTTTGCATCGGCGGGTACCATGATACTCAGACAGATGGGCGTTCCATGCCGCTATGTAAGCGGATACTGTGCAAAGGAGGACAGCTTCAAATCCGGTGAAAATGATGAGGATATATGTGAGGTGAAGGATTCACAGTCACATGCCTGGGTTGAAATATATCTGGATGATTTTGGATGGATTCCTGTGGAGATGACACCGGGATATTTTGAGTACGTGACAGGTGAGAATCAGTTTGACTATATCGGTGTAAACGGAAAGAAAACGAATGCCGGTGATGCTTTTAATGATACTGAGAATATGAATGATGCTGCGGTAAATGAAGATAATGCAGATGAAGATAATGCAGATAAAGATGCAACAGATGAAGATGCAGAAAATACAGATGTAAAAAATGATGGCAGTGAGAATGCTTATGGTTCACAGTCAGGTGCGGATAAGCGTACAGATGCTCAGAACTCAAAAGCAGGACTTCATATCCCACCGGTGATTTTAAAAATCGCACTCTGTGTTATTTTTCTGACTGCATTTACAGCTATCGTAGTTTACATCAAGAGACGAAGAAATATTTTGTGGGAAGTAAGACTTGAAAAAAGGGTGAAAAAAGGCCGCTACAGCAGGGCTGCAATAATGATAAACAACCGCATCTACAAAGGGATGGGACATCCTTCAAAAAACAGGACAGATGAGCTTTATCTGGCTAACCTGAAGGAAAAATACTGCGGACCGGATTATTGCGGAATCCACTGGGACGAGTACATGCGCATAATACAAAAGGCAGTGTATTCATCAGAGGGCATCACAGTGGAGGAATGCTTTATGGTAGTGGAGACATGGAGACGTTTGGAGAAAAAGACATTAGACATAATTCACAAAAAAAACATGTATAAAAACAGCATGATTAACAAAAAATAAATTCGAGGCGAAATTGTGTTGAAATGATAAATGTTCTGTGATATAAACTTAAACAGACGTGTTACTTTTAGGGAGGCATTTGTCGTACATAACTTTTAACAGGGTTAGTGTATGATAAGTGCCTCTTTTTTTGCCACTGGAGCATAAAGAATGATAGGTGCAAATCAATACATACCCCGCATTTATAGGAGGAAAAGCTCATGAAAGACAAAATTTTTGGTGTCCTGCAGAGAGTAGGACGAAGCTTCATGCTTCCAATTGCAATCCTTCCGGTAGCAGGCTTGCTGTTAGGACTCGGAAGCTCATTCACCAACACAACAACAATTGAGACCTATGGTTTACAGTGGCTGCTGGGAGATAAGACTATACTCCATGCACTTCTTGTAATCATGAATGCGGTCGGAAGTGCTATATTCGATAACCTTCCGCTCATTTTTGCGGTCGGAGTAGCAATCGGAATGGCAAAGAAGGAAAAAGAGGTGTCAGCACTTTCGGCAGTCATAGCATACTTTGTTATGAATGTATCAATCAATGCGATGCTTAAGATTTCCGGAAAAATCCTTGCAGACGGAAGCATTGCAAAGGATGTGCTCGATGGAACCATCACATCAGTATGCGGTATCCAGTCGCTGCAGATGGGCGTGTTTGGAGGAATTATCGTAGGACTTGGAGTGGCAGCACTGCACAACCGTTTCTACAAGATTGAACTGCCGAATGCATTGTCATTTTTCGGTGGAACAAGATTTGTGCCTATCATATCAACAGTGGTATATCTTTTTGTAGGAATCTTAATGTATTTTATCTGGCCGACAGTGCAGAACGGAATCTATGCACTCGGCGGAGTGGTGACAGGAACAGGATATTTCGGAACACTTCTCTTTGGTATCATAAAGAGAGCACTTATTCCATTCGGACTGCACCATGTATTTTACATGCCGTTCTGGCAGACTGCAGTCGGTGGAACGATGGAGGTTGCAGGACATATGGTCGAGGGTGGACAGAATATCTTCTTCGCACAGCTTGCAGACTCTGCAAACATTGCACATTTCAGTGCCGATGCCACAAGATATTTCTCGGGAGAGTTCATTTTTATGATTTTCGGACTTCCGGGAGCAGCGCTTGCAATGTATAAATGTGCAAAGCCGGAAAAGAAAAAACAGGCAGGAAGCCTTTTGCTTTCAGCAACACTTGCATGTATGTTTACAGGAATCACAGAGCCTCTTGAGTTCTCATTCCTTTTCGTAGCACCTGCTCTCTTTGCAGTACAGGTAGTGCTCGCAGGAAGCGCATACATGATAGCACATATTTTAAACATTGCTGTAGGACTTACTTTCTCAGGCGGATTACTTGATTTCTTCCTGTTTGGTATATTACAGGGCAATGAAAAGACAAGCTGGATGCTCGTGATTCCGGTTGGAATAGTATATTTCCTGCTGTATTACTTTATTTTCAGCTTCTTAATAAAGAAGTTTAACTTCAAGACTCCGGGCCGTGAGGATGACAATACAGAGACAAAGCTCTACACCAAGGCAGATGTAAACGCAAGAAAGGCTGCTAAGGACGTAAAGTCTTCTGACGGAAAAGAAGCAGCTGCAGCAGACGAACTCTCACAGACCATATCACGAGGTCTCGGCGGCAAAGCCAATATCTCAGATGTGGACTGCTGTGCGACAAGGCTTCGTATCACAGTAATTGACCCTGACAAGGTAAACGATGCGCTTCTTAAATCAACAGGAGCATCAGGAGTCGTGCACAAGGGACAGGGCGTACAGATTATCTATGGACCAAGAGTAACAGTGATAAAATCAGACCTGGAGGATTATCTTTCGAGTGTGACAGAGGAGCACTTCGAGGATGATGCAGCAGAAAATAATACAGCAGGCACAGATGAAGCAAAGAACGAAAATGCAGCTTCGACCACTGATTCAAACCCCGCTTCTGATAAAGCACAGGGTTCGAATGTTGAAAAAGAGCCGACAAGTACAGTTATCATCTCAAGTCCTATGACAGGAATAGCAGCTGACCTCTCGACAGCGCCGGATGAGGCATTTGCAAGCAAAATGATGGGTGACGGAGCTGTAGTTACACCTGAGGAGGGAGTTGTTGTAGCACCTGAGGATGGAACGGTTTTATTCGTTTTTGATACAAAGCATGCTTTGGGATTTACAACCGACTCAGGAATTGGTATGATAATCCATGTAGGAATTGATACAGTAAAGCTCGAGGGTAAAGGATTTGATGTACAGGTTGAGGCAGGTCAGCATGTCAATAAGGGCGATGTGCTCATGAAGCTTGACCTTGACTACTTAAAGGCAAACGCCCCATCAGTTACCACTCCTGTCATCTGCACAGAGCTAAAGGATAATCAGAAAATCCGCCTTATCACAGACGGAGCAATTAAGGCAGGAGAGCCTCTCTACGCAGTTGACACCTACGAGAAGTAATAAGATGTCAGGGGAACGATATGTACAGAATCACAAAGGTCTTAAATCACAATACAGTGCTTGCGGTAAAGGACAAGAGCGCAAGAGAATATCTTATAGTCGGAAAGGGTGTGGGTTTTGGAAAGAAAATTACACAGTCTGTCGAGCCAGCGGAAGAGGATTCACTGTATGAGCTGACCCAGACAAGGGACAGAGGTCCGGCAAAGGATATAGTAAAATCCATCGAGCCGGAGTATCTTGAGATTGCAAACACACTGCTCGATAATGCAGAGCATGAGTTTGGACATATAGACAGAAGCATATTGTTTCCTATGGCAGATCATATAGCATTTGCTGTAAAGCGTATGGAAAACAAAGAACAGATCAGCAATCCTTTAAACGATGACATCCGTGTGATGTTTTATAGGGAGTACAAGATAGCTGAGAATATACGCCATATACTAAAGGAGAAAAAACAAATTGATATAATTGATGATGAGATCGGCTACATTACTCTTCATATTCATACATCCTTAAACAATTCAAAGGTATCGGATGCCATGGAGATGGCGGCAGCAGTTCGAAAATGCGCCACATTTATAGAGGAAAAGATTGGAAAGCACATAGATGTCACTACTATGGCCTACAACCGCCTCATGAACCATATCCGCCACATGGTATCAAGAGCCGCGACCGGAGAAAAATTAAAGGTTGATCTCAATCAGTTTATCGAGAAAAATTACCCGGAGTCATTCACACTGGCCAGTGAGATATGTAAGGAGCTTGGAAAGGACTTAAATCATGAGTTTTTGGACAATGAAACAGGCTATCTTGCCATACATATCGAGCAGATTAAGTGTGATGAGATGGTAAGTGAATAATAAAATGTGAAAACCTTCCCGCACATCAGGTTATGTGAGGGGAGGTTTTTTCGTAAGATTATATACAAATCTTTTACAATGTGGTACACTACATAGTTGTATCAACAAACATCATATACACAAAATACATATGAAATCAATTTAAAGGAGATATATATACCATGAAACTCGGAATCGTCGGACTTCCGAACGTCGGAAAGTCTACATTATTCAACTCACTCACAAAGGCAGGAGCGCTTTCAGCAAACTATCCTTTTGCTACAATCGACCCAAACGTAGGTATTGTTTCAGTGCCTGACGAGAGAATCGTAAAGCTCGGAGAGCTCTATCACACAAAGAAGGTTACACCTGCAACAATCGAATTTGTTGATATCGCAGGTCTTGTGAAGGGAGCCAGCAAGGGTGAGGGACTTGGAAACCAGTTCCTTGCAAATATCCGTGAGGTAGATGCAATAGTACACGTAGTGCGTTGCTTTGAGGACACAAACATTATTCATGTAGATGGCTCTGTAGATCCTGCAAGAGATATCGAGACAATCAATCTTGAGCTTATTTTCTCGGATGTTGAGATTCTCGACAGGCGAATTGCAAAGATTGCAAAGCAGGCAAGAATGGACAAGACACTTGCAAAGGAGCTTGAGCTTGTTGAGGCAGTAAAGGCTCATCTTGAGGACGGAAAGATGGCCAGAACCTTTGAAGTGCCTGATGATGAGGATGCACAGCTTTGGTTCAAGGGCTATAATCTACTTACAGCAAAGCCTACCATCTACGCTGCAAACGTATCAGAGGACGACCTCGCAGATGACGGCGCAAGCAATCCGCATGTTGCAAAGGTAAGAGAAATGGCAAAGGAAGAGGGCGCAGAGGTATTTGTTATCTGTGCACAGATTGAGCAGGAGCTTGCAGATCTCGATGAGGACGAAAAGAAGGAGTACCTTGAGGATTTAGGTGTCGAGTCAAGCGGTCTCGATAAGCTTGTAGCAGCCAGCTATTCACTTCTCGGACTTATTTCCTTCCTCACAGCAGGAGAGGATGAGTGCCGTGCATGGACTATAAAGAAAGGTACAAAGGCACCACAGGCAGCCGGCAAGATACATACTGACTTTGAGCGTGGCTTCATCAAGGCGGAGGTAGTCAACTATCAGGATCTTCTCGACAACGGAAGCCTTGCAGCCGCAAGAGAAAAGGGCATCGTAGGCATGGAAGGAAAAGAGTACGTTGTTAAGGACGGAGATGTAATTCTTTTCAGATTTAATGTATAATTTTATGAATAAAACGCTTTTATAAGCACAAAATCAAAAAGAAACGCATAAGATAGACCAAGGGAGGTCTGTTTTATGCGTTTTCTGGATTTATGTGAAAAAGAGGTTGTGAGTGTGGAGGAGGGCAGGTTCATAGGGCATGTGCGGGATTTGGAGTTTGACCCGGTCTGTGGCAAAATCTGTGCGATTATCGTGCCGGGACCGGGAAAATATATGGGAATATTTTGCAGGGATTATGAATATTGTATTCCATGGGTTAAGATTGTGAAGATTGGACCCGATATAATATTGGTAAATATATGTGAGTCTGATATGCGGCGCAAGCTGTTATGATTTTATAAATACAAAAAAATTATAAAAAAGTCAAAATCAGTACAAAACATATTGACAACGAAAATTAGTATAGATATACTGAAATATGTATAGGTCTTTTTAAATACAGATGATGATTTGAAGTATTATAATATAATGAGAAACAAAGATATTTTGCTTCTTCATATTATATGATATCTACGGAGGGTACAGCATGAAGTGTCCATTTTGCAGTAGTGACAACACAAGGGTAATAGACTCAAGACCGGCTGATGACAACAGCTCCATCAGGCGCAGAAGGCTGTGCGATGATTGTGGCAAGCGTTTCACTACATATGAGAAGGTGGAGACAATCCCGCTTATCGTTATAAAAAAGGACAACAACAGAGAGCAGTATGACCGCTCCAAGATTGAAAAGGGCGTGCTTCTTGCATGTCACAAGAGACCGATTTCAGCAGATACAATCTCAAAGCTTGTAGATGAGGTCGAGATAGAAATCTTTGCCAGAGAGGAAAAGGAAATCCCTACATCACTCATCGGAGAGCTGATTATGGACAGATTAAAGGACCTTGATGCGGTAGCATATGTGAGGTTTGCGTCGGTTTACAGAGAGTTTAAGGATGTCAACACCTTTATGACAGAGCTTAAAAAGATGCTTGACACCAAATAGTGTTTAGGCAGCAGGATTTATTTAAAACAGGATGGGAAGGTGCGTATGAACATTTCCGGTATTCGCCCGAGCGAAGGCTTTTATTCATACAATTCCATAAGGGTAAACGAGCTTAGAAACAGCCAGATTATGAGTTCGAAGCAGGCAGTGGATGACGCAGCTTCACAGCAATCCATTGCTGATGATACGGCTGATTATGAGGCTGCAAGGGCAAGGCAGAGCTTTACCTCGCTTGATTATGCAAATACATATGATTCCAATGCGAGCTATGAGCTTAAGGGTGCTGACAGTGATATCAGCACACTTGATGTCACAAAGGCTGTATCCGATTTAGACAAGGATAAGGTATTGCAGCAGTATCAGCGTTTTGTTGGCAGTGCGGATGTCACCGTTATGCAGCAGGCAGCCTTGAATGAACAGATTAACAGGGAGACAGAGAATTTTATACTATGAGTTTTTTATACCCGGGAGAGTACATTGACTCGACATACAGCATAGATTTTGATAAATTATATAAGGAGGGCTACAGGGGCATTATTTTTGATATCGACAACACCCTTGTGACTCATGGTTCGCCTGCTGATGAGCGGGCGATTGCTTTGTTTAAGCACCTTAAGGAGCTTGGTTTTTCGTGCCTTGTGCTCTCAAACAACAAAGAGCCGCGTGTGAAGAGTTTTGCTAAGCAACTTGGGATAAAGTATATCTACAAGGCAGGAAAGCCGAATCCGGCGAATTACAGAAAAGCGATGGAACAGATGGGAACGGATGAGAAAAACACATTGTTTGTGGGAGATCAGATTTTCACGGATGTCTACGGCGCCAACCGCACGGGAATCCGCACGATTCTGGTAAAGCCGATCCATCCGAAGGAGGAGATCCAGATTGTCTTAAAGCGTTATCTGGAAAAGATCGTCCTGTTTTTCTATCGGAGAAAATGCCAAAAGCAGCAGAGCGCAGCGCAGAAGCGATAAAAGAAGCAGTTTGGGCTGCAGAAAACAGTGGCAGCATGTGACAATGAAAAGGACGGGTGCCAAAACCCGGGATGGAGGAAAAAATGAAAATAGCAATCGGAAATGATCACGCGGCAACAGAGTTAAAATTTGTCATTATGGACTATTTAAAGGAACTGGGACATGAGGTTATCAACTTTGGAACCGACGGAACGGACAGCTGCAATTATCCGGAATACGGAGAGAAAGTCGGCAGGGCAGTTGTGGCAGGCGAGGCTGACTGCGGCGGACTAATCTGCGGAACCGGTGTGGGAATCTCCATCGCAGCCAATAAAGTCAACGGTGTGCGTGCAGCAGTGTGCTCCGACACGGCAACTGCGCGGCTGGTAAAAGAACACAACAATGCCAACATTATTGCATTCGGTGCCAGAATCGTCGGCACAGAGCTTGCGAAAGACATCGTCAAGGCATATCTGGATGCAGAATTCCAGGGCGGAAGACACCAGACCAGAATCGATATGATCCATGAGATTGAGAAGCGCAACGCTTAATAATACCGGGGAGATTGCGCCAGGAACAGAGCAAAAAGCGTGCAAATTCGCATGGCGCAGTGCGGTATATGAAAAAAAGCTTGAAATATAGCGCTGTTTATTATAAAATAGAAAAATCAGAGAGTAAAACTCGAGCGTATTTTTAAGGAGGAAATTTACATGATTTCAGCAGGCGATTTCAGAAATGGTATTACCATCGAGTTAGAGGGTAACATTTACCAGATCATTGAATTCCAGCACGTTAAACCAGGTAAAGGTGCAGCGTTTGTTAGAACTAAGTTAAAAAATATTAAGAGTGGCGGTGTTGTTGAGAAAACATTCCGTCCTACAGAGAAATGCCCACAGGCACGTATTGACAGAAAAGATTATCAGTATCTGTATGCAGATGGTGATTTATTCTACTTCATGGATGTTGAGACATATGACCAGATCGCTTTATCCAAAGACGATATCGGTGATGCCTTAAAGTTCGTAAAAGAGAACGAAATGGTTAAAATGTGCTCCCACAACGGAAGCGTATTCGCAGTAGAGCCACCTCTGTTCGTAGAGTTAAGAATTACTGATACAGAGCCAGGATTCAAAGGCGATACAGCTACAGGTGCTACAAAACCAGCAGTTGTTGAGACTGGTGCAACTGTATATGTTCCATTATTCGTTGAGCAGGATGATGTGATCAAGATCGATACAAGAACAGGTGAGTACTTATCCAGAGTTTAATGGGTGCGAGTGCTGATTTGGCATAGAAGACCCCGGAAGCGTTTTGTTTCCGGGGTTTTTTCGTCTAGTACATCGTTTCGTAAATAACTATACCAATCCGCAGGCAAGTGAATGGTGTAGTTATTTTGAAAATGATGTACTAGTATAGTATCCTATCAGGATTAAGGTGGACAGGAGAGAGTCATGAAGAAAATTGCACTGATTATGGATGGCTGGAAAAGGTGGTTTACTTTTGCATGGCCGGCAGGAATTCTTCAGAGAATCAGACAGACCGGCGAGGAAGTGAGTCTGTACATCTTTAACAGTTCGGGCGGATGGAGCTGCGATGAGGAGTATAATACCGGTGAGTATAATATATACCGGCTTCCGGATCTGCGTGAGTTTGACGGAATCATTCTTGATCTCAATAACATTGGCTATCCGGAGGTGTGGGAAGATGTGATACGGCGGGCAAAAGAGTCCGGTGTACCGGTCATTTCCATTGCAAATGAGATTGAAGATTTTTATTATGTCGGAATCAACAATGAAAAAGCAATGCGGATGATGATTGAACACCTTTATGAGAAACACGGATGTAAAAAATACTGGTTTGTCATGGGCCCGGAAGATAATTATGAGAATGTAAAAAGAATTGCTGCCTTAAGGGCATATATGGATGAAAAGCAGCTTACATATTCGGAGTCTGATTTTTATTGTGAGAGCTTTGAATATCAGTGCGGAGTCAACGGATTTGAAAAATTGCTTGAAACACACGATAAAGGCAGGCTGCCACAGGCGATTATCTGTGGAAATGATAATATTGCAGTTGGCGTGTGCGAGGCAGCCACGGCGCACGGATACCAGGTGCCGGAAGATTTTTGTGTGACAGGTTTTGATAATTTTGACAAAGCGGCATATTATGAACCGA
>OHAD01003445.1_pt1 | contig 10187 bp, 9 predicted proteins | sample 1577011 | NCBI WGS metagenome assembly OHAD01 (sample SAMEA3541510, study PRJEB24748) | human gut metagenome | biome: human gut; feature: human-associated habitat; material: faeces | place: China | collected 2012
TGAGCGGGGAGACGGCTTACGGGGCTTATCCCGTGGAGGCCGTGACCGTGATGCGGGAAGTGGCCGAGGAGAACGAGGGTACGGTTCCGCCCGATGCAAGTAGAAGTCTGGTCCGTATCAATAATGAGATCACGGCAGCCCTGGCCCGTTCGGCGGTGAAAACAGCCACGATGTTACCGATCAAGGCGATCGTGGTGGACACGCTGTCCGGTCGTACGGCTCGCTATTTGTCAGCATTCCGAAGTGATCTTCCGGTATACGCGCGTTGCTATAATGAACGGGTGATGCGTGAACTGGCGTTGTCTTTCGGCGTGTATCCTTATTATACCGAGAAGCCGATGTCTCGTGATGAGTTTATGAATGATCTTCCGGAGATGTTGTTACAGAACGGGATCAAGGAAGATGATTACGTGGTGGTTGTCGGGGGAAGTTTCGGACACGGTAGAGGAGCTTCCTTTATCGAGGTTTGCAAGATAGGGGAAATACATTGAAAAGATAAAAACTAAAAGTTAAAAGCTAAAAGTTTAGGTGCAAGTTGCATTTAACTTTTAGCTTTTATTTTTTATCTTTTATCTTTTAAGATGTCCCGGATTTCGGTTAACAGAGTTTCCTCTTTCGTGGGTGCCGGGGGGGCAGGAGGTGTAGCCGGTGCTTCCTCTTTCTTGGTTCTCAATTTATTCATGAACTTGATGGCGATGAAGATCGAGAACGCTATGATCAGGAAGTCAATCGTGGTTTGGAGGAAGTTTCCGTAATTGATCGTGACGGCTTCTATCATTTTTCCCGTGGCCTCGTCCAGATGAGCTTTCTGAAGCACGACGTGGAGATTACTGAAGTTCATCCCGCCGATGAGCATCCCGATCGGGGGCATGATGATGTCACTTACCAATGACGATACGATTTTTCCAAAAGCCCCACCGATAATGATACCGACAGCCATGTCGACCACGTTTCCTTTCAGGGCAAAAGCTTTAAATTCATCTAAGAGTTTCATGTTTTGATTTGTTTTTGTAATTTATGTATTTGAACGGTTAAACATCTAAAATGTTATCTATTCTTCGGCAAATTTACTTTTATTCTTGTAACTTTGTAAGCGTTTAACGCTATATCAATGGAAAAGATGAGTCGGGAGAGACAAATTTACAAGGTTACGATCATCGGTTCTATCGCTAATTTTGTTTTGCTGGTATTCAAGTTTGTGGCTGGGGTGCTGGGAAAGAGTAGTGCGATGATCGCCGATGCGGTACATTCGTTATCTGATTTCGTAACGGATATAATCGTACTTCTTTTTGTCAATATATCTTCCAAGCCAAAGGACGAGAGCCATGATTACGGGCATGGTAAATACGAGACTTTGGCGACTTCAATTGTCGGTATCGTCTTGCTTTGTGTAGGTTTTGGCCTTTTCTGGGAGGGAGCGAACAAGATTTATGACTTTTATTTCAAGGGGATTCCGTTGGAAAGTCCGGGAATGATCGCTTTAGTTGCCGCTCTTATCTCCATTGTGATCAAGGAATTACTGTATCATATTACGGTTTGGGTAGGAAGGAAGCAGAATAGTCAAGTCGTTATCGCTAACGCTTGGCATCATCGCTCGGATGCCTTTTCCTCGATCGGTACGGCTTTAGGTATTGGAGGGGCGATTTTGTTGGGGGATAATTGGCGTGTGCTGGACCCGTTGGCGGCTGTGATTGTCAGTTTATTTGTCGTAAAAGTAGCCTTACAACTAGTGATCCCGGCGATTAATGACTTATTGGAGAAATCTTTGCCGAAGGAGGTGGAGGATGAGATCTTGGCGATCATTAGTGAGATTCCCGAGGTAAAGAGCCCGCATAATCTACGTACCCGCCGCATCGGTAATAATTTTGCTATCGAGGCGCATATACGGGTGGACGGACAGATAACCGTGACTCGTGCCCATGACTTGACGAAAGAGATCGAACAGAATCTGCGTGATAAGTTCGGTCAGGCTACGCACATCGCTTTGCACGTGGAACCAATTAAATAAACGAATTGTTATTTGACCATGATGAAGAACTTATATAGGGGAGAAGTGCTCTATTTGATCGCTTCCCCGCTGGATCATGTGGAGGCTTACCGCTATTTTGAGGATGGGGGACTGGCTGTTGTTGATGGAAAGATTGTAGAGGCGGGGCCGTTCGAGGCGATGCGTTCCCGTTACCCGGATTTCCCGGTGACAGACTATTCCGGTAAATTGATTACACCCGGCTTTATTGATTCCCATATCCATTTCTCCCAGTCGGAGATACAGGGAATGTATGGCAAGCAACTTCTGGATTGGCTGGACGAATATACGTTTCCCGCCGAGGAAGCTTTCTCTTCCATGGAATATGCACAAGATATCGCTCGCTTTTTCGTGAAGGAACTGGTAAAGAACGGAACTACGACTTGTGTCGCTTATGCCACGGTTCATCCTGCTTCCGTAACCGCATTATTTTCCGTGGCTACGGAGTATAATATGTGTATCTTGGCTGGAAAGGTGATGATGAACCGGAACGCTCCGGATTATCTGATGGATACCACGCATCAGGGTGAGTTGGACTGCCGTAGCTTAATCGAGGATTGGGACGGGAAAGGACGGAATCACTATGTGATCACGCCCCGTTTCGCCATAACCAGTACGCCGGATCAATTAAAGTCTGCCGGTCGTTTACATGCCGAATATCCCAGTACCTATATACAGACACATCTTTCGGAGAATCTGGGAGAGATTGAATCTGTCTTATCGCTCTGTCCCGGTCATGCGGATTATCTGGAGGTCTATGAGCGTGCCGGATTGTTGACCGATCGTTCGATATTCGGGCATTGTGTCCATCTAACCGATCGGGAATATAAGCGGTTGGGAGAAACGGGAGGCATTATCGCCCATTGCCCGACCTCGAACCTTTTCCTTGGAAGCGGATTATTCGATATGAGGGAAGCGAACCGTTACGGCGTACGTACTACCTTGGCGACAGATGTCGGTGCGGGTACATCTTTCTCTATGTGGCGTACGATGGGAGAGGCCTATAAGGTACAACAGTTGAACGGTTATCCGATGACAGCTTTGGAGGCTATCTATAAATGTACGCTAGGCTCTGCACGGGCCTTATCGTTGGACGACCGAATCGGAAGTTTCCTCCCTGGCCGTGAAGCGGATTTCATAGTCGTGGATTATGCCGCTACCTCTGTCCAGAAATTGCGTATGGAGTATCTTCGTTCGAGAGATAAATGGACGATCGAGAATAAGCTGTTTGGCCTGCAAACCCTCGGCGATGACCGGAATACGGTATGTACTTATATAATGGGCAAGCAAGTATACGGCTCAGATTCGTGCGATCATCAAGAAGCAAGTATGTAATACGACCGTTACGACGATCCATAGGCGCTCGGCAGTAGTTGGGCGCAATCCAAGGAAATGATATTCTATAGCCCCGTGCTTGCAAGCGGAGAGGCAATCTCCGCAATAGGTACAGGTATAGCCGATCTTTCCCTTCTCGATCTCTTCTTTATGTAGGGCATCATAACGGCAAGCGTTTGTGCAAGCCATGCAATGGCAACAATCCGTGGTCAGTCGTACCCGGAAAGGAGAGAGGTATTTGAGGAAAGACACTAAAGTCCCGATCGGACAATAACTACTGCAATGCACCATCTTCCGTCTCTTTCTGGAAAACAATAGCATGATAAGTAGGCCGATAACTCCGACCGCTATTCCAAAAGCGGTGGCTATCCTGCCGCTCGCTCCGAATATTCGGAGTAGGATGGCCCCCAACATAACCAGAAATAATATGCTGTATCGCATTTGCTTGTGATAGGGGAACCTTTTTCGTTCCAATTTTCCCCGGGCACTCCATGCGTCGAATGCCCCGAAGTAACAAAGCTGGCTACACCAAGCGGGACCGGATAGTAATAAGGTGCTGATAAAAAGTATGGGCATGAATAATCCCTCGAAGCGATAAAGCGGTCCGGCCAAGATTACCGCAGGGATCGGTAAATGCAATTTTCCGGTCATAAGGAAAATAGGATCGGCAAAAATCCCTAGAGCAAGTTGCCCGAAAAAAACGATCGAGAATAACAACCACGCTCGTTTTCTCCATTTGGGACGTTCTTGCCGATCTTGCATCTTATAGCAGAGCCAACCACCGTATAGCATGGCAAGTATCACTTGTATCCATCCTCCATACGGAAATAACCTTTCGCCTATCAACAGTGGATTTTTAGGCATGACTTGAACGATCGAGAGAAGTCCCCCGACTAATAATACGGTACTGATAACAATACGTCTCGTTTTCATGCTCAATTATTTTATGCGTAAAAGTATGCCTTTTACGCGAATAATTATAGCACGGGCATTGTATTTCTGATACTTGTTACACCGATTAAACGATCATACCGTGCTCCCATTGGACAATAGTAGACGTAAATGCTATATTCGTTCTCCGTCTGGAAGAAATTACCCTCGATAGGGCCGGTCTGTCCTACGGTCTGTCCGTTAGGGACAAAGAGGTACTGATAGTTGTAACTGCCTTGTTTCAGTAAGACGGATTTCTCGTATTGATGCGTCTCCGGATTATAGCCCATCTTACTTTTCTCGTCCAATACATTATTATATAATTGACCGTTCAAATACACGTTTCCATCGGGAATTAAGTCCATGGCGAGGGTAAAGTGAACGATGTAATAATCCGCTTCCGTATCCGGGTCGTTACAATTACTGCAACGGATGAAAAAACGGCCGTCTTGGTCTTGATCGTATTGATACGATAATTGGTCACGCCGATAGTCCGTCATCAACTCTACATGGTAATATGGATTATGGAACGAGATACTTTCTACGTGCATGCCATTGTATTTGTTGCTCAAAAATTCCATACGGCGATATTCGTTTCCTGCGGGAAAGATCAAGTTCTGATTGTTCGTATAAGAGATCTGGTTTTCTAAAATAGTCATAGGCTGAAGACCTGTTACGGCATTATCCCTGCGGTTATTCTGATAAACCCAGATTTTCAAGTCGGTCTGAGGATAGGTGATGGGGAAATTCTTGTTATTGATCGCAAAGCTGACTTGTTGGTGTGACTGATTGGTATCGATATCCGTATTTCCGCTCACCGTAGCGGCGACACTAACCATCGGCTCGAAAATAGAAAAGCATGCGGTAAATACGATCTGGGAGGGATCATCCTCGTTATATACTTGCAAGGCATAATTCCCCGAGACCTTCGGTTGAACGTCATCGTTTGGGAAAAGTAATCGGTAGTTGGTGTATTGCACCGTAGTACCCATCGCATTGGCGAAATCCTCGATCGTGCTCCCTTGGAAACCATTCATATACTCAATCGGGGAAAGATTCGATTGCGTCCAATCGGCGTTGCAATGAACCAGATTATAGGCGTATCGCCCGAAGCCCGGATTAAAAGCATCGAAATTAACTTCGATACGGTTTTCACCGCCCAGTTCAATGAATGGATCGGAGAACATCTCGCCGGCAACCTTCACTTGGAGGGTCTTTATTTGCTTATCGCTAACGTTGGTGAAGTAAGTCACTTGAGCGTTCAACGGTACTAAAACCGTGATAAGCAGCAGAAATAGGATTTTAAAAACTTTCATTTTCTTATTACTTTCTTTAACGACGCAAAATTATGGAATTATTTCTCTATTTATTTGCCTTTCCCTGCTCTAAAGCATGAAAAAATGTTTACTTTTGCAGGAAAATTACATATAAACAATTTTAGTTGTATCATGGCAAATGTGATTAAGATTAAAAAGGGTTTAGACATTAATCTGAAGGGCAAAGCTTCGGACGTACTGTTAAACGGAGGGAAAAGCGATACTTACGCTATCGTTCCCGATTATTATAACGGTATTCTCCCCAAAGTTGTTGCGAAAGTAGGAGAAAAAGTCAAAGCCGGTTCTGTACTGATGATTGACAAGAACCGCCCCGAGATCAAGTTTGTTTCGCCGGTCAGTGGCGAGGTAACTGCCGTAAACCGAGGAGAGAAGCGTAAGGTGCTAAGCATCGTTGTGAAGCCGGATGCGCAGATCGAGTATGAGGAGTTCGGTAAGAAGAACGTAGCATCCCTACAGGGAGCAGAGGTGAAAGAGGTACTTCTGAACGCTGGTATGTGGCCGTTTATCAAGCAACGCCCATACGATATCGTTGCCGCTCCATTAGATACTCCGCGTGATATCTTCGTTTCGGCTTTTTACTCCGCTCCGTTGGCTCCAAACTTCGATTTTATCGTAAAAGGTCAGGAGGCTGATTTCCAGACTGGATTAAACGCCCTAGCTAAATTAACGAATGGAAAAGTGTATGTGGGTGTAAGAAGTGGTTCTGTCGTGAGCGGAATGAAAGGTGTGGAGATCGTGGAAGTAGAAGGTCCGCATCCCGCAGCGAACGTTGGCGTGCAGATCAATCATATCAAGCCCGTTAACAAGGGTGAGGTAGTTTGGACGGTTAATCCGGCAGACGTGATCGTTATCGGACGCTTGTTTAACAAGGGTGTCGCCGATTTCAGCCGTATGGTTGCTATTACCGGTTCCGAGACTACCGAGAGAGGCTACGTTAAAACGATTTCAGGTTGTACGATTAAGAGCTTGGTTAACGGTAAAGTGTTAGGACAGGAACATATCCGTATTATCAGCGGTAATGTTTTGACAGGTACCAAGGTGAATATGGATGGTTACCTAGGCGCTTATGATAACCAGATCACCGTGATTCCGGAAGGTGATGAGACGCATGAGTTCTTAGGTTTCGCTATGCCTCGTTTCAACCAGTTCAGCGCTAGCCATAGTTACTTTAGCTGGTTAGGTACTAGCAAGGAATATGTGATCGACGCCCGTATCAAAGGTGGTAAACGTGCCATGATCATGTCTAATGAATACGATAAGGTGTTTCCGATGGATATCTATCCGGAGTATTTGTTGAAAGCGATCATTGCGTTCGATATCGACAAGATGGAGAACTTAGGTATCTATGAGGTGGCTCCCGAGGACTTCGCTCTTTGCGAGTTCGTGGACACTTCCAAGATCGAGTTGCAAAAGATCGTTCGCGACGGATTGAACCTGTTGTATAAGGAAATGAATTAATAACATAAAAAACTTATAATACATTGAAAGCGTTAAGGAATTATCTCGACAAGATTAAGCCTAACTTTGAGGAAGGCGGAAAGCTGGCGATGTTCCGTTCTGTTTTTGAAGGTTTCGAAACATTCCTGTTTGTTCCGAGCACAACTTCCAAATCAGGCGTACACATTCATGACTATATTGACTCGAAGCGTACGATGACCGTGGTCATCATTGCTTTGTTGCCCGCTTTGCTTTTTGGTATGTACAATGTCGGTTATCAGCATAACCTTGCAGTAGGGGCTGATCCGGGATTTCTCATGACTTTTATTTTTGGTTTTCTGGCCGTATTGCCTAAAATCATTGTTTCGTATGTGGTAGGTCTGGGTATCGAGTTTGCTGTTGCCCAGGTGAAAAAGGAAGAAATCCAGGAAGGTTTTCTGGTTTCCGGTATCCTGATCCCGATGATCGTTCCTGTCGACACTCCGCTGTGGATGATTGCTGTAGCTACTGCATTCGCTGTTGTTTTTGCTAAGGAAGTGTTTGGTGGTACAGGTTATAATGTATTTAATGTAGCATTGGTTACACGTGCATTCCTGTTCTTCGCATATCCGGCAGCCATGTCCGGTGACCAGGTATTTGTTCGTACAGCTGACACGTTCGGCATTGGTGGCGGACAGGTGGTAGACGGTTTCTCGGGGGCTACTCCGCTGGGACAGGTTGCTATCGCAGGTAAAGAACTGATCGGTTCGTTCCAGGCTGTAGACGTGCTGGGTAACCCGATGACTACTTGGGATATGTTCTTAGGTCTGATTCCGGGTTCGATCGGCGAAACATCCGTATTGGCAATCCTGATCGGTGCGGTTATCCTTCTTTTCACAAAGATCGCAAGCTGGAAAACAATGGTTTCCGTATTTGTGGGTGGTGCGGTTATGTCGCTTATCTTTAATATGATCGGAACAACGGTGGCCATGTGCGTATCTCCGTTGGATCATTTGTTCTTGGGTGGTTTCGCATTTGGTGCTGTGTTTATGGCTACCGACCCTGTCACTTCTGCCCGTACGGAAACAGGTAAGTACATCTATGGTTTCTTAGTAGGGGCTATGGCTATCATTATCCGCGCATTGAATCCGGGTTATCCTGAAGGTATGATGCTCGCTATCCTGTTGATGAATGTATTTGCTCCGCTGATCGACTACTATGTAGTGGAAGCTAACATCAACCGCAGATTGAAACGTGTAATCAAATAAAGTAAGAAGGAGTATGGCAAAATATAAATGTAAAGTATGTGGATATATCCACGAAGGAAATAAAGCTCCGGATGTTTGTCCTGTATGTGGAGTTCCTGCTTCTGAATTCGAAGAGATCAAAGACGAGGCTGTTGCCGGCAAGAAAAAGGGACTGGATAGAGACAGTAACGTGTACACTGTTGTTTATGCTTCCGTAATGGTTGTTCTGGTCGCAGTTGTGTTGGCCTTTACTTCGCAATCGCTTAGAACTTTCCAGCAGAAAAACGAAGAAAACGACAAGAGACAGCAGATCCTGCGCTCTATCAACGTGACGGTTCCGGCCAATGAAGCCGAAGCCAAATATTCGGAATTGATCAAGGAAGCATTTCTGGTAAATGAAAACGGCGAAAAGGTAGAAGGCGATGCGTTTGCCGCCGATGTGGTAAAGGCTGCTGCCGAACACCAGTATCCGGTTTTTGTTGCAAATGTAGACGGTCAGACCAAATACATCATGGCTTTGCATGGTGCCGGTTTGTGGGGACCGCTGTGGGGGTATCTTTCTGTAGATGGCGATAAGAATACGGTTTATGGTGCCGACTTCAGCCATCAGGGTGAAACTCCGGGTCTGGGTGCCGAAATTTCAAAACCGGAATTTAGCAACGAATTCAAAGGAAAAAAACTGTTTGTGGATGGTACATTCAAGTCTATCGCAATCGTTAAGCCGGGTAAGAGCGTTGCCGGCCAGGATTATGTAGACGGTATTTCCGGAGGTACAATCACAAGTAATGGCGTTGGTGCGATGCTGTTCGACAGTTTGAGTGGTTATGTTAAATTTTTAACCTCACAAAATTAAGTAGAAGATGGGATTATTATCTGAAAAGAATAAAGAAGTTCTGTTAGGCCCGCTTAGCGTAAACAACCCGGTCATCGTCCAGATGTTGGGTATCTGCTCTGCGCTGGCTGTAACATCAAAACTGGAGCCGGCTATTGTAATGGGTCTTTCAGTAACGGCTGTTGTGGCTTTTGCCAACGTGATTATTTCACTGCTGCGTAATACGATTCCTAACCGTATCCGTATCATCGTGCAGTTGGTGGTGGTAGCAGCGTTGGTGACTATCGTGAGTGAAGTGCTGAAAGCGTTTGCTTATGACGTAAACAAACAGCTTTCCGTGTTTGTGGGTCTGATCATTACTAACTGTATCCTGATGGGACGTCTGGAAGCGTTTGCGCTGGGTAACGGCCCGTGGGAATCGTTCCTCGACGGTATCGGTAACGGCTTAGGTTATGCATTGATCCTGGTGATCGTCGGTTTCTTCCGCGAGCTTTTAGGTTCTGGTACGTTGCTGGGATTCCAGGTTATTCCGCAGGCATTCTATGACTTCGGTTATGTGAACAACGGTTTGATGATCCTGCCTCCAATGGCGTTGATCGTGATCGCCGTGATTATTTGGGTTCACCGTTCTCGTAACAAGGAACTTCAGGAAAATTAATGCTAACTATTAAAAGAATAATAGAATGGAAGAATTATTAAGCACATTTGTCCGCTCGATCTTTGTAGACAACATGATTTTCGCATACTATCTGGGTATGTGCTCTTTCCTGGCTGTTTCCAAGAACGTAAAGACTGCTTTGGGATTAGGTATGGCTGTAACGTTCATCTTGGTATGTACGTTACCGATCAACTATATGCTTGAAAATTATGTATTGAAGGAAGGTGCTCTGCAATGGCTGGGTGCTGAATTCGCTGGTGTAAACCTGAGCTTCCTCGCTTTCATTATCTTTATCGCCATCATCGCCTCGTTTACGCAGCTGGTGGAAATGGTAGTGGAAAAGTTTGCTCCGGCCTTGTACGCTTCTCTGGGTATCTTTTTGCCGCTGATCGCTGTAAACTGCGCT
>OHAD01003448.1_pt1 | contig 10182 bp, 7 predicted proteins | sample 1577011 | NCBI WGS metagenome assembly OHAD01 (sample SAMEA3541510, study PRJEB24748) | human gut metagenome | biome: human gut; feature: human-associated habitat; material: faeces | place: China | collected 2012
ATTTTCGTTATCTTCTGAAAATTTATTTGTTTTTAAATTTTCCAATTCTATGTATGCTCTTATAAATCTTTTTGTAGGGGTATAAATATTTCCTTTTAATTCTCTTTTTTCTAAATATTTTTCTAAATTTCTTATATGTTTTGTAAAGCTAGGACTGTTAGTCATTATATTATATTTATTTTCATAAACTTTTAAATATCCATCTTCAATTTCTACAATTAAACTTTTATTGTTTTTGTCTGTAAACATATAATGATAATGTCTTGAATAGTTGTTTTCATCAACAAGGGATTTTTCTATTACATATATTTTTGGAGCAAGTTTTTTTATGTCTTCAAGCGTTTCACAATTTGTCAAGAATACATTTAAAATCTTTGTAGATGTTAAATTAATTTTTGATTCCACAGGTGCTTTTTTGAAATATATAGCATTTCTAAAGGAGTTGGTACAACCTAATAGACCTTTTTCATTTATTCCATCTATTAAATGGTCATAATCTTTAAAAGTTGCTCCCATTATCTTATATTTAGTATATAATTTATTTCCAAAGACATCTTCTTCGTAGTTAAAATCTTTTGGGAAATACTTAAATTCATATCTATGATAGGATCTTAAATCCATAGTTCTTCCAAGTAATGTTTCTCCATTTCTAAGAATAGAAAAAGTTGTACACATAAAATCACCTCTTAGAGTATTATAACAAAAAAACTTTATAAATCCAAATAAATTTGCCTTTTTTCTTAAATTAGATTAAAATATAAGTAGATATTTTATGAGGTGATATGTTGAAAGAAATTAGACTTTTTTGGAAGGTTTTAAAAAATAATAGATTGACTTATTTTCTTTCTATGATTTCTACAATTTTTATACAAATTTTTTCAGGACTTACACCTATCGTAATTATGATTACTGTAGATTCAATAATTGGAAATAAGGAGTATAAATATGATATTTTAAAGAAGGCCGTTAATCTTATTGGCGGTAGAGATTATCTTAGAGAGAATATATACATATTAGCTTTTGTGATTGTTATTTTAACTGGTATTAGTTGTATTTTTATTTTTTTGAGAAATTATTATTCTAATGTTGCTTGTGAAAACTTAATTTTTAATTTAAAAGAAAAAATGTATAATAAGTTTTTAAATTTAGATATGAGATGTTTGAATGATTATTCTACAGGGGATTTAATTCAAAGAAGTTCTTCTGATATTGAAACTGTAAGAAAACTTTTTGCGGCTCAACTTGTTAATGCTTTTGGTTCTATTGCAACAATTGTTTTGGTAATAGTTGTTATGTCTTTAATAAATTTAAAACTTGCTACAATAAGTATAACTCTTTGTATTGTAATTGCCATTTTGTCATCTGTTTTTTATAAAAAAATTGGCGAAATTTTTAAAAAGACGGATGAAGCTGAAAGTGATTTAATGGTTTTTATAAAAGAGGCTCTATTTAATATAAGAGTTATAAAGGCTTTTAATAGAGAAGATTACATTTTAAATCTATTCAGAGAAAAAAATGAAGAATTTAATATAACTCAAAACAATTTTATGAAGACTTTTGCAAGATTTAGGGCTGTAAATGACTTTTTAACTTTCTTACAACTTGCAATTATTTTAGTAGTTGGAGGATATGAAACCATTACAGGACAAATGAATTTTGGAGATTTAATTGCTTTTGTTATCTATATTAATATGATTATTTGGCCTATCAGACAAATGGGACAATTACTTAGTGATATGGCAAGGGCAAGTGTTTCAATCTCAAGAATTTACGAAGTTTTGGATTTACCGGAAGAAGATTATGATTATGGAATAAAAAATGTTTCTTTTTCTGAAAAGATTGAATTTAAAAATGTCAGCTTAAAAATAAATAATAATACTGTTTTGGATAATATAAGTTTTGTTTTAAATTCAGGAGAAAGTTTAGGGATTATCGGATCTACCGGTAGCGGAAAAAGCATGGTAGTTTATTTGTTGCTTGGATTTTTTGAAGCAACAAGTGGAGAAATTTTAATTGACGGTATAAACATAAAAGAAATAAATAAAAGATATATTAGAGAAAAAATTTCTGTGATTATGCAAGATAGTGAACTTTTTAATATGTCAATTTTGGACAATATAAAAATTGTAAATGATGATATTGATGAAAGTTCCGTTTATAATGCAACTGAGATTTCATCAATACATAGTGAAATTATGAATTTTTCTTCTAAATATAAAACAATAGTAGTAGATAATGGTGTAAATCTTTCCGGCGGACAAAAGCAAAGAATTTCTATTGCCAGAGGTTTGTTAAAACCTTTTGAAGTATTGATTTTAGATGATAGCCTAAGTGCTGTTGATATGAATACAGATTTAAAGATAAATAATGCACTGAAATCTATGGATAGAAAATTTACTTCTATTATTATTTCTCATAGAATTTCAACTATAGCTAATTGTGATAATATAATTGTTATGGATGATGGGAAAATAGTTGAAAGTGGAAAACACAATGAGTTGATTAAGAAAAATGGAATATATAGCAAAATAAATGAAATTCAAAGTAAGGAATATGATGTAAACAATGAATAAAAAGAAAATTGTAGATATAAATGTTTTTAAAGATTTAATAAAATTTTATAAAATAGAATACAAAAAACTTTATATGCTGATGTTTGTAGTTGTAATTTCAGGAATTTTGCAAGCTGTTGTCCCTCTATCTATAAAATTATTAACGGATGATTTTATAACAAAGCAAAACTTAAAGGGATTTATTATTGCAGGAATTGGATTTTTCTCGCTCGTAATAATATCAACTCTTGCAATTTACAGTTTTTATGTTTTTGGAGGGAAGCTTGAATATCAAGTTTCAAAGGAAATAAGAAAGTCGGTTTTTGAGAGAATTGAGAAATTTTCTCTGACAAATATAAAGAAGTATGAAACAGGAGAACTAATTTCCAGATTAACTTCGGATGTTCAAAAACTTAGTGAAGTTTTCAGCTGGGGAGTTATAGATGCCTGTCATAGCATAATTGTTTTGTTAATTTCTATTTCTATTATGTTATATCTAAGTTATACATTGACTCTGATGTTGTTTTTGATATTACCTGCAATTTATATTGTAACTGTAATCTTTCAAAAAAATATTTTGAAATTTCAAAGAAAAGTAAGAGATTATAATTCAAAAATTATAAGAAGTTATACAGAATCATTAAGTTATATAAAGACTATCAAAGCACTTGGAATTGAAGATAAAAAGAAAAAAGAGTTTAAGGCTTACAATGAAAAATATAGAAAATATAATTTGCTGTCAATACTTATTTCAGCTATTTTTGTACCTACAGTTATGTTTGTCGCAAGTATTGGAGTTGGTTTTGCATTTAATTTTTCATCAATTTCAGTTATGAGAAATGTTATGACTTATGGAGCTTTTTTGAGCTTTTTAACTTACAGTTTTCAAATTTTTGAACCTTTTAAAATGTTGGCACAAATTTTTACTGATTTAAAATCTGCACAAGCATCTGCTGAAAGAGTTTTTCAAATTTTATATGAAGAAGACGAAATTCTTGAAGAAGAGGAAAGTGATTTGGACTTTGAAGGGAATATAAAATTTGAAAATGTAAGTTTTCATTATTTTGATGATGATAAATTAATTTTAAAAGATTTTAATTTTGAAATAAAAAATGGAGAAAGTGTTGCGTTTATAGGTAGTACAGGTAGTGGAAAATCTACAATAGTTAATCTTATTTGTAAATTTTACAATCCTACTTCAGGAGACATTTATCTGGATGGGATAAATTATAGAAATATTGATAAAACTTGTTTGTATAATAATCTGGGATATGTATTACAACAGCCACAACTTTTCTCTATTTCTATAAAGGAAAATATAAAATTTGGAAATGAAAATGCAACGGATGAAGAAATTTTAAAAGTTTGTAATTTACTTGGAATAGATGAATTTATTTCTAAGTTGCCAAATGGGATAGATACTGTTATTGGAGAAACGGGGTATAATATATCAGGCGGACAAAAACAATTAATATCTTTTGCAAGAGCATTGATAAAGAATCCTAAATTGTTAATACTGGATGAGGCAACTTCTTCAATAGATACTGAAACTGAAAAAATAATTCAAAATAAAATGAAAGATATTTTAAAGGGAAAGACATCTATTATTGTTGCACATAGATTATCAACGATTAAGCATTGTGATAAAATTGTTTTAATTGAAAATGGAAATATTCTTGAACAAGGAACACATTTAGAATTATTAGATAAAAAAGGAATTTACTATAAAATGTATATTTCTGAAGAACTGAAAATATAGGAGGATGTTATTATGAGTGATAGTTGTAGTTCAGGAGGATGCTCAGGATGCCCTAGTGCATCAAGCTGTGGAGTATCAGAAGAGTTTGAAAGTTTATTAGTTGATCAAAATCAATTTAGTGATATAAAAAAAGTTATTGGTGTTATAAGTGGTAAAGGAGGAGTTGGAAAATCTTTAATAACTTCTATGCTTGCTACAGGAATGATGAAGAGAGGTAAGGAAGTTGGTATTTTAGATGCTGATGTTACTGGCCCATCAATACCTAAGTCATTTGGGATTGACAGAAAAGCTCAAATCGATGAAAGAGGAATCATTCCTTGTACAACTGAAAATGGAATTAAAATAATGAGTATAAATTTATTGCTCGAAAAAGAAACTGATCCTGTAATTTGGAGAGGACCTGTTATAGGTGGAGTAATAAAACAATTTTGGACAGATGTAGTATGGGAAAATGTGGATTATATGTTTGTAGATATGCCACCGGGAACAGGTGACGTTCCTTTAACAGTTTTTCAATCATTACCTGTAGATGGAATTATAATTGTAACATCACCGCAAGATTTGGTTTCTATGATTGTTGAAAAAGCAGTTAAGATGGCAAGAATGATGAATATTCCAATTATCGGAATAGTTGAAAATATGAGTTATTTTAAATGTCCTTGCTGTAATGAAGAAGTAAATATATTTGGTGAAAGTGACTTACCTTACATATCAAGAAAATTTGGACTTACAAATGTTGCAAAAATTCCTCTCGATAAAAAAATACCTGAAATGGTTGATGAAGGTGAAGCAGAAAAACTAGATACTGATTGCTTAACAGATATACTAGATGCGATAGAAAAATTATAGAGAGAACGCGTTCAAAACGAACGTGTTTTTTTATGTGGTAAAATAAGATTTTTTATAGACTCAAAGGGCTTACGATTTCTAAAATTGAAATTAAGTACTTTTTGTTGTATAATTATTGTAAAATATGGATTAAATAAGAGGTTTTTATGGAGCATTTTAAATTAAATTTGGAAAGTGATTTTAAATTTGATGACATTGTTGTAGCTCTGGGAAATTTTGATGGCTTTCATAGAGGACATCAAAAATTGATTTCTGAATTAAATAATGTAAAATTAGAAAAAGGTTATAAGAGTGCAGTTTTTCTTTTTGAAAATCATACAAAAGATTTAATTTTTCATCAAAATGCAAGTAGGATAATGTCTTTTGAGGATAAATTAAATAAACTTGAAAGTTTTAAAATAGATTATGTTTTTAGTATTGAATTTTCTGAAAAAATTAAAAATCTTTCACCGAAAGAATTTTTAGATTTTTTAACTATCAATCTAAATATAAAACATATTGTGGTTGGAGAAGATTATAAATTTTCAAAAAATCGTGAAGGAAATACTGATTTTATAAAGTCTTATATGAAAGAAAAGTGTCTATCTTGTACCATTATTGATAAATTACGCTATGATAATATTGAGATTAGTAGTACAAAAATAATTGAATACATAAAATCAGGAAAAATTGAATTGGCAAATGATTTGTTGGGATATAATTTTTCAATTAAGGGAAAAGTAACTCAGGGCTTTCAAAGAGGAAGAAATCTTGGTTATCCTACAGCAAATTTGGAGATTTCTTTTAATTATGTAATGGTAAAAGAGGGAGTATATTTTACCAAAACTATAGTAGATGGAAAGGGATATTTCAGTTTTTCAAGCGTTGGGCATAATCCAACTTTTGATAATAAAAAATCCACAATAGAATCTCATATATTTGATTTTCATAAAGATATTTATGGAAAAGATATTGAACTTTGCTTTTTAAAAAGACTTAGGGATAATATAAAGTTTAATTCTGTTGAGGAACTCATAGATCAATTAAAAAAAGACGAAATTAGATGTAGAGAATTAATTAAGAATATAAAATAGGAGATAAATATGAAACAAATTTTAGTTACCGGAGGGGCAGGATATATTGGCTCTCATACTTGTATAGAACTTTTAAATGAAGGATATGAAGTTGTAATAATTGATAATTTTTACAACTCCAGCGAAAAAGTTTTAAAGATAATTGAAGAACTTAGTGGTAAAAAATTCAAGTTCTACAAAGGTGATATTAGAGATAAAGAAATACTTAGAAAGATTTTTTCAGAAAATGATATTTATGGAGTAATTCACTTTGCAGGGCTTAAGGCTGTTGGAGAATCTGTTGAAAAACCTATAGAATATTATGATAATAATATTAATGGAAGCATAAAACTTATAGAAGTTATGAGAGAGTTTAATGTAAAAAATTTAATTTTCAGCTCTTCAGCTACTGTTTATGGAAAGCCGAAGTCTGTTCCTATAAAAGAAGATTTTTCACTTTCTGTAACTAATCCTTATGGAAGAACAAAATTATTTTTAGAAGAAATTTTTACAGATTTATATATTTCTGATAATGAATGGAATATTATTCTTCTTAGATATTTTAATCCAATTGGAGCTCATAAGAGTGGTAGAATAGGGGAAAATCCGAATGGAATTCCTAATAATTTAGTTCCATATATAACTCAAGTAGCGGTTGGTAAATTGGATTATGTTAGAGTCTTTGGAGATGACTATGAAACAAAAGATGGAACAGGTGTAAGGGATTATATTCATGTTTTAGATTTAGCATTAGGTCATATAAAGGCAATTAAAAAGTTTGAAGATAGTAAGGCTGTTAGAATTTATAATCTTGGAACAGGTGAAGGTTATAGTGTTCTTGATATGATTAAAAATTTTGAAGAAGTTACAGGTAAAAAGATAAAATATGTAGTTACTCCAAGAAGAAGCGGAGATATTGCAGAATGTTATGCTGATTCTACTAAGGCAAAGGAAGAGCTTGGCTGGGAAGCTAAATATGGAATAAGAGAAATGTGTGAAGACAGTTGGAGATGGCAAGTAAATAATCCAAATGGTTATGAGGATTAAAGAGGTTTATAAAAATGGGCACGAAGAGTATTTACTACGAAAATAATATAATTAAAGCAATATTACATTTTGCAATACCGGGAATTTTGAGCATTCTTATTGCGGAATTATATAATATGGTTGATACATTTTTCGTTGGTAGATATGTCGGAGCTGATTCAATTGGGGCTTTAAGTGTAGTTTTTCCGCTCCAAAGACTTGTTATTGCAATTTCTGTTTGTCTTGGTATAGGAGTTTCAAATTTAATTTCCAGAAGACTTGGAGAAAAAAGAAATAAAGATATAACAAAATATACAACAGCTGTAAATGGACTAACTTTACTTATAATATTTGTAGTTACAATTATATCAATTCTTTTTGTTGAGAATATTTGCGTGTTTTTAGGAGCTAGAAATAATATTCTGATGTATTCCATCAAATATCTAAGAATTGTTATGTGTGGCAGTATTTTTTTAGCATTTACAACGGTTTTCGGTTATATGAATATAGCTTATGGAAATATGAAAGTTATGCTAATGGCTTCAAGTATTGGAGCTTTAATAAATATAATTGTCGATTATATTTTGATTAAAAACTTTAATATGGCTGTTGAAGGAGCTGCAATTGCCACTATTTCAAGTCAATTTATATCTTTTTTATTTTCACTTGTTTTTGTAAAAAAATTACAGAAAGAAAATAATTTTTCTTTAATTCCAAGACTTGACTCGAAAATTTCATTTAATATTTTAGCAATAGGTTTTTCTTCGTTCATAATAGAATTTTCAGATGCTATTTTAATTAGTGTCCTTAATCATTTACTTTTACCCGTTGGTGGTAATGATGCAATTATTTTGGTAGGAGTAATTACAAAGGTTTCTATGTTTATGTTTGTTGCAATGATAGGGGTAAGCAGTTCAATTCAACCACTCATCTCTTATAATTATGGAGCGAAAAATTTTGTTAAAATCAAGAAAATTTTAAAAACAGGATTTGTTTTTGTGTTTTCACTATCTACGATTATATGGATATTTATGAATTATAAGGTTAAATTTATTATAGGTCTGTTTCTAAAAGATGAAAGACTTTTACAAATGGCGACAGATAGTTTTAAATATGTGATTTTAGTTTTTCCAATTTTAAGTTTTTATTACATTTGTATATACTTTTTTCAATCAGTCGGCAAGGAAAAATACAATTTTTTCTTATCAATTTATAGAGAAACACTTCTATATATTCCGATAGTTATAATTATGGTAGGAAGATTTGGTGTTTTAGGAGCATGGATTAGTTATCCGATAGTTGACTTTATTTCTGCTGTAACAGGATTTATCCTGCTTTTAAAAACTGTTAAAAAGATTAGTACTTTTTAGGAGGTTATTATGAATTTAGGTAAAATTAGAAAAGATTTAGAAATTTGTATGGATGAACTTATCGAAAAAGCTAAATTTGAAGAAGGAGACATTTTTGTTTTAGGTTGCAGTACAAGTGAGGTAAAAGGAAAACATATAGGAAAAGATACTGATATTGAAGTAGGAGATCTAATTGTTGAAACTATAAAAGAAAAGTTAGATAAAATTAAAGTGAATTTTGCAGTTCAATGTTGTGAACATTTAAACAGAGCTTTGGTTATAGAAAAGGAAGTTGCAGTAAAAAATAATTTTGAGATAGTAAGTGTAGTACCACAAAAAAATGCGGGTGGTGGAGTTGCCACTTCCGCATATAAATTATTTAAAAATCCTGTGGTTGTTGAAAAAATAGTTGCAAAAGCAGGGCTTGACATTGGGGATACATCTATCGGAATGCATGTTAAATTTGTTCAGATACCGGTAAGATTATCAATAAAAGAAATAGGGAATGCGCATTTAACTGCATTAACTTCAAGACCAAAATTGATTGGAGGAAGTAGGGCGGTATATCAATAGTTACTTGGAGGATATATGTTTGAATTTTTAAAAGATATAAAAGAATTGGAAGACGTAGAGAGTGTTGAAAAGATAAATAAAGGATATTCTAAAGATAAAAAGTTTAAGATAAAATTGAAAAATAAAGATGAGTATTTGCTTTTAAGATTATCCGATATTTCCCTTTATGAACAAAAAAAGGAAGAATATGAAGTTATTTCAAAATTTTCTAAACTAGGTTTTGAAATGTCAAAGCCTATAAGTTTTGGAATATGTAATGGTAAAAAGAATGTCTATATGCTCTTATCTTGGATTAACGGAGTTGATTTAAGTGAGGCGCTTCCAAAACTTTCAATAGAAGAACAATATTTACTTGGAAGAAAAGCAGGAAGAATTCTAAAAGCTATTCACAGTCTAAAAGTTGAGGACAAAAATTTTGATGATAGGCTTAAAATAAAATTGTTGGATAAAATAGAAAAATATGAATCATCTAATGTGAGAGTTGAAAATGACAATAATTTTATTGAATATGTTAAAAGAAATGTAGATAAAGTTTGTGGAAATTATTCTTATTTACATGGAGATTTTCATCCTTCAAATTTAATTTTAATGGAAAATAATGAGATAGGAGTTATAGATTTTAATCGTTGGTGCATATTTGACTCTTATGAAGAATTTTATAAACTGGAAAGTTTTGGTATAGAATTTAGTATTCCATACTGTGTCGGACAGATTGACTCATATTTTGAAGATGATGTTCCGAATGAATTTTGGGAGATTCAAGCAATTTATGTAGCTTGTTATACCTTGTATTCAATTAAATGGGCTGAAAAATTTGGAGAAAAAGAAATTCTTGGAATGAAAAGAAGATTTTATAAGACTTTTGAAAATTATGAAAATTTTAAAACAATTATACCTAAATGGTATTCTTATTATAAAAATAATAAAGGCTATTCGCTTTAAAACGAATAGCCTTTTTCTCTATTTAGAATAGTTTGGAGCTTCTTTAATTATTTGAACATCATGTGGGTGAGATTCAATAA
>OHAD01003452.1_pt1 | contig 10172 bp, 7 predicted proteins | sample 1577011 | NCBI WGS metagenome assembly OHAD01 (sample SAMEA3541510, study PRJEB24748) | human gut metagenome | biome: human gut; feature: human-associated habitat; material: faeces | place: China | collected 2012
CCCACCACCCCGTCCGCTGGCCGTACCGGCGGCGTCCTCACCTGCTTAACTAAACCTTTCAAGGAAATATGAATTGTAATTAAACAGGGCGGGTGGTAAAATGATAATGAATCAAGAGCTGTACGGTCGGCAAAGCGGCAAGTTCCTGGCAGCAGCCGGAAGACTTTAATGGGAAAAGGTGTATCGTATGAAAAAGAAGAACCGCGGTTTCAGCCTGATAGAGCTGATTATTGCAATCGCGATATTATTGATACTGACGGGGCTGCTGGCTCCACAGTTTATGAAGTATATGGAGAAAGCAAGAAAAGCTTCATGTCTGCACGCGATGGATGTTATTGCAGAGGAATACATGGCCAAAGTCGCCGATCTGGGGAAGGCCCCGGATGAGGAGACCACGGTTAATTTACTGAGTGAAATCATTGTGGAACACGGAGGCGATAAGAATTGGAGTGAAAGCCAGGAAGACACCTCCATCTTTTTCCGGTTCTCCGGTGTATGTAAAAGTCACGGAAACTACAAATGCCGTTTTGTAAATGATTTGAATGCAATTACGATTGAGTGCAGCAAGCATGGGGACTGGACAATGGATATTGTCACGCTGAGCCATCTGCTGAATGAGATGAATCTGGAAAGCTATAATATTGTCAGCGGCGGGAAAACCTACAAGACGCTGGCCGATTATTTTGGAAATGACACATCGAAAACCCTGGATTCCGAGGCGAGTACAAAGATTACGGATGAGGGTTATGGAAAATATGGTTCTTTAGCGAAGATTGTTGAGATTGAACTGAAAAAACAGGGGGTTAATGTTTCGGCCAAAAGCTGGGTGATGAGGAAAAACGGCAATGGTTATGAACTTTACCTTACCGACAGGAAAATTACGGATAACGATAAAGGAAATGAGGTTACATGTACCAAATATGATACGAGCAGGAAGGAGATTATTACCGGAACTGCAAAGGTGAAAATCAAAGACGGGAAGAACGGGAAATTTCCTGCCGTAGATTATGGAACCTTCAAAAAGACCGGATAAAGACATGGTGAAAATGAAAAGGAAACAGGTACTCATAGCCGCTCTGTTTGGTGCTGCGCTGCTTACAGGATGGTGCTTCTGGCAAAACAAAGCAGTCCGGACAACGGTCTATGTAATAGAGAGCAGTAAACTTAAGCCTGATGCGCCGGATATCACGATAATTCAAATTTCCGATTTACATAACGCTGAGTTTGGGGATAAGCAGGAAAAGCTGATTCGGAAAATAAAAGAAGCCAAACCGGATATCATTGCCGTAACCGGGGATTTAATTGATTCAAATCATACGGATATCGGGAAGGCGATGGAATTAATATCGCAGGCCGTAACAATCGCTCCTGTTTATTTTGTCACAGGCAACCACGAAGCGTGGGCAGCGGAAAGCTATATCAGGTTGAAACGTGAGATGGAGAACGCGGGAGTTCATATCCTGGATGGAATATCTGAAACGTTTTCTCTGGGAGGACAGCAAATCTGCCTGATGGGAGCGAAGGATCCGGCATTTTACGCAAGGACGGAATACGGGGACGCCCAATCGGTAATGAACGAAGCTATCGGGGACATATCCTGTGACGGAGGCATATATAAACTTCTCCTGTCCCACCGGCCGGAACTGTTTCAGGTCTATGTGGACAATGGAATTGATCTGGTTCTGGCAGGACATGCCCACGGAGGGCAGTTTCGGCTTCCCTTTATCGGAGGAGTGGTGGCGCCCGGACAGGGATTATTTCCGAAATATACATCCGGAATATTTGCTGAGGGTGAAACGGAGATGATCGTCAGCAGAGGCCTGGGAAACAGCATTATCCCAATCCGAATCAATAACCGGCCCGAATTAGTGGTGGTCCGGATAACGCCGGCGAAAAATAAATAAAAATATTTTTGCTTCCGTGTATAATTCAATTCAGGGAGGTTATACTGTAAGTATCACAAAAGAGAAATTTTTGAATACTTATCCTCCCCTTTTTAATCCGGCTCGTTTACAGCAGTGTAGGCGGGCCGGATTTTTTATTGAAGGCGGTGACCTGTGTGCGGAGCGTGCAGATTATCGTTTTACAGCGGGCATTTCTGCCTGAATGGCAGGAAATGTAAGAAAAAATATTTTGCAAAAACCGCCAACATGTTATATACTAGAGTCGGACTGACGCAATCGCGTTAATAATTACGGAAAAGGAAGGTTGTTACATATGACATTGTTAGAAAACTGGCGTAATCTTGCATATGGCGATGGGATGAATGATAAACAGAAGGAAGAACTCTGGTCCGGATATTTTGCTATTGAGAAGGGGATCTATGAAAAAATTCTTTCCAATCCTGCAGAAGTGATAGAAGGTACGGTAAAAGAACTGGCCGAGAAATATGAAACAGAAGTATTAATCATGACAGGATTCCTGGATGGCATCAACGAGAGCCTCAAGGGATACGAGAACCCGATTGAGACGATGGATGAGGATACGACTGTCAAGATTGAAATCGATCCGGAGAAATTATATTATAATATGGTTGAGGCTAAGGCAGAATGGCTTTTTGAACTTCCTCAGTGGGATTCAATTCTGACGCAGGAGAAGAGAAAAGAGCTTTACAAAGCACAGAAAGCTTCCGGAACGGTCCGCAATGAGCAGAAGATTTATCCAAACGATCCATGTCCATGTGGGAGCGGCAAGAAGTATAAGAAGTGCTGCGGACGCAATAAATAATCAGATTTCACATAAACCGGCTGATGCATTGAAAGAGCCGGACGAAACCGAATAATATGACAGGGAGCTGAAGATACCGCAAGGTGTTTACGGCTCCCTGTTTTATTGAAGGCGGTGACCTGTCCAATGCGCTTTGCTCACCGATATATCATCTTCTGCCCTGTTCCGGGCGGAAACCGGATTTTTGAAGAACCGGAGACTCTCATATCAAAACATTATAATAAATTTGGAAGAAAGATGAAATCGTAAGATTGCATAAAATTAATTAAATAAATTAAACAAAGTAACTAAAAACAAAAAACATGAAATAAACATGTTGACAATTGTGCAAAATAGACATATTATATTTTCATAACAGAGGGATATAGGATAAAGCTTATTAAAATAATCCGGAATCCCTCCTCGATATATTAAATAATTAATTAAATTAATCAATGTGGCCAGATGAAAGAGAGGATTAAAAATGAAGTATTTTTTAGACAGCGCGAAACTTGATGAAATTCAGTATGCTTATAACACATTTGGAATTGATGGAGTGACCACGAACCCAAGACATATAATGCTCAGCGGAAAACCGTTTATGAAGGCGATAACCGACATTGCAGAGTGGATTAAATCAGTGGGTCTGGAAGGAATCGATAAATTCCCTGTCTCAGTTGAAATCAACCCACATCTGGATGATGCAGATGAGATGGTGGAGATGGCAAAGGAGGTATCTGCGATCAGCCCCAACTTTGTTATCAAGATTCCGGCCGTTGAATCAGGAATCACGGCAGCCAGAAGACTGGAGAAGATGGGAATCCGTACGAACGTTACGCTTGTTTTCTCACCGGCACAGGCCATACTTCCGGCGAAAAACGGTTCCCTCTTCGTATCCCCGTTCATCGGATGGAAAGAGGCCAATGGAGAAGACTGCAGGGAATACATAAAGAACATTGTAGAGATATATAAAAACTACGGTTTCTATAAAAAGACGGAGATTATCTGTGCCGCTGTCCGCACACCGAAACAGATTGTTGACTGTGCTGTGGCGGGAGCCGATATTGTTACCACCGGGCTTGACGTTTACAAGGATACGATGAAACATGCTTACACGACGCAGGGCCTTGGAACCTTTATCAATGCCTGGGATAACACAATCACGGAATAAACCCGGGGCATAAAAAGCAGGGGGTAAGAAGCTGGACAATCCGTAACAGTTCATGCTGTCTGAAATGTTACGGCAGTCCCGCAACGGATGCAGAAAGGAGATAAAATGAAAATAGGATTTATCGGACTCGGTATTATGGGAGAGTCCATGAGTGAAAATATTGTAAAGAAACATGATGATACCGTATATGTATTTGATTTTGTAAAAGAGAAGGTGGAGCTTCTGGTTTCAAAGGGAGCTGTGGCATGTGAAACCTCCGTAGAGCTTGCTGAGAAATCGGACGTGATTATCTCCATGGTTCCGAAGTCGGAGCATTCCCGGGCAGTGTATTCAGAAATTCTGGATGCGCTGGATGAGACAAAGACCTGTATAGATATGAGTACCATTGATCCGAGCGCATCCATAGAGATAGCTGAAATGGTGAAAAAGACGGGAGCCGGCTTCATCGACGCTCCGGTTGTAAAATCAAAACCGGCCGCTATTGCCGGAAAGCTGGGTATCTATGTGGGAGGCGACGAGCAGACTTTTGAGAAAATGCGCAGGGTTTTACTTTACATGGGAGAGAATGTTGTGCGCATGGGTGATAACGGCAAGGGACTTGTCATGAAAATCTGCCACAATGCCCTGGTTTCCCAGATTCAGAACGGCGTCAATGAGACAATCACCCTGGCCCAGAGAAACGGGATCAGCGTAAGCGCATATGCAGAAGCGATTTCCTATGGCGGAGGCCAGAACTTTTATCTGGACGGCAAGGCTGCGCCGATTGAAAAAGAAGATTACACCACTGCGTTTTCCGTGGAAAATATGGCAAAGGATGTACATATTTGCATGGAACTGGCTAAAGAGTGCGGACTTGATATGCCCGGCGAGCAGAATGCCTGTAACGTATATGACAAGGCTCTGGAGCTGGGATACGGAAAAGAAGATTTCTGCGCAACGATTAAGGTGGTAAAAGGCTGATATAAACAGCAGGAAAATAGAAAGGCGGATAAGCATGACGATACTGGAACGGCTGAACCAGGTGAATGACATACCGGTTCTCTCTGTGACAGACCCGGAGTTTGCCTCATACGGGCGCGTGGTAACCGGTTATGATTTCTCTGGGCTGATTTCCTATATGGAAGAGAAGACACAGATTCCGGAGAACGGAAATATTTATTATGCGTCTGTGCCGGAAATGGAGGCAGATCCGGTGATACGGTCCATACAAAACGGTTTTTACGGCGAGATGGAGATACAGGCTGGCTATTGCAACGGACGAAACAATACATATAATGGGTTTGAATACCACAAAGGGAGCGAAATTAATATTGCCGTAACCGATTTTATGCTGGTACTGGGGCGTTTATGGGAAATTAAGGATAACAGCTACCGGGTGGAGGACGCTAAGGTGTTTTTCGTGGAAAAGGGAACGGCGGTTGAGATGTACCAGACCACGCTGCATTTATCCCCCTGCCGTGTGACTGACGAAGGATTCAGGGATATTGTCATTCTTCCCAAAGGGACGAATACGCCTCTGGAACACAGGGATGAGGCGGTGGAGGCAGAGGGAGTGCTGCTGCTTCAGAAGAATAAATGGGTAATTGCCCATCCCGGGCGGGAACCTCTGATCCGGCAGGGAGCTCATGCCGGGTTGATCGGTGAGAACAAGGAATTGCATTATTGACAGAGGGAAACGAAGGGCAGTGATGACAGGAGATTACTATGAAACTGATTCGTAATGGTAATGAATTCATATTGAAATACGGCGGGGAAACAATCCTGGAATACAGTAAAGACCGGCCGATGATTTACGCCGGCCGGGGAAAAGAAGATGTGGATATGTACCGCGGCAATTATAAGATAGAGGATTATGTAACCACGCGGCGCCCGCTTTCTGTAACGGATGCCAGGGAGACGCAGGAAGGGCTGATTCTCAATCTGGAAGATGAGATTATTCTGACTTTAAAGCTTTCAGGAGACTGCGCCGAACTTTTCTTTGAACCGAAAAATCCGGATATCAACCGTTTCTGGCTTCGGGTAAACGCAGACGACAACGAAAAATGTTACGGCTGCGGGGAACAGATGTCTTATTTTAATCTGCGGGGGAGGCATTTTCCGCTATGGACTTCCGAGCCGGGAGTGGGGAGGGATAAGACAACTTATGTGACATGGAGATCTGATGTGGAGAACAAAGCGGGCGGAGACTATTACAATACGAATTACCCGCAGCCGACCTTTGTATCCACAAAGCATTATTACTTACATGTAAATTCCACCGCCTATGCCGATTTTGATTTCCGAAACCCCGATTTTCATGAATTGCAGGTATGGGAAGTGCCGGCGTCGGTCAGAATTGAGGCGGCACCTGATTTTATCGGACTTTTAGAAAAGGAAAGTGCATTCTTCGGCCGCCAGCCGGAGCTTCCGGAGTGGGTTTACAACGGTTTAATCATAGGGGTTCAGGGAGGTGACGAGCGTTCCTTCAGCCTGCTGGAGAAGACAATCTCCCATGGAATCAAGGTATCCGGACTTTGGTGCCAGGACTGGTGCGGGAAGCGCGTGACCTCCTTCGGAAAGCGCCTTCAGTGGGACTGGCAGTACCACCGGGAAATGTATCCGGAACTGCCAAAGCGCATAGAAAAGCTCCATGAGAGGGGAATTAAATTTTTAGGCTATATTAATCCTTATCTTGTCAATGACGGCGAGCTGTACCGCCGGGGGAAAGAAAAAGGCGTATTTGCTACAAAGGCAGACGGCAGTGATTATCTGGTGGATTTTGGAGAATTTTACTGTGGGGTCGTGGACTTCACAAATCCTGCCGCCTATGAATGGTTCAAGGACGAGGTGGTGAAAAAACACAGCCTGGATATCGGAATTGACGGCTGGATGGCCGACTTCGGCGAATATCTGCCAACCGATGACCTGGTACTGTATAACGGGGAATCTCCGATGAAAGAACACAACCGCTGGCCCGTTCTCTGGGCGAAATGCAATTATGACGCGCTGAAGGAGACGGGCAGGCTGGGAGATGTACTGTATTTCATGCGGGCCGGAGGAGCAGGAAGCCAGAAATACTGCACGCTACTCTGGGCGGGAGATCAGTCGGTGGATTTCAGCATCCATGACGGGCTGGCGACAGTCATCTGTGCTGCCTTAAGCGCAGGGATGAGCGGCTGCGGGCTGAGTCACAGCGATATCGGAGGATATACTTCTCTGTTCGGCAATACCAGAACGAAAGAACTGTTCCTGCGGTGGGCGGAGATGGCGGCCTTTACGCCGGTGATGCGTACCCATGAGGGGAACCGGCCGGATGAAAATTTCCAGTATTATGACGATACGGATTGTATGGAGAGACTTGCACGGATGGTTGATGTCTATACGATGCTGGCCCCGTACATGAAAAAACTCGTTGCCGAAAACGCAGAGAGAGGTATTCCCGTACAGCGCCCGCTGTTCTTACATTATGAAAATGATGAGAAGAGTTACGATATCCGGTATGAATACATGCTGGGACCGGATATGCTGGTAGCTCCCGTCTATCTGGCAGGACAGATACAGTGGGAGGTATATCTTCCGGAGGGCTCTTGGATACATCTGTGGACCGGTGAGGAATACGAAAAAGGCTCCCATACGGTGCCGGCCGGATTAGGTGATACACCTGTCTTCTATAAGAAGGATTCGCAGTATGCTCCTTTATTTGCGGACATCCGCAGAAAACACGGGAAGTAAATGACAATGATGAATTACATACTGTTCCTTTTGGTTATACTTCTGACCAATATTATTCAGGGGATTACAGGCTTTGCAGGAACGATTCTTGCAATGCCGCCCGGCCTGATGCTGGTGGGGTATCCGGTGGCGAAACCGGTTCTGAACGTTTTGGGGCTTCTGTCCGGAATTTATGTCTTTACCGGGAATTACAAGAGTGTGTGCTGGACGGAACTGAGAAAAATTGTGGCAGTCATGGCGGCCGGAATCATCGGGGGTATTCTGCTCAGAGGGCTGTTTATCGGAAAAGAACAGGCGCTATACCGGTTTCTGGGCATATTTGTTATTTTCCTGGCAGTGCGCGGTGGACTTTCCATTCGGAAAGAGGGGCAAAACAGCCGGAAAGAAGCGATTCAGACTCCGTCCCGGCAGGAATCGCCGGCCCTCTATCTGATACTGATTCTGGCCGGTATCGTACACGGGATTTTCGTATCGGGCGGCCCGCTTCTGATCAGCTATCTGACAAAAAAAATACAGGATAAGGTAAGCTTTCGGGCGACAATATCCACGGTCTGGATTTTTTTAAACGGCATGATTCTGGCGGATGACATCCGGGCCGGATTATGGACCCCGGAGCTTTGCAGAATACAGCTTATTTCAGTTCCGTTTCTGCTCGCCGGTATGTTTATCGGAGGAAAGCTGTACGCCAGGATGAGCCAGCGGCTGTTTATGATTATAACATACGTATTATTGTTTATATCGGGAATCTCTCTGTTAGTTAAGTAAGCATTTATGGCTCAGAGAAAATATCAGGCTGTAATTATAGCTGTATATAACAGTGACAGTTCGTTACAGTTCAGTCAACAAGATTAAATTTATCAGGAGGGTTTATTTTATGAAGAAAAGAATTATGGCATTAGTGATGGCAGCGGCAATGGCGGCATCCCTGGCAGGCTGCGGCGGCGGACAGACACAGAAGGCAGAGCCGGCTGCGGCATCCGGTGAGGCAAAGGCTCCGGCAGAAGAGGGGCAGCAGCCGTCAGGCGGCAGCGGACAGACGGTTAAGATTATCTGTCCTTACGGCGTAGGCGGAACGGCAGACGCAATTGCAAGAAAGTATGCGCTTGTGGCGGGAAAGGTCCATCCGGAATATAATTTTATCGTTGAAAATATGACCGGCGGAGACGGATTCTCCGCAGCCAACTGGTATACAGATCAGGATCCTTCCACAAAAGATCTTCTGGTATACGGCTTTGGAGTGGCTTACAGGCATGATCTTGGCGTGAAATACCAGACAGAGGTTGTGGATTTTGACAGAAAAGATATTTATCCGGTGGCGGATGTGGATGACAGAACCTGGATAATGTATGCAAAACCAGATGCAAAGCTGGCGGATCTCCTTGAGAAAGCCAAAACAGGCGGTCTTAAAATGTCGGGAGGAAATCCGCTGTCCGACCCGCATCTGGCGCTCGGTTCCCTGATTGCCCAGGAGGGCGGCAAGACCATGGTAGTTCCTTACGACGGCGGGGCAGCCCAGAAAAAAGGCCTGACGGACGGAGAGGTTGATGTATTTGTAGGTACGACTCAGGCGGGCCAGGAAGATGTGGAAGCAGGCACGCTCTCCGGCGGCAACCAGCAGAAGGTTGTACTGGCCAAGTGGCTGGTAGGCGATGTTAAGGTCATGATCCTAGACGAGCCGACCCGAGGCATCGACGTCGGCGCAAAGTCCGAAATTCACAAGCTGATGACAAAGTTTGCTCGTGAGGGTATGGGCATCATCATGATCTCTTCCGAGCTGCCTGAGGTCCTCGGCATGAGCGACCGTGTGGTTGTTATGCAGGAGGGTATTATCCAGGGTACTCTGGATCGTTCAGAAGCAACGCAGGAAAGCATTATGAAACTGGCTACGAGGGGAGTAGGAAAATCATGAGCAAACAGGCAGAGAAGAAGTTTAATTTCGGTCAATTCTATGGCAAATACGGTATCGCACTGATCTTTGTTGTAATTTTCATCGCAGCATCGCTTTTCGTTCCAGGCTTTCTGAGCACGTATAACCTCAAGAGCATCCTGCTGGCGATCGCCTGCACAACAGTGCTTGGCTTCGGTGCAACATTCATCATCATTCTGGGCCACATCAACATCGCGTACGGCTCGGAAATCGCGTTTATAGGCTGTATCGCCTGCATGGTTGACGTTGCCACCGGTTCCGTATGGGCGGCTATCGCAGTAGCACTTGTAATCGGCGTTGTACTCGGCGCTTTGACCGGCTTTATCATCACAAAATTCAGTATTCCGGCATTTATCATGACCCTCGCACTAACCGAAGCTGCCCGCGGCGGTGCGGTACTGGTAACCAAGGGCAACACGATCTCCGGCATTTCCAGCGGCTTTACCTTTATGGGCCAGGGCTATGTAGGCCCGATCCCGATGGCGGTTATCATCCTGCTGATCTGCTTCGCAATCATGTGGGTCATCCTCAACAAGACTCCGTACGGCCGCTACATCTACGCGGTAGGCGGCAACTCCAAGGCAGCGGAGGCTTCCGGTATCAGCCCGAAGTCCGTAACCTTTAAGGCATACCTGCTTGATGGTGCACTGGTCGGCG
>OHAD01003453.1_pt1 | contig 10171 bp, 13 predicted proteins | sample 1577011 | NCBI WGS metagenome assembly OHAD01 (sample SAMEA3541510, study PRJEB24748) | human gut metagenome | biome: human gut; feature: human-associated habitat; material: faeces | place: China | collected 2012
CGGGATGCCGGCATACTGGAGGAAGCAGTGATAAAGCTTAAGTGAAAAATGCCTATTCTGGGTGTGTGCCTGGGTCATCAGGGTATATGCGAGGCTTTCGGCGGAACCATTGCCCATGCAAAGAAGCTGATGCACGGAAAGCAGAGCTTAATACGGATCGACACGCAAAATCCGTTGTTCGCCGGACTTCCTCAAGAAATCCGGGTGGCCCGGTACCACTCCCTGGCGGTGGACCCGGCCAGCCTGCCGGCCTGTCTCCAGGTGACGGCGGCCACCGACGAGGGGGAAGTGATGGCGGTGCGCCACAAGGTCTACCCCATTTACGGCCTGCAGTTTCACCCGGAATCCATTCTGACCCCCAACGGCAAGACCATGCTGCAAAACTTTCTCAAGGAGATGTGACCGATGATTCAGCAAGCCATTGTCAAAATCGTGAACAAAGAGGACCTCACCTATGACGAGGCCTACGCCGTGATGAACGAGATCATGGGGGGCCAGACCACCCCCACCCAGAACGCCGCCTTCCTGGCGGCCCTGTCCACCAAGAGCGCCCGGGCAGAGACCATCGACGAGATCGCCGGCTGCGCCGCCGCCATGCGGGCCCACGCCACCCGGGTGGACACGGGGATGGACCTCATCGAGATCGTGGGGACGGGAGGGGACAACGCCCACAGCTTCAACATCTCCACCACCGCTGCCCTGGTGACGGCGGCAGGTGGGGGAAAGGTGGCCAAGCACGGCAACCGGGCGGCCTCCTCCCAGTGCGGCACGGCGGACTGCCTGGAGGCCCTGGGGGTGAACATCCACCAGAGCCCCGCCCTGTGCCGGCAGCTGTTGGAGGAGGTGGGCCTGTGCTTCTTCTTTGCCCAGAAGTACCACACCTCCATGAAGTACGTGGGGCCCATCCGGAAGGAGCTGGGCTTCCGCACGGTGTTCAACATCTTAGGACCCCTCACCAACCCCGGCACGCCCACAGTACAGCTGCTGGGAGTGTACGACGGCTACCTGGTGGAGCCTCTGTCCCAGGTGCTCATCAGCCTGGGGGTGAAGCGAGGGATGGTGGTCTACGGCCGGGACAAGCTGGACGAGATCTCTCTGAGCGCCCCCACCCAGGTCTGTGAGATCCAGAACGGCTGGGTGAAGTCCTACACCATAACACCGGAGGCGTTCGGCTTCCCCCGGTGTGCCAGGGAGGACCTTCGAGGGGGGACCCCGGCGGAAAATGCCGCCATCACCCGGGCCATCCTCCAGGGGGAGCAAGGGCACCGGCGCAATGCCGTCCTCCTCAACGCTGGGGCAGCGCTCTACCTGGGGGGCCAGGCAGACACCATGCAGGAAGGGGTGGCCCTGGCCGCCCACTGCATCGACACCGGCAAGGCCATGGAGACCCTGGAGAGGTTTCTCGCCGGGAGCAACCGGGAGGGGGTGGGGGCATGACCATCCTGGAACAGCTGGCCGCCCACGCCCGCCAGCGGGTGGCGGCGGACCGGGAGGCCAACAGCCTGGATGTGCTCCAGGCCCAGTGCCGTGCCCTGGGAAAGGGAGGCGGGGAGGGGTTCCAAGCTGCTCTGGCCAAAGAGGGCCTCTCCTTCCTCTGCGAGGTGAAGAAGGCCTCTCCCTCTAAGGGAGTCATCGCCAAGGACTTCCCCTACCTGGACATCGCCCGGGCCTACGAGGCCGCCGGGGCGGAGGCCATCTCCTGCCTCACCGAGCCCAAGTGGTTTCTGGGGTCGGACCAGATCTTTCGGGAGATCCGCCAGGCAGTGGCCACCCCCATGCTCCGCAAGGACTTTACGGTGGACCCCTACCAGCTCTACCAAGCCCGCCTGATGGGGGCGGACTGCGTGCTGCTGCTCTGCGCCCTGCTGGACACCCGGACCCTGGCGGACTACCTGGCCCTCTGCGATGACCTGGGCCTGGCCGCCCTGGTGGAGGCCCACGATGAAAAGGAGGTTGCCTCCGCCGTGGCCGCCGGGGCCCGGATCATCGGGGGCAACAACCGGAACCTGGGGGACTTCTCCGTGAACCTGGACAACGCCGCCCGGCTGCGGGACCGCGTCCCCCCGGGGGTACTGTATGTGGCCGAAAGCGGGGTACACCGCCCGGCGGACGTGGCGGCGGTGCGGGCCATGGGGGCCGATGGGGTCCTCATCGGGGAGGCCCTTATGCGGGCCAAGGACAAGAGCGCTATGCTAAACCAGTTTAGGAGGAGCGTATGACCAAAATCAAACTCTGCGGCCTCTCCCGTCCCGAGGACATCCAGGCCGCCAACGCGCTGCAGCCCGCCTGTGTGGGGTTTGTCTTTGCGCCTAAGAGCAAACGGTATGTCACCCCAGCCCAGGCAGCAGACCTGAAAAAAGGGTTGGACCCTGCCATCCGAGCGGTGGGGGTTTTTGTGAATGCCCCGCCGGAGGAGGCGGCCGCCCTGGCCAACGAGGGGGTCATCGACCTCATCCAGCTCCATGGAGGGGAGGGGGAGGCCTACCTGCAAGCCCTCCGGGCGCTCACCCCCAAGCCCATCCTCCAGGCCTTTCGGGTGGACACGGCGGCCGACGTGGCCGCCGCCGAAGCCAGCGGAGCCGACCTGGTCCTGCTGGACGCAGGAGAGGGCGGCACAGGGGAGACCTTCGACTGGTCCCTGCTGGCGGGCATCCGCCGGCCCTACTTCCTGGCGGGGGGGCTGCACCCGGGGAACGTAGGCCAGGCAGTTCGCCGCCTCCGCCCCTTCGGGGTGGATGTGAGCTCCGGCATTGAGACCGATGGAAAAAAAGACCCGGCGAAGATGGAAGACTTCGTCCGGGCGGTGCGAGAGGAGGAGATGATATGACCAATCCCAAGGGGCGCTTTGGGGTCCACGGAGGGCAGTATCTTCCTGAGACCCTGATGAACGCCGTGCTCCAGCTGGAGGAAGCCTACGAGTTCTATAAGGAGGACCCGGCCTTTCAACAGGAACTGACCGCCTTGCTCAACGACTATGCCGGCCGCCCCTCCCGGCTGTACTATGCGGAGAGAATGACCCGAGACCTGGGGGGCGCCAAGGTCTACCTGAAGCGGGAGGACTTAAACCACACCGGGGCCCACAAGATCAACAGCGTCCTGGGCCAGGCCCTGCTGGCCCAGAAGATGGGCAAAACCCGCCTCATCGCCGAGACCGGCGCCGGCCAGCACGGGGTGGCCACCGCCACCGCCGCGGCCCTGCTGGGGATGGCGTGCGTGGTCTACATGGGGGAGGAGGACACCCGCCGCCAGGCCCTCAACGTCTACCGGATGCGGCTGCTGGGGGCCCAGGTGGTCCCCGTCACCACCGGGACGGCCACCTTGAAGGACGCGGTGTCCGAGGCCATGCGGGCCTGGACCGCCCGGGTCCAGGACACCCACTACTGCCTGGGCTCCTGCATGGGGCCCCACCCCTTTCCCACCATCGTCCGGGATTTCCAGGCGGTGATCTCCCGGGAGATCAAGGCGCAGATGCTGGAGAGGGAGGGGCGCCTGCCCGACGCGGTGCTGGCCTGCGTGGGGGGCGGTTCCAACGCCATCGGAAGCTTTTACCACTTTATTGGGGATCCCTCCGTCCGCCTCATCGGCTGTGAGGCCGCCGGACGGGGGGTGGACACCCCGGAGACCGCCGCCACCATCGCCACCGGCCGGCTGGGCATTTTCCACGGCATGAAGTCCTACTTCTGTCAGGACCAGTACGGGCAGATCGCCCCGGTGTACTCCCTGTCCGCCGGGTTGGACTACCCGGGCATCGGCCCGGAGCACGCCCACCTCCACGACACGGGAAGGGCCCAGTATGTCCCCGTCACCGACCAGGAGGCGGTGGAGGCCTTCGAGTACCTGGCCCGCACCGAGGGGATCATCCCCGCCATTGAGTCGGCCCACGCGGTGGCCTATGCCCGGAAGCTGGCCCCCACCATGGGGAAGGAACAGAGCATCGTTGTCACCCTCTCCGGGCGGGGGGACAAGGACTGCGCGGCCATCGCCCGCTATCGAGGGGAGGACCTCCAAGATGTATGATCGAATCCAAGCTGCCTTTGCCCAGGGGAAGGCCTTCATCCCCTTCCTCACCTGTGGGGACCCTGACCTGGAGACCACCGCTGCCACCGTCCGGGCTATGGCGGCCAACGGGGCGGACCTTATCGAGCTGGGCATTCCCTTCTCCGACCCCACCGCCGAGGGGCCGGTGATCCAGGAGGCCAACCTCCGGGCCCTTCGGGGCGGGGTGACCACCGACCAGGTGTTTGCCCTGGTGCAGGATCTCCGCCGGGACGTGACGGTCCCCCTGGTGTTCATGACCTACGCCAACGTGGTCTTTACCTACGGGGCGGAGGCCTTCTTTGCCCGCTGCCAATCGGTGGGGGTGGATGGGATCATCCTCCCCGACCTGCCCTATGAGGAGAAGGGGGAGTTCCAGGCCGCCTGCCGGAAGCACGGGGTGGCGCTGATCTCCATGATCGCCCCCACCTCCGCCGGCCGCATTGCCAAGATTGCCCGGGAGGCGGAGGGGTTCCTCTACCTGGTCTCCAGCCTGGGGGTTACCGGGGTGCGGCAGGCCATCACCACCGACCTGGCCGCCATCCTCCAGGTGATCCGAGAGAATACGGACCTGCCCTGTGCCATCGGCTTTGGCATCTCCACCCCCGACCAGGCCCGGCAGATGGCCGCGCTGGCGGACGGGGCCATTGTAGGCTCGGCCATTGTGAAGAAGATGGCGGCCCACGGGCGGGGGGCCCCCGCCGATGTAGGGGCCTACGTCAAGGCCATGAAAGCGGCGGTGGGGCAGGGCGCCCCCCAAGGAAAGGCATAGACAGGGCGAGGGTTTTCGGGTATACTATCGGAGAAAACCAGGAAGGCGGCAGCACGCCTTTCCCAAAGGAGAATGTATGATGGACCAAGCTTTGCGCAGCCGCTGTGAGCGCTTCCTTGCCAACCGGGACACCCTGAGAAAGGCCTTCCCGTGGGAGAATCCCTATCTTCACGCCGTGTGTGCCGGCATCCTCACCCAGAAAAACCAGACGGCAGAGGTGGACCGCCTCCACGACTGCCGGGACCTGCTCAGGGCCCGCACGGGCTTCTTTTCCAACTTCCGGGGGATCGCCCAGGAGGCAATGATCACCCTCCTGTCCCTGGAGCCGGATCCCCAGGAGAAACTGGACCAGGGGCTGCGCCTCTACGATGCCTTGAAGGACCACTTCCGCCCCTCCCAGTACCTCCCCCTGGCCGCCCTGCTTCTGGCCGACCAGGTGGAAGAGCGCCAGTACGGGGCGTTTGCCGCCCGCACCCGGGCCATCTACAACGGCATGAAGGAGGAGCACTGCTTCCTCACCGGGGTGGAAGACAGCGTGTTTGCGGCCCTGCTGGCCCTCTCCCCCCGCCCGGTGGAGGAACTCATTGCCGAGACGGAGGCCTGCTACGATAGGCTCAAGCACCGCCCCTTTGGCACGGGGCAGTTCACCCAAACCCTCAGCCACGTGCTGGCCCTGGGGGAGGGGAGCGCCCAGGAGAAGTGCGACCGGACCCTGGCCCTCTACGATGCCCTGAAGGACCGCGGCCGGAAGTACAGCACCGGCCACGAGCTGGGCACCCTGGGCCTGCTGACCCTGGTCCCCGGAGAGGTGGAGGCCCTGGCGGAAGAGGTGGTGGAGGTTGACCACTTCCTCTCCCAGCAGAAGGGGTATGGCCTCATGGGGGTGGGAAAGGCCCAGCGCCTGATGCATGGGGTGATGCTCACCGCCGGCTACATCCTGGACCAGAACCAGGCGGTCCTGGGGGCGGCGGCAGTGAGTACCACCGTCTCCCTCATTGTGGCCCAGGAGGTGGCCCTCTTCACCGTGGTGGCCGCCGGCAGCGCAGCAGGGATCGCCGCCAGCAGCACAGGGCAGGAGTGACCGTAAACACCGAAAAAACGCGCCCAACGGGCGCGTTTTTTTATGGGAGAGGGTCAGGGCAGGTCCTGCTCCCCCAGCCAGGTGAGAAGGCTGCGGGCCAGGGCGAGCTGCTTTTCGTTCATGGGGCGCAGCAGTTCGGCCACGTCCTGCCAGCCCTCCTCGGGGTGGCGGACGGCGCCCACCAGAAACTCGTCCGGGGTGGTCTCCAGGGCGATGGCCAGGCGCATGATGACCTCGGTGGAGGGGATGGAGATGGCCCGTTCGATGTTGGAGAGGTACTTGTCTCCGATCCCAGCGCGCTCTTCCACTTCCGACTGCTTCAGGCCCAACTGTTTCCGGCGTCGGGCGATGCGTTTTCCGATGAGGGAGTAGTCTAACGTCATAAGGCACCTCTTTGGTCCTTTTGGTTTCTCCGTTATCCTATCCACTTTCCCGAAAACCATGAACCGATGAAAAATCGGAAAACATCTTGACATTCCGGAAAATAGTATTTATAGTCGAATTACCAACGAAAAGACGGAGGGATGTCCATGGGAGACCGGGCAGAGCAGATGCTGCGTCAATGGGGCGTGCCCCCCAACTATGTGGGCTACGCCTACCTTCTGGACGCGGCGGACCTCTTTCGGCAGGGGGTGGCGCCCTCCCCCCAGCTGTTTGAGACCATCGCCCAGCGCCACGGCAAGCGGGGGTTCCAGGTCCGCAAGGGGATGGCCAACGTGGCCAAGTACCTGCGCACCACCGCCATAGGCCAGGCCTGGCGGCGGGAGCAGGGCAGGCTCCTGTCCCACTGGGACGTGATCTTCCTGCTGTGGGGGGCAGTGGGGAAGGGGCAGCCCTAGCCGTTTCCCCCCCTTCCTGCCAAAAGGCAGCCCAGACTGGGCTGCCTTTTCTGTATGCAACAGGGAAGGGGCAGGGCATGTGCCGGCCGGCGGCCTTACATGCTCTGCTGGAGAATGTCCACAATCTCCTGGTGGGTGAGCACCTTGTAGCCCCCCTCCATCACGAAGGAGCCCTTGGCGATGCCCTCCACCATGTCCTGGGTGACCCCCAGTTCGGCCAGGTGGAGCACCAGGCCCATCTCCTTCATCCAGGCCTCCATGGCCTCCAGGCCTTCCTGGGCGATTTCCTCGTCGGTCTTGCCCTCGGGGCGCACCCCCCAGACGTTCACGGCGAACTTCTTGAACTGGTGCAGGCCATAGGGGAGGATGTGCCGGTAGTAGGGCAGGGACACCGCCGACAGGGTCATGCCGTGGGTGGCGTCGGTGTAAGCCCCCACCGACTGGCCGATCATGTGGACCATCCAGTCGGTGGCCTTGCCCTGGGCCACCAGGGTGTTCAGGGCCCAGGTGGCGATCCACATGAGGTTGCTCCGGGCCTCGTAGTTCTTGGGGGCCTTCACGGCCACCCGGCTGCTGTGGATCAGGGAGCGCATGAGGCCCTCCATGAGGTAGTCGGAGGTGGAGTCGTCCTCCCCGGAGAAGTACTGCTCGGTGATGTGGTTCATGATGTCATAGATCCCCGCCACCATCTGATAGTGGGGGAGGGTATAGGTGTACTCCGGGTTCAGGATGGAGAACTTGGGGAAGACCTCCTCGCCAAACACATGGCCGATCTTCAGCTTGGCGGCGTGGTTGGTGATGACCGAGCCGCCGTTCATCTCCGACCCCGTGCCCACCATGGTGAGCACGCACCCCACGGGGATGAGCTTGTTGTCCGGGTCCTCCATCCGCAGGTAGTACTTTTCCCAGGGGTCCTCATCGCACCAGGCGGAGACGGAGACCGCCTTGGCATAGTCGCAGCAGGAGCCGCCGCCCACAGCCAGCAGCAGGTCCACGTCGTTCTCCCGGGCGATTTTGCAGCCCTCGTAGAGCTTTTCCACCGTGGGGTTGGGCATGACGCCGGGGTCCTCAAAGATCTCCTTGCCGGCGGCCTTCAGGATGGCCACCACCTGGTCATAGATGCCGTTCTTCTTGATGGACCCGCCGCCGTAGATCAGCTGGACCTTGGGCCCGTAGTGGGTCAGCTCCCCCGCCAGGGCGTCCATGGCGTTGGGGCCGAAGTGGAGTTTGGTGGGGTTGCAGTAGGTGAAGTTGCCTAACATATCGTGTTCTCCTTTATCCTTCGTAGACTTCCTTGGCCATCCGGAAGGCGGCCCAGGCCTTGGGCTAGCCGGCGTAGAAGGCCGCGTGGGTGAGGATCTCCGCCATCTCCTGGGCGGTGACCCCGTGGTTCTTGGCGTTGAGGATGTGGAACTGCAGGGAGCTGTCCAGCACCCCGCTGGCCATCAGGGCCGTCACGGTGACGATGCACCGGTCCCGGGTGGAGAGCTCTTCCTCCCGGGCCCACACCTCGCCGAAGAGGACGTCGTCGTTGAGCTGGGCGAATTTGGGGGCGAACTGCCCCAGCTGGTCTCTGCCAGCGGTGACTTTTTCTGCCATGGGAAAGGATCTCCTTTATCTTAGAATCTTGACGCCCCAACACGGGGCAGGGGAAGGGGATTTGAGGTTGGTTACCGGCCCAGGCTGGTGAGGAACTCCACCGTGGCCGGGTCGTAGTGGGAGAAGAAGGCGCTCTGGCCGTCGTCCAGGGCCCGGATGGCCACCATGTCCTCCTGGCTGAGCTGGAAGTCAAAGACGTCCAGGTTCTCCGCCATCCGCTCCTTGTGGGTGGACTTGGGGATGACCACCACGTCGCTCTGGATCAGAAAACGCAGGGCGGTCTGGGCCACGGACTTGCCGTACTTGGCACCGATGGCCTGGAGGGTGGGGTTGGTGAAGAAGTCCTTCCGTCCCTCGGCGAAGGGGCCCCAGGACTCGTGAACCACGCCGTACTTGGCCATCACCTCGTGGGCGGCGGCCTGCTGGAAGAGGGCGTGGGTCTCCACCTGGTTCACCATGGGCTTGATCTCAGAAAACTGGCACAGGTCGATGAGCCGGTCGGGGTAGAAGTTGGACACGCCGATGGCCCGGAGCTTGCCGGCCTTGTAGGCCTCCTCCATGGCCCGCCAGGTGCCGTAGTAGTCGTTGAAGGGCTGGTGGATGAGGAGCAGGTCGATGTAGTCGGTCTGCAGCTTGGCCAGGGATTCGTCGATGGAGGCCTTGGCCTTCTCGTACCCGCCGTTGGAGATCCACACCTTGGTGGTGAGGAAGAAGTCCTCCCGGGGCAGGCCGGACTTGCGGACGGCGTTGCCCACGCCCTCCTCGTTGTGGTAGGCCTGGGCGGTGTCGATGGAGCGGTAGCCCACGGCGATGGCGTCGGTGACGCAGCGTTCACACTCGGCGGGGTCCACCTGGTACACGCCGTAGCCCAGCAGGGGCATCTTGACGCCGTTGGCAAGGGTGATGTATTCCATGTTGATTCCTCCTATTGCATTGGGAACGGTAGATGATCTTCTTCGGGTGTGTTACAGGTTAGAATGGGAAGCGGGGGTCAGGGGGCCTGGGTGGCCGGCCCATAGTTGACCCGGTACCGCAGCCAGAGGGTGCTGCCCTCGCTGGTCTCCGCCCCCAGAAGGGTGAAGGAGAGGGGGGCGTCGGTGCTCAGCCCCTCCTTGGCCAGGAAGAGGGATTGGGTGTTGGGGTTGCCGTCGGCGGCGGGGGCCACGACGAGGCTCACCTCGTCGCACATCCCCGCCTGGAGGAAGGACCAGTTGAGCACCCCCCCGCCCCCCAGCATCAGCACCTGGATGCCGAAGCGGGTTTTCAGCTTCTCCAGGGCCAGGGCGTAGTCCAGGCGGTCCTTCCCCGCCAGGATGTAGGAGATGCCCAGCTTCCGCAGGAAGGCCTTGTAGTCGTTGGAGGCCTCCTCGGTGAGGACCTCGATGACGTGGGCGGTGGTGGTCTCGTAGGTGAGGGTGGCGCTCTCCCACCCCAGCTTGCCTTTGGGGTCCACGGAGACGTAGTACATGGGGGCCTGCTGGGCCACGAAGTCCCCCTCCGGCACCGTGGGGGCGCCGGGGGTCAGGGCGGGGGTGCGGTAGTGGGTGAAGTTGTCGTCGGTGGTCACCCGTCCGGAAAGCCAGCCCTGGTGCCGGTAATAGGGATTCTCGCCAAAGGCGATGCGGTAAAAGGCTTCGCCAGCTTCTGCGGCGGCAGGGTGGTCCATGTAATTGCCCATGATTTTCCCATCCAGAGAGGTCATCATGTGGCAGAAAATATACGGCCTTGTCACGCGGAGATGCTCCTTTCCAATCATGATTATTTCACCCGCGACATGAACCATTCCACCGTCTCCGGATCATAGTGGGAGAAAAAGAGCGTTTTAGCTGTATCAAGCGCAGCGAT
>OHAD01003454.1_pt1 | contig 10170 bp, 7 predicted proteins | sample 1577011 | NCBI WGS metagenome assembly OHAD01 (sample SAMEA3541510, study PRJEB24748) | human gut metagenome | biome: human gut; feature: human-associated habitat; material: faeces | place: China | collected 2012
CGCAGCTGCGACGTCCGCTCCCGCAAGCGATGACGCCCCCGCTGCCCCTTGGGAGTCCAACCCCGGCGCCGGCAGTCCCTTCGGCCACCAGGGCGCAGCCCCGAGCATCCCGCAGACCGAGGACGAGGCCAAAGCCCTCATCCGCAGCGTCTTTGGCCAGGCCACCATCTTCAAACCGGTGGAGTAACCGTGCGGGCGGGTACGCTGCTCAAGAAGAGATCTCTTTGTCCGGGCGCATCTGTATTTCGGACATGTGTAGTGTGGTGCCGCGTATATCGCATTCGAGCAGACAGGCACGTGACGGTCGGCCTAGGATGCTGAGGTCGATACGATATGTCGCATGGCTGTCCGTGTACTCGACTTGCTCGGCGTTGACGGTTGCTCCGATTGTAAATAAAGAGCCCAGTTCGGCATCGACAATCTTGGAGTCCTTTATCTTGACCTTGAACTCTTGGTAGAGGGACGGGCTGTTGTAGTAAATGGTTCGGGTTCCGTCGGTGCACTCATCGGCCGCTTCCCATTTGACGACGGGCTGGTCCGAGCTGGCTATCAGCAGTTCTGCTCCAAAGGCTATGGCATGGGTGATGACAACCAGCAATGCCCAGCCGACAAAGAGATAGAGAACCACATATGCAACGGGGTGTTTTGAGCGGATGTTTTGGAGCGCGTCGGGGGCATTCATGGGGCACCTCCAAATTGCGATCTTTGACAATCAAATTTTACCATGCCGTCATGAGCGCCACCTCGAGCGGCGGTTTAGCATTTTGCTATCTAGCTGGATGCAGAAAATGCCGGGTTCCGGCCCTGCTAGATTTAATTTGAGACATTTATGCAGATGCGAATTATTCAACTTTGCATAATCTTTGGGCGCGGCTTGCACTCCAGGGCATGTATATCGACTGAGGTAGCACGACCGCCCCGCTCGCTTGCCTCGCGCCGTGGTACGATTTTTGAGTTTGAAAGACCCGCCGCGTCCCGGCTGCCCTTGCAGCTCGGCGTGCGGCCGCACGTAAAGGAGCCATCATGGCCGGTATGAACATGCAGCAGATGATGAAGCAGGCTCGTAAGATGCAGGAGCAGCTTGCCGCCGCGCAGGAGAACCTCAAGTCCCAGACCGTCGACGCCTCTGCCGGCGGCGGTATGGTCAAGGTGACCGTTAACGGCGAGATGGAGCTCGTCAATCTCACCATCGATCCCGATGCGCTCGATCCCGAGGACGTCGATATGCTGCAGGACATGATCATGGCTGCCGTCAACGAGGCCGTCCGCGGCGTCAACGAGCTCGCCAACAAGCAGATGGGCGCCATCACCGGCGGCCTCAACATCCCGGGCATGCCGTTCTAAGACACGCATATATATGAGTTCGAATCACAGTCTGCAAAAACTGCTCGATGAGCTGGGCCGCCTGCCGGGCATTGGCCCCAAGTCGGCCCAGCGCATCGCCTATTACCTGCTCGAGGCCGATGCCGAGGAGGCCCGCCGCCTGGCCGAGGCCATCCTGGAGGTTAAGCAGGAGGTCCACTTTTGCAGCCGTTGCTTTAACTACGCCACGGCCGACGAGTGCTCCATCTGCCAGGACCCGATGCGCGATACCACTCGCATTTGCGTGGTGGGCGAGCCGCGCGACGTCCAGGCGATTGAGCGCACGGGCAGCTACCATGGCCTCTACCATGTGCTGGGCGGCGTGATCAGCCCCATGGACAAGATCGGTCCCGAGCAGCTGCATATCCGCGAGCTGTTGGCGCGCCTGGGCCACGAGGACATCCACGAGGTCATTATCGCCACCAACCCCAACATTGAGGGCGAGACCACGGCGAGCTACCTTGCTCGCACCATCAAACCATTGGGCGTTGAGGTATCGCGTCTTGCGAGCGGCCTTCCCGTGGGCGGCGACTTGGAGTATGCCGACGAGCTTACGCTTGGCCGCGCTATCGAGGCCCGCCGCGCGATCTAGGCGGGTCAGCTCCATGGCATGTCCCGTCGGCCTGCCGCACGGGGCACTCATAATTGGGCGCGCGTTCATGCATTTGTTGTGCAACAAACCTGCTTTTCATCCGCTTATCGCGTGGATGGGTCCGCTCGCACCTCGTATTTGCCCATTCGTTGCGCAACCTTTTTGGTTCGCTGATACACTCAAATGTGGATATGAAAGAATGCGCCGCTTTTAAGCGGCGTGTTTTTGTTGGAGGAGAACACATGCGGCCCGGGGGCACTCAGACAAAGCATGGCGCCGCGGTGCGCATGCGGCGCCGGTTGGGCCTGGCGCCTCGGGCGTATGTGCTGCTATCTTGCTCGCTCGTGCTGGTCATAGCCGGTGTTTCGGCTTATGGCATGACAGTGCCGTCCATGGTGCAGGCGCATGCTGCGCGCGAGCTGCATATTGGGCGCAAGGCCAAAAGCGACTTGGGAACGACAACTGGATATGCATGGGCGAGCGTGGTCGGGCGCACCGTGTTTGGCGTCGATCCCGCGGACGAGGGTGAGCGGGCGTCCAACGAGATCACGCTGGCAAACGGCAAGACCATCGTGCTCACCAACACCAAGATCATCCATCACCTTTCCGATAACAGCGTTTCGACCGTCGTAAACAAGGCCGAGCAGCAAAAGGGTCAGGATACGCAGCAGTCGGGGAAACCTGGCGGCTCCGGTTCGTCTGGCTCCAGCTCCGATTCGTCGAACTCGAGCGGTGGCTCCGGTTCGGGCTCCGCCTCCGGCGGGTCTGGGGGCGACAGCTCGACGGGCGGCAACACCGGTGGCAATACAAGCTCCAGCGGCCTTTCGACCGCCGAGGAGGAAAGCATACACAGCTGGCTCGTGACCAAGTGCAATATGCTCGACGGCTATGTCTCTCGGGCAAATAGCGCGGTCTCGACCTATAACGCAACAGGCGATACCGGGCCGTGCGATAGCCTGGCCAACGATATGTTTGTCATCCGTGCCGAGTTTGGCCGGCAAACGTTTTCTCCCCACTCAAAGTGGTATCGGCAGTACGCCAACCTATGGGGCTGCTACACCAACCTGTGCCAATGGGTGGGGCATTACGGCGATGATGACATTGCGCTTAACAACTTCAACAATAGCCTGGCGGCGATCGCCCTATGACGAACGATCTCGCTTCTGCGGCAGCCCAGTCGCTCAACCGTGATCCCATGGTGGGCCTGCGCCTGGCGCGCGTCGACGGGTTTGAGCCGGCCGTCGCCCTGGGCACGGACGAGCTTCCCGCCTACCTTCGCCGTTTTACGATGCTGTTTGCCGATGACGCCACCATGCGCCGTGGTGGTATCGGCCGTGTGACGCGTGCCGTCAACGCGCAGGGCGAGGCCGTGGCGCTCAAGCAGCTCATCTTGCCAACGCGCGACGAATTTGATGACGATGTCGCCCACGAGGCGCTGGTCACCAAGTTCAAGGCGGCGTTTCGCGAGGAATATGAATGCCATCGTGCCCTTTCGGGCCTTAAGGGCTTTCCCCGCTTGTACGGGTGGGGCGAGGTCGACGGCGTGCCCGCGATTGTCATGGAGTGGGTCGAGGGCGAGACGCTCGCTCGCCTGCGCCCGCGCTTTGCCGTGGACAATGCCGGGCGTCTGTCGCCGCTCGTGGCGGCGCGCCTGGGTCGCGACCTGTTCGATCTGCTCTGCCGCATGAGCTTGGTGGGGGAGGGGTTCGTCCATCGCGACATCTCGCCGGCCAATATTATGGTGCGCACGGCGCGCCTGCCGCTCGACCGACAGCTTGCCGAAGGCACGTTCGATTTGTGCCTCATCGATTTTGGCTCGTCGCTGGCGCTCGAGCCCGCCTCTGCGGTGGCGGGAACCGGCGGCAGGGAGTCCTTTACAGAGCGCTACGCCACGTTGCGTCGCGCGACGGTTGCCTACGCTCCGCCCGAGATGCTCACCGACGATATTGCCGACCTGCGCGTTTTGCGCATGTCGCCGGCAATCGACGTGTATGCCGCGGCGAGCACGGTCTATGAGCTCATCGCCGGTGTCGCGCCGTACGAAGTAGCGCCGGGCACGTCGGGTACTTCGGGCTCGCGCAAAAAGACGCGCGATATCGCCAGCCCTTATCGTCTCAAGATGGATACGCTGCCCGATTATCCCGTCGGCGCCCACGCGCCCGGCTGCGACTTGACGCAACTGCTGCGACGCGAGCCCGATGTGGCACTTGCCGCGGCCGAACAGGCTCAGCAGCTGGGGCTCGATCCAAATTCCGAGGATCTGCGCGATGCGCTGGCGTTTGTCGACGCTCAGCTGTTCGATGTGGTGATGGCCTGCCTGTCCTGCCATCAGGAAGATCGTCCCGAGCCGGCTGCGGTGGAGGCGGCGCTCTCGGCATTTTGCGACCACTATGCGCAAAATGTCGCCCGCTCGCTTCGCGCCGAGCCGCTCATGCCCTGTCCCATGGACGCGTCCGGTCGCGCGGTCCGTCGCGCTGCGATGATTGGCGCTGCGGCTGTCTGCGGCCTCGTATGGGCCGTTGTGGTGGTGTCGGCGGCGCTGCTGGCGTCGGGTGCTCGTATGACGGTTGCCGTGGGGCACATTTCGTGGTCCGGCACACTGCCGGGCATCGTCGCCGTGCTGGCGTTGGCGCTGCCGAGCGTGGCGAGCATTGCCGTCGGAGCCTTGGCGCGCAATCGCCGCGCGGGGTTCCTGCAGGGCGTGTTGGCCCTTTCCGCCTGTGAGGTTCCGGCTCTGGCCGCACTCGCATGCGCCGTGTTTTCCCAGCATGCCGTGGCGGGTGGCCTGGTGGCCGCCATAATTGCAACCTATGCGCTCACGTGGTTTTTGCTGGCGATGGGGTTTGCCTTTGAGCTTCCCGTCGTGTCAGCACGACGTGCGAAAATTCCCATGGCGACGCCGCTTGCCGGCGGAGCCGCGGCTGTTCGCGCCTTTGGCGGGCCGGCCGAAGTATCCGACACTATCTCTGCGACCAAGGAGGGCTAAGCCATGGCTTCTCAAGCTGAGCTCACCCCGTGCGGGGCAATGTTTGACATCTTTAAGCGCGCAGCGCACCTGAGCCATATCGAACTGTGCGGCCTGGTGCTCTCGAGCCGCCCGCTCGCCGACGGCCGTAGTCCACAGAGCCGCGCCGCCGATCGCTCCTGGGTCTCGCGTTTTATCGTGCGCGCTCCGGTCGGCACGCTGCAGGAGCGCTATTTTGCCGATTACGGCACCTCGGCCGCGCGCATCATGTCGCATCTGGCCCTGCGCCGCCGCAATCCCATGAATGCCACGGCGGTGATCAACATGGTGTGCGGGCCCGCTGGCGAGCCCATGGTGCGGGCGCTCGAGGAATGCCATCAGGATACGAGCCTCTACCGCAATGCGGTCGAGCGCCTGTCGCAGGCGGCGGAGCTTATGCCCGCCGAACGTGCCGAGGCCGTGCTGGTGCTGTTTGTAGCCGTCGGTTGCTCGGCAGATGTTCGATCCTCGGTGACCTATGCCATCGACTACGCTCATGCGACCTGCGGCGGCGCCACGTCGACGCCGCGCTCGCTGAGCACCTCGACGGTCACGGGCGATCACGAGGCGGCGCCTGCGCATCCGCTGGGCCTGCTTCGCGTGCAAAACGGCTACGTGGTGAGCGCTCCGCGCTGGATTCAGCCGAGTGAGCAGGGCGTGGAGATCGGTGCGCTGGCGACGGGGGAAGGCGATATCACCGATGTGGGCGATGACGTTTCGGCTCGCCATGCCCACGTGTGGTGCGATGACCAAAATACCTGGTACGTCGAGGATCTGTCGTCCACCAACGGAACCGTGGTGGTAAACGGCGCGACGAACGTCTGCACCCAGGTCGAGCCTGGCCGCTCCGCTCAGCTCAACCCCGGTGACGAGCTCAAGCTCGGCGAATCCACCACCTACGCCATCCTCCTCGGCGCTCTCTAACTCATCTCCTAAATAAGTTGCGGTGAAATAGGGACTGTTTAAGGCCGCGACCGGCAAAAACAGTCCCCATTTCACCGCAACTGCCGTGTGGTCGGCGATAGAGAAACGAGAGTGGATTTCCGGACGCACGAGAGAGGATTTTCGGACGCACAACCCATGAGAGTGGATAATCTCCCACTTTTGGTCAAGATACAGGCAAAAAGTGGGAGATTATCCACTCTCGATGCAGGCTGCGACTTTTCCGTCCGAGGGGCCATCTCGCCCCTTGGCAGTCACCTAAGGTAAACCTTTACCGCCCACCTATATTTGTCGAAATATGGCTTGGCGGCGGGGTACAATAAGCCCGCATGCGGATTTCCGTTGCGGGCGCTTCCCATCGCCGGGGCGTGCCCGGGAGCATCCGGCATGCGGCCTTTGCGGCGCTCGGTCATGTGCAAGACGGGTAGCTGGGCCTGTGGAGCGCGTGCAGCCCTCCTTGCCTCGGCATGCCTTCTCTCCATGCCATGTACCTGCTGCTCAGTCTGCCTGTCGGATGATTGGAAGCAACAGCGAAAATCCCATCACGCCAACATCCCGGCAATCGCCGGGGCCTGTATACCTATATGAGAGGAGAGGGGTATATGGCGCGTAAGTTTAAGTCTATGGACGGCAACGAGGCGGCCGCATATGTTTCGTATGCGTACACCGAGGTAGCGGGAATCTATCCCATTACGCCGTCCAGCCCGATGGCCGACCATGTCGACCAGTGGGCGGCCCAGGGTCGCAAGAATATCTTCGGCACCCCGGTCAAGGTCGTCGAGATGGAGTCCGAGGCAGGTGCGGCCGGTACCGTTCACGGTTCGCTGGGCGCCGGTGCTCTGACCACCACCTACACGGCTTCTCAGGGTCTGCTCCTGATGATCCCGAACATGTACAAGATCGCGGGCGAGCAACTCCCGGGCGTCTTCCACGTCTCCGCGCGTTGCGTCGCTTCCCACGCCCTGAACATTTTTGGCGATCACTCCGACGTCATGGCCTGTCGTCAGACCGGCTTCGCCATGCTCGCCGAGGGCAACGTCCAGGAGGTCATGGACCTCTCGCCGGTGGCTCACCTTGCCGCCATCGAGGGTAAGACCCCGTTCCTTAACTTCTTCGACGGCTTCCGCACCAGCCACGAGATCCAGAAGGTCGCCATGTGGGACTACAAGGATCTTGCCGAGATGTGCGACATGGACGCCGTCCAGGCTTTCCGCGACCATGCGCTCAACCCTGAGCACCCGCACACCCGCGGCAGCCATGAGAACGGCGATATCTTCTTCCAGAACCGTGAGGCCTGCAACAAGGTCTACGACGAGCTTCCCGCCGTCGTCGAGGGCTACATGAAGAAGATCAACGAGAAGCTCGGCACCGATTACGGCCTGTTCAACTACTACGGCGCTCCCGATGCCGACCGCGTCGTCGTGTGCATGGGCTCCTTCTGCGACGTGCTCGAGGAAGTCATCGACTACCTCAACGCTCACGGCGAGAAGGTCGGCCTGGTCAAGGTTCGTCTGTTCCGTCCGTTCTCCATCAAGCACTTCGTCGACGTTCTCCCCGAGACCGTCCAGAAGATCGCCGTCATGGACCGTACCAAGGAGCCGGGTTCCATCGGCGAGCCGCTCTACCAGGACGTCGTCTCCGCTCTCTACGAGGCTGGCAAGACGGGCATCAAGGTTGTCGGCGGCCGTTATGGTCTGGGCAGCAAGGACACGCCTCCCGCGTCCGCGTTCGCTGTCTTCGAGGAGCTCAAGAAGGACGAGCCCAAGCGTGAGTTCACCATCGGCATTGTCGATGACGTGACCAACCTGAGCCTGCCCGAGGCCGAGGATGCGCCCAACACCGCAGCCCCCGGCACCATCGAGTGCAAGTTCTGGGGTCTGGGTGGCGACGGTACCGTCGGCGCCAACAAGAACTCGATCAAGATCATCGGCGACCACACCGACAAGTACGTCCAGGCCTACTTCCAGTACGACTCCAAGAAGACCGGCGGCGTCACCGTCTCGCACCTGCGCTTTGGTGATTCCCCGATCCGTTCGCCGTACTACGTGACCAAGGCCGACTTTGTCGCCTGCCATAACCCCAGCTACATCGTTAAGGGCTTCAAGATGGTCCGCGACGTCAAGCCGGGCGGCACCTTCCTGGTCAACTGCCAGTGGAGCGACGAGGAGTTCGCCGAGCACATGCCCGCCGTGGCCAAGCGCTACATCGCGAACAACAACGTCAACGTCTACCTGATCGACGCTATCGACCTGGCGGCCAAGGTCGGCATGGGCAAGCGCACCAACACGGTGCTCCAGTCCGCCTTCTTCGCGTTGGCCAAGGTCCTGCCCGCCGAGGATGCCCTGCAGTACATGAAGGACGCGGCTACCAAGTCCTACATGAAGAAGGGCCAGGCTATCGTCGACGCCAACCACAAGGCCATCGATGCCGGCGCTACCGCCTTCCGTAAGTTCGAGGTTCCGGCCGACTGGGCTACTGCCGAGGATGCCGCCCCCGTCGAGCTCTCCGAGGAGACCAAGTCCGCTATCGCCCAGCAGGTCAAGAACCTGCTCGAGCCCATCGATCGCATGGACGGCGACAGCCTGCCTGTTTCCGCCTTCGTCGATTGCGCCGACGGCCAGTTTGAGCTGGGCGCCTCCGCATACGAGAAGCGCGGCGTCGCCGTGGTCGTTCCCCACTGGGACGAGACCAAGTGCATCCAGTGCAACCAGTGCGCCTACGTGTGCCCGCATGCCACCATCCGTCCGTTCGCGATGACCGAGGACGAGGCTGCCGCCGCGCCCGAGGCTACCCGCACGCTCGACGCCATGGGCCCCAAGGCCAAGGGCATGAAGTTCACCATGGCTGTGTCCCCGCTCGACTGCATGGGTTGCACCAACTGCGTCAAGGTCTGCCCCAAGGGCGCCCTCGAGATGGTTCCCACCGAGCAGGAGATGGACCAGCAGCCCGTTTGGGACTACATGGTCGAGAACGTCTCCGAGAAGAAGGAGCTCATCGCGGCCAACGTCAAGGGCAGCCAGTTTAAGCAACCCTACCTGGAGTTCTCGGGTTCCTGCGCCGGCTGTGCCGAGACCGCCTATGCACGTCTGGTGACCCAGGTCGCCGGCGACCGCATGTTCATTTCCAACGCCACCGGCTGCTCCTCCATTTGGGGTAACCCCGCTGCCACCGCTCCTTACTGCAAGGACAAGGACGGTCACGGCCCGGCGTGGAACAACTCCCTGTTCGAGGACAATGCCGAGCACGGTCTGGGCATGGCCGTTGGCTATGAGGCCGTTCAGCACAAGCTGATCGCCGCTACCCAGGACATCATCGCTGCCGATGGTCCGTCCGATGAGCTCAAGGCCGCCGGTCAGGCTTGGATCGACTCCGTCAACGACGCCGAGGCCTCCAAGACCGCTGCCGCTGCCTACGTTGCCGAGCTCGAGAAGTGCGGCTGCGACGCTTCCAAGGCAATCCTCGCCGACAAGGCTTACCTCACCAAGAAGTCCTTCTGGATCTTCGGCGGCGACGGCTGGGCCTACGACATCGGCTTCGGTGGCCTGGACCACGTCCTGGCTTCCGGCCACAACGTCAACGTCTTCGTCTTCGACACCGAGGTCTACTCCAACACCGGCGGTCAGGCCTCCAAGGCCTCGAACCTGGGCCAGGTCGCTCAGTTCGCCGCTGCCGGTAAGGTGACCAAGAAGAAGTCTCTGGCCGAGATCGCCATGAGCTACGGCTACGTCTACGTGGCACAGGTTGCCATGGGTGCCAACCCGGCTCAGACCCTCAAGGCCATTCACGAGGCCGAGGCCTACGACGGCCCGTCCCTCATCATCGGCTACAGCCCCTGCGAGATGCACTCCATCAAGAAGGGCGGCATGCAGAACTGCCAGGCCGAGATGAAGAAGGCTGTCGAGTGCGGTTACTGGAACCTCTTCCGCTTCAATCCCGAGGCTGCTGCCGGCAAGAAGTTCTCGCTCGATTCCAAGGAGCCCGCGGGCGGTTATCAGGAGTTCCTGATGAACGAGGCCCGTTACGCTTCGCTGACGCGTTCCTTCCCCGAGCGCGCCGAGGAGCTCTTCAAGGAGAACGAGCAGGCCGCTATGGACCGCTACGCTCACCTGTTGAAGCTCAAGACGGTGTACAACGAGGCTTAGGTCTCCCACCGCAGGATCTGAGGGCTGACCTTCGCGGACGTCCTCGGACATGAAAGAACCCCCGCTGCGCACTTGAACTGCCTCCCATTTCTTGGACACAAGAAATGGGAGGCTTTTTTATGGCTGGA
>OHAD01003459.1_pt1 | contig 10165 bp, 7 predicted proteins | sample 1577011 | NCBI WGS metagenome assembly OHAD01 (sample SAMEA3541510, study PRJEB24748) | human gut metagenome | biome: human gut; feature: human-associated habitat; material: faeces | place: China | collected 2012
ACATGCCGTTTGCCGCCTCCATCAGCTGTTCCATCGCTGTCATATTCATTGTTCCATCCTCTTTCAGCACGCCGATCACAACGCCCTCTGCACCGAGTTCGCGATACATCGCAACTTCCTCGCGAATTTCTTCTAATTCATATGGGGTGTAGCAGAAATCCCCGAACCGCGGGCGGATCAATGCATGAATCGGAATGGTTGTCTGTCTGCGGATCACCTCAAACAGCTTCGAACCCGGCGTTGTTCCGCCGATCACCAGATTCTGACACAGCTCCAGCCGGCTTGCCCCGCCTTTTGCCGCCGCAAGCGCCGACTCCGCCGAGTCCACACAGACTTCCAGGATATAATCGTTCATAAAATTCCCTCTGTTTTCGTAATTTTCTTTCTCTATCATACCCTATTTGAGGCAATTAGGAAAGAGCTTCTTTGGTTCACTTTCGTTCACTTCTGCTTCTGATGCAGATATTTTTCTCTCGTTGCCATGCCGCCGCGAATGTGGCGTTCAGACTTGTTCACATCCAGAATTTTCCTTGCCTCTGCCGCCAGACCCGGATTCACTTGTACCAGACGTGATGTCAGATCCTTATGCACGGTACTTTTGCTCACTCCGAATTTTTTCGCCGTCTGCCGTACGGTCGCTTTCGTCTCAATCATGTAAATTGCTGTCTCCACAGCACGCTCTTCGATATAGTCCCTCACAAAAAGCCTCCGAAGACGCTGTTTTTACAGTGTATTCGGAGGCTTTGATGGGTATGTCTTCTATTTTATTATTTGTAATATACCCATACCGCTTTTGTCTGTTCCAGCACCTGATCGATATCCCAGGTTTTTTCGGAATTTTTTCTGCTGTTTGGGTCGTTGATTTTCAGTCTGCCATTCTGCAATCCGGTAAGAACGATAAAATGACCGTTGCTGGTAAACTCCCCGGGTCCCATCAGGGCAATGATGGGGTTTCCGGCCTGCAGGTTGTTTTCCACCCGTTCCCGTTCCACAGGGATTTCTTTGCTGGAAAGGCCGATCTGCCGGGCTCCTTCCAGCATCAGAGACCAGGCGGTTCCGCTGCCGTCTACGGCATAGCCGTTCTGTGAGGCAAAATCGGCGACCCAGCGCGGATTTTTTGTGATATCGCCGGTCATGAAAATGGCAACCATGGAAAGTGCTGTCGGTCCGCAGCCGCTTAATCCCATCACTTCACCGGCATATCGGTGATAGCCCCATCTCTGATCCCACTGCAAGAGAAGCGGAACCTCCGATGCGGATGACAGGTCGCTCAGGTCAATCTCCGGCTCCTCCTCTTTTTTCAACGGATATTCTTCGACGAACGTCTCCGTCTCATTGTTTCTCTCGTAAAGCGACAACAGCTCCTCCGGGTACTGATCCATTGAAATGCCGTTTGCTTTCGCATACCGCTGGATCGGATTCTGCCGGAAGCGCCGCACACCGCCCAAAAACAGAAGACAGCCGAACAGCAATAGCAGCCCGCGGATCCGCCATACCTTTCTTTTTCGTCTCCGTGCTCTTTCTCTTCTTTGTATTATCCTTCTTTGTGTCATTCTTTTTTGTTCTGCTGTCTCTTGCCATTCCAGTGTATTGTTTTCACGGATCATGAAAAATCCCCCTCCCGATCTTATGGTGTACTCCCAAAATCTTTCTGTGCCTGATTTTGTGAGATGATTGAGAGTACATTCTTCCTTTTCATCATAACAAATTTCCGATTTTTCTTTTTGTATATTTTCCGAAGAAAAACTGCTTTTTTTCCGTCTGCTTTCTTAAGATTTTTTGTATCTGTGCAAAGCCATGCGAAACGGAAGCAAAACCGCAAGCAGGAAAAAGATGGCAAATTCCGGAAATATCATTGAGAAAAAAGTTCAAAAATGGTAAAATAGGAAAAACAACATCTTTAAGCGGAGGATAAAACAAAATGAAAAAACTGAAAGTAAAAAAAGGCAGCACCTGTATGGCTTGTCTTGCCTGTGTGGGAGCATGTTCTGAGGCATTTTATAAGGTATTTGATCCGGACAAGGCATGTCTGCAGATCGTAGAGAAAAAGGCTGTCCGCCCGATCGCCTGTCCGCAGTGCGGTAAATGTGCCGAGGCCTGTCCGGAAGGCGCCATTACCCAGAACCCGAAGGGCGTTTACATGATCAACAAGAAAAAATGTACGGGATGCGGAGCCTGTGCGAAGGCCTGTCCATTTGGCCTGATCGTAAAAGCCGAGGGAAATCCGGCTTCCAAATGTATCGCCTGCGGTATCTGCGCGAAAGCCTGCCCGATGGATGTACTGGAAGTTGTGGACGAATAATGATCCGAACTCTTAGATATCGCCAGGATCTCGTGTAAGCACAGATCCTGACTCATTGCTCACATAAACATAAAAATGCACTGTGGAACGTCGTCGGACAATTCCACAGTGCATTTTTCTGTTAAACGAAAAACAATTGATTCCCGCTCGCCGCCTGGCAGAATGATCGATGCCCGTTTCCGCAGACAGCATTCCGACAAAAAGGGACAAAATTTACAATTTTACTCCCGCGCCAGCAGAACCATCGATTTTGCCGGAAGCATCATGCTTTCTTTCATCTCTGCTCCATCCTCTGCGCAGCGTTTTCCATCGCAGAGCAGTTTCCAGTTTCCTTCCGGAAGTTTCTGCAAAGCTTCTTTTTCCCATGGATTGTAGAAGACGCAGACTGCGTGGCCATCCGGGTATTCCAGTTCGTAACCTGCGATCTGGTTTTCACGGAAAAATGTCTTTTTACAGTCCGGCTCGCACGTTCCGTATGCCTGAAATTTTCGGCGCAGAGCGAGAAGACCACGGTAATAGTCCACCAGCTCTTCCTGCTCTAAGGCGCGTGTCCAGTCAATTTTGTTGAGCTGCCACGACGATTTGAAGCTGTTTCCTTCGCCATGCTTCGTGCGCGCAAATTCCTCACCCGCCTGGAAAAACGGCATTCCCTTGCAGGTCATCACAATGCCCGCCGCCAGACGGTTCATCGAAAGCGTCCGCTCATCCATCTTGCCAAAATCCGGCTCCGCATCCTCCTTCCGCTTCGGATCGGACAGTTTTAATTTATCCCACAGTGTATAATTATCATGTGCCGACACATACGGAATCAGCTGGCTCGCATTGCGCGGCTCGTAGGCTCCTTTTCCGTCCATCCAGCCATCTGTCGCAGAAAGTATTCCTGCGGAAAGACGCTCTTTTCCATTGACATAGCCTCCCTCTGCGGCAATAAAAACGCTTCCCTTGATCGAATCTCTCGTATCGTCGCAGAACATGGAAATGCCATCCATCAGCCTTCCGATATTCTGTTTATCCGACGGAAAATATCCCTCCTGCATTGCGCTTGCCGCTGCTTTCCACGGTTCACCGTAAACCAGAATCTCCTCGCCGCGCGGCATCCGGTTCAGAGCTGTGCGGATCGCATTCATGGTCTCCGTGTCATGCAGTGCCATCAGATCGAAGCGGAAACCGTCGATATGATATTCCTTCGCCCAGTAACAAACCGAGCGCACCATAAAGCGGCGGAACATCTCCCGCTCACTCGCTGTCTCGTTTCCGCAGTCGGAACCATTGGAAATCGTGCCGTCCTCCCATTCACGATAATAATAGTAAGGAACTGTTTTCTGAAACGGCGAATCGAGATTGTACGTATGATTGTATACCACATCCATAATCACACCGATGCCGGCCTTATGCAGTGCCTGAACCATTTCCTTCATTTCCCGGATACGTACCTCCCCGTGGAACGGATCGGTTGCATAGGATCCCTCCGGCACATTGTACTGCACCGGGTCATATCCCCAGTTGAACGCTTCCGCATCGTCTTCCGGCACACTGCCGAAATCGAAAACAGGAAGCAGATGCACATGAGAAATGCCAAGCGATTTCAGGTAATCGAGCCCTGTCGCATGAATTCCGTCTCCATTCAGCGTTGTGCCTTCTTCCGTAAATGCCAGAAACTTTCCACGGTGCTTATCCGAAACACCGGAATTCGGATCGCTTGAAAAATCCTTCACATGAAGCTCATACACACAGCGGTCCTCCGGCCGGATTTCCGGTCTTTTATCCTGCTCCCAGCCCACCGGGTCCGTCTCTGCAAGATTTACTACCATACTCCGCTCCGAATCAACACCAGAAGCCACGCCGTACGGATCGACCGTATCAAAAACGCCATCTGAGTGCAGAATGTGATACGTATAATACGTTCCATACCGCGCTCCCTGCAATGCACAACTCCAGACACCCTTTTCACCGCGCGTCATCGCAATCGAGGCTATTTTTCGGTCCCCGTGCTCCCGGCTGCTGCCACGTGAAAACAGCTCCAGCGAAACCTCCATTGCTGTCGGCGCCCAGAGCTTCCACTCTGTCACAAACTGCTCATCCTTTTTCGGCATCTGCCAGTTTCCATCACATTCCCTGCTCTTCTTCACCGAGACACCGAGGTCATCCCCTTCATACGTAAAGTTTTCCACAAATTCTTCCGATTCAAAAAAGCTTTTCCACTCCGCCGGCGTTCTTTTCACCACCGCATTCATCTTCTTTCCCTCCATTTCTTTGTAAACCCGCAGAATCTCTCCAACACTCCACGCCTGCGCATAGCATCCCTTCGACATCACCGGCGCCGCACCATCATAAATCTCCGCCAGATGAAACAGACATCCTTCCTGCATCCAGCTCGCAAGACGGTCCAGTCCGCGGCGCACTTCCTGTTTTCCCTCCTTCGGGAAATAGTTCAGCACCGCACGGAAATACGCCCCAAGCGGAAATCCCCAGACTGTCCCCTGATGATATGCCCTGTCACGCTCCGGCTGGCTTCCGCCGATCCATGGATGAAATGCCGGATCCTCCATCTCCAATGACCGCAGTCCTGCTGTCGTATACAGCTTTTCTTTGACCGCCTGTAAGATCCGCTGCCCCTGCTTCTGACTCACCATCTGAAACGGAAGTGCCAGCACAAAGACCTGATTGCATCGGAACTGCTTCTCTTCATACGTGCCGTTCAGCACATCCTTCAGATATCCTTCCTCTTCCATCCAGAACTTTTCGAGGAAACTCTTCTTCACCTGCTCCGCAAGCTTCCCATACGCCGATCCATCCTTTCCGACAAATGGCGCCAGCTCTTCCAGAATCCTCAGACCATTATACCAGTACGCATTAATCTCCACTGGCTTCCCGTGACGCGGTGTCGGCAGCTCCTTGTCAATCCGCACATCCATCCACGTCACTTGCTCCAGACCGCCCCCGGCCATAATCAGCCCGTCACTGTCCATTTTAATATGGAAATCCGTTCCCTTCTGATACCAGAACACAATATCCTCCATCACCGGAAACGCCTCGCGCACAAACTCCAGATCTCCTGTTTCAAGGTAATACTCATACACCACATCCAGAAACAAAAGGGCCGCATCCACCGTATTATACATCGGAAGCGCATCCCCCTCCGGAAACAGGTTCGGCATCAGTCCTTCTTTTGTATATGCCATAAAAGTCCGAAGAATGCTCTTACACTCCTCATACTCCCCAATTGCCAGCGTGCACCCCGGCAGCGAAATCATCGTATCCCGCCCCCAGTCCGCAAAATAAGGAAAACCAGCCATAATACTCTTCCCACCTGTCGATGCACGTTCCGTAATATACTGACTCGCACTCACCGCCAGCCGCTTTCCCACCGGATCAGAAATCCCGGACTTTTCCGCAATCATCTCCTGCCGCTTCTCTTCCTCTTCTATCCACAGCGCAATCCTTTCCTCATCCCACTTATCCACATCATCCGCGAGACTATACACAACAAAAAAGACCTGCTCCCTGCCGTCTCCCGTCATCTCAAACCGAATCCGATGATTCACGACAGCACTTCCGATGCCATCTCTTCCATCCCGCGCATCCTGCTCAAAAAACAAATCCCTCCAGATCCTCTCCTTCTCCATCTGAAGCTCCCCATTTGTCCCATAAGAAAGAATCACACCATTGCTCGCAATGCACTTCCGATCCACCGCAAAATCCTGCCCCTCCTGCAGCTGCTCCCCCTTCGCCGCAAACCGCATCACCGGCCGAACCGAAAAACTCCCCTTCTTCCCACTTCTCACCCGATACCGGACAAGAACCGTATTCTCCCCCTGAACCATCCCAATCGTCTTCTCAATTTCAATCCCCTTCACCCGGTAAAACCATACCGGCAGACTCCCCATCTCAAATCCTTCCAGAAACCGAAACCCCTCCACATTCTGCGTCCGATTCACAAACTCCTGTGAAAACAGCTCCGTTTCCTCTCCATCCACCTCCAACGTCTCCCAGACATTCGAAATCAGATGCTCCCGCACCGTAGGCGCCTTCAGTGCCCCCATCAACAGCGCCTGATCATTCCTCGCCGCATTCCCCATCACCGTCAGCGAACAATAACCTCCCAGTCCGTTCGTCAGCAAAAAACACTTCTTTTCTCCACTCCGAAAATCCATCCACTCCGAAGCATTCAGTCGAATCCTATCCATACCGCAAAACCTCCAAATTTCACACAATATGTTCCCGGAACTTTTCTGTTCTCATAAAATCAAGCACAAAAAACTCCGGAAATATTTTTTTCATTCTATCTCCAAACTTCGCACCAGTCAACAAACTCACGCCGATTCGCCCTCCGGGCGAATCCAGCCCTCTCCCCGTCCTCCAACACACTCTCCCCTTCCACACACAACAATCTCACGCCGATCTGCCCTCCGGGCAGATCCAGCCCCTCCTCCCGTCCTTCAACCCCAGGATCTGGCTCCGGCGTCGTGGCACCTGCCGCGCAGACGGGCGCATTGGCATCGGCGGCATGCGGATGATGCACGCGTGGGAGGCAGTGGGGTGAGGATGACGGACGGCCATCCAGGCCGGAAGTCAAGAGGCTCTGAGACGGGAAATCATCAGATTTCCTGTCGAATAGCCTCGGTTCCTCAATCCACCTCCTCCCACACGTCATCATCCGCCCGTCGATGCCACCGCGCCCGTCTGTGCGGCAGGTGCCACGGCGCCGGAGTCAGATCCGTCCCCCACACACAAATAGAGCAGCCGACCCCTCATCGGCTGCTCCACAAATCATCCCTTGACGGCTCCTGAAAGCCCATCTGTATAATATCTCTGCATTACAACAAACAAAATCGCAATCGGCACCGAAATGCAAACCGCTCCCGCCGCAAAGCAAGTATACCAGCTGTCGATATACTCCTTCTCCAGCATCTTCCACAGACCCAGTGCAACCGTATAATACTTCGCATTCGCTCTGCAGATAACCTTTGCGAAAATAAAGTCCAGCCACGGTCCCAGAAATGCACTCAACGTCGTGTACACAATAACCGGTTTACTCAGCGGAATTGTCACCTTCGTAAACACCTGGAATCTCGTCGCTCCATCCAGATAAGCCGCCTCATCCAGTGCCTTCGGAACCGTATCGAAAAATCCCTTTGCAAGCAGGAATCCCGCTCCGGAACCGCCCGAGTACACCAGAATCAATGCCACGCGGATCATTGATCCCTCCGAAAGACCAACTGCCTTTAAGATATAGTAGACAGCAACCATCGACATAAATGCCGGGAACAGACCTAAGATCATCGCGATGTTCATGTAAGTCTTACGGATTTTAAAACGCATTCTCGACATACAGTAAGAAACCGAAAGCACGAATACCGTAGAGATCAGACAGCTGAACACAGCAATGATAAACGTATTCTTAAACATCTGCGGAAAGTCCAAAACCTGCGTATCCGTAAACAGACGCACATAATTATGAAGCGTATATCCCTTTGGGAAAAAGCTGGTAACATAAGATCCCTTCTGTGTACTGAAGCTTAAGAGTGCAATCCACAGAACCGGAATCACCCACACAATCGCAAGCAGTGCCAGAACCACATGTACAATCACATCGGAAATCATTCCGCGCGCTTTCATGGAGTGTGTTTTTTTCTCTTTGTTATTCATTATTGGAATCCCTCCTCGTTCTTGTAAGAACCAGTATTCCGGTACGTGATCAGTGAAACCACAGCCAGAATGACAAAGGTAAGAATACCGACAACCGCACCAACGTTAAAGTACTGTAAGTCAACCGTCAGCTTGTACAGCCAGGTAACCAGAAGGTCCGTCTTTCCGGCGGTTGCTCCGACCGGAACCGGTGCTCCTGCAGTCAGCAGATAAATAACGTTGAAGTTGTTGATATTACCCGTAAACGTCGTAATCAGATACGGAGTCGTGACAAACAGCATATACGGCAGCGTAATCTTAAAGAAAATTGTCACAGGACCTGCGCCATCAACACGGGCTGCCTCGTAAAGCTCACCCGGAATGTTCTGTAAGATACCGGTAACCTGCATCATGGTAAACGGAATACCAACCCAGAGGTTGATGATAACAACCGTTGCTCTCGCCCAGGTCGCATTTGTCAGGAACGGAAGCGGACTGCTGATCAGACCGGCCTGAACCAAGAGGTTGTTGATCAGGCCGTTGTCCTTTAACATCGTACGCATCAGAAGAAGAGAAACGAACTGCGGAATTGCAGCGGAGAGCATAAAACAGAATCTCCAGAATCCCTTGATACGGGTTGTTTTACGATTGATGACAATCGCAAGAATCATACCAAGAATATAGTTCAGGAAGGTAGCGAGCACAGCCCAGATCAGGGTCCATCCAAGAACAGACCAGAATGTCTTGCCGATCGAGTTGCCCATGCCAAGAACCGTACTGAAATTTTTCAGTCCAACCCAGTGGAAAATCGTCAGATGGTCGCCGACTTTACTGTAGCTGGTGAAAGCCATACAGATCATAAAGACCAGTGGAAGGATTGTGAAAATCACAATACCAAGAATCGGAAGTGTCAGCAGGGTCCAGTGCAGTCTCTTGTCAACGAGTGCTTCCAGATCCTCTTTGATGGTGTTGATATGTTTCCCTTCCTTTGCACGACACTCTACCTCATAAGCGCTCTTCATATTGACACGCCAGATCATAAAGAAGAGAACCGTAATAAAAATCGTTGCTACTCCGTAGAGCAGGAACAGAATTGTCATATCGCCGCCGGTATATTCATAAATACCCTTGGCCTCATTCCACACCTCTTCCTGCGCACGGCCGCCCAGGGTGATGAGATGATAGAGATTGTTGATACCGCCTTCGATCATAAACAGGAGATACGCAATTTCTACTGCCAGAAATAAAATACCCTTTACGATCTGTTTGTGAGCCAGATTTCCCAGTCCCAGAAAAATAACGCGCTCTTCCGATGTATCCGTGTCCGGGAAAGACAGGATCAGACTGTTTTTCTGCTCATCTTCCCACCTTGTCGTCTTTCCCTCAAGAATCTGATTCTCTCCCACCAGCAAATCTTCAAGTAAATCCCCAAAAAGATCCTGCAAATTACCGTTGAAGTAAAACGAATATTACGATTTTCAGTATTCATAATACCTTCTCTCCCTTTTACTTCTGATATTCCTCAATTCTGCAAACATGTTCTTTTGTCTTTTTATTATAATTAATTCCTACCAGAAGCAAGTTTCCCTGATATTCTTCCAGACTTCTGCAATATTCTTTGTCCTTAATCTGCGCAAGCGCACCCTCTGCTGTTTTGTCCCATTTCAGTTCTACAACCAGCGCCGGTTTGTCCTGGTATCTTTTTCTTGGTACGAAAACAAGATCCGCAAACCCTTTTCCCCCTGGCAGTTCACGGTAAACCGTGTAAAAATTCCGTGCTGCATACAGTGCCAGTGAAATCGTATAGCTCAACGCATTTTCATCATTGTACTGAAGCTGTGACGTTTCAAAATGTGCCAGCCGAATTCCCTCTGCTACCTGTGTTTCCTGTTTTTCCCACACAGCCTGCAGAAGATCTGCGGAATTTTTCAGTGCCTTTGAAATATCTCCCCATTGGGAAACGGTTACCGCACTGGCATATTCTGACTGTACCTCGGCATTCGGAATAAAAACATATTTATTCTGTTCCTCATAACCAAGATATCCAAGATGAATCAGCAGTGTCAGCACATCATCCTCTGTCCGGAAAGTTGTCATATCATTCGTAAAACTGCCCGTGTTCACCGGAATCTTTTTCCCTGCCATCATCTGCAGTACGTCATCCCGCAGGCCGTCAAAATTCAGATCAATATACCACTGTAGTGCTTCAAATGTTTCTGTCTGATTCCAGTAATT
>OHAD01003463.1_pt1 | contig 10153 bp, 9 predicted proteins | sample 1577011 | NCBI WGS metagenome assembly OHAD01 (sample SAMEA3541510, study PRJEB24748) | human gut metagenome | biome: human gut; feature: human-associated habitat; material: faeces | place: China | collected 2012
GCCTCCTCTGGGTGCTCGACAAGACGAAAACGCCCATGGGCGGCCGCCTGCTGCGCGCGTGGGTGGAGCGCCCGCTGCTCAGCCCTGTGCAGATCCGCCGCCGCCTCGGCGCGGTGGAGGAGCTGGTGGGCGACAACGTCCTGCGGGGCGAGCTCATCCGCTGCCTGCGCGAGATCGGCGACATGCAGCGTCTTGTCTCCCGCGCGGTGTACGGCTCTGCCAACGGGCGCGACCTGCACGCGCTGGCCCTGTGCTGCGCGCAGCTGCCGAACCTGACAGCGCTGCTGAAGGATGTGCACAGTGCGGCCCTGCGCGATATTGCGCAGATGGATACGCTCGCCGATCTCTGCGCGCGCATCGACCGCGCCATCTGCGACGAACCGCCGTTTTCCGTGCGCGAGGGCGGCATCCTCCGCCCAGGCTACAGCGAGGAGGTTGACCGCCTGCGCAACGTGCGCGACCACGGCGCGCAGACCGTCGCCGAGCTCGAGCAGCGCGAGCGCGAGCGCACCGGCGCGAAAAAGCTCAAGGTCGGCTACAACAAGGTTTTTGGCTACTACATCGACATTCCGAACAGCGCGGGCGTCACCGAGTTGCCGGACGACTATATCCGCAAGCAGACGCTGGTGTCGAGCGAGCGCTATTTCACGCGCGAGCTCAAAGACCTCGAGAACACGCTCCTGACGGCGCGCGAGCGCATCGCGGAGCTGGAGTACACGCTCTTCAACGAGGTGCGCCAGCTCGTCGCGGGCGAGGTCGCGCGCGTGCAGGCGGCGGCGGACGCCGTTGCCCGGCTCGACGCGCTGTGCTCGCTGGCGGAGACGGCGGTGAAAAACCACTACGTCTGCCCCGAGGTCGATCTCTCGCGCACGCTCGATATCCGCGAGGGGCGTCACCCCGTTGTCGAGCAGGCGCAGAAGGACAGTCTCTTTGTCCCGAACGACACGTTCCTCAACGACGCGGACGACCGCGTCGCCATCGTGACCGGGCCGAACATGGCCGGTAAATCCACGTACATGCGCCAGACCGCGCTCATCGTGCTCATGGCGCAGATGGGCTCGTTCGTCCCGGCCAAGAGCGCCGTCATCGGCGTGGTCGACCGCGTGTTCACGCGCATCGGCGCGTCCGACGATCTCGCCGCCGGGCAGAGCACGTTCATGGTCGAGATGAGCGAGATGGCCAACATCCTCCGCCACGCCACGGCGCAGAGCCTGCTCATCCTTGATGAGATTGGCCGCGGCACGTCCACCTACGACGGCATGGCCATTGCCCGCGCGGTGCTCGAATACTGCGCAGACCCCCGCCGCCTCGGCGCCAAGACCATGTTCGCCACGCACTATCATGAGCTGACCGCGCTCGAGCAGACGCTGCCCGGCGTGCGCAACTACAACATCACGGCCAAAAAGCAGGGCGGCACGCTGCTGTTCCTGCGCAAGATCGTCGCCGGCGCGGCCGACGACAGCTACGGCATCGAGGTCGCCAAGCTCGCCGGCGTGCCCGACGCGATCATTACGAAGGCCAAGACCTACCTGCGCGAGCTGGAGTCCGGCGCGACGGAGCTGGCCGCGCCCGCCCACGCGGCGCAGGATGCGGCGCAGATGACGCTCGGCGACGCGGCCGGGGACGAAATCGCCGAGCAGCTGCGCAGCATCGACCTCAACACGATCACGCCACTCGAGGCTATGCGCCTGCTCTTTGAGCTGCAGCAGAAAGCGAGGGGCTGACGTGGAACATCCCAACACGGCGTGGAGTGACCCCATGCCGCGCGGCGCGCGCATCGCGGGCTGGGTGTATTTCCCCATCCATGCGGTCGTGCTGCCGCTGACGCTCGGTATGCTGCTCCTGGCGGTGCTCGGTGAGCTGCCGTCGGACGTGACGTGCAACGTTCTGTATTACCTCTGCGGCCTTGTGTTCACGCTCATCGCCATGTGGCGGTTTCTGCGCCGCAGCTTTGACACAATGGTCGGCAGCATCCTGCGCTGCCTCGGCATGATGTTTGCCGCCTACGGCATCGACGTGCTGCTCTCGCTCGTGCTGCAGCTCGGCACGAGCCTCATCGGCGAGCTGCCCGTGCCGAACAACGACGCCGTGACCGGCCTCGCCCGGACGGACTACAAGCGCATGATCGCCGTCGCGGTGCTCATGGCGCCGCTCGTGGAGGAGTGCCTGTTTCGCGGCGTGGTCTTCGGCACGATCCGGCCGAAGAGCCGCTTTTGGGCCTATGCCGCGTCGATCGCGCTCTTCTCGCTCTACCATGTCTGGCAGTATGTGCTCGTGTATCAGGATCCGAAGCTGCTGCTCTCGGCGCTGGCGTATGTGCCGGTGTCGGCCGCGCTCACGTTCTGCTATGAGCAGACGCGCTCGATCTGGCCGCCGGTGTTTTTCCACATGTGCATCAACGCGCTCTCACTCACGGTGCTCACCGGGTGAGGGCAGAAAAAACCGCCGCTTTCCGAAGAGGAAAGCGGCGGTTTTGAGTTTGTCGGAAAAACCGGAGGTTTTCCCGACAAAAGGCTTGCAGTCTGCTGCGCGCAGAATTTGTACGCCGATGGCGCACAAATTCCACACTTGCAGTCTGGGAAGTATTTTCTCTCACGCACATGTCGCGCGAGAAAATGATTGCACTTTTTTGCCGCCTGCGGGCGGCAAACTCTGCGAGGCTTTTTATTCTTTCACTTTTTCGTACACGCAAAACTGATAGCCCACGCCGTCGTGCTCCGCGCGCGGCTCGGCGGATACGCAGCGCCACGCGGGGTCGGCGTCCAGATCCGGGAAAAACACGTCCGAGTGGGGCGCGGCGTCGATTTTCGTGACGTATACGCGCGTCAGGTGGGGGAACATCTGCCGAAACACGCTGTCTCCGCCGATGACGAAGCAGCGGTCATACTGCGCGGCGGCGGCCGCGGCCTCCGCCGGGGAGTGCACCACCTGCGCGCCCTCGATCACGATGTTCTGCCGTGTGAGCACGAGGTTTTCGCGCCCCGGCAGCGGCCTGCCGCCCGGAAAATCGTCCAGTGTGCGCCGGCCGACGATCACGGCCGCGCCCATCGTCAGCTCGCGGAAGCGGCGGCGGTCGGCCGGGATCACGAGCGGCTGCGTGCCCTTGGCCCCGATGCCCCAGTCGGCATAGACGGCGACGATCGCATCCATGGCTCAGTCCCCCTTACACCGCGATGGGGATCTTCCCCGTGAACTCGCTGTATTCGTACCCCTCGACGCGGAAGCTGTCGCGGGTGAAGGCGTAAAAATCGTGCACGTCCGGGTCGATGAAAAACTGCGGTGCCGGTTTCGGCTCGTTCTGGATCAGCTGCTCGATGACCGGCACGTGGCGGTCGTAGATGTGCGCGTCGGCAATGACGTGCACCAGCTCGCCCGCCCGCAGACCGGACACCTGCGCGAACATGTGCACGAGCACGGCGTACTGCACGACGTTCCAGTTGTTCGCCGCGAGCATGTCCTGGCTGCGCTGGTTGAGGATGGCGTTGAGCGTGTTGCCCGAGACGTTGAACGTCATCGAGTACGCGCACGGATAGAGCGCCATCTCGTGCAGATCCTCGAACGTATAAATATTCGTCAGGATGCGGCGGGAGGCAGGGTTGTGCTTCAGGTCGTAGAGCACGCGGTCCACCTGGTCGAATTCACCCTCGGGATACTGGTGCTTGACGCCGAGCTGGTAGCCGTAGGCCTTGCCGATCGAGCCGGTCTCGTCGGCCCACTGATCCCAGATGTGGCCGCGCAGGTCGTGGATGTTGTTCGACTTCTGCTGCCAGATCCACAGCAGCTCGTCCACGGCGGTCTTCCAGTAGGTCCGCCGCAACGTCAGCAGCGGAAATTCTTTGGACAGGTCATAGCGGTTGACGATGCCGAACTTTTTGACCGTGTGCGCCGGCGCGCCGTCGTCCTCCCAGTGGGGGCGCACCGCCTGATCGGTGTCCCAGACGCCGTGCGTCAGAATGTCGCGGCAGTTGCGGATAAAGACCTCGTCTGCGTAGCTCATCGTTCGGCTCCTTTCAAATAACACTTTGAAACAATAGTTTATCATATTATCTGAAGCGTTGTAAATGGGAAAAAGAAGAAAACGGTGTCTGCTTCGGTTATTTGACAAATGTGGCAAAAATGACGAATAATTTTGTTCAAATTGCGCGCCGGATTTGCCGCACTTTTTGCGCAAAGCCCATCCCAATTTTTCTCATGGGATGCTATAATCAAAACAGCGATACCCCAAATTCAAAAAATGGAGGATATCACATGAAGCACACGAAGAAACTGCTTTCGCTGCTGCTGGTGCTGTGCCTGATCCTGAGTCTGTCGTGCACGGCATTTGCAGCTGACGAGGCAAAGCCGCTCACCGGCAAGACCGTCATCCTGCACTCGAACGACGTGCACGGTGCGATCGACCTGTATGCGGCCATGGCATCCCTGAAGGCAGACTATGAGGCGCAGGGCGCCGAGGTCATCCTGGCCGACGCCGGCGACTACAGTCAGGGCACCGTCTACGTCAGCGTCCATAAGGGCGCGGACGCGGTGACGATGATGAACGCCACCGGCTACGATGTGGCCACCATCGGCAACCATGAGTTCGACTACGGCTATGCCCAGCTGGCGGAGAACATGAAGGCTGCCAAGTTCAAGGTCCTGTGCGCCGACGTGCTCGGCGCCGACGGCAAGACCATTTTCGATGCCAACACCATCATCGAAAAGGGCGGCGTGAAGATCGGCTTCTTCGGTCTCGAGACGCCCGAAGCGCAGACCAAGGCCAACCCGAAGCTGATCGAGGGCCTGAAGTTCCTCGCGGGCAAGGACGGCAAAGAGCTCTATGCCTGCGCGGATGCGCAGGTCAAAGCCCTCAAGGAGCAGGGCGCAGACCTCGTCGTCTGCCTCGCGCACCTGGGCGTGGACGAGAGCTCCGAGCCCTATACCTCCTATGATCTGGCCGCGAATGTGGAGGGCATCGACTTCATCATCGACGGCCACTCCCACAGCGTGATCACCGCCGGCCCGAACGGCGAGGCCATCCAGTCCACGGGCACGGCTTTTGCCAACATCGGCGTCATCACCATTGACAACGCCACGAAGAAGATCGTCGGCAACGAGCTCAAGGGCATCTGGCACAAGGAGAAGGTCGAAGGCAAGGACGTCACCGTCGTTGACTACAAAACGCGCGATGAGAAGGTCGCCGCGGCCGCCAAGGCCATCATCGACCCCATCGACAAGGCCTATGGCGAGAAGTTTGCCGTCAGCAAGGTCACGCTCAACGGCGCGAAGGCCCCCAACGGCAACCGTGACTCTGAGACCAACCTCGGCGACCTGATCACGGACGCCATGCTCTGGAAGATCCGCAGCGACGCCACGATCAAGGTCCCGGTGGAGAACGTGGTCGCCATCACGAACGGCGGCGGCATCCGCGCGACCGTCAAGGCGGGCGACATCACCAAGAAGGACATCAACACCGTGCTGCCGTTCGGCAACACGCTGGCAGTTGTTTACGTGACCGGCGCCGAGTTGCTCGAGGCGCTCGAGGCCAGTACTTTCTGCACGCCGGAATCCCTCGGCGGCTTCCCGCAGGCGGCGGGCGTGACCTTCATGGTCAAGACCTATGAGAAGTATGACGCGAATCCGGATCCCTATCCCAAATCCACCTACTACGGCCCGAAGAGCATCCAGCGCGTGACCATTGACAACGTCAACGGCAAGGCGTTTGACCCGACGGCTACCTACGCTGTCGTCACGAACAACTTCGTGGCCGGTGGCGGCGACACCTACTACGCCTTCGCGGCGGCGACCGACCAGTTCGACACCGGCCTGCCGCTGGACGAGGTGGTCATGGAATACATTACAGAGGTGCTTGGCGGTGTCATCGGCGAGGAATATGCCCTGCCGGGCGACCGCATCGTGAGAGCGGCGTCCGCTGAAGAGCTGGAGGCCCGCGGGACGTTCCTGGAGAATATGAGCCTGCTGTGTGACCTGACGGCGTACACGGAAGACTCCGTCCAGGGCGTGAAGGCGGCCTATGCGGCCTACAAGGCGGCGAAGACGACGGAAGCGGTCGAGGCGGCCACGGCCGACCTGCTCAAGGCCATGCCGAAGCTGGTCTTTGTGCCCAACACCTTCACCGATGCGCAGAGCGGCTGGTACAAGGCGGCTGTCGATTTCGCACAGGCTTCCGGCCTGATGAACGGCATGACCGCGACCGAGTTTGCGCCGAACGTGACGACGACCCGCGCCATGGTCGCGCAGGTGCTCTACCGGCTCGCCGGTTCGCCGACCGTGGAGAGAACGGGCGCATTTGCGGACGTTGCTCCGGGTGCGTGGTATTACGATGCCATGCTCTGGGCCAGCAGCACCGGCATCCTGAAGGGCTATGAGGACGGCACGTACCGTCCGGCGCGGGCCGTCAGCCGTCAGGAGATGGCGACCATCCTCTTGCGCATGGCCGATGTGAAGCTCGGCGCGGATCTGGTCGATGCGGCTCTGGCTGAGATCGCGGACGGCGGCAGCGTCGCTTCCTGGGCGAGAGCGGGCGTGGCGTTCTGCTACCTGGGCGGCATCATGAACGGCGTGGGCGGCGCGCACTTTGACCCGACCGGCATGCTCACGCGCGCGCAGCTTGCGCAGGTGTTCTTCAACCTCTACAACATCGGCATGGATGAAGTCATGAATTCCGGGGAAGATCCGGAGCCGGCTTCGTCGCTTCTGGCTGCGTGATTTTTTGTATATGCATTTTTGGGAGGCTGCTTCGGCAGCCTCCTTTTGATCGCGGGCGGAACGGCTGCGGATGGATTGTGCTTGACAATTTCGGAAAACCTTTTACAATATAGGCGAACCAAGCGGACCGACACAACCAAGGAGGTTTTTGATTATGAACATGAACAAATATCTGGACATCGCACCCGAGGTGCAGCAGGCGCTCGCGGACGGCCGCCCGGTCGTCGCGCTCGAGAGCACGATCATCTCCCACGGCATGCCCTATCCGAAAAACGTCGAGACGGCCCTGCTCGTCGAGCAGACTCTGCGCGACAACGGCGCCGTGCCCGCCACCATCGCCATCCTCGGCGGCCGCCTGAAGGCCGGCCTGTCCAAGGAGGAGATCACCTACCTCGGCAAGGCCGGGCGCAAGGTCGCCAAGGTCTCCCGCCGCGATCTGCCGGTCATCTGCGCGCGCGGTGCGGACGGCGCGACCACCGTTACCACGACGATGATGATCGCCCATATGGCGGGCATCCAGGTCTTTGCCACCGGCGGCATCGGCGGCGTGCACCGCGGCGCCGAGACGACCATGGACATCTCCGCCGACCTCGAAGAGCTGGCGCAGACGCCGGTCATGGTCGTGTGCGCGGGTGCGAAGGCCATTCTCGACCTCGGCCTGACGCTGGAGTATCTGGAGACGAAGGGCGTGCCCGTGCTCGGCTACGGCACGGACGAGCTGCCCGCATTCTACACCCGTGAGAGCGGTCTCGGTGTTGACGCGCGCGTCGACACGCCGGAGGATCTGGCTGCCATCTTCCAGGCGCAGCGCGACCTGGGCCTCAAGACCGGCATGCTTGTCACGAACCCGATCCCACAGCAGTATGCCATGGACAAGACCGTCATCGACAAGGCCATCGATCAGGCGCTCGCCGAGAGCCATGAGCAGGGCATCCACGGCAAGGAGACCACGCCGTTCCTGCTTGCCCGTGTGGCGGAGCTCACCGGCGGCGACAGTCTCGAGAGCAACATCCAGCTCGTGCTCAATAACGCCCGCGTCGCGGCGAAGACCGCCGTCGCCCTCTGCAAATGAAGGGCGGTGCGTGGCTCGTGCTCGCGGTGTCCGCGCTGATGGGGCTCGGCCTCACCATCGGGGCGATCGCCTCGCGCCGGCATATGAGCACCGCCGTCGTCGTGGTGCTGTGTCTCGTCGGCATCGGCATCGTGCTCGTCGGCGCGGTGCTGAGCATCGGCATCGGGGTATTGTGAGCGCGCGAAACTGCATAAGGTAAAAAACACCGCAGGCCGGTCGGCCTGCGGTGTTTTGTGTATTTATGCCTTATTTCTCGTCGCTGGGCTTCGGCTGCGCGACGCGGAAGATCATGCGCGGGGTCTCGGTGCTGGCCTTCGTGTTCGGGGCCACGGACTCGGTGATGAACGAGTTGCCGCCGATGACGGAGTTTGCGCCGATGACGGTCTTGCCGCCGAGGATGGACGCGCCGGAGTAGATCGTGGCGTTGTCGCCGACGGTGGGGTGGCGCTTGCCGGTCACGGCATGGCCGTGGCGCGGGCTGAGCGCGCCGAGCGTCACGCCCTGATAGAGCTTGACGTGGTCGCCGATGATCGTCGTCTCGCCGACGACGATGCCGGTGCCGTGGTCGATGAAGAAATATTCGCCGATCTGCGCGCCGGGGTTGATGTCAATGCCGGTCGCGCCGTGGGCGTACTCGCTCATGATGCGCGGGATGAGCGGAACCTTGCTCTCGTAGAGCTCGTGCGCCACGCGGTAGACGAAGATCGCGTACAGGCCGGGGTAGGAGAAGATGACCTCCTCCTTGCTGCCGGCGGCGGGGTCGCCGTCGAAGTTTGCGGCCACGTCTTTCATGAGCATGGCCTGGATCTGCGGCAGGCGGCACAGGAAGCGGTCGCACACGGCGCTCGTGCGCTCGCGCAGCTCCGTCTCGTCCTTGATCGTGTTGGAAAACGCCAGGTGCACCTGCTCGCACAGGTCGGTGTAGATCTCGCCGAGCAGGAACTCCGCAAACGTCTCGGCCGAGACGTGCGACACCGTGCCGCCCGCGAAATACGCCGGGAAGAACACCTTCTGCAGGTTCTCGATGATCTTGATGATGACCTTGCGGTCGGGCATGCGCAGCTGCTCGCTGTACATGGGCACTTCGGCCGTTTCGTAGCCGTTGGCGATCTGCGCTGCCACGGCGTGCAGCAGACTTTTTTGCGTCATGATGGGGACACTCCTTCTTCTTTCACATAGCGCCACAGGCAAAAAAGCGCAGGAAGCGTTTCGCTTCCTGCGCTGCATGACCATGTGGATGCATGACGGACGTACCTTTTGGGCGCGGCCGTGGACTTACCGGCAGAAAGCGACGCTTCTTTGCGCACGACAACAACAGGCCGTCGGACATGCCGCGACCCGGATGCTGCTGCAGCTGCAAAGACGCATGGCTCAGACTCCTTCCGGTCAATTTTCCCCTCATGAGGGGAATTCCTCTTTCTTGTATAACACGATATGCCGCGCTTGTCAAGAGCGTGACGGCTCAGCGCTTTTTCTTCGGCAGTTTCGTGATGCGGCCGTCGCCGTGGTCGATGTACGTGTTTTCGAGCACGTCGATCGTGCTGCGGCGCCAGTCGGCGATGTATTCCTCGCGCAGCGCCTTGCGCTCGGCCTGTTCCTCGGGGGTCAGGTCGCGCTCGCGCGCGATGCGCGTCAGCTCGCTGATGCGGTCCATCTTTTCCTGTGTCAAGGCTTTGCTCTCCTCTCAGTTTTTCAGGCTGTGCAGCGGGGCGGGGATGCGCCCGCCGCGGGCGATGAAGTCGGCCGCGCTGCAGCGGTTGACCGGCATGACCGGCGCGCTGCCGAGCAGGCCGCCGAACGCCACCGTGTCGCCCACCTGTTTGCCGGGGGCGGGGATGATGCGCACGGCGGTGGTCTTGTTGTTGATCATGCCGATGGCGGCCTCGTCCGCGATGATGGCGGAGATCGTCTCGGCCGGCGTGTCGCCGGGCACGGCGATCATGTCCAGACCGACCGAGCACACGCACGTCATGGCCTCGAGCTTTTCGATCGTCAGGCGGCCGGCCTCGGCCGCGGCGATCATGCCGGCATCCTCCGACACGGGGATGAACGCACCCGAGAGCCCGCCGACGTGGGACGACGCCATGACGCCGCCTTTTTTCACCGCGTCGTTGAGCATGGCCAGGGCCGCGGTGGTGCCCGGAGCGCCGCAGACCTCCAGGCCGATTTCTTCCAGCACTCTGGCGATGCTGTCGCCCACCGCCGGCGTCGGAGCCAGAGAAAGATCTACGATACCGAAAGGCATGTCCAGTCTTCTGGAAGCTTCGCTGGCGACCAGCATGCCCATCCTCGTAACTTTGAAAGCAGCTTTTTTGATCGTATCGGCAACCACATCGAAAGGCTGACCCTTACAGGCTTCCAGCACCACTTTTACGA
>OHAD01003471.1_pt1 | contig 10130 bp, 8 predicted proteins | sample 1577011 | NCBI WGS metagenome assembly OHAD01 (sample SAMEA3541510, study PRJEB24748) | human gut metagenome | biome: human gut; feature: human-associated habitat; material: faeces | place: China | collected 2012
TTTTCAAGATTGAATTTCAGAATCTCACAGAGGTCTTCTTCATCGTCGACAACTAAAATACGGTAATCGTTCATATGATATATGTATTAATGTGATATGACAAAGTTAAGCTTTTTTTTATTTCGGGACAAAGATGAGAAGACTTTGTTACGGGCGGATGAAACAAATATTACAATCGTATTACATTCCGCTGAATGCGGGCATCGGGATGATATTTGAAAGTTTTTATGGGATATGCGAGGAAAAACCGTCTGTTATTTGTTATCTTTGTGTAGCGATAGGATAATAAATACACAGTTTGCAGATCATGATAAAAATAGACTTGAAACGATATAGACGCGAAGTGGTAGGAGGGGTGATTGTACTGCTTCTTCTTATCGGGGGAATCTCCGTCTTTAAATATACTTCTTTTAATTCCGGCTTTGAGATCGTAGACGATCTGGGAGGAAATATCTTTCCGTCGGCCATCCTGTCGGTAGCCACTACGGACGCGCAGGTGATTACTCCTTCGGATTCTACCTGTCTCGGAAATCCGAAATCGTGCATCGCCGTTCGGGTGAAGTCAAGGACTGCTTATAGCCGGGTGCGGATAGAGGTTGCCGAGACCCCTTTCTTTTCCCGTTCCGTGTCGGAATTTGTGCTGAACAAGCCGAGGACGGAATATACTATTTATCCCGATATCATCTGGAATTACGAGGCACTGAAGAATAACGCACAGGCGGAACCGGTGAGCGTAGCCGTAAAAGTGGAGATGAACGGGAAAGACTTGGGACAACGGGTACGTACGTTTTCGGTGCGTAGCGTCAATGAATGCCTGTTGGGTTATGTGGCGAACGGGACGAAGTTTTACGATACCAGTATCTTTTTTGCCGCATACGTCAACGAAGAGAATCCGATGATCGACCAGCTGCTTCGTGAAGCGCTGAATACCCGCATCGTGAATCGTTTCCTGGGCTACCAGAGCACGGCCAAAGGTGCGGTAGACAAGCAGGTGTACGCACTTTGGAACATCTTACAGAAACGTAAGTTCCGCTACAGTTCCGTATCCAATACGAGCCTTTCGAGCAATGTCGTTTTCTCGCAACGTGTCCGCACCTTTGACGATGCGCTGGAATCGTCGCAGATCAACTGTGTGGACGGCAGCGTACTGTTCGCTTCGCTCCTTCGGGCTATCAATATCGAACCGATACTGGTACGTACACCGGGGCATATGTTCGTAGGATATTACACCGACAACTCCCATAAGGACATGAACTTCCTCGAAACAACGATGATCGGCGATGTAGACCTCGACGACTTCTTCCCGGATGAACAACTGGACTCTACCATGGTCGGCAAATCGCAGAACGAAATGTCACTGCTCACTTTCGAGAAATCCAAACAGTACGCCAACAAAAAGTACAAAGACAATGAAGCAGGCATCCATTCCGGAAAGCTGAACTATATGTTTCTGGAGATTTCCAAAGAAGTACGGAGGAAAATACAGCCGATAGGAAAGTGAAATTCATTTTTAATTCGTATTTTTGCAAGGTTAATCATTTAATGAAAAAGGATGCAAGGCAAGAAATTTATCTCCCCCGGAGCGTGGTTTTCGATGAACTATCCGTCGGACTGGAACGAGTTTGAAGATGGCGAAGGCTCTTTTCTTTTCTATAACCCCGATGTATGGACGGGCAACTTTCGTATATCAGCTTTTAAAGGCAACGCCTCATACGGTAAAGATGCCATCCGTCAGGAACTGAAAGAAAACGATTCGGCTTCATTGGTGAAAATCGGTACATGGGACTGTGCCTACAGTAAAGAAATGTTTCAGGAAGAGGGCACTTATTATACTTCTCACCTGTGGATAACAGGAACCGGCAATATTGCTTTTGAATGTTCTTTCACCGTACCCAAAGGCGGAAGCGCCAAGGAAGCGGAAGAGGTCATCGCTACACTGGAAGCCCGCAAGGAAGGCGAGAAATATCCCGCAGAACTGATTCCCGTCCGTCTATCGGAAATCTATCAGATCAATGAAGGCTACGAGTGGGTAGTATCTACCGTCAAACAGGAACTCAAAAAAGACTTTCAGGGAGTGGAAGAGGACTTGGAGAAGATTCAGCAAGTGATAGACAGCGGTAAGATCAGCCCCAAGAAGAAAGATGAATGGCTCGCCATCGGTATAACGGTATGCGCGATTCTGACTAACGAAGTGGAAGGTATGGAGTGGAAAACCTTGATTGACGGCAATCGGGAAGTTCCCGTACTCGAATACCAAGGCCGGACCATCGACCCGATGAAAATCGCGTGGAGCAAAGTTAAATCCGGCCAACCCTGTAACATTGCCGAAGCATATCAATCGGCAATCGATCATCACTAAATCACGAACCAGCTAATCTCTAAATTACGTGGCAGTACCTTGTTTACAAGTAGACAACCTGACCAAGTCCTTCGGCGACTTGGTTCTTTTTGAAAATATATCTTTTGGCATTGCCGAGGGGCAACGCGTCGGATTAATCGCCAAGAACGGCAGCGGAAAAACAACCTTACTGAATATCATCGCCGGAAAAGAAGGGTATGACAGCGGAAACATCGTCTTCCGCCGTGACCTTCGTGTGGATTATCTGGAACAAGACCCGCAGTATCCCGAAGAACTGACCGTTCTCGAAGCCTGTTTCCATCACGGCAACAGCACCGTCGAACTGATTAAAGAGTACGAACGATGTATGGAAACCGAAGGGCATCCGGGACTGGAAGACCTCTTGGCACGCATGGACCAGGAGAAAGCATGGGAATATGAGCAGAAAGCCAAGCAAATTCTGTCCCAACTGAAAATCCGTAACTTTGACCAGCGGGTGAAGCAGCTTTCCGGCGGACAGCTGAAACGTGTTGCCTTAGCCAACGCCCTGATCACCGAACCGGATTTGCTGATCCTCGATGAGCCTACCAACCATCTGGACCTGGACATGACCGAATGGTTGGAAGACTACCTGCGTCGCACCAACCTGAGTCTGCTGATGGTGACGCACGACCGTTATTTCCTCGACCGTGTCTGCTCGGAGATTATCGAAATTGACAATCAGCAGATTTATCAATATAAAGGTAACTACAGCTATTATCTGGAGAAACGTCAGGAACGCATCGAAGCTAAAAGCGTGGAAATAGAACGTGCCAACAACCTCTATCGTACGGAACTCGACTGGATGCGCCGGATGCCGCAGGCACGCGGACACAAAGCCCGATACCGTGAAGATGCCTTCTATGAACTGGAGAAGGTTGCCAAGCAACGTTTCAACAATGACAACGTAAAACTGGAAGTAAAGGCCTCTTATATCGGAAGCAAGATATTCGAAGCCGATCATCTGTTCAAGAGCTACGGCGACCTGAAGATTCTGGATGATTTTTCCTATATCTTTGCCCGTTACGAGAAGATGGGAATTGTAGGAAATAACGGAACGGGTAAATCTACTTTTATCAAAATATTGATGGGACAGGTCAAACCCGACAGCGGAACGGTGGATGTGGGCGAAACTGTCCGTTTCGGCTATTACTCGCAGGACGGTCTCCAGTTCGACGAACAAATGAAGGTGATTGATGTCGTGCAGGATATAGCCGAAGTGATCGAACTGGGGAATGGAAAGAAGCTGACGGCTTCGCAATTCCTGCAGCATTTCCTGTTTACTCCCGAAACGCAGCATAGCTATGTCTATAAACTGAGTGGGGGAGAGCGCCGCCGCCTTTACCTGTGCACGGTGCTGATGCGCAATCCCAACTTCCTCGTGCTCGATGAGCCTACCAACGACCTGGACATCATCACTCTGAATGTGCTCGAGGAGTATCTGCAGAACTTCAAGGGCTGTGTCATAGTCGTTTCCCACGACCGCTACTTTATGGATAAGGTAGTAGACCATCTGATGGTATTCAACGGACAGGGAGATATCCGTGACTTCCCCGGAAACTATAGCGATTACCGTGACTGGAAAGAAGCCAAGGCACAGAAAGAAAAGGAAGCGGAAAAGCCGCAGGAAGAGAAGACCGCCCGTGTCCGTCTGAACGATAAGCGGAAAATGAGCTTCAAGGAAAAGCGTGAGTTCGAACAACTGGAAAAAGAAATAGCGGAACTGGAAGCGGAGAAGGCACAGATTGAAGAACTGCTTTGCAGCGGAACGCTTTCTGTAGACGAACTGACTGAAAAGTCGAAACGTCTGCCCGAAGTGAATGATCTGATTGACGAAAAGACCATGCGCTGGCTGGAACTGAGCGAGATAGAAGGCTGACATGAATCTGAACGGAAAGAAACTGTAATAACTGAAACAACCTGATAATAACCGAAATAACATAGACCGATATGACAAACCTGACCAATTACCATAGTCACTGCTTATATTGTGACGGACGAGCTAATATGGAAGATTTTATCCGTTTTGCCATTAGTGAAGGCTTTTCTTCTTATGGTATTTCTTCTCACGCTCCTCTGCCATTTTCTACAGCATGGACGATGGAGTGGGACCGGATGGATGATTACCTTTCCGAATTTTCTCGTCTGAAGGGGAAATATGCCGATAAAATAGAGCTTGCCATCGGACTCGAAATAGACTATCTGAATGAAGAGAGCCATCCCGCTATCCCTCGTTTTCAGGAATTGCCGCTCGATTATCGGATTGGTTCTGTGCATATGCTCTATTCTCCGCTGGGCAAAGTCGTGGATATCGATACCCCTGCCGATATATTCCGTCAATTGATAGATGCGCATTTTGAAGGTGATCTCGATTACGTTGTCCACCTTTATTATAAGAATCTGCTCCGTATGGTCGAGCTGGGAGGTTTTGATATCCTTGGTCATGCAGATAAGATGCACTATAATGCCTCTTGCTATCGTCCGGGATTATTGGACGAACCGTGGTATGATGCGTTGGTTCGCGATTATTTTGCAGAAATAGCCCGTCATGGATATATCGTTGAAATTAATACCAAGTCTTATCATGATTTGGGAACTTTCTATCCGAACGAACGCTATTTCCCTTTATTGAAAGAATTGGGTATTCGGGTACAGGTGAATAGTGATGCCCATTATCCGGAACGGATTAATAACAGTCGTGCCGAAGCATTGGCAGCCTTGAAGAAAGTCGGCTTTGACACAGTAGTGGAGTGGCACGGCGGACAGTGGAAAGATATGCCTCTGTTACAATAAAACAGAGCTTCTGTTTATAATAAATGCAGGCTCCGTCAACTGCTGACAGAGCCTGCATTTATCTATAACAGAGCCTCTGTTTCGATCCCCTATTCCGTCCTTTTGCAGGCATTCGATAACAGGAACTCATTCAAAGCTTCTTCATAATTCCCATGAATCATAATATGATGATTGCCTAGCGGGTTTTTCAGGAAATAATCCGCCGGAGTATTCATGCGGATACGCACCTGCGTGCGGCACATATTGATATAATTCGTATTCTCGGTTAGAGTTCCGGTAGACAGGTAATACTCATCCAGACATTCGCCTCCGCATTTTACGATAGTCACGTCACCTGTCGGCAGCAGTCCTTGAATGGCGATACCTTTCTCTGTCTCAAAATGATTGCGGATAATATATCTTTCCGTCTGTTTGAGTCCTATAGTGCAATGTGCCAGTATTAATTCATTGGTTCGCGTATTGATGGTGGATGGATTTGCCATGAATCCTTCTTTTCCTGTCAGCGCCTTAACTGCCAGAAGAGTGAAGATAGACTGGAGATCTCCCTCACAGCCTGCCATGATACCGTCATCATTCAGCAATGACAATGCCAGACAGCCGGTCGTATCAATTTGATCGATCAGTTTGAAGCAGCTTAATGTCAGCGCTTCCAGCTTCTCTTCTTCGCAAATTCTCTTGATGGCCCTGTATAATCGCATCGCTTTGATTAAATCCTCGGGAGTTCCCTCGCGGCAGGCAAGCGCCTGCGAAGCAACGGCGGCGCAGGACGCGCCTACCTGATCATCTGTGATTTGTTTAAAATGTTCATAAACCCTTTCCAGCGGAATATCTATATATTCGATTCCCCAACGGCGTTTTGCCAGAAGATAATCCACATTGCTGGCAACCAGCCACGAAGAAGGAGTACCGATGACTCCGATACGCTTGCCGAACAAAGAACGCTGCGCGCGGAAATTATTATATAGTATATGTACACGTTGAATAATAGACGGTAATTCTCCATGAAGAATTTCACTCTTCATTCCCCTTCCACGGAGCCATGTAGATATTTCCAATGCCGCAGCAAGTGAGTTCTGCATGCCATCGGCCAATAAAATGGCGGGGCGGGGAAGACGTTCGAAGTGCTGGATGACCAGTCTTTCCACACCTCCGGTAGCGATAAAAATGATTTTGAAATCATCACTGCCCAACTTATCCATATCTTGATAATCGATGAGTTTGACAGTGTAATATTTTTCAAGTTCACTCAGAATTGCTTCGTGCGAATTGCGCAGCGAGGCTTGTTTGTGAAGTATTGAAGCAAATGAGATAAGGTGTATGGTCATTATGATATTGTTTTAAGTTTTCCGTATTACAAATGTATAGCTTTCTTTTCATTTTTCCACTACGTTTTTACCCTTGATAAGGATTTTAAAGTTTTTATGTCTCTGTATTCAAATTATTGCGTACATTTGCAGTTCCAAATTAAAAAAGTAAATAGTAATTAGTAATTTGTAGTTAAAATTATGCCAACCATATCCATTCGCGGAAACGAGATGCCTGCATCTCCTATCAGAAAACTGGCTCCTTTGGCAGACGCTGCCAAGCAACGGGGAGTCCATGTGTTTCACCTGAATATCGGACAGCCTGACCTGCCCACTCCTCAGGCCGCGATTGACGCGATACGCAACATCGACCGTAAAGTGCTGGAATATAGCCCCAGTGCCGGAAACAGAAGCTATCGCGAGAAACTTGTGGGATATTATGCAAAGTTCAACATCAATCTGACGGCTGACGATATAATCATTACATCGGGAGGTTCGGAAGCGGTACTTTTTTCCTTCCTTTCTTGCCTGAATCCGGGAGATGAAATCATTGTTCCGGAACCTGCATACGCCAACTACATGGCATTTGCCATCTCTGCCGGAGCAAAGATCCGTACGATTGCAACGACCATTGAAGAAGGTTTCTCCCTGCCGAAAGTAGAGAAATTCGAAGAACTGATCAATGAACGTACCAAGGCTATCCTGATTTGTAATCCGAACAACCCGACCGGTTATCTGTATACACGTCGGGAAATGAATCAGATCCGTGACCTGGTGAAGAAGTACGACCTCTTCCTCTTCTCTGACGAAGTATATCGTGAATTTATTTATACCGGCTCTCCTTATATCTCTGCCTGTCATCTGGAAGGTATCGAGAATAATGTAGTGCTGATCGATTCAGTTTCCAAGCGTTATTCGGAGTGCGGAATCCGTATCGGTGCATTGATTACCAAGAACAAAGAGATACGTGACGCTGTTATGAAATTCTGTCAGGCTCGTCTGAGTCCTCCTTTGATCGGACAGATTGCCGCCGAGGCTTCTTTGGATGCTCCGGAGGAATATTCGCGTGAGACGTATGATGAATACGTAGAACGGCGTAAATGCTTAATTGATGGATTGAACCGTATTCCGGGCGTTTATTCTCCGATTCCGATGGGGGCTTTCTATACCGTAGCCAAACTCCCCGTAGACGACTCGGACAAGTTCTGTGCATGGTGTCTTTCTGACTTTGAATACGAAGGCCAGACCGTATTTATGGCACCGGCTTCCGGTTTCTATACTACTCCGGGCTCCGGCATCAATGAAGTGCGTATCGCCTACGTATTGAAGAAAGAAGATTTGACCCGTGCGCTTTTCATCCTGCAAAAGGCGTTGGAGGCGTATCCGGGAAGAACGGAATAGGTATTAAGTAATAAGTATTAAGTAATAGGTAATAACCGTAGACGCTGATTGGCGTATGATGTATTATAAGGTTGATAATTATATCATAAGGTGATGTCTTAATGCTTAATATAATACTTAATCCCTAATCCCTGATCTCTAAATAAGCTACGGCTATTACTTATTACCTAATACTTAATACCTATTAAAGAATTGTCGTTATCTCTTTTTATAGCCCGTCGTATTTATCGCGAGAGCGATGGTGGAAAACAGGTTTCACGCCCTGCGGTCCTCATTGCTATGGCTGGTATTGCCATAGGGTTGGCTGTTATGATTATTGCGGTGGCGGTAGTCATAGGGTTTAAAAGTGAGGTAAGGAATAAAGTCATCGGGTTCGGGTCGCACATTCAGATAGCGAATCTGGATGCGGTCAATTCTTATGAGACTCATCCGATTGCGGTGGGGGACAGTATGATGACTGCTCTTTCCGGTTATCCCCAAGTAAGCCATGTGCAACGTTATTCTACCAAGCCGGGGATGATAAAAACGGATGATGCTTTTCAGGGAATGGTACTGAAAGGTGTCGGACCGGAGTTTGATCCGAGTTTTATGCAGGAGTATCTGGTGGAAGGGGAGATTCCTGCGTTCAGCGATTCGGCTTCGAGTAATCAGGTACTTATCTCCAAGGCGCTGGCTACCAAAATGAAGCTGAAGCTGGGAGATAAGATATATACCTATTATATTCAGGATAATATCCGTGCCCGGCGCTTGACGATTGCAGGCATTTATCAGACCAATTTCTCGGAGTATGATAATCTGTTTCTGCTGACTGACCTTTATTTGGTGAACCGTCTGAATGGCTGGGAACCGGAGCAGGTGAGCGGAGTGGAGCTGCAGGTGCGCGACTATGATAAACTGGAAGATATCACTTACGAGATAGCTGTTGATACGGATAGCCAGCGCGATAAGTTTGGAGGCGTGTATTATGTACGCAACATCGAGCAACTGAATCCCCAGATATTTGAATGGCTCAATCTGCTTGATCTGAATGTATGGGTAATCCTTTTCCTGATGATAGGAGTTGCCGGCTTTACCATGATTTCCGGTTTGCTGATTATTATCATAGAACGCACCAATATGATCGGAATACTGAAAGCGCTGGGAGCCGATAATTTTACGATTCGCAAGACTTTCCTTTGGTTTGCCGTCTTTCTCATCGGCAAGGGGATGCTTTGGGGCAATGCGATTGGACTGGCATTCTGTTTTATCCAGTCCCAATTCGGAATATTTAAGCTCGATCCGGAGAATTATTATGTTGATACGGTATCGGTTTCTTTCAATGTCTGGTTCTTCCTTTTGATCAATGCAGGTACGTTGCTGGCATCGGTTCTGATGCTGATCGGACCTTCTTACTTGATAACGAAGATCAATCCTGCAAGCTCCATGCGGTACGAGTAATCTTCTCTTTTTCTTTTCTTTTTTTGCTGTTTTTCTTATCTGCACCCACCGTTCTCTCCACCGTTTCTCGCTGTCGTGTCCAGCTCTTCACAGCCACACGCGCCCCTCCCCTACTGCCCACTGCTTCCCCAAGGTATCCCAACCCCGCCTGTCGCAAATATCGTCCGGTACATGACCCCACTTCTCTCAGCTATCTATCCAACATTTCCCATTTTGCAATGATTTTTAATGATTTTGCGAAAATCATTCTCACCTTCCATAGGAATGCCGCTGTGATTCTCCTCGACGGACTTTACTTTTCGTGTCGAAACACCACTTTTGATAGAAAAAAAAGCACTGCTTTACGCAACCCTCAGCAGTGCCTTTCTCTAAAAAACATGATGCTCTTCCTTTTGATCCGGTTTCTTGTTCGTTTTTTCTCTACATCTTACTTTTTACAATTTTTGTATTCACTGAATTTCACCTAAAATGATCAAAATGATTTACACTTTTATTTCTTCAAGAAATTTCCACCCCTTTTGCATGTCATGGGGAAAGCGTGGTGAACAACAAAGAAAGAGTTTGTAGCGATTCTCATAGAAAAATATATGAAAAAATATATTCCGGCGCAAAAAATGTACATGGAAAAGTTTTCTCCTAAACAACGGGCAAATCTGGTTATTAACAATGACGACTACAATAGACCGTCGATTCAGAATGGGCGGCGGGAGGAGAAGAAACGATGAACGATCTGCTTATCCAGGACCTTACGATCGATTGGAGCAAAATCGAAGCGGACAGTTATCTGCAGAAGATCAGCCCGGTTCGCAATCTGCACA
>OHAD01003480.1_pt1 | contig 10114 bp, 7 predicted proteins | sample 1577011 | NCBI WGS metagenome assembly OHAD01 (sample SAMEA3541510, study PRJEB24748) | human gut metagenome | biome: human gut; feature: human-associated habitat; material: faeces | place: China | collected 2012
ACTAACTGGTTGAATGTTGGCATTCCATTTCACCTCCCGATTTATTTCTCCATAGCTTACTATGGGGCCTTGCGGTTGCTATTCATGTAAATACGCGCAAAAAATCAACGTTCTCTTTGCACGCTTGCTCATTATATCCCGTAAAATCCACGCTGTCAAGGGATTTCGCATGAAATTTACATGATTTTTTCTAATTTTTATCATTACTATAAATTTCTTTTTTCATACACCACATCACCGCAATAAACTTATCAGACAATACCCCTTCCCCAAAAATCTTAACTGCCATCTCTCCCCAAATGTATCCCGACCAGACACTATTCTCTTCCTATTATAAGTGACTGACCATGTGAACTCCTAAAAGCAAAATACACCAAAAACTCACCAAGCCTCCAAACGCAGCTGCCGATAACAGCTCCCATAAATCCACATATGCTGCAGGAATAATTTTCCCATATAGTCCCAGCCAACAGTCAGCGCCGGATAATATTTTATTTTTGATGCCTTAGAATATCTTAGTGTCCGAAACCGCACACAAAATAAAATATTATCCGGCGCGTCCCTCCTTCCCTATTCACAATTGCATTTTCCCTCCCCTTTCATTATAATAACAACCAAAGCAACACTTTTCAAAATCTCAAGAAAGGACACCCAAAAATGAAGAAACCCAGCATGATCAGCGTACTTCTATTCCTGACAGGCCTCCTATGCATCATAGCCCTTATCTTCTTCAATAAAAGTACCCTGAAACAAATCACCACCACCGAAAAAGAAGTCGACACCATGTCCGAGCAGCTCACCGCCAAACGCGACGAAGTCAAACAAGCCGTCGATAAATATGCAACTGCCATAGACACCGTTCAATCAAACATCGACCGCATGAAACAAAAACAACAGACAGCCTCCCAGAAGAAAACACAGGAAAAAGCCGAAATCACAGAAGAACCATCTAAACCATCCGTTTTCAACGAAGCCAACACCTCTTCCGGTTCAAGCTCAAATACCAGCGTTTTCTCCTCCCAGCCAGAAGGCAACGGCCATATAGTAGGAATAGACCCCGGACACCAAAGCGAATCCGTAGATATGAGCGCATTAGAGCCAAACGGTCCCGGCTCCTCCGAAATGAAAGCCAAATGCTCCACCGGTACCCAGGGAACCTACAGCGGCGTACCCGAATATCAGCTCAACCTTGAGATTTCTCTCCAATTAAGAGACGAACTCGAACAGCGAGGCTATCAGGTCGTAATGACCAGGACAGACAACGAAACAGCAATCAGCAACATGGAGCGAGCTCAATATGCTGCTGCACAGGGATCAGAAATCTACGTCAGAATCCATGCAAACGGAGATGACTCCCACACAGCATCCGGAGCCCTGACAATGTCACCATCCCAGAACAACCCCTATATTCCACAGCTGTTCGACCAGTCCAATCATTTATCCCAGTGCATCATCGATTCCTACTGTGCCGCAACCGGTTTTCAAAATCTCGGAATCCAATACACCGACACCATGACCGGAATCAACTGGAGCACCATTCCTGTCACAATCCTGGAAATGGGCTTCATGACAAGTCAGAATGATGACCTGAAAATGAACGATACCGAATTCCAGAAGACCATGGTACAGGGAATCGCAAACGGAATTGACAGCTATTTCGCATCATAATCGTACCGCAATTTCTTCTATATTAATATGAAAGGAAACAATCAAATGAGCATGAAAAACTCTGATAACAACAATAATGAAACTGACAGATTTTCCCAAAACGAAAAACCAATTTTCCTGTATACAGTGATTGGCGTACTGACAGTTGCTGTTATTGCACTGGGTGCAGTCTCCTTCTTATCACTGAACCATCTTGTCACCCTCCAGCAGAAAGTACAGACACTTTCCAACACCGCACAGGATATCTCAACTGATGCGAACACCCTTATCAGCCAGGCAGATCAGCTGGATGAACTAAGAGAACAGGAAAGTTCCGTTCAGACAACAACAGGAGAAACAACTGCTGCCGCCCAGTCTGAATCACCAGAACCCGCTCCAGGATCAGAACAGGAAGGAACACTTTCCCCTTCTTCCGGCACCACATTCACTGACAACACAGACTCCAGTATGGATAATCTTCTGAATCAGGTACAGTCACTACTCCCAACAGATAACGGAACCTGGTCCGTATATGTCTGCAACCTGCTGAAAGATTCCGATGGAACGATCAATGACACTCCAATGCAGGCTGCCAGCCTGATCAAACTTTATATCATGGGTGCTGTCTACGAAAATTATGGAACAATTGCCCAGTCCCATAACAGCGAAGAAATAGACAGTAATATTTCTGCCATGATCTCCGTCAGTGATAATGATGCTGCCAATACTCTGGTAAACTGGCTTGGAAACGGCAATGATGCCGCCGGTATGGCAAAAGTAAATAATTTCTGTCAGGAACATGGTTTCACCAGCACACAGATGAACCGGCTCCTTCTCGCCGGCAAAGAAAATGGTGACAATTATACATCCGTCAAAGACTGTGGAACATTCTTAAAACAGATTTATCAGGTAGTCAATGGAACTCTTCCATCATCTACTCTCGCAAATGCAGACGCCATGTACTTCCAGTTAAAAACACAGCAACGCAAGAATAAGATTCCGGCTCAGCTCCCTGAGGGCGTTGGCACCGCTAACAAAACCGGCGAACTCGACACAGTAGAAAATGATGCAGCGATCATCTATGACACCGCCAAAGGCATTGATCTTGTTGTATGCTTCATGTCACAGGATCTCACCGATACCGACGCAGCCCAGAGCACCATTGCTGCAGATGCACGCGCTATCTACGGATATTATAATGAATAAACTCTATCTTCTGAATCTACAGTCTATCCAGATAATTGTCATAAATCAGATAGATATTCACAGTTGAAACAAAGAACTTACTTGATTCGATTAAAAGAAGGAGGCACATCCCTTAACGGGTTGTGCCTCCTTCTGCAAATTCAACAGGAAGAATCGTCAATGTTTCTATCTCTTCCCCTTTTATTTTCTTTAATAAAAGTTCCACAGCCTTTCGTGCCATATCCGGTACAGGCTGTACGATCGTTGATACCAGATATTTTCCACTGTTCATCCACTGCATTCCATCATGTCCCACAAGCTGAACTTCCTCCGGAACTTCCACACCAAGAAACTGCATCTGTTCCAGTAAAGCTATCGCAAGCAGATCTGTGCTGGTATAGATACCATCGTACCTCATTTTTCCGGTCTTTCTTGCAGATATGATAAAATTCCTCAATATCCCTTCCACAGAAGTTTTTCCTCTGATCAGATCAAAATCATCTCCAAGATTTAATGTTTCACAGGAGACTCCATGAGCATCACAATAGCTCTTAAATCCTTTCCCCCGCTTCAACGTCTCTCCGGAAATCTCTGACCCATTTCTCAGATAGAGCAGACGTCTGCTTCCTGTTGAAATCATTTTCTGTGCAGCAAGTTCTCCTCCATGATAGTTATCTGAACTGATACAGCTTACTTTTTTGTGAAAATGTCTGTCCAGAGAGATAAGAGGAATATTTTCCGATACATATGGCTCAACATCCTGATATGTAACACAGATAATGCCATCCACTTTATTCTGCTCTGCCATACGATAATAATATTCTTCCTTCTCAGGCATTCCCTGTGTATTACACAGCAACAGTTTATAACCATTTTTATACAATTCCTGCTCAATATAGTAAACCCACTCTGCAAAAAAAGGATTTAGTATTTCAGGTACAAGTGCCGCTACTGTGTAGGTATTCTTTGTTTTCAGACCTCTGGCATAGAAGTTCATCTGATACCCAAGCTTTTTTACAGAAGCTTCTACTTTTATTCTGTTTTTCTCACTTACATACTGTCCGTTCAGCACCTTGGAAACAGTTCCAACAGCTACCCCTGCATCCTGTGCCACATCTTTAATTGTTACCATATACAACTCCTGATATTTTTTACTGTATATTGCTTATAAAACGGACAAAGTCATCTACTTCCACTATATGCTCATGAACGCAGACGTTTCGCGATCTGCGTTCATGTTTCTCATCCAGACAGACTATAGTTGAAACAGGAGTCTTACCTGATCCGGTAAAAATCTTTATTTATACAGACACATTTTTTCTGAAACTTTTAAATCTTCTGTTCTGAAAACTTCCCAGTCCATACCCAGAATATTCTCTTCTGTTTCCGCTGCGCCATATACCTTTCCGTTTTCTGCAAATACCTCAATAACTTCCTGATCAAAAATGAAGCTGATTTCCTGTTCTGTTGAGATTCTTTCCCTCATATAATATACATGTGTTTCTATATCCTCAATACTCAGGATATTGCTGTAGAAATCCGCTGTCAGTCTCAGGCTTCCTATTGTCAGTCTCCACTCTCCCTTAGTACCTGCTTCCGGAGTCAGAACGATCTTGCATGCCTGTCCCTCAGGAGAAATCGTATTTTTAAGATTATCATACCATTCTGTTTCAAGATTCTCAAGTTCTTTGGCAAGTGCAAAACAGATTTTATAATCACTGCCTTCTTTTACCAGGGATAATTCTGTTGGAAGGGACATCAGTCCTCTGTAATTTCCTCTGTCATTCTTCATACGGAGCCATGCCATACTGATCACCCTGTCATCTACACCACTGAATGTCTGAGCTGCATAGGGCAGTACAGAGCTATACCCGGATTTACGGCATCCGTCAGGTTTAAACTTATACCCGTCAAATTCTCCGGTCATATAGTAACCATCTGCGGACCAGAATACCCATCTCTTTTCTCCTGGCACATTTTTAACTTCCAGTTCAAGAAGATCCGGACACTCCCACATTCCAGGCTCTGAAATTCTCTGAGTTTCCTCCCAGTTCAGCAGATCTGTTGAGCGATAGACAGCAAAATCATATCCGTCCAGGTATAATACCATAATAAATGCTTTGCTTTCTTTATGATAAAAAACCTTAGGATCTCTGTTCTCATTTACAATATGCGGCATACAGAATTTTTCTGATCTCTGAAGAGTTTTTCCTCCATCTGTAGAATACGCCAGTCTCTGGGTAAACAGATTTCCTGCATCTACAGACCACTGATTTCTGCCGCCTGCAGCTGTATAGAAGTACAACAAAGTTCCTTCGCCATAGCCTGTCAGATTATCTTTATCCTGAATTCCGCAGCCGGAGTAAACAGTTCCTGTTTCATCCGGTGCAATAGCCAGTCCTTCCTGTTCCCAGTGATAGAGATCCTTACTCTTTACATGACCCCACTGCATATTTCCCCACATACTTCCATATGGATTCCACTGATAATAGAGATGATAAAATCCATCTGCATAAACCATACCATTAGGGTCATTATGCCATCCTGTTGCAGGTGCAGCATGCAGTTTCGGACGATAAGGATATACATTATCATAAGGTTTCCCGTAACAGAAAATTCCTTCCAGAAGTTCCTTGTCTGCACCTTCTACCTGCAGATCTTTTCCTAAGAACGCAGAAGCATCCCAGCATCCGTAAAATTCACAATCTGTTTTTCCAAGATGAATATCGATCTCCTGGATTTTTTTTCCTTCTATATAAAAATGCAGCTTTCTTTCCGGTGCATTTTTGCTTACCGGGAGCCAGATATACGGTTTTTCAACGTTTAATATCATTTTGTATCCTCCATTTAGCTGTTCCGTTCAAAAATCTTATACTTCCAGTTGTTGCTCATTTCATTTTTTATGGCTTCAGCCGATTAGTTTTTCGCTCCTGTAGATGCAATTCCTGCCACATAGTATTTCTGAAGACTAAGGAAAATGATCAGTACCGGAATTGTTACCAATGTCAGACCAGCCATAACATTTCCATAGTTAACCGGCTGGATACTGAACAGACTGCTCAGAGCCATCTGGATGGTCTGTTTGGAGCTGTCTGAGATTACCATAACCGGCCATACAAAATCATTCCAGCAGGCAATAAATACAAGAATACCAACAGTTGCATACACCGGTTTTGCCAGAGGCACGACCAGCTGGAAAAAGGTTCTAATCGCACTGGCGCCGTCCAGCTTGGCAGCTTCTTCAATACTCTCAGGAATTCCCATAAAGTTCTGTCTGAACAGGAAGATATACATAGGGCTTGCGATCGCCGGCAAGATCAGTGCAAGATAAGAGTTTGAAAGTCCCATCTTATAGATAATAGAGAACTGCGGAAGCATAACTGTCTGAGCCGGAATGATCATAACTGCCAGGATCAGTGCAAAAAGCAGATTTTTCTTTGGGAATTTTAATCTGGCAAATGCATAACCTGCCATAGAATTTACGATCAGTCCCAAAGCAATGATGACTATAATATATGACAGTGAATTCAGCATTGCTTTTACAAGAGGAAGCTTTGAGATAACCTCTTTATAGTTAAAAAATACGTCTTCTTTGAATGCCGGTACAAAAGCCTTCAGACTGGTAATATCTGAAAAGATCATGGCATCATCTTTAAAAGAAGAAACGATCATCCAGATCAGTGGAAACATAAAAATTAATGCTACCACTGTCATACCAATATATATAAGAAACTGTTTTGGCAGAGATGGTTTTTTATACATTTATTTTTCCTCCTAATCTTCGTTACTCTTATTTGTCAGCTTGTTCTGAATCAATGTAAGGATCAGTACCATAACTGTAAATACCAGTGCCATTGCAGAACCATATCCCATCTTGTTGTATTTGAAACCAGTCTGATAGATTTCATATACGATCGTCATGGTAGAATTTTGCGGACCACCGGCAGTCATCATCATTGGCTGGATGATCAGCTGGAAGGCACTTACTACAATAGACAGAGAAATAAATACTGTTATATTTCTTAATCCCGGAATTGTGATATTCCAGAACTGATTCCACTTTGTTGCGCCGTCCACTGCTGCTGCCTCATACAGATACTGCGGAATATCCTGAAGACCGGATAAGAAGATCATCATCTGGAAACCACAGCCCTGCCATGCTGACAGAATAACAATACACAGCATTGCGGTCTTTGGATCATTCAGAAATTTAAACGGCCCAATTCCCACACTTCCAAGTAAGGAGTTCAGCAAACCATTGTTCGGATTGTAAATATATGTCCAGAGAATGGAAACTACAACCAGAGATAATACAGTTGGTGCAAAAAATGCAAGTCTGTAAACTGAAATTCCTTTCATCTTACGGTTGATCATTAAAGCCAGGCCAAGTGCCAGGCATACCTGAAGCGGAACTACCAGGATTACGAATACAAATGTATTCACAATACTCTTCATAAATACTGTATCCTGAGTCAGGCGGATAAAGTTCTTCAATCCAACGAATTCCATTCTGTCTGGTTTCAGAATATTGTAATTAGTAAAACTATATCCAACCGTCATAAAGAACGGAACAAACAGGAAAATAGCAAGAAGTACAAATGCAGGTGCAACAAATGCCAGTCCCGTCCAGTTTTCTTTTGTCATTTTTTTTCTGGGTGCTTTCACCGGAAACCCTCCTTTTTACTCATATCAGAGATTCAGCCAGTAAAGCGGAAATTTTTGATCCGCCTTTACAATTCAAATTCCGGGACACCTTTCATGTATGATGCCCCGGAATTCTGTCACAGGAAATTCGAAACTTTTTTATGGAGTTCAGCAAACTCCGCAGTCACAATTACTGATTAGTAAATATCTGCCTGGAAGTTATACTGCTCTACAGCCTGATCCAGAGCTTCATCTACTTCCATACCTGTAAGTACGTTCTGTAATGCAGTTGCAAACTGATTGCTGAGGATCGGATAGTATACAGATACAGGTCTTGCTTTTGCTGTGTTCTGTAACTGATAGCTGAATACGTTCAGTGGTTCTTCATTGAATGCGTCAATTTTCTCAAATGCAGAACTTCTTGCAGGCGGCATTGCGTTTGCTTCGTACATTCTTGCACTGGCATCTGTGCTTGTCATAAAGCGAATCAGCTCTGCTGCGCCTTCTTTTTTCTCATCAGAACAGTTGCTGCTCATTGCAAATGTCCAGGAACCACAGGCAGATGCCGGAGTAGAATTCTCATCATAAACAGGCATTGGCATCAGGCCCCAGTTAATATCGTATTTTGCAAGATTACCTGGTTCCCAGGATCCTGTCAGAGCCATTGCAGCCTGACCAAGTTCAAAGCTGTTCTCTGCAGGTGTTGCACTTGCATATCCATTATCTGCCATTTCCTTGATCCAGTTAAATACATTCTTAGTTGCATCACCGTTAAGGAAGCCTTCTGCTGTTTCTCCGTCTTTGTCCAGTACGCTGCTGTCCTGAGAGTAGATCAGTGGAAGGAAGAAGTAGATACATGTCTCATCTTTTGCATCCAGAGACATTGTGATTCCATAGCAGTCATCTGTTGTCAGTTTTTTAGCTGCATCCTCAAGCTGTGCAAGAGTCCATGGTTTTTCTGCTGTAGCAGGCTCAATTCCTGCTTTTTCAAACATATCTTTGTTATAGAAAATACCTACAGAGGAGTCCATAGCACCTAATGTATATAATTCATCATTGTATGTACCCTGCTGGATAATAGACGGGTTGAAATCAGCTAATTCGTCTTCTTTGAAATAATCACCGATCGGTACGATTGCATTTGCATCTGCATACTGTGCAACTGCAACGCCATCTACTGTGAATACATCCGGAAGTCCGCCGTTTGTAATCGCTGCATTAACTTTATCATCATATCCACCTGCGTCACCGCTTCTTGCGATCTGAGTTAAAGTTGCATGATAAGTTCCCTCATATTCCTTATTAAATTCATCGATCAGTGTTTTATAAAGCTGTCCTTCCGGTGAGTCTGTCTCATGAACCCAGATAGTAAGTTCTTCTGCATCTGCTGCAGAAGCTGTAACAGCTGTTGCGCTGAATACAGATGTCATCATAGCTGCTGCCATTACTACGCTCAATACTTTTTTCTTCATTGTTCGTCCTCCTGATTTTTGAGTTTGGTTATGTGGATTGATTTTGAAACGTTTCATTTTTGCTTTTATTTTTTGCATTCACAAAAGTATTTTTCCATCTGCCGGATTCAGATAAGCACTTTTATGAATGCATTATTGATATCAATGATTGCTTCAAAAATGAAACGATTCATTTGATGGTTTTATTATATAGTTGAAACGATTCATAGTCAAGAGACAATTATGCTGTTTTTTACTTTTCTAATATTTTCAACAATATTATATATCTTTTTTTATATATTATGCACAAAGCGCAGTTCTTTTTACAAAATAATAAGAGCAAAAAAGAAGCCCTCTGCCTATGCAGAATAGAACAATCTACGTCCGGCAATCCCGAACTGATTTATCCTGCTTAAAGCAAAAGACTTCTCCTGTTTATACCATTATGCCTCTTCAGCTTCTCCCTCTTCATAGGACTTCTCCCATATCTCCGAGAACACTGCCAGAGGGCAGTCCGTCAGGAGACACATAAGAAGGAAACATTCATAAGGATTCACTATGTAGATTTCGCCCATTCCGCATCGAAGCAGGATGTCCTGAATCTCATCAAGGAAATGCTTGTATCTGTTAAATGGATCATCATCCTCCATCTCTTGCGATACAATAAAAAACCCCAGCGTGATCAGGTCAAATCGCTCCACCGGGAGTTTGTGGCTAAGGATGTTCGTGATTCTCTGTCTGCTGAAACGCTTCTGGCTGAAATGTTTTGCGAGAATGGAAGCCGACATCTTTTTCAGATTTCCCATTTTGTTAATCGGAATCCCGCTGCAGATTACTTTTTCCACATCGGACGGTGTGATTCTCTCTGCTGTCCACACTTTATCCCCGCCTTTTTCCTCCTCATCATGTTGATAAAGTCCGGCGATAATCTGTTTTGCATGATAAAGCAGTCTCGTAAATTCCTGGAATGCCTGGCTTTTCTCGGATATCGGATCTACTCGTTTAGCCTTCAGTTTTGCAAGATAATCTATCAGCTTCTCTTCTGTATCCAGACAGAGACTATTTCCGTATAGAACCTGAGTATTATCCATTTCTACCGGAGAGAGCGTTTCATATTTCTTCTTTAACTCCTCTGCTTTGTGATATCCCTGCTGGGTACTGTAACAATACCAGTAGATTACCTCATC
>OHAD01003493.1_pt1 | contig 10078 bp, 6 predicted proteins | sample 1577011 | NCBI WGS metagenome assembly OHAD01 (sample SAMEA3541510, study PRJEB24748) | human gut metagenome | biome: human gut; feature: human-associated habitat; material: faeces | place: China | collected 2012
AGACAAAAATAACAAAAAAACGATGTCAATAACAAAAAAACGTTCTGATTAAAAAAGAGATGTGAAAAGACATCTCTTTTTTAATATACAGACTGCCGGAAAATGATAGAAAAACGCCCCTCTTTTTGTATAATATGTTCATCGGTTGAAACGAGAGCATGAAAAAGAAAAATTGTAACGATTCAGAGCCATGCGAAATGGAAGAAAAATCGAGATGGGACTCTGAACAGTTACGAAAAATTTAAAGGAAAGAAGGGATGATATGCGAGCGCCAACCATAGTAAAACCAAAAAGAAAAGCTCCATAGGATTTGTAGAGGAAGTGAGAAGAAGCAGGCCATTATATTTACTGATGCTTCCTTCCATCATCATTTTTGCACTGTTTACGTACTATCCGATGTACGGAATTGTGATTGCATTTAAAAACTTTACACCTGCGGATGGAATTATGGGAAGCAGCTGGGCTGGACTGAAATACTTCAAACAGTACTTTAACTCCTATCAGTTCGGTCTGACCATTAAAAACACAATTATCATCAGTCTTTACACCATCGCGGTAACATTTCCGCTTCCGGTTATCATGGGACTGCTGGTTAACCAGATGAAGGCACAGAAGTTTAAAAAATTCTTCCAGGTATCAACCTATCTGCCGCACTTCATCTCCACCGTTGTTATGGCCGGAATGCTGATCCTGTTTCTCTCCCCGAGTACAGGTATTATCGCAAAGCTGGTGGGACTGCTTGGATTCAAGCTCCCGAACCTGATGGGAAGTGCAAAAGCATTCCCGCACATTTATGTATGGTCTGAGGCATGGCAGCATGTAGGATGGGACAGTATCCTCTATATCGCAACACTTTCCTCTGTAGACCCGACCCTGTATGAAGCGGCAACAATGGACGGTGCCAACAAATGGCACAAAATGATCCACATCGATGTTCCGGCTCTGCTGCCGACGGCAACCATCATGTTTATCATGAGAATGGGAAGCGTTATGAGCATTGGATTTGAGAAGGTTTACCTGCTGCAGAATACACTGAACAGTACTTCAAGTGAGATCATTTCCACCTATGTGTATAAGATGGGTCTTGTGAGCAGCCAGTACAGCCTTTCCGCTGCAATTGGCCTGTTCAACAACATTATCAACCTGATTCTTCTTCTGGCAGTCAACTTCATTTCCAGTAAAATGAGTGATACCTCACTGATCTGACAGAATTTTGAGCCTACATAGGAATGGAGAGCAAAAATATGAGTAAAGCAAAAGCAGTATCAACAAATAAAGTAAAGAAATCCAGAGAAGACTGGATTTTCGATATCATCCTGTATACGATCGGCGTGCTTCTGATCATCATCACCCTGTATCCGATGTACTTCATCATCATTGCATCGTTCAGTGATCCGGCAGCCGTATCCAACGGACAGATTATGTTCCTTCCGAAAGGAGTTAACTTCAAAGGATACAAACAGCTGGCGAGCTATGCAAAGCTGTGGACCGGCTACCGTAACACGATTGCTTACGTAATTATGGGAACACTTGTGACAATTGTTGTCAATATTCCGGCTTCCTACGCGCTTTCCAGAAAGCATTTATATGGAAGAAAATTCTTCACGGCATTTTATCTGATCCCGATGTTCTTCACCGGTGGTCTGATCCCGACCTACCTGGCAGTACAGAGATTTCATCTGCTGGATACCTTCTGGGTTATGGTTGTTCCGTTCTCCGTTGTAACGTATTACATCATCGTAGGACGAACGTTCTTCAACAACAGTATCCCGGAGGATCTCTGGGAGGCGGCGCAGCTCGATGGATGCGGATACCTTGGATTCTTCTTCAAGATTGTGCTTCCGCTTTCCAAAGCCGTTATCGCTGTTATTGCCCTGTGGGCAGCAGTAGGACAGTGGAACTCCTACTTTAATGCATTGATTTATATCCGAAGCGAAAGTCTGCAGCCGCTGCAGATTGTCCTTCGAAGCATTCTGGTCGGCAATCAGACCATGAGTGCCATGAGTACCGGCGCTGCAGCCGTTGAGGCAAAGCAGATGGCCGATCTTATCAAATACGCGATCATCGTGGTTTCCTCCGCGCCGATCATGTGTATGTACCCGTTAGTGCAGAAATACTTCAATCAGGGTGTTATGCTCGGATCACTGAAAGGCTGATCCTGCGGACAGGAGAGAAGTATTGCAAATAAAAAAATCATAAAGGAGAGATGATGATGAGAAAGAAAACGAAAATGGCCTGGAGCGTTGCTCTTTCGGCCGCAATGGCAGCCGGACTGCTTGCAGGATGTGGAAGTAATGGAGGAGCGGAAAGTACGAGTGGAAGCACTGCAGCAAGTTCTGCCAAGACAGAATCTTCTGCCAGTGACACGACAGATACCAGTGACCGCCCAACCTATAAGATTGCAACGGTAAGATGGACCGATACCTGGCCGACCGATTTCCTGCATGAAGGCGTCATGAAAGAAATCGAGGACAAGATGAATATCAACATCGACTGGCAGGTTTATTACAACAGTGACTGGTCCGAGCAGAAATCTCTGCTGCTGGCTTCAGGAGACCTCCCGGATGCATTTCTTGGCTCCATCTGCTTAACACAGGCAGATATGGCACAGAACAAATCGGCATTCCTGGATCTGACAGATCTGATCGAAAAAGATATGCCAAACCTGAAAGCAGCCTTTGAGGCTGATCCGGAACTGAAAGCAGTCTGCACCAGCCGTGACGGAAGAATCTACAGCTTACCGAAGAAGCTTCCGCTTCGTCCGAAGGTTTGCGGCGATGTTATGTGCATCAACCAGGAATGGCTGGATAACTTAGGACTGGAAACACCGAAGACCTATAAAGAGCTGGAAGAGGTTCTTGTTAAATTTGCGACAGAAGATGCTGACGGCGACGGGGATCCGACCAACGAAATCGGTATCACAAATTCAGCAGGCAGCGGACTGTTAAGCGGTGATCTGCGCCACATCCTTTCCCCGTTCGGAACCATGGTAAGCCATGACGGAAACTATATGGGACTGAATGGCGAAGGAAAACCGGTCTTCATGCCGATGGAAGAAAACTACAAAGAAGCAGTAAAATGGATGCGTCAGTTATGGGAAGAGGGCGTTGTTGACCCAGAGTACTTCACACAGGATGGCTCCATGCAGACAGCAAAAGTGCAGGCAGATGGCGGTTCTCAGGTAGGTCTTATCTTTGGATGGACTGCAGATGCTCAGGCTGGCCCGAACGTAAATCAGTTTAAGACCCTTGAGGCAGTAGAAGGCTACGATGGAAACCACTACGTAGATGCAGCAACCAATTACCTTGATATCTCCGATCGTGAGCTCATGATCTCCAAAGACTGTAAAGATCCTGATACCCTTCTGAAATGGGCGGATGAATTTTACACCGATCTTGCATCGTTACAGACCTTCTATGGTATGATCGGAAGCCAGATCACAGACAATGGCGACGGAACCTACAATGTAGATGTGCCAAGCGATGGATCTTCTCTGGATACTTCCGCATGGTCCAACTCCTTACGTGACTTCGGACCAAAATACATGAACGAGGATTTCTATGACAAAGTTTCTCTTCCGGAAGATCAGGGTGATGGTATCAAACTGGCAGACGATGCAATCAACGAGAAATATGTTGATACTGAGAAAAACTGCGGATTCCCGATGGTTCAGTATACCGACGAAGACCTTTCCAGAATCACGGCAATCGGAACCGATATCTATAAATATGTAGAAGCACAGTATGCGCACTGGGTAGTAGACGGCGGCATCGATGATGAGTGGGATTCCTACATCGATCAGCTGAAAGCTATGGGCATTGACGAGTTCCTCCAGATTCAGACAGATGCTTACAATGCATACAAAGAAAATCTGGCAAAATAAACAGAAAAAAATATTACCTGTAAGAAGCAGGTGTTGATCCGGCGGGTCAATGTCTGAGGTGCAAAACAGCAGGAGAAACGGCAGGCCAGAAATGACCTGCCGTTTTTGACAAAAGGAGGATTTTTACATGTTTTTGGAAAAAGAGGGGAAGTTAATTTATTCTTACGACGGCGAGACCGTCTGCATCGAAGCGTGGGGGAAAGATGCACTGCGTGTGCGTGCGACAAAAAATCGAAGCTTTACCGGCCGTGACTGGGCGCTGGAAGCAAAGGACGCGCATGCGGGAGAGGTTGAAATCTTTGAGGATCCATCAGCAAAAGGCGGAGCCTTTGCCAATATGTATGAGGGAACGGATACTTCCTACGGAAAAATCACAAATGGAAAGCTTCATGCAGTGATCGATTCCGGCAGCGTCATTACGTTCTATCATGAGGATGGAAGAGTTCTGTTAAAGGAGCATTTCCGCCGTCTGCGCGATGAGGAAAGCATGCCGCTCAACATCATGGGACGCGAGTACAGCAACGGCATCGGGGATAATTTCCGTATTGTGGCGCGTTTTGTGGCAAGAAAAGGCGAGAAAATCTTCGGAATGGGACAGTATCAGCAGCATGAGCTGGATCTGAAGGGCTGTATGCTGGAGCTGGCACAGAGAAACTCACAGGTCAGTGTTCCGTTCTATCTTTCCAGTATCGGCTACGGCTTCTTATGGAACAATCCGGGCGTCGGACAGGTGATGTTTGCGAATAATGGAACGGAATGGGTAACGGAATCCGGGAAAGAGATCGATTATCTTGTGATTGCAGGTGATACGCCTGCCGAGATCGAGGAGAATTATATGACGCTGACCGGAAAACCGCCGATGATGCCGGAATATGGCATGGGCTTCTGGCAGTGTAAGCTCCGCTACTGGAACCAGGAGCAGCTCTTGTCTGTCGCAAGAAAATACAAAGAGCTTGGCGTACCGCTTGATGTGATTGTCGTCGATTTCTTCCACTGGACGAAGCAGGGCGAGTTCAAATTTGATCCGAAATACTGGCCGGATGTGCCGGGCATGTGCCGCGAATTAAAGGAGATGGCAATTCAGGTTGTTGTGTCGGTATGGCCGACCGTCGACATTTATTCCGAAAACTTCGAGGAGATGAAGGAGAAGGGCTATCTGGTTCGCACGGAGCACGGTGTACCGCTGACGATGCTCTGCGGCGGAAATGAAGTTTTCTTCGATGCGACTAACCCGGATGCAAGAACATATGTCTGGGAGAAGATCAAGAAAAATTATTATGATCAGGGTGCCAAGCTCTTCTGGCTGGATGTGGCAGAGCCGGAATACAGCGTTTATGATTTCAAGAACTACCGTTATCAGCTCGGAAGCGTACAGGAGGTCGGAAATATTTATCCGAAATATTATCTGAAAGCGTTCTATGACGGCATGACGGCAGAAGGCGATACCATGCCGATCAGCCTGATCCGTTCTGCCTGGGCAGGCAGCGCGAAATATGGTGCACTCGTATGGTCAGGCGATATTGTAAGTACCTTTGAGTGCTTCCGGCGCCAGGTACAGGCAGGTCTTAACATGGCGGTTGCCGGTATTCCGTGGTGGACCACTGATATCGGCGGCTTCCACGGCGCAAGAACCGATGACCCGGATTTCCATCGTCTGTACATCCGCTGGTTTGAGTACGGATGCTTCTGCCCTGTCATGCGTCTGCACGGAAACCGCAACCCACAGGAGGGCTACGGTGCAGAGCAGATCGGATCCGGCAGCGATAATGAGATCTGGAGCTTTGGCGATAAGGCATATGAAATTTCAAAGAAATACATTTTCCTGCGTGAGCGCCTGAGAGATTATATCCGGACACAGATGAAGAAAGCACATGAGGACGGAACTCCGATGATGCGGCCTGTTTTCTATGATTTCCCGACAGATCAGGAAAGCTGGAATGTGGAGGATGCCTATCTGTTCGGACCGGATCTTTATGTTGCACCTGTGATGGAGGATCACGTAACGGAGCGCGAGGTTTATCTCCCGGATGGAACGGCATGGTTTAACGCATGGACCGGAGAAAAGTATGAGGGAGGACAGAACGTAACGGTTGCTGCACCGATGGATATCATTCCGGTATTCGTAAGGGAAGGAGCAGATACAGAACATCTGCTGAACATTTTTTCTGAATAAGAGAATGTTACCGCTCACCGGTACCCGGCAAACGGTAACAAAGAATCCTGTTTTCACCATGTGAAACACGGACTCTGCATGGACAAAGCGAAAAAATGTGATATAATGGGTTGTGTTACAAAGAACATAGCTGCAAATATATTCCGTGAGTGTAAAATGACTGCCGGAGCTGCGCGGTAAGGTGCGGCGTCCGGCAGTTGCTCTGTAGAAAAAAAGAGGGGTGGATGTGCTTATGAATCTCTGGCAGAAAGGAAAACGAAGGATGCTGCATAGCGTTCGAATACGCAGTATGAAAGATACGTCACTGCGGCTTGGAACTCCGGTTTTTCTGGTTTTGATGGGGCTTGTTGTCTGCCTGCTCTGGGGCATTTGGGAAAACCGCAAGCTGGCAGATAAATACATTGCCGATACGGCAAAGCTCTATGTTGATCAGATCAACCGTGATATGTCGCAGATCAACAGTGAACTGATCTATCTGCTGGATTCTGACAGCAATATCAAAGAAATCCCGGATCAGATAACATCGACAGATGCTCAGTATTATGAAATGGAGCAGACGCTGCGAGAGCGAAACCGTGTACTGAAAATCCGTTATCATGAGGTACAGACCTTCTTTGTCTACGGTCAGAAAGCCAATGTTCTGATTACGGACAGCGGAACTATGTTTACCGAGAGTAAGGGAATGACAACACTGAATCAGATGCTGATGTCATATCTGCAGATTATGACATCCAGGGATTCGATCAGCACACAATGGACCGTGATTACATTTGGCGATGACGACTATATTGTCGGCTGGTACGCGAAAAACAAGAAAGTCATCGGCTGTGTCATCAATCTGAATCTGATTTTCCGGACCATCCGCGCCAAAACAGAGGAGTATGATGTCATTCCGTTTATGGTAGATGCCAGAGGATGCGTGATGACGCAGGCAGACACATCGGAAAAATATAAGAATGAGATTTTTCCAAAGCGAGAAAGAAGAAGGAGAAAAATGCGACGGTCTATTCCTACCAGCTTGGCACGGTCGGAAAAATCAATCTTATGGTTCTGCCGGGAGGAGGTATTCTTGAGAATGTATTGATTATGCAGATTGCATTTGTCGTCCTGATCGCGGTTCTTCTGATTGTCTGCGCATTGGAAATTACAGCATATTACCACCGGATTCTGGTACCGCTGGAAAAATTCGGACAAAAACTGGAGGATCTGGAAAAAGAGCAGAGTCTGAATGACGATGGAAGCAACAATCTGTTAGAGCTGGAGTCTGTGAGCGGCAAATTCAAGGAACTGCTGCGGAAAATACAGGGATTGAAAATTGCAATCTACGAAAAAGAGCTTGCCGAACAGAAAGCCGAGCTGGAATACACGCAGGAACAGATAAAGCCACACTTCTTTCTGAACTGCCTGAGCCTGATCCATGGCATTGCGGATAAGAATAACGAAGGCGAGATCGTTGAGATCACAACGGTGCTGTCCGACTATATGCGCTACATTTTCCAGGATTCCAAGAAGCAGCGCGATGTGGAGGAAGAGCTGGAACACATTGAGGCATATATCCGCATCCAGAAGCTGCGGTACGGAGAAGAAGCCTTTTCCTTTGAAGCAACGACGGATGGTGATATCGGAGAATGGAAGGTTCCGTCTCTTCTGCTACAGACACTGGTGGAAAACTCCGTAGTACACGGTGTATCCCTGGACCGGAAGAGCGAGATTTCCCTGTATCTGACAAATGAAACGTACGAGGACGGTGAGTACCTCTACATCTGTATTTCCGACACCGGAAACGGATTTTCGAAAGAGGCACTGGATGCAATCGAAAACGACACGCCTATCATCTACCACGGTCGTCACCATGTCGGCATCTCCAATATAAAACGCCGCCTGGCGCTGATGTACGGCGAACGGGCGAGCATTACGTGCTCCAATATGGATGAAAATTACGGAGCCGTCGTAGAGGTGCGGCTGCCGAAAACAGAATAAAGCGAAAAGAAAAAAGGCGGGAACCCGGAGAAACATAGAGGGTTCCCGCCTTTTTGCGTGAAAAAACTGCAAGAGCTTCCGGAACCTGATGGCTCCGGGAAGCTCCTGCAAAGGGGGAGATGATTCAAAAACTGTTTTCTGTATCAGATACGGGAAACTCCGTCATCGGTATAACGCTCATAGGAAGCGCCTTCGTATCCGACCATGCGGATGCTTTCCTCTTTGATATCCGGTACGGATTCTGCAAAATCGGCAACCGGGATTGCGCAGCCTTTGCGGATGAAGAGAGGAACCTCATTCAGGGCAACTTCTACGTAGTGGATACCTTTCGGAAGAACCTCCTGGAACATGTTTCCATTGCCGAGGAATTTTACAAACATCATTTCTTCCGGCAGATATACATAACGGCCGATGGCATTCTGAGTGTAAACCGGTGCAATCATGATCTCATTACCGATCATCAACTGATCTTCTGTATTTCTTGCCAGCTTGTCGTCCGGATAAACGAAGGCAAGCGGTTTGAAGTACATATCATCGTTTAAAGCAGCCTTCATGTACTCGCTGTACAGATACGGAACGAGGCGGTAGCGGACTCCGATGACGTTGCGGAAGTCTTCGATATGCTCAAACTGGTAAGGTTCCTGCTCACGTGTTCCGAGTGCAGCATGGTTTCTCATCAGAGGAGTGAAAACACCAAGTGCCAGCCAGCGAAGCAGCAGGTCTCTTGTGGTATTTGCACCGAATCCGCCGAGGTCGGCTCCGGTATAGAGGAAACCGCACATGTTGAGGGACGGCATCATCTTCAGATTCAGCAGGATGTGTGACCACCACGAGCAGTTGTCTCCGGTCCAGATTCCACCGTAACGGTGCATGCCGATGTAGGAAGAACGGGAGAACATCAGGATTCGCTTATCCGGGGAAATTCGTTCAAAAGCTTCACCGGCAGAACGTGTCATGTTGTAGCCAAACAGATTGTGTACCTTGTCATGGCGGACCTGTTCGCCGTTTACGTTGTGATAGAAGCGTTTATAGTCCTCATGGTTGTTTGCCAGTGCCTGAAGCTTTCCGCCTACCATGTAGTGCGGAACCTCCGGATCACCTTCCACATATTTCTTTGCAGTCTCCTTGAAATCAGCAAGGCCTTCCTGGGAATAGAAGATGGATGGCTCGTTCATGTCATTCCAGAAGGCATCGATTCCCTTGGAAACGAGAACATCGTATTTGTCGCCAAACCATTTTCTGGCATCTGCATTTAAGACATCCGGGAAATGAGTCCAGCCCGGCCATACAGTAGCTTCGAAGTAGGAGCCATCCTCGCGGCGGCAGAAGTAGCCTTTTTCACAGCCCTCTTCGTAAATGTCATAACCCTCTTCGACTTTCACACCGGCATCGATGATCGGAACGAGATGGATCTTTTCTTTTTTCATATCCTGTACAAAGCCCTCGAAATCCGGGAAACGTTCTTCATTTACGGTGAAGTCCTTGTAATCCTGCATGTAGTCGATATCCATGTAAACCATATCGAGCGGTACATGGTTTTCGCGGTATTTTTTCACTACCGTGCGGAAATCATCCTCTGTTTTGTAGCCCCAGCGGCTCTGACCGTAACCGAAAGCAAACTTCGGAGCAATGTAGCTGCGTCCGATGATGCCGCGGAACTGTTTTACGATATCAAGATCGGAATCACCGGTGATCATGTAAACGTAGAGATCTGCGTTTTCGCAGGAAACAGTCATTGTATCGGAAGTTGTGTAGCCGATATCGAAACGCAGGGTGCCCGGATAATCGAAGAAGAATCCTACGTGTGTCTTGCCGGAGATGATGATGAAGTTGTGTGCTGCATACAGAGAGGTTTTGCTCTCTACGTGGTTTGGATCATCAGCGCAGTCACTGATGTAAAGAAAACCGCGTTTGTTGATGCCGCGGTTGGCTTCGCCAAGTCCGAATACCATGTCCTCGTCAGCAAGCTTTGTAGTGAAGGAGAAGCCGTTCTCGGTGGAGAAGGTACCGTAATCCGGGTTTCCTTCGGAAGAGGGGATCTC
>OHAD01003494.1_pt1 | contig 10073 bp, 9 predicted proteins | sample 1577011 | NCBI WGS metagenome assembly OHAD01 (sample SAMEA3541510, study PRJEB24748) | human gut metagenome | biome: human gut; feature: human-associated habitat; material: faeces | place: China | collected 2012
GATCCGGGAGTATCTTTGAAAGCACCAAAGGTCTTGGCCCACAAATTGCCGGTTTGTTTCAGGGATCACTTTTTTCCGCTCACTTTTTCAAGGTCATGGCGCGCTTCCCCATGGCTCGCTCTGGTGCAAAAGTCCTGTTTGCCCTATTCTGCGCCGCTGGCGCTTTTCTTTGTCAATGTGCCGAGCCAGGTCATACTGGCTCATATAAACCCTGGAACCTATTTCCCAGGGTTTATATGAACAACTACGAAATCCGCAAAACGGCGGCCTGGCCCTTACTTTACCGGAATGACCCGAAAGCGAAGGATCCGGGTGATCAGCTTGATCTCCATCCTTTTGCACATCTCTTCATCCACGCAAATGTGGGGTGTGCCGTATTCGTCATAAAATTTTCTGGTGGCCAGCGTCCGGATGTAGCCGGCGTAATGCCTTAAAACCTGATCAATCGCTTCGATATCTCCGCTGGCCGCTTGCTCCACAAGAGAAAAAGGAAGCAAATTGCCATTTGCCTGTTTTTTACTCATCCTGTTTCGTCTCCAATCGTTTTTTCAGTTCGCACAGCGTGCTGGTCCGCCTGCGCTGTACCGTTCGTCTCACCATAGCCAGCTTTTCTCCGATCTCTCTGTCGTTCATGTCCAAAAAGTAAGCCAGCAGAATGATGTCTCTTTTCTCTTCAGACAGCTGAGAAAGCGCATCGGCCAGGCGTTCATCCTGGACAGACACACAATGCCGGCCTACTTCGAAACAGATCACATCAGACGGATATCGATCTTCTGTGCGGAATTCCTGAAACTGCTTTTCGGAGAGCTGAGAAAGGGCTACTTCTCTTTCTGCTCTGCGTGCATATTGCACCTTGAGATTGCGACTCTCCTCCCGCAGCACTTTTCGGCAGAAGCTGTCAAATTGACGGCGTATGGTTTCCATTTGGGAAATCGAGAGCATTTGTCATCTTCACCTCCTCTCTCAGGCCGAGAGGCCGGTTTTTTCTTTTCACTCTCTATCCCAATGGCAAAGGGCGGTGTTGGTCACTTTTCCTCAAATTTCCTAAAAGAAAATAAAAAAATTCCCCCGGCAAGCAAAAGCTCACCGGGGAAATAGCATACTCTAACTGATGTCCTCTCTACACTACAGAGAAATATTCGCATCACATGCCTTCAGCACATCTGCATCATGAGTAACAATCACAATAATTTTGTCTTTCTTTATTTCATTCAAATACTGCAAAAAAGAGGACCGACTTTGCACATCCATTGCAGATGTGGGCTCATCTAAAACCAAAACATCCGGATCTTTCAATAGAGCACGGATAATAGCCAATTTTTGTTTTTCGCCTCCAGAGAGATTGTCCGATCCGGAATTGATTTCTGTTTGAAGCCCTTGAGGCAAATGATCCATATAATGGGTCAGCCCCAGTTTTCCAGCTAAAAACTGAAATTGGTTTTGATCTACTTTCTCATTACCCAAAGACAAATTGTACTCCAAAGTATCAGCCACCAAGGTAGGCTCCTGCTCAGCTACACCAATTTTCTTTTGCCGAAGACTAATCATATCTAAATCGCCAAGTGGCCTGTCGTTATAATAAATTTCTCCTTTGTGATCCGATACATACAGCCCAAGCAGCAAGCTGATCAATGTAGTTTTCCCACTTCCGTTGATGCCGGAAATCCCGTACATTTTTCCCGCATGCAGCTCCAAGTTGTAATCTTGGAAAATCCACCGCTCCCCATAAGAAAATGCCACATGCTCCATGCGTATGGCTCGAATCTGATCCAACATTTCCTGGCCATTTGTCTGTTCCGGGATTTTTTGTATTTCTCGTGTTCGAGTATAAGCCACCCGATTTTCCTGGATGCTTTTCCCCAGCCCCAGAAAATACCGTGCCGATGAAAGAAGCATGGAAAAATAAGTGGATACCACCGTAAACTGCCCCACAGAAAGGGATTTTTGCAGCACTGCAAAACCGCCAATCAAAAACAAACAAATCTGCATCAGCGCAGCGATGGTTCCATCCAGACCGCTGAATAGATAAGACACATTCTGCCGATGCAGTGCAACCGCAAGAAACTGCTGAAAACTGTTTTGCAATCTTTGAATAAAGGTGTTCAATATGGCATGCACTTTGATAAATTTAGCCATATCAATCTGTTCATTCAATTTGCCAAAAAAGCAGGATTGTGCTTCCTGGTACTTCAGATTGGCCCCATACAAAGGCTTTTTAGTGAATCGATAAACCAAGAGATAAAAAACCGTCATGGCCAAAACGATCCAAGCAATTTGATGATTGTAATAGTACAAAATGGCAAATGGAAACAAAATGGTCATGGCATTGATGATGATATTCTGTATTACGCTAATGCAGAATATCACCAAATTATTGGTATCGTTATTGATTCTCTGGGACAGATACGCTGGATCCTGTTTTTCTATGTACTTCAAGCTTACTTTATGAACATGCTGCACCATATCCCGGTTAAACGCAAAGCCCATACTCATTTGCAATCGAATATACATTCTTCCGCTTACATATCCCAATAAAATTTGTCCCAGGCTGATAGCTGCAAAAACTGCGCAATATCTGTACAAGAAAGAAGCATTGGAATTTTGGACCAGTTGATCAATAAAGCTGCCGGTTATGGTGGGAGTAACTAATGAAAACAGGCTCACAAAAATACTTATCCCAATATACAATCCCAGCAGTGCCATATATTTTTTCAAATAGGGCTTACAGATACCAAATATTTCACCCATACAAATCCATTTCCTCTCACCCTTCCGCCAGCTTGTCACCCCATTATGCCAAAACACAATGGGGTGGCTCATCTATGTATAGGGCCTAGCATAAACTCCTTAGAACTTAGTTTGACACATTACGATACTATTTGTCCGGCTTTTCCGGCATTGTGCAATAGCCTCCGCACAAATGTCCAGGGCAAGGATCATAATCGCCACAATAACCATCGCACCAATTGTCCATGCCACATACATCAAAACAAGAGCAAAATCCACACCTATTGGAACAGCTGCCATATGGAACAAGATCTGTCGGCAAAACCAAAAATTTCATTACAGATTCCTCCATTCCATATACTAAGCCCATACACATACAAATTTATGATTAAAGCATCTACTTTTGCAACTTTTTGATTTCCTTCAAGCACCGTTGCATAGCGGTCTCACCAGACTCAATCTCAATATCCGGTTGAGTGCCTTCCAAGTCCCGGCAGGTTCCATCTTCGTTAAGATAGTAAAATGCATCAAAACGAATCAGCATCCCACTGTTGGGCAGAGCAAAATAATTGACGGCCGGTTCGGTAATCCAGCCACTCATTCCAGCTGTTTGCTTGCCCACCACAGTGCAAAAATCGCTGTTTTTTGCACACTGTGTCAGTTCTTCCGCAGAAGAAGCCACCTGACCATCCACCAAAACCCAGATCCGCCCTTCAAACTCCTCTCCATCTGGATTTTTCTCATCGGTGTAATCCATTGTGATAGTACGCGCTACCACCCCATCGCAACCTTCCAAAGATTTAAGGTTAAGTTTGGGATATTCTTCTGTGGTCAACTGAGAAAGGTCTTTCAGCTCCAAGTCGGGGATACTGTCCAAAGTACCTCCCCACATCTGCACATTCACATCCCCTTCTTTATAAGCAGCCACATCTTGCTTGGACAAAGTCTTTCCCGCAAACAGCGGCGCAAAACCATCAGACCATATCACGGTGCTTCCACCGAAATTTTGGGTAATGTCAATAACAAAATCCTGGGCATCCAGATTTTCCAAACAGAAATCCTGAAGCATTTCGATGACCGCATCGTTGGATTTCTCTCCATAAAAGTTAAATGTTTTAATCATAGCCACCGCCGTATCACCCTGACGGTACAAATTGATATTTTCAGAGATCGCCTGATTGGTGGCTTCTTCCTCTTCCTCACTGACTTCATTAGATTGTTTGGCAGCCTCCAACTGTTCCTTATAAGGCGAGATCGTCGATTGCCACTGATAAAACGCTCGAACGGCATCTTCCAGGAAAACCACCTTTTGAGTATCGCTCTCCCACATGTTCCCTTCCACAAGCCGGTAATAGGCATCTGGCTTCATGGGAAGAATATGTGCAAATCCTCCTATTTCCCGCGCGATGGTGGATAATACAGAAGAAAACCCTTCCGCATCTCCATCGGCCAAAGCGGTGACCCGCTCTCTTCCTTCCGCTTTGATCTGCTCCAAATCTACTCCGGCTACCTCGCGAAGAGCTCCCAACGGAGCACAGTTCTCTTCCAGGGTAGTCCAGAAGAAATCGTAATCTTCCAGCATCATGGCATTGGTATAGGAGGACGGGTCAAAAGACTCCACCGGCTCCAAGGGAATTTCCTCTTCCTCCTGCTGCTTTGGCGCTGTGTCCTCCTTGGGGGCCGAGTCACTCTTTTGGCAGGCCGACAGCAGGAGTATAGATGCCAAAAACAAGCAAAGCATTGATCGAATTTTCTTCATTTGATTTCTCCTTATATTATAAAATGTGTCGATGCAGCATCACTTGCTTAACAATACCACCACATTGCATTTTGGTGCAATGTGGTGGTAATTTATGTATAAAGCTTAGCATTACCTATTAAAATTTAACTTATGCGTATCTTCCTATTCTGATTATTCACCAATGGAGCGTGTGCTGTATGCACCACAAGAATAACCCGGGCAAGGATCATAATCACCGCAATAATTGTCGCACCACTCCGAGGGGCAAGGATCAAGATAATAGCAAAAATACTTAGGGCAATCGCCATCTTTACTATATACCATCGGCTGTACCAAAAATTCCATAACTCTACTCCTCTCCAAATTAACACATGCTAAGCTTAATACATTCTATGAAACAAAACTATAGTTACTTCTTCTCTTCCAATTTTCGCGGCAACTTACGCATCAATTTGTCCAGCGAATATCGGATCATATCACATTTCACTTCCCCATTTTGCAGTCTTTGACAGGGACATCCACCCATACAAATAGGAAGATATTTGCATGATCTGCATGGTTCTACTTCTGTGGGATCAAACAGCATATAACGATACAACTGTTTTTCATTGACACCTGCTTCACCGATGCGCTGAACACTTCTTTCAGAAATACCAATATCATTCCAGCATTTATACATCAGACCATCTGCATCGATCACAAAAGAATTTCCTGTATCCGCACCGCAGTATTTGCTTTTAAGCATTGGATAAGCAGTCATCAGTTTCCCTGTTTGTTCCTGGAATTCATGCTCAATATCCGCAAATTCTTCTGGACGATAGCATTCGCCACTATCGCAGCATCCGTTAATGTTCTCCACTCTCGCCAGATAGGGCATCACAGTTGCTTCCAGTCCCGCTTTTTTTACAATGTCCGTAATCTGAGGTACATCCTTAATGTTGGTGCGATCTGTATTGACTCGCAAAACAATTCTGCCTTTGTATGTATCCTTGATTTCCTTCAAATTATGGACGATCACATCAAAAGTAGGGCCGCCGCCAGCCAAGGGACGCCGCTTGTTATGTTGTTCGGCTGTCCCATCCAAAGTCACCTGAATACGGTCTACCTTCATATTATTCAGTTTGTTAGCCACTTCTTTGGTCAGCAAATACCCGTTGGTAATCATACCTGCGCTATACTGAATATTGTGCTGCTCACATATCTCCAGAAACTTTTCTGTGAGAAATTCAATTACACTCAAGGCCAGCAGCGGTTCACCACCATACCACGAAATCGAAAGCCGCGTGATTTCATTAGCCTTGGCCTTCACAAATTCCACGATCTTATCCTGCACTTCCTGAGACATAGGCGGATGCTTTTGGGAATCTTTTTCATAGCAATAAACACATCTGAAGTTGCAATCAGATGTAGGGGCAATCGTCAGTCCCAGCCCTTTTGTGTTGTAGCGCGCATTGAGCATTCTGTATTTGATAGCATCCAGCTCGTTATAATCGTCATCCACGATGTATCCACCATATTTGAGGTTTTTCTCAAACTCTTCATCCAGTGGTGTCTGGTGGTCTGCTTCAAAGGCCTGATACGCTGCATACTGTTCCTTTTCGACCAACGCCAAGGCATTTGTCCTGGCATTGTAGAATACATGCTTCTCAGGATCTTCCTGAAAATCATAAATAAAATTGTAGTATGAAGGCTTCATGAGTTAATCTTTCCTTTCCGTTCATATTTTTAACAGTACAGTTTTAATTACAAGTCCATACTGTTTTTAGACTTACCAGCGCTTTTTCAAAATTTATATTTTTTATTTCATTGCTTATTTTATTTTTATCTTATATATTTTCTTAGCTCAATCAGTATAACACATATTTCATTCTGGGGTATATTGTCATAAGCTCAAAAAATTATTAGAATTCTTTGTATAAAGTGCTAATTTTATGAATGCTTCTCATCATAATATCCAACAGTACTTATCCTTATTTCTCTTTGGGTAAATAAAAAAACCTGGCATTCCATGAATTGCTCCAGTAAAAATGGACAGTGACAAAATACCCCCTGATGTAGGAAAGCAAACTACACCAAGGGGTATTGTTATAGGAAAATGAAATTACACACATGTACAAATTTTGTTATCGAAAATCAGGATCATGCGGCCATACTGGTAGAGGGGAAAGCGCAACAAAAAGTGGCAGAGTACTATACGGGTAGGTATGTACGGATAGCCTGAAGTATCTTGGCTACCATTTTCAAACTTTTCACTCCGATTGTGGCATAGATGGATCCCAGGCAAAGAACGACTTCATCAATCCTCAATATAAACATCCGCTTTTTGTTCAACTCACTAATAGTGGAAGGAGAGACTCTGCTGCCCCACAGGGACTCCGTGATGTTCTCTATACATCCGATGGATGTTCCAGCAAAGTATATCTTAATGAGAACCTCTTCTTCACTGCTCTCCTAGCTTCTCTTCAATTGGACCCTTTGTCCGGATCAGACTGGCCTATTACAAAAGTCCACTCTTTCAATCTATCACAACCGAAACTATTGCTGGGTTATCCAAACAGTAAAGAAGGGATGGTGGAATAAAATCCACCATCCCTTCTTAATACTGTAGATCCCTAATTAAAATCAATAATCCATCCAGTCAGTAAGCCACTTACCATATGTAATAGACCACAAGCGTTTTTGCAATCTTCCCTCATAATTTCTATAATACCATACTGTCTGTTCTGCGCGTTCTTCTCCAGTTACCGTCGGCTCCACTTGCAACTTTTCAGCTGCGGCATGAATCCATAAGAAAGAACACATTAAAACGGTAACAAAAAATAATGCCAATGCTCTTTTCATCACATACTTCCTCATTTCCTAAAAACCTTACTCTACAATAGGCAGAGATGCCACTGGACCTTCTGTAATATCTTGTACTTTCATTTCTGAATCGCCACAATGCAATGTATAGCTTCCATCATCATTGGGTGTCAAATAACTGTCTTCCGGAAATTCATTGAATAGCGGATCTTCAACGCTCTCACTATCCCCGTCATGTGCCTTTGACGGAAGACTCTGCGGCTGAAAAATCGCCCCATAGGAAACACAGAAAGCCACCACCAATACCCCACTGAAAACCATACTCAGCACTTTGCTGGGCTTTTGCATCTGCAAAAAGTTTCTCCCCATTTGAAAACGCTGAAGAATAATTTCATGGTGATTAGAACTGGCTAAAGCTGAAACACATTGCGGCTTATTATGTTTCTCCCTCTTGATAGATTGATAAATATTCAAAAGCATCGTATAATAATCAACTTGTTCTTCTTTTTCCAACTTTCTCAGTACTGAAAAATCACATCTGACCTCCAATAATCGATCCACATTCTTTTTTAATATCCACATCAAAGGGTTCCACCAGAATAAACAACATAATAAATAACATAATAGCTTGACCCATTGATCGTGGCCGCAAAAATGTTGCCACTCGTGCAAACAGATTAATCGGAGATCCCGAATTTCATAATTAATTCCAGGCAAAAATATAACAGGTCGAAAAAAACCACTAAGATACGGCACGGAATCTTCTTCTACTATTCGCGCATCTCCTGAAAAACCTGGAATCCAACTCTTTAAATCATTTTTCATTTCTTCGGATACATTTGGATAGCAGGAAGACTTTTTAACATAGAAAATCCATTGCCATATAAATCGACAAATCAAAACGCTTGTCCCTAGGGCCCAGATCATCATCAAAACATGGATGATTTGTATTTGATTTTCGCCCCACTGAAATACAGAAATTCGGAAAAAATCTTGTATTGCAGGAAGTAAAGTCCATGAACCTATAATACGACTAAATGGCAATTCAATCGGCAAAATTAATCGTATAATAGCGAGACACACAAATAAAAAAACTGGCCATAACCCCAATTTTATCATCCAGGATGTCCTTTTACATATAACACAAAGTACAAATGCAAAAATACTGGAAAAAACAAGAGCATTTAGAAAAGAACACCAATTAAAAACTGTATAATTCAAAATTATACTATACTCATCCAAATTCATATCTTTACTGGTCCCTCATATCCTTCAACACTTTTTCGATCTCCTGAAGAGTGCCGTCGGACAGATCATCATCTTTCAGCAGAGCACAAATGATGGTTTTCACAGCGTCTTCTCTATGCTTTTGTCCGTTCACCATAACCCGAACCTGCTGTGCAGCATATTCCGGCTCAGTAAAGGCCGCCGCATAAGTTCTGCCATAGTGACTCCCCATTTTTTCGAAGCCTGCAATTTCAATAGCACCCTTTTTCAGCATGCCATTGAGCAGAATGTGAATCGAGCTTTCCTTCCAGCTTCTGTCTTGCGAATGCTCCAAGATACCTGTTCTGGACAAGGGACCGTTCTTCCACAAAACTTCCATGATCTCCATTTCACTTTTGGTCAACTTCATCATCTTTCCTCCTTTCTTCCATTTACTTATACTATAACTTTTTCCGCAAAAAGTGTCAATATTTTTACTTAATTATCTTGTTCTATTACCCAAGTTAAATTTTAAATTCGTTATATTTTCACTTTCTCAAAGGCAAGTTCCCATTCTTTGCCACACGGTAGCTATTGCTCTATCATGTTTTAATCAAAGATGAAAACAGCAAATTGACTGATATAAATTCTTTTCTCTGAGAATAAAAAGATAATTTGATGGATTCCTGCCTTTCTTTATGCTATACTGGGATTCGACAAAGTATTTCCAGATTTGACAAGCATCAGGAGGGAATCGCTGTGGCAGATAGAAAGAAAGAACAAGAGCGGGACGAGCTGCATCGGGCCATCTGGGCCATTGCCGATGAGCTGCGGGGCGCTGTGGACGGCTGGGATTTTAAGAACTATGTGCTGGGCACCATGTTTTATCGCTATATTTCCGAAAACCTTTGCAATTACATCAACAGCGGCGAGATCGAGGCGGGCAACGCAGGCTTTAACTATGCTAAACTGTCCGATGAAGAAGCGGAAGAGGCCCGGGAAGGGCTGGTGCAGGAAAAGGGCTTCTTTATCCTTCCCAGCGAGCTGTTCTGCAATGTGCGGGCCAAGGCGCCGGAAGACGAAAATCTGAATGAAACCCTGGAAAGCGTTTTCCGGCACATCGAGGAATCGGCCAAGGGCAGCGAGTCCGAGGGTAGTTTTGCCGGATTGTTTGACGATTTCGATGTGAACAGCAACAAGCTGGGAGCCACCGTAGCCAAGCGGAACGAAAAGCTGGTCAAACTCCTCAACGGCGTGGCCGATATGAATCTGGGCGATGTAAAAGACCACGATATCGACGCCTTTGGCGACGCTTACGAATATCTCATGACCATGTACGCCAGCAACGCCGGAAAATCCGGCGGCGAGTTCTTCACCCCGGCGGATGTGTCCGAATTGCTGACCCGGCTGGGCACCGTAGGCAAAACCGAAGTCAACAAAGTATATGACCCCGCCTGCGGCTCCGGCTCTCTGCTGCTGAAGGCGGTGAAGGTGCTGGGCCATGATGGGGTGCGCAACGGCTTTTTCGGCCAGGAAATCAATATCACCACCTACAACCTGTGCCGCATCAATATGTTCCTCCACTACATCGGCTTTG
>OHAD01003505.1_pt1 | contig 10047 bp, 6 predicted proteins | sample 1577011 | NCBI WGS metagenome assembly OHAD01 (sample SAMEA3541510, study PRJEB24748) | human gut metagenome | biome: human gut; feature: human-associated habitat; material: faeces | place: China | collected 2012
AAGGACCGAAGCGAAAGGCTTCGGTCCTTTTGTCGTGTTGGGATGCCAGGGGCTGCTCACAGGAAGGCGAACCCGTAGATCAGATAGGCCGCCGCGGCCAGCACGCCGGCGCAGAGGGCGAAGGGCATCTGGGTGCGCACATGGTCCAGGGGGAGGATGTTGGTGGCCTGGCCGATGAGGATGGAGTTGTCGGAGTAGAAGCACAGCTAGGTGCCGAACACCGAACCGGAGAAGATGGCGGCAATGGCCACGGCCATATTGGCGTCCATGGCCTGAACCAGGGGGACCACCAGGGGGACCATGATGGCCGACACGCCCCAGGCGTTGGCCAAGGCGAAGGTCATCACTGTGGCCACCAGGAAGATGACAAAGGGCAACAGCTGCCCGCCCATGAGGGGGGCGACCTTCTCGATGATGAATTGGTCCATGCCCAGGGACTCGCAGGCGGACTTGAACATGAAGGCGATGACCAGCAGGGCCAGCACCGACACCATGGTGGAGAAGCCCTCCCAGACGCCGTCCACGTACTCGGCGATGGACATAAGCCTCCGGGCCAGGTAGAGGATGCCGGTGAAGATCAGGGCCACCACCACGCCGGTGAGCACGTCGATGTCGAAGATGATGGTGGCGGCCACCAGCACGGCGATGGGCAGGACCAGGTCCCACAGGCCGGCAGTATGGCGGCTCTTGGCAGGGGGTTCCTCGGGGAAGGGGTCGGCGTCGTCCTGCCCCACGGGCTTGCCGTCGGGGAAGAGGACGCCGGTCTCCTCCGCTTCCTTCTGGAACTTCCGCATGGGACCGAAGAGGGGGATGACCCCGGTGATCACCAGCAGCAGCACCAGCAGGCACAGCATGGGGTAGAACATGAAGGGGATGGACTGGATGTACACCAGGGTGGCGCTGCCCCCCTCCGGGACGATCCCTGTGGTGTCGATGAGGCTGGCGTAGTAAATCGACCAGGAGGACAGCGGGATGAGCACCACCACCGGGGCGGAGGTGGAGCCAATGACATAGGCCGTCATGGTCCGGTGGATTCGGTGGGAGTCGTTGAGGCGCTTGGTGATGGAGCCGGTGGCCAGGATGTTCAGGTAGTCATCCACGAAGAGGACCACGCTCAGCAGCCACTCGGCCAGCAGGGAGCGTTTCTTGGTGGTGGCAAACCGGGAAAGGACCCCGGTGAAGCCCATGGCGGCCCGGGATTTCTCCAAAACCCCCACCAGGCCCCCCAGCAGACCCACCACCAGCAGCACCCAGACATTCTCCGCAGAGACGGTCTGAATCTGCTCGATGAGGGCGTAGAACCAATCCCCCTTATACCCCAGAATCAGGGCCAGGAGGGTGGCGATCAGCAGGGACTCGAAGGTGCGCTTGGTGATCAGGGCCACGACGATGAGGACGATGACAGGGACGATGCTGACGATTCCATAGGTTGTTGGTTCCATGTAAGTAACCCCCTTCCTGTCTGTAACCGGCGCCGGGGCGCCGCCGCGCTGTGCCGCGGACTATGGAATGGCGGAGCGTTCGAAGCGGAATCGTGGCGGATGGGGCGGGGTAAAGACGGGTGGACGGATGCCTCCTCTCTTCTCTCTCTGATTGGGCCAGCATCAGGGTTGGGTGTCCCCCTCCAGCAGCAGACGCATGATCTCCCAGCGGGAGGTGACACCCAGCTTACGAAAGATGTTTTGGTAATGCTTCTGGAGGGTGGAGTCCCGCACCTGGAGGGCTTCGGCGATCTCCCGGTTTTCCCGGAAGCGGGTGAGCATCTCCAGCAGCTGGGTCTCCCGGGTGGTGAGGCCATACCGGGCGGCCACGGCGGGCAGGTCGTAGCCGGCGGCGTTCTGACGGCGGATCATTTGGTCCAGCAGGGTGTTCATTTGCTGGTTGAGATGGGTGCCCACTGCGTTGCACAGGAAGAGCTCCTCGTCGGTGAAGGGGCCATCCTCCCGGCGGCGGAAGAGGCTCAGCACCCCCAGGGGCCTTCCGTGGTGTACGATGGCGTAGTACAAGGTGTCGTAGACCTGGTAGGGGGCGTAGCATTTCTGGTAAATGGGGGACCGCAGCCGCTGCTGCTCCCCTACCAAATCGCTCTCCCGAAAGACGGTGGACTCCCGGCAGCAGCTGAGCCAGCCGGTGTAGTCGTCATCGGCAAAGCGCATATAGTTGCGTTCGGCTTCTGCAAACTCTGCAGGGGTACACAGGGGATCCACCAGGCGGATGGGAGCGCCCCCCTCCTGGCTGCGCATGATGCTGGCATAGCGGAAGGGAATGAGCATTTTCAGCATGGGCAGGAAGGTCTGACCCAGTTCCCCGTAGGTCTGGCACTGGTACAGTTCACGAAGAACATTATTGAAGATAAGAAAGCTGTTTTTACTAATCATGGGAAAGTCCCTTCCTCTGCAGTTGCAAGTTCGTCTTCTTTAGTATACTGGAAAACAAAATGGAAAGACATACTTCAAAATGTTGAGAAGTACTTCTTTTCAAGTATAAAATATGGAAAGAAAAGAATTTTAAAAATATAAAAACAAGGATATAATGGAGATGCTTACAATATTTGCTGGAAAGTTTCCCCAATTATTGACAAAAAGCACAGTGTTGGCCGTGGCGCAGCGTTGTTTCCGATGCAAAGCATGCCGACACTCCATGATGGAAGGAATACACGAACTTGCAGTAAGGAGGAACGAACCATGGCAAACCGTGAACAGGTAGTACGGGACCTTGACCGGGTCATCGGCCTGATCAAGACCGACGCGAAAGACATCCCCGCAGAAACCAAACAGCAAATGATGAAGGAGACCATTCATCATTTCAACGAATATGTCAGCCCCGGCTGGCTCCAGTACAGAAAGTCGGTTTCCTCGGAGACCGACGGCGACGTGGTGCTGGAATGGGAGGACGGCGGCTCCTACTTCTACGGCCTGAACGGCGAGAAGTTCCTGGACTGCCTGGGCGGCTTTGGCATTTACACCGCCGGCCACAGCGAGCCGGAGATTGTAGATGTGGTCAAGGCCCAGCTGAACCGGCAGGGCCTTCACTCCCAAGAGCTGATCGACCCCCTCCGGGGCTACCTGGCCAAGGCTGTGGCTGACATCACCCCCGGCGACCTGAAGCAGTGCTTCTTCACCAACTGCGGCACCGAGGCCGTGGAAATGGCCCTGAAGCTGGCCCGGTTTAAGACCGGCGGCCGCTGGTACATCTCCACCATCCGGGCCTTCCACGGCAAGACCGCCGGGTCCCTGTCCGTGGGCGGCAAGAGCACCTATCGGGAGCCTTACCTCCCCCTGGTGCAGCAGGTGACCCACGTGGAGTACGGCAACGCCGACGCCATGCGCACCGCCATCGAGAACCTGGAGGCCGTGGGCGAGAAGATCGCCGCCGTTATCCTGGAGCCCATCCAGGGCGAGGCCGGCGTCATCGTGCCCCCGCCGGGCTACCTGAAGGAGGTCCGCAAGATCTGCGATGAGCACAACCTGCCCCTGATCCTGGACGAGATCCAGACCGGCATGGGCCGCACCGGCACCATGTGGCGCTGCGAGGCGGAGGACGTGGTGCCCGACGTCATGACCTTCGGCAAGGCCTTCGGCGGCGGCGTGATGCCCATCACCGGGTTCATCTGCCGGCCCCATATGTGGAGCCAGCCCCTCATTGACAACCCCTATCTCCTGGGGTCCACCACCTTTGGCGGCAACCCGGTGTGCTGCTCTGCCGCCATTGCCACCATCCGTTACATGCTGGCCCACGACATCCCCGGCCAGTGCCGGGACAAGGGCGCCCTCCTGAAGAAAGGCCTGGAGGACATGGCCGCCAAGTACCCCACCGTGGTCAAGGAAGTCCGGGGCGTGGGCATGATGCTGGCCGTGGAGTTCTACTCCGACGAGATCGGGTACGAGTTCTCCAAGGAGATGTACAATCATAAGGTGATCATCGCCGGCACCTTGAACAACGCGGAAACCATCCGCTTTGAGCCCCCCGGCGTGCTGACGGAGGAGGAGATCGCCACCGTGATCCAGGCGGCTCACGAATCCGCAGCCAAAGCCAAGGAGGTCATGAAACTCTGACCTCTCTGGCAGTTTCCCATACCATCACACGCCCGTTTATACTATTAGGAGGCAAAGTATGAAACTCTGTAAAAATTATATCAACGGCGAATGGGTGGATAGCGTCAGCGGAAAGACCGCCCCTACCTACAACCCTGCCACCGGTGAGGTTTTGGCCGAAATGGTGGTGAGTACCCCCGAAGACGTGGACCTGGCGGTGGCTGCTGCCAGAACCTCCTTCTACGAGACCCGGGATTGGCGGGACATGGACAGCCAGACCCGGGGGGATATCCTCCTGAAGATTGCCGACCTCATCGACAAGTACCGGGACGAACTGGCCCGCATCGAGTCCATGGACATGGGCAAACCCCTGCGGGAGGCCGAGGGCGACGTGGACGACGCCCTGCACTGCTACCGCTACTATGCCGGCCTGATCAAGGCCCCTCACGGCGGCTGCTATGAGGTCAACGAGGGCTTTGGCAAGATGCACTCCTTCACCATCCATGAGCCTGTGGGGGTGGTGGCCCTCATCAGTGCGTGGAACTTCCCCTTCGTCATGGGGTCCTGGAAGATTGCCCCGGCCCTGGCCGCCGGCAACAGCATCATCTTTAAGCCTGCCTCCAACGCGGTGATGTCCAACGTGAAGATGTTCGAGATCCTCGAGGAGGCCGGTGTGCCCAAGGGGGCTGCCAACCTGATCCTGGGCCCCGGCGGGTCCGTGGGCGAGGCCCTGGCCTCCCACCCCGGCATCGAGATGATCACCCTCACCGGCTCCACCGCCGTGGGACAGAGCATCATGCGCTGCGCTGCCAGCAACATCAAGAAGATCGGCCTGGAGCTGGGCGGCAAGTCCCCCAACATCATCTTCGCCGACGTGGATCTGGAGGCCGCCGTGGAGTGGGCCATGATCGGCATCTTCTTCAACCAGGGCGAGGTGTGCTGCGCCGGTTCCCGGATCATCATTGAGGAGAGCATCCACGACGCCTTTGTCAAACGCTTTGCCGAGCGGGCCAACGCCATGACCATCGGCAACCCCTTGGACAACCCGGACATGGGTCCCCTGGTCAGCGAAGGCCAGCTCCGGGACGTGCTGGGCTATGTCCAGAAGGGCATCGAGGAGGGGGCCACCCTGGTCTGCGGCGGTGAGCGCTACACCGAGGGCGAGTGCGCCAAGGGCTACTTCATGCGCCCCACCATCTTTGACAACTGCACCCCCGACATGACCATCGTGCGGGAGGAGATCTTCGGGCCGGTGGTCACCATCCAGACCTTCCAAACCGAGGAGGAGGCCATTGCCCTGGCCAACGACACCATCTACGGCCTGGCCGGCGGCGTGTTTACCCACCAGCTGGAGCGGGCCCTCCGGGTGGTTAAGGAGGTCCGGGCGGGCATCACCTGGGTCAACGCCTTCAACCCCACCTACAACGAAGCCCCCTGGGGCGGCTACAAGATGTCCGGCATCGGCCGTGAGCTGGGCGTCCACGGTCTGGAGGAGTACCAGGAGATCAAGCAGGTGAACATCAACCTCACCCCCGGCCCCGCTGGGTGGTATGAGCACTGAGACCGGCACCCCCAGCCAACCCATTTAGAACCCCCATCGTAACCAACAGCAAGTCCCCCCAGGGTCTTCCCTGGGGGGCTTTTCCATGCCCGTTTTGCCGGACGGGGCATGGCAGGACGCCAAGGACAAAACAGGGCCGGACCCCATGGGGGTCCGGCCCTTGGTCTGCCCAACAGGGGGCAGTGTAAGTACCGTTGTTTTACTCGGCAGTGTACCGGGTGAGGACGGTGGCCATCTGTGCCCGGCTGGCAGTGTTGTCAGGGGCCAGGGTGTTGTTGCCAATCCCGGAGATCACGCCTTCGCCGACAGCCCAGGTCATGGCGTCCACGGCGTAGTCAGCCACCAGGTCGGCGTCGGTGTAGCCGCTCAGGTCGCCGGTGATCTCAATGGGCTCCTCGGTCTCAAAGTCGGCGAACCGATAGAGGAAGGTAGCCATCTGCTCCCGGGTCAGTGCGTTGTTGGGGGAGAAGGTGGTCTCAGAGGTGCCGTCGGTGATGCCATTCTCCGCAGCCCAGAGGACAGCATCGGTGTACCACTGGCCATCGGGCACGTCGGTGAAGGGGTTCTCACCGGTGACCTCAGGCTCGCCGGCCATCCGGTACAGGACGGTGACCAGCTGGGCACGGTTGATGTTGTTGTTGGGGGAGAACCCGTCGCCGGTGCCGTTCATCAGGCCGGTGAGGGTGACATAGATCACGTCGGAGGTGAACCAGTCACCGGCGGTGACGTCGTTGTAGGAGATGGTGTGGATGCGGTTGGCAGTCTGGCCGTAAGCAGCAGTGGTGACGGTGCCGTCCAGCTCCTCGGTGATGTAGTCCATCACCACCTGGTCCAGGAGGATGCCGGTGTCGTATCCGCTTTCGGCGGCTTTGAAGGCATAATAGGTGTCGCCGCCGGCGGCCAGGAAGTCGTTGGTGACGATGGTGTAGGTGGCGTCTGCGTCGAAGGCCTGGCCGCCTACAGTCTGGATGGTGACGCGGTTGATGGAGTTGGGCTCGGCATAGGTGGTGCCGGGATAGTTCTCGCCGGCGTCGTAGGCTGCGCCGGTGTTGATGGTGAACTCAATGCCAGCCACCTGGGGGAAGCCGCCCACCGGTTCGGGGGTGCAGAAGGTGGAAGCTTCCAGGGCCTCCAGCAGCTCGGCGCCGGTGACCTCAACGACATACAGGGTGTTGGTGAAGGGCAGAACGTTGTTGACGGACTTCTTGGTGATATCCCCAGCGGCAATGCTGGCCCGGATGCCGCCGCCGTTGGTGATGGCGGCTACCACGTTCTCGTTGTCAAGGCCAGCCCGCCAGAGCATAGCATCAGCCACCAGGTCGCCCAGGTTGGTCTCGCCAGCGCGAACTTCCTCTTTCACGCCGTTCAAATCCACTTCGCTGCCGCCAATGACCACGCCCAGTTCTTCCTCAATCTGGTCATTGATTTCGGCCACCCGATCAACGATGGCCTGGTCGGGGGTGAAGCCTTCGGTGGTATTCAGCGCTTCCATGGAGATGGTGGAGGCGTCGATGGTGCCGTCGGCGGCGATGTCTACCACGCCGACGTTCTCCAACTGGGTGCCGGTGGAGGTGAGGATGGTGTCGCCCACCATGCCGGTGCCGTTGGTCTCCTCGGCAATGTCAGACTGGGTGGAGTGGGAGTGGCCGTCGATGAACACGTCGATGCCGGTGACGTTCTCCAGCAGGTCGATGGAGCGGTTGCCGGTGGACTCTGCGTCAATGCCCAGGTGGCCCAGGCAGATGATGTAGTCGCAGCCAGCGGCAGTGAGCTCGTCCACCTGCTCCTGGGCGCAGGCGAAGAGTTCGTCCTCGGCCAGGAAGGTGACGCCCTCCAGCTTAGCGGGGTGGGCCTTGGTGGCAGTTTCGGGGGTGGCCAGACCAAAGACGCCCACGGTCACGTCGCCCAGCTGGAAGGTGTGGTTGGCCTCGTCCATGGCCAGTTCGCCCTCGGCGGTGAAGGCGTTGGCAGCCAGGATGGGGAACTCTGCGGAATCCATCAGAGTTCTCAGGTTGGCATACCCGAAGTCAAACTCGTGGTTGCCGGTGGTGGCTACGTCATAGCCAGCCATGTTCATCAGCTCTACAGCGGTGGCGCCTTCGGACACGTTCACGCTGGTGGAGCCCTGGCTGAAGTCACCGGCGTCCATCAGGAGCACCTGAGCGCCAGCGGCCTCATAGGCGTCCTTCAGAGCAGCTACGGAAGCGTAGTTGTCGATGGCGCCGTGCACGTCGTTGGTGTGCAGGATGACGATGTGCCCCGTCAGGTCCTCGTCCCAGTTTGCGGCCCCGGCGGGAACGGCCAAGGAGAAGGCCATCACCAACGCCAGGAAGAGGGCAGAAAGTTTCTTCCCACGTTTCATTTTGAACAATCCTCCAATATTACAAATTTTCCGTCGTCCAGGGGCGGGCTCCCTGGCTACGGAGGCTGCCTTTAGTATAGCCGATCTGCCATGGTTTTTCCACCGTTTTTTCCTGACATTTTGTAAGGACTGTGTAAAATCTGTGTAAACTTTAAGGGGGGACTGTCCTTCGGGGGAAACGGGGGCGTTGCCAAGTAAAAAAGGAACGTGCGGTACCGCACGTTCCTTTTTTGCATCCAGGGCAGAAGGGGGCCGGAGGGGCCCGGTCCGGTTACGGGTTGCTGTAGAAGTACCCCATTTTGTCGTACTGATACTCCAGGGCCTCGGTCATCCGCTCAGCCAGGTAGAGGAACCGGGCGAAGTTCTTCCGGGGGTCCAGGCTAAGGTGGTGGACGTAGTAGGTGGCCAGGGGCAGGTGGTAGGCCCCGTCCTCCCCGGGCTGCTGGCGCTCCAGCAGGGCGTCGGTGGGCAGGAAGTAGAGGGCCTTGAGGTAGGCCTTCCCCTCCGGACTCACCCCGTAGCCCAGGACGGCGGCATAGTCAAAGTCCACCTGGGTGAAGGTGTTGACGGCCTCCTCGTCCCAGGGGCTGTTGGCCATGGGGAGGAAGAAGGGGCGGATGACCACCGTCTGGTCCTTCAGGTGGGCCAGCTTTTGGTCCAGGGGGGTGTCGCTCTGGGGGATGGGGGTGCCGTCCACCCGCTCCAGATGGGCGACCAGCCGGTCCCCCACCTGGGAGAAGGTCACCCGGTGGGTGGAGGAGAAGTGGGTGTACCGGCCCAGGACGGTCAGGCCCTCCTGGAGCAGGTCCTCCCGGTGGGTGTCGTGGGCAGTGTGGATGTCAGACATGGTTACGACCTCCTTACATCAAACAAAACATGAAGTGCTATCGTGTGGTTCCAACAAAGGCTATGGGCTGTAGAGCAGATTGCGCTCCACGGCGGTGTAGAGGTCCAGCATGGCCTGGTCCTCTGGGGGGACGGTGTAACTCCCATGGCCGTTCTCGTCCACGAAGAGGGTGCCCCGGCGCAGAAGCATCCGGGAGGCCACCTCTTGGTCCAGCCAGGTGAAGTATTGGTTCAGGGGGATCCCCGCCCGCTGGAGGACGTGGAGGCCCAGGAAGGTGCAGCTCTCCAGCCGGTCCGGGGCGGGCTGGGTCTCGTAGTTGGTCCAGATGAGGTAGTCGGTGGACAGGCGCGCGATGAGGGAAGTGGGGTCCCAGTCTGCGGCTTCCTCCGAAGGGGAGATCCCCAGATGGGTGTAGAGGGACACCCCGTCGGACAGGTTCACGGCGGGCAGGTGGTCCCCCACAAACACCAGCATCACCGGCCGCTCCACCTGGGAGAAGTAGTCGGTGAGGATCCCCAGCGCCTGGTCGGCGTGGTGCAGGCCCACCACCAAGGAGTCCAGGATGGCCAGGTCCTCCTGGGAGAGCAGGTCACTCTGGGCGGGGAAGCCCGAGGAGACGCCGTACTTCTCCGGGTTGTAGGGCTGGTGGTTCTCCATGGACAGGCCGTAGAGGAAGAGGGGGCGGGTGGGGTCCCGGGTATCGTACCGGGCGATGAGCTCTTGGGCGAAGGACAGGTCGTACAGATAGGGGCCGCAGGCCTCGCCCTGGGTGAGGAAGTCCTCCAGGAAGTCCACTGTGTCAAACCCAATGGCGGGGTGGGTGGTGACGCGGTTGTACAGCTCGTTGGTGTGGGCGTGGACGAACTCCGTGGCATACCCCGCCTGCTTCAGCTGCCGGACGGTGGTGGGCAGCTGGGCATAAACCCCCTCGTCCAGGGTGGTGAGGGTATCCCCCTCCCGGAGGAGGGAGCTGGACAGGCCGGTGAACATCTCCATCTCCACGTTTCCAGTGCCGTTGCCGTAATTGTTGGACAGGCACCAGCCGTTGGTGCTGGTCTCCGCCAGGCGGTGGAAGTTGGGCAGGGGGTCCTCTTCAAAGGTGATCCCCGGCAGGCGGGTGACGTCGAAGAAACTCTCCGAGGTGATGAAGATGATGTCCGGGGTTCCCTCCGACGCGGCAGCGCCGGGGGAGAGGGCGCCCTTCCGGAAGGTGTCCGCCAACTGGGCGGCCTGGGCGTTGCCC
>OHAD01003514.1_pt1 | contig 10034 bp, 7 predicted proteins | sample 1577011 | NCBI WGS metagenome assembly OHAD01 (sample SAMEA3541510, study PRJEB24748) | human gut metagenome | biome: human gut; feature: human-associated habitat; material: faeces | place: China | collected 2012
ACTTCAAGTACGATGAGTTTACAGTACTTGATACGGTTATCATGGGTAATAAGCGTCTCTATGATATCATGAAGGAGAAGGAAGCCATCTATATGAAGGAGGATTTCTCAGACGAGGACGGAATCCGTGCCAGCGAGCTTGAGGCTGAGTTTGCCGATATGGACGGCTGGAATGCTGAGTCGGATGCAGCTACTCTCTTAAACGGTCTCGGTGTACCTACTGATGATCACTACACCCTGATGGCCGATCTGCCGGGTGCAGTAAAGGTCAAGGTGCTTCTCGCACAGGCACTGTTTGGAAATCCTGACATACTGCTTCTCGATGAGCCTACCAACCACTTAGACCTCGATGCCATCTCATGGCTTGAGGAATTCCTCATCAATTTCGAGAATACAGTCATCGTTGTATCCCATGACAGATACTTCCTCAACAAGGTCTGCACGAACATCGCCGACATGGATTACGGTAAGATCCAGCTCTACGCAGGAAACTATGATTTCTGGTATGAATCAAGCCAGCTTATTGTCCGTCAGATGAAGGAAGCAAACAAAAAGAAAGAGGAAAAGATCAAGGAGCTGCAGGAATTTATACAGCGTTTCTCTGCCAATGCCTCTAAATCAAAGCAGGCTACATCAAGAAAGCGTGCCCTTGAAAAAATCCAGCTTGATGAAATACGTCCATCAAGCCGTAAATATCCATACATTGATTTCCGTCCTGAGCGTGAAATCGGAAACGATGTGCTCTTTGTAGAGGGCATCTCAAAAACCATCGATGGTGTAAAGGTTCTGGATAATATCTCATTCACTGTCAACCACGATGACAAAATCGCATTTGTCGGTGGAAACGAGCTTGCAAAAACAACTCTGTTTAAAATCCTTGCCGGAGAGCTTGAGCCAGACGAGGGCTCATATAAATGGGGTGTCACAACCAGCCAGTCATACTTTCCAAAGGACAATACCACAATCTTTGATACTGATGAGCTAATCGTCGACTGGCTCACACAGTACTCAGAAATCAAGGACGCCACATATGTGCGAGGTTTCCTTGGCCGTATGCTCTTTGCCGGCGAGGATGGCGTAAAGAAAATGCGTGTACTCTCCGGAGGAGAAAAGGTTCGTGTACTGCTCTCCCGCATGATGATCATGGGAAGCAATGTGCTCATGTTCGATGAGCCTACAGACCACCTCGACATGGAGTCAATCACAGCATTAAACAACGGAATGATAAAGTTCCCTGGAGTAATCCTCTTTGCCTGCCGTGACCACCAGGTAGTCCAGACAACAGCCAACCGAATCATAGAATTCCTGCCAAACGGTTCAATGATCGACAAGATCACAACCTACGACGAATATCTTGAGAGCGATGAGATGGCACGTAAACGTCAGGTCTACTCAATGAGTGAGGACGATGAAAACGACAACTAAACGCTAATTAATTAAAAAGAAGCATCCCAAGCCGGGATGCTTCTTTTATTAAGCCGTAAAGTGAGGTGGGTGATTCCCAGCCTGTCTTTGACTATAAAAACATATTATAATTATATCCACTGTTATAGGCCTGTGTATACCTTCCATTGGCGCCATACGTGTTAGTCTTTTCTGCCTCATTCTTTGCGGCATACTCAAGCATTGAAGCCTTGCTTGCCACTGCGTAAGCATAAGAGCCATTCCCCTTAAAAAGTGCATCAACCTTAGTCGAATCAGCCTTTTTAAAGGTATCCTCGTCCACAGACAGCTTGCCGGACTTGGAATCCACTGTGATTCCCACCTTAGCAAGCGACTTTGAATTGATATCTGTAAGTGACTTCATAGACTCAAGATTTCTCGAAATCTGCTTTGTCTTAGAATCATCCGCAGCATTAATGAGGCTGTTGTAATCAGACACAAAAGCTGACACCTTCTTGTACGTAGCATCTGTATCGTCCTTGCGGCTGTTTTTGTAAAGAGCCTGCGCCGACTTTACCATGTCCTCTGACTCCGACTCGATGGACGTAAGTGTCTTCGCTGAATCCTTAGATGTAGAAACAGATGATGAGACAAGAGACTGGGCTTTTGAATTAAGGTTATTTCCATAATATGACTTGAGAAGCTTGAAATAGCTGCCGCTTCTAATGCCGCTATATGTAGTCATATCCATATTGACAATAAAAGACGATGCTGCATTGTTGCTTCTACTGCTGCTAAAGCCGGAAAACAGTGTGGATATGGATGACGAATCCCACATTCCTATTCCTCTCATAGTATCACTCCTTTGATAATCATGTAATCCGTTACCTTCTATATATTTTTAATATAGACGCTTTTCCAATCTATGTCAAGATAATATCTGCTATCTGCCGGTATTACCCAGCCCGGTATTACTAACATATGAGCCGGTATTGTCGTTCTTTATATATCATCTATCTGCCAGTCAACAGGCTCCACTCCATGCTCCTTAAGGAACTCATTGGCTTTACTAAAATGCTTGCAACCAAAAAAGCCTCTGTAAGCCGACAGCGGGCTTGGATGCGGTGCTGTCAATATCAGATGCTTTGGATTTGTAAGCATAGGAATCTTCGACTGCGCCGGACGTCCCCAGAGCATATATACTATAGGTCTGTCCTGCTCATTTACAGCCTCTATGATTGCATCCGTGAACTTCTCCCAGCCGTGTCCCTGATGCGAGTTTGCCTGATGAGCCCTGACAGTGAGCACAGTATTCAAAAGCAAAACTCCCTGATCAGCCCATTTCTTCAGGTATCCATTATTCGGGATATCGCACCCTAAATCGTCGTGCAGTTCCTTGTAGATATTCTGCAGTGATGGTGGAATATCCTTCTGAGACGGAAGCACAGAAAATGACAATCCATGTGCCTGATTGACATTGTGGTACGGATCCTGCCCGAGAATGAGTACCTTCACCTTGTCAAGTGGTGTAAAATGCATGGCATTAAATATGTCATCTGCCGGAGGATATACCACATGTGTGGCATATTCATCTCTCACAAAATTGTACAAATCCCTGTAATACGTTTTTTTAAACTCGGCTCCCACAGCCTTTGCCCACTCGCCGTCAAGCATACTCATAATCTTTATCTCCCGCCTATCTTCTGACTGACACACCTTTATCTGCCAGATAATTCTTTAAATCCATAATTTCAAGCTCCTTGTAGTGGAAAAGTGAAGCTGCAAGCGCTGCGTCCGCCTTTCCCTCTGTCAGAGCCTCGTAAAAATGCTCCTTTGTGCCTGCTCCGCCCGATGCTATAACCGGAACCGAAACATTATCGGCAATAAGCCTTGTAAGCTCGATATCGTAGCCATCCTTTGTGCCGTCACAGTCCATGCTTGTAAGAAGTATCTCTCCTGCTCCAAGCTGATTTGCCTTAACAGCCCACTCAATGGCATCAAGACCTGTATCTATGCGGCCTCCGTTCTTGTATACATTCCAGCCGCTTCCGTCAGCACGACGTCTTGCATCGATTGCCACAACCACACACTGACTGCCAAACTTGTCAGCAGCATCGCTGATAAGCCTCGGTGTGTTTATGGCACTTGAATTTATAGAAATCTTGTCCGCTCCCTCTCTAAGCAGTGCCTTAAAATCATCGACTGTTCTGATGCCGCCTCCCACAGTGAACGGTATAAAAACCTTTTCAGCAACCTTTCTGACCATATCCACAACAGTATTTCTGTTGTCGCTTGACGCTGTTATATCCAGAAAAACCACCTCATCTGCGCCTGCCTTATCGTAAGCAGCTGCAATCTCAACCGGGTCACCTGCATCTCTTAAATTGACAAAATTTATGCCCTTCACAACACGTCCGTTATTCACATCCAGACATGGGATTATTCTCTTCGTAAACATATTATGCCTCCCCTATCCCTGCAAAATTCTTAAGTATCGAAAGTCCGACTGTGCTGCTTTTTTCCGGATGGAACTGGCAGGCGAACACATTATTTTTCTCTACGGACGCATGAATGTGTGTACTGTACTCTGTCGTTGCTGTGACAATTGCTTCATCAGTGGCTTTCAGATAGTACGAATGCACAAAATATACATACGGATGCTCTGAAAGTCCTTTAAACAGCCTTCCATTGTTCTGTAAATCAAGTGAATTCCAGCCTATGTGAGGAATTTTAAGTCCTTCCTTATCAGGTATGCGAAGTATCTGTCCGTCAAGCACATGAAGCCCCTCAACGCCCTGGCTCTCATCGCTTCCCTCAAATAATAGCTGAAGACCCAGGCATATGCCAAGAAATGGCTTGTCCATGTCACAAACCTCGTGAATCACCTTGTCCAGCTCGTATTTTTTAAGCGAATCCATTGCATCTCCAAAAGCTCCGACTCCGGGGAGTATTACCTTATCGGCATTTAAAATCTCATGCCTGTCTCTGGTCACAATACTCTCCTCGCCTATAGCTGTAAGAGCCTTTTGTACGCTTCGCAGGTTGCCTGCTCCATAGTCAATGATTGCTATCATATCATTTTGTCTCCTCTTTAATGCCTAATTCATTTAATTTCTGTGTCAGTGCCAGTGTATAGTCATCTCTATCATCTATATTATACAAAGCAATGGCATCATCATATGATAAGCCATACTGACTGCTCAGGGTATCAGAAATAATGTTTTTTAGCTGCTCAAGCTGCAGCTCACATCCGTATTCCTTTGCGTTTTCTGCATTTACAGCACATCGGCCAGCCGCACATACTAAGGAATCCGCTGCCATGGTTACATAGCCTGAATCGCTAAAGCTCTTATATGCATCATATTTGCCTGATACTGATGCAAGCACCGACAGCTTATTGTACAACTGCTTATCTTCACCCGAAAGCTTCAGGCCACTCAGCCTGCTGTATGCCTTTGTATACAGCTCTATTGAATCAGCTTTATTCTGCCCCAGATCAGCTATTGCCTGATTGTACGTATTCTGGGCATCAGTCACTTTAGAGTTGTTTCCGAGTAAAAAAGTGCATATGAGGACAAATACAACTATCGACATAACAAATACCCAGATTACTATAACAGGTCCCTTAGGAAGCTTAGGTCCCTTCTCCCATCCAATGCGCTCCTTCTTTTCCTTTGGAGCCTTTGGCTTTTTTTCTTTTTTAGGTTTTTTTGGCTTCTTTTCTTTTTTAGGCTTTTTGCCCTTCTTTGGCTTATCCGATGCTTTGTTTGGCTCTCCGTTAGCATCCAGCGCTTCAAGTATCTGTTTATTTTCATCCGAGAGCATCTGTGCGTCAGTTTCTGTGCCATCCGCCATGCCCTGTGTATCTGTAACGTCATCTGACTGTGGCTCTTTTGTAAAAAATGATATTATTTTTTTAAAAAGGCTCTTTTTTTCCGTACCTTGCGCATCAAGCTCTCCATCAGTCGTCTCATGTGCCTTCATCTGACGGCTTGCATAATCATCTATATCATTCCCTGTCTCACCGGTTTTTCCTTCAAGCAGATCACCGATATTATCCAGGCCATCACTATCGAGTATGTCAAGTACATCCTTTGATGCATTTCCTGCCAGGTCCGGCTCTCCTATTTCTTCAACCATCTGAGGTTCATTTGTTATTATACTCTCCGGAGTCTCCTCCTGTTTGGGATTCTCAGCCATTTCCGGCACGCCCCCGTCCGCCGGCATGTTTGCATCCATCATCTCTTTCCCAGAATCTGCCGGTGTAAAATTAAATACCGCATCGCTTAGATTATCGTCTGCTTTGTTTTCCTGTTTATCTCCCTGAGTCTCCTGTTCCTTCATCCTGCGGTCAAACTCAGTGAGCATATCATCAAGTGAAGCATCCTTGTCATCAGGAGCCGGAGTCTGTACATTAATAGCCTGACCCTTGGCCTGCTCATTTTCCCTCTCAAGTTCCTTTTCAAAGTTCGACAGATACTCATCATATGTCTCATTTTCAAGCTCGTCCTCAAACTTTTTGAGGAATTCATCCTGATCAGCCCCAGACATCTTCGTATCTGTATCCTGCAGTTTGTTCATTGAATCCAGCAAATTGTCCAGATAGTTTTCTGTCGATTTATCGCTCATTAGTATTCTCCATCTATAATCCATTAAAGGGTGCAGCTAAACAAGCCACACCCCCTTGTATCTAAATATATTATGCTTTATCAAGCAGCTTGTCAATCGCCTCTACAAGCTTTCCAATTTCAGGCTTTGTAAGCTGTGCGTCTGCTCCAAGCTGTTCACCCTTTTTCCTCATCTCTTCATTTACCAGTGAAGAGAATATGATAACCGGTATATCTCTAAGCTCTGAATCTGATTTTACAAGCTTTGTGAGTCTGTGTCCATCCATGAGCGGCATCTCAATATCAGTTATAATGCAGTCAAGATGCTTTGTAATATCGCCCTTTGCCTGCATAGCCTTTATCACATCCCAGGCCTCCTGACCATTCTCTTCCACTATGAGATTGGTATATCCCGACTTCTTAAGGCACTCGGTGATGAGCTTTGACAATAAAGCCGAATCCTCTGCGATAAGAATTGTAGCATCACTCCTATCTCTTGCCTCCATCTCATCAATATCATTAACCCTAAGTCCTGTCTGCGGACTAATAGAAGCAACTATAGCCTCAAAATCAAGGATAACTATAAGCCTGTCATCCATTTTGATAACACCGGTAGCAGTGCTGCCATGCTCGCCCGTCAGTGTCTCGTCCGGCTTTATGATATTCTCCCACGATACACGGTGTATACCGATAACCTGATCTACATGAAATGCCACATTGAGTTTGTTAAAATTCGTAATAATAAATAAGCCCTTTTCATCCGTCTGTGGCAGATTAAGACTATTCTTTAAATTGATAACCGTAATCATTGTGTCACGTGGCATAAATATTCCCTCAACACTCGGATGAGTATTCGGAACAGGAGTGACCGGCATATATTGCAAAATCTCTCTGATCTTTGCGACATTGATTCCGTAGTGATTGTCTCCCAACGTGAATTCAAGCACTTCAAGCTCGTTTGTTCCTGACTCCAATAATATGTTCGTATCCATAATACAACCTCCGCCTCTTAGTAATCTAAGTATATCATATGTTTTATAATTCAATCAAACTTTTTTCGTTATCTTTTATAACCGACATCTTAATATTGTCACATGCTGTACCCTGAGGTATCTTGAAAAGCAGCACCACATCAACCGCATCGTGCGCCTTTACGGTTCCCTGAAAAGTATTAAGGGAATATGTAAGGAATGTGCCCTCAGCCGTGTATTCCTTTCCATCGGGGAAAGTGGCTTTATATGTCCTGGCATTGCCAAACATATCAACATTTATATCCTCGCCTGTCGGATTTTTAAGGGTGAATTTCATAACCGCAAAAGTATTACCGCTTCCTGCCGTCATAGAATAGTATGAGCCCTCATTGTACACATCTGACTCGTTTACTCCATCATATGTAATTTCAAGGCTGCCGTAGCCTGTTGCCTCGGCAAGTGACACCTTCTTTTCCTGCGTGGCAGAAGGCTCTTTCTGCGAATTACTGCTCTTATCATTTCCGGCTTCAGATGTCTTATTATCCTGCGAAAGTGAATTATCAGGTGACGCCTCGTCCACTTTCTCAGTGTCCTCAGCATCCTCCATATCCCCACGGTTCTCCGTAGCGTTAGTCATGCCATCCTGCTGGTATATATTGTGTTTTGCAACAACATATGCTGAATAATTAGCAATAAGGCTTTGTTCCGCATCAGTCATATCATATAATTTTGTTCCGCAGCCTGTCAACGTTATAATTGCTGTAAATGCCACAGCTGCCATTTTTATATTTCTTCCCATCATTGCAATAAACCCATTCTTATTCTATGACTTTTATCCTAATAATACATATAGTAACACATTTATTGATTGTTTGCAATAAATAACTCAAGTTCAAACCAGAATTCTACACCATCCTTGTGATTTATGACACCATACCCTCTGTGATGCAGTTCCATAATGGCCTTTACTATAGACAGTCCTATGCCGCTTCCGCCATATTCCCTTGTTCTGGCCTTGTCCACCTTATAAAACTTATTCCATATATTTTCTATATCCTTATCAGGTATCGGCTCTCCCGTGTTAAACACGCTGACCCTCACACGGTCGCTGTACATGCTGTATGATACAGTGATAGTACCACCTCTTGTGCAGTGATTTATCGCATTGCTGATATAGTTTGTCACAACCTCTTCAATCTTGTATATATCACCGCTCACATATACGGAATCGGTGCGGTCAAACTCAATTGCTGCCTCATTTTTCTGTGCCAGAAGCTTAGATGAGTCTATAACCCCTCTGACAAGCGGTGTCAGATCAAACCTTGTCATCTCAAGCACATCGCTGCCATCCTCCAGATGATTGAGAGATAAAAGCTTCATAACCATACGGTTCATCTTGTCAGTCTCGTCCATGATGACATCACAGTAGAAGTTACGGCTCTCATCATCGTCATTTACGACCTCTTTGAGCCCCTCAGCATAGCCTGAGATCAGAGCAAGCGGAGTTTTTAACTCATGTGACACATTTGACAAAAACTCCTTTCTCATCTCATCAATCTCTTCTTTTTTCTTTATATCACGCTGTAATTCATTGTTTGCCACCTTTAGTCTTGTGATGGTCTGCTCAAGTGTCTGCGACAGCTCATTCATATGCTCACCAAGCACATAAAGCTCCTTTGCACTGTTTTCCGTATCAATGTACTTCGCATCAAAATCAAGCTTCGCCATCCTTGTCGACAGCTCAGTCATATTTCTTATCGGCCTGGTCATGTTGCGAGCAACAATATATGCCATAAACACTCCCACAACAATAGCAGCCACTCCACCTATTGCAAAAAAGCGGTTCGATATGGACACGCTCTCCTTAATGCTCTCAAGCGGTGTCTTCATGTATACAAAGTTACCGTCAATCAGTCTGTTATTTATGATAATATACTCTGTCCCCAGCCTTTTATCCTTCTGCCTTGTCATATTCAGGTTGTTGTAGTCTGCCGAATAAGACGACATGCTTGCCTCCAAAAGCAGCTGGAATATTTCCTGATTGTCAGTGGTTCCCTCAATGATGACCTTACCGTATTTATTGAACACAACCGCATCTATATTAGCGCCGACACACTTCTTTTCAAATGCTACAGCAAACGCATCATCTGACAGTTTGTCATTTTTTGCAGCCAGGTCCACCATTTTGTATACAGCAAGCATCTCTTTTTCCTTGTTAAATACATAATACTTTTCCAGCAGTGTGTTATTAGCCATCCAGAACACGCCTACTATCAGAAGTACAATGAATGAAATCACAAGCGTAAGCTGCGTGGATAGCGTTTTTTTCTTTTTCATGGTGACACCTCTTATCCCGAATCCATTAGTCCTAAGCTTAGCACTTACTGTATCTCGAACTTATATCCCACACCCCAGACAGTCTTTATATAGTCGCCTTTAGCGCCCATCTTGCTTCTTAATTTCTTCACATGTGTATCAATTGTCCTCGCATCGCCAAAATAATCATAGCTCCACACACTGTCAAGTATGCGCTCCCTAGTAAGCGCAATTCCCTGATTGTTCATAAAGTAATCCAAAAGCTCAAATTCCTTTACCGAAAGTTCAATATTCCTGCCATCAATAGCTACAGTGTGTGCCGTCTTGTCCATGACAATACCACCGGCCTCGCTTATTACTGCTTCCTTGCCCAGTTTATTCGCCCTGCGAAGGAGAGCATTTACCCTGGCCACCAGTATCTTTGGAGAAAATGGCTTTGAAATGTACTCATCAGCACCAATGTCAAAGCCGTTTAATTCATCACGCTCATCGCCCTTAGCTGTAAGCATAATAATCGGCACCTTTGAAGTCTGTCTGATTTCACGGCATACCTCAAAGCCATTTATCCTTGGCATCATTATATCGAGCACCAGCAGTGCTATGTCCTTCTGCTGATAAAATATATCAAGTGCCTCCTCGCCGTCTCCGGCCTCAAGTACCTCGTACCCTTCCCTTGCAAGGAAATCATGCACGAGCTTTCTCATCCTGCTCTCGTCATCTACCACCAGTATCTTTATTTTGTCCACTCTGTTGCATCC
>OHAD01003515.1_pt1 | contig 10032 bp, 5 predicted proteins | sample 1577011 | NCBI WGS metagenome assembly OHAD01 (sample SAMEA3541510, study PRJEB24748) | human gut metagenome | biome: human gut; feature: human-associated habitat; material: faeces | place: China | collected 2012
AATTTCCACGTAAGAAGTAGGAACAGAAGATTCCATATTGTCAGGTTGTTGCAACACACGCATATGAAGTGACTGCTGACCTCGTAAAACAGCATAAGCTTTTGGTTGAATTTTTAATACCTGATACCCATCGGTAGTTGCTTGAATATAAGATTGTACCAGTAAAAATTCTATAACTTGTCTGATATATTCTTTGGGAACAGATTCCATAATTCCATAGGTAGTCAGTGTATCTAAATGGCTATTTCTTATTTTTTCATTTTTACTTCCACGTAAAATATCAATGATAGTCAACATACCAAATCGTTCCCCAGCTCTGATAATACATGACATAATTTTTTGTGCCTCAACAGTAATATCAATTTCTTTTGAATTTGCATTGCAATTGGAACAATTTCCGCAAAAATTTGGGCTTTGCTCTCCAAAATATCGAAGCATATGTGCACGCAAACAGTCTGTTGTGGTGCAGTAATAAGTCATTTGTTTGAGTCTATCTCTATCCTTTTCCAATACTTCATGACGTGTAATCGGATCCAATTCTTCGTTTTCTTTGTCCTTTTCAATCAAAAATAAATTTGTACTTACATCTTGTTTACTGTATAACAAAATGCATTGTGCCGGTTCACCGTCTCTTCCGGCCCGCCCTGCTTCTTGATAATAACTCTCTATATTTTTAGGCATATTAAAATGAATGACATAAGAAATATTGGATTTATCAATTCCCATACCAAATGCATTGGTTGCAACCATAATTTGTACCTTATCAAATTGAAATTCCTCTTGATTTATTTTTCGCTCTTTGTCACTTAAACCGGCGTGATATCTGGTTGCCCGATAGCCTTGTAATATCAGTCTGTCACAAACATCCTCTACACCTTTTCTGGTTGTACAATAAATAATGCCTGTTTTGTTTGGATTTCGTTCTAAAAATCGTTCCAATGCCGTAAATTTATCAACAGGTTTTTGTACTTCAAAATATAAATTTTTTCTGTCAAATCCTGTCGTCATGACAAATGGTTTCTGCAATGCTAAAAGAGAAATAATATCATCTTTTACTTCTCTGGTAGCAGTGGCTGTAAAGGCGCCGATAATAGGACGTTTGGGCATAGATTGAATGAATTGCGCTATTTTTAAATAGCTGGGACGGAAATCTTGTCCCCACTGTGATACGCAATGTGCCTCGTCTATACTGACAAATGAAATATTGGTGGAAGCAGCAAATTCCTGAAAAAAATCCAATTCCAAACGTTCCGGGGCAACATAAATTAATTTGTACTTATACTGCTTTGCATTTTGAATTACTTTATATTGCTGTGCCGGGGTCAACGAACTGTTAATGTATGCTGCGGGAATGCCCGCTTCCAATAAGGCATGAACTTGGTCTTTCATCAAAGAAATCAGAGGAGAAATTACCAACGTGATTCCGTCCATCAAAATTGCCGGAATTTGATAACAGATGGATTTTCCTGCTCCAGTAGGCATAATTCCGACACAGTCTGTTCCATTTATTAAATTTGTAATCAGCTCTTTTTGGCCGTATCGAAATTCACTGTATCCAAAGTAAGTTTTTAAAATTTCATAAGCTTTCTCTATCATCTGTATTCTCCACCAATATTATGATGATGTTATTATACTAAATTTTTAAATAAAATTCTACTATTTTTTTACAATTATTGGATTATCTCCTACATTTAGTATAATTTCCTTTGCATTTATTCCTTCAAGTTGAATTTTTTTAATTAAAATTCCAATTATTTGCGTCTTTTTAGTATAGTCATTTAAATCTCCAAAAGTTACTTTTAAAGAGTTTTTTAATTCTATTATTATTTCTTTATCATTTGTAAAATCAATACTAACAATGTCAGAATAATATTCTTTAGTCAAAATATTCAATAAAAACTTAACTTTCGTTTCATCCTTAGAAAAATCTTCTCCTACCTTTAATCCTGTTTCGCTGATTCCTTTTAATTGTGCTCCTGATGCTTTAGAGTTATCCGTAGCAACTTCCTTAACTTTACCGTAATTATCAATAGTTGTTAGCCCGCTTGCTGTATTTATATAGGCACTAACATAATTTTCTTTTACTTCTATTTCAATTATATTTGGATAATTCTTTCTTACCTTTACATCCTCAATATTTGAAAGCTCTTTTAAATTTTTCTTAATTTTACTTGAAGATGCTAGAAATATATTGTCTCCAACGCTAACACCACTTTTAGAAATTAAAATTTCTCTTTCATTTGCAACATTACCAACTACATTTATGTAATCAATCTTAAACAAATCATGGGTTAATCCAAAATAGACCATTATTGCCATACAAGCTAACAAAAATGCCAATAAGAATTTAAAAAATATTCTAATTCCTTTTCTTCTTTTCTTCTTTCTGCCTTTTCTGTCTATATAATATTCATCGTCATCTTCATCATCTTCTAATTCATCTGTAGTATCTTTTAATTCGTTATAATAATTTGGCTTTTGACTAACATTTACGTAATTTATTTGACCGGTTTTAGTCTCGTCATCTAAACTTCCAAAATCGTCATCTTCATCATCTTCTAATTCATTGTAAGTACTTTCATCTTTTTCAAATAAAGAATCATAATTTTCCTCTTTAGCTAACTCCTCATTATCAGATATTCCATATTGATCAAATATCGAATCTTTTTCATCTTTATCTTCAAAAGCAATGCCTTCATCTTTACTTTTTTCGTCGGATAATACAGCTTTCGGTTCTTCTTTTAAAATAAAATCTTCATTTTCTGATTCTAAACTTCCAAAATCGTCATCGTCAGAATCAAATTGTTCCGGTGTACTAACATCTTCCACAATTTTATCTGTATTTTCTCCCGCATCTACAGTTTTTTCAGGAATTTCTTGAATAACCTCATCTTCTATGATGTCTGCTGATGAAACATCTTCATCTCCTATATCTTCAGAAGGAACATGTTCTTTATCGTAATTCATTTGGTCAAAATCTACACTCTTAAAATCCTCAAAAAATGATTCATCTAAAGTGTTATTTTTAGATTTTAAGTTGTCATATTCATAAAATTCATCATGTACTGCATCAATCTTATCAGGTCTCTTTTTTACAAATATTTTAGGTTTTTTTCCTTTGTTATTGCCAGACATATCTATCTCCCTTTAAATTTATCATAAAATATTGAAACAAAATCATTTACTGCATTAGGCATTGCAAACTTTTTAGCATTTTCCTTCATTTGTTCAAGTCTATTATTATCAAAAATTATTTTTTCTATATTTTCCCATAATAAATCAGAATTTAACTCTTTTTCGAGTATAAGCTCAGATGCACCAATATCTTTATATGCTCTCGCATTAAATTCTTGATGATTTTCTGTAGTGTATGCTTTTGGTATTAGTATACTTGCCAAACCTATTTTTGATATCTCAGCTAATGTTATTGCTCCGGAACTTGTTATAACCAAATCTGAAACTCCATAAGCTTTATCCATTTCAATCATATATGGTAAAATTTTTACATTTCTACCTACTTTTATATCTTTATTTTTTATTTCTTCTAAAAATTTATCATAGTTACTTTTTCCTGTTACGTGAATTAAAGAAATTTTATTATTATCATAAAATTTCTCCAAAATTCCTAAAATTGCTTTATTAAGCTCTTCACTTCCATTACTTCCTCCAAAGGAAAAAATATTTTTGGAATCTCCATCAAGTTCAAAAAACTTTAGAGATTCTTTTCTATCTAAATTTTGAAATCTATTTCTAATAGGATTTCCTGTAACAACACATTTTTCATTATTTTTAAAAAACTTAATTGACTCTTTAAAAGTAACAGCCATTGAATCCACATATCTTGATAAGATTCTGTTCGTAATTCCCGGATAACTATTTTGTTCGTGAAATATTGTATAAATACCAAGTTTATGAGCTTTATACAAAATGGGTCCCGTTACAAAACCTCCTGTTCCTATAACAACATCAGGTTTAAATTCTTTTAATATTTTTTTTGCTTGAGATAATCCTTTAAATAAAATAAAAACTGATTTAAAAAATTTCTTATTAATTTTTCTTGGAAGCCCCATAACCTCAATAGATTTAAAATTTATATTTAAACTTGGAATTAATTCACTTTCCATACTGTTTTTAGAACCTATATATAAAATTTCTATATTTTCGTCTCTTCTTTTTAATTCTTCAATTATTGCAACAGCAGGATATATATGTCCTCCTGTACCTCCACCTGATATTACAACTCTCATATTATCTCCCTTTAATATCATATCTGACAATTCCTAAAATAATCCCAATCATTATTGAAGTCATAACTAAAGATGAGCCACCATAACTGACAAAAGGTAAAGTTACTCCGGTAGGAGGAATTGTTCCGGTAGCTGTTCCTATATTTACTAATGTTTGTAATCCGATTGAGAATGTTATTCCCAGTACTATCATTTTTCCATATAAATTCTTTATATATCTTGAAATCATTATTCCTAAATATGCTAAATAAATATACACTCCAATTAAAAACACAGAACCTATAAATCCAAATTCTTCTGCAATAGTTGCAAAAATAAAATCATTGTGTGCCTCAGATAAAGTATATTTTTGTCTTCCATTTCCAAGACCAACACCCCAAAGAGAGCCATTTGTTATTGCAAAAAGTGATTTTATAAGTTGCCAAGATTTTGAATCTCTATATTTTAATGGATTGATAAACGCTTGAATTCTACTCGTTCTGCTATATCCAGAATTTAAAAAATATACAGCTGCAAAACTTGCAATTGATATTCCCATTCCTGAGAACAATATTGCTTTTTTGTCCATACCTGCAATTATATACATAGCAGTTAAAGTTCCGATTATTATCAATGTGTTTGAAAGATCCGGCTGAATCATAACAGAAAACGAAGCTAACCCGACTATCGCTAAATATTTAAAAAACACATTTTTAAAAGTAAATTTATTTTTATACTTATCAATAATATATGCCATTAGCATTATAGAAGCAATCTTCATAAAATCAGAAGGCATAAAAGTAAAACCACCTACTCCTATCCATCTTCTTGCATTATAAATATTAATTCCAAGCGGGGAATATACTAAAAATCCCACAAAAAACGCAAATATAAAAATTCTTTTGCTATATTTTTTAAATCTTACAATATTTACATACGAAACCAAAAACATAAATAAAATAGACAGACACACAAATATTACATGTTTTTTTATTATATCTATCTCATTTCCTTTTAGTCTATAGCTATAAGGCCAACTTGTACTAAAAACCATTATACTTCCAAAAAGAAGTAAAAACAGTACAACCATAACCATTTTTTTTGTGTATTTATCAAACTTAATCATTATAATTCATTTACCAATTTTTTAAATAAATTTCCTCTTTCTTCGTAACTTTTGAACATATCCCAGCTTGCAGATGCCGGAGAAAGTAAAACATTATCTCCATTTTCCGCAATTTCAAAGCATTTTTCTACAACTTCTCTATAATCATTAACAATTATATTATTTTCAAATCCATTTTTCTTTGCACTATCATAAAATTTATATTTTGTATCTCCAACTAAAATTAGTGTCTTTACCTTACCATTAAAACTTTCAAACAACGGATTAAAATCCACATTTTTATCATATCCACCTACGATTAATATAATAGGCTTTTCTAAAGCTTCAATAGCTTTTATAGTTGAATCTACATTTGTTCCTTTAGAGTCATTATAAAACTTTATCCCATTTAATTCTCTAACAAACTCAATTCTATGTTCAACGCCACCAAAATTTTTACATGCAAAAATTATGGTATCCATAATTATACCATAATTATAACAGATTGCCAAAGAAATTAAAACATTTTGAGCGTTATGTCTTCCTAAAATTTTCAAATCTTTCATAGAAAAAAGTCTTTTATCATTATGATAAAAATTATTTTCACTCAAATAAAAATCTGCCTTTTTATTTTTTAATGAAATTGTTGTTACATTTGTATTTTCTACATTTATTTTATTCAAAATTTCATCATCAATATTTAAAATTAGATTCTCATTTTTATCCATGTTTTTAAATATTTTTAATTTATCTTCTATATAATTTTCAAAACTTCCATGCCAATCAATGTGATCCGGAGTTATATTGCCAATAGATGCTATAAATGGTTTAAACTTTTCAATGTTATGCAATTGAAAACTGCTAACTTCTATAATATTTACAGTTTCTTTATCTGAATTAAAAATTTCCCATAGCATCCCTACGCCAATATTTCCTACCACTTTTGATTTGATATTTGCAGTTTTAAAAACTTCTCCAACTAAACTTGTTGTGGTAGTTTTACCATTAGTTCCTGTAATTGCAATAATTTTTCTTTCTGGAAATAGAGTATATGCTAATTCCAAATCCGTATATATTGGAATTTTTTTATTATAAAAATATTCGATTATTTCGTTAGTAGGTTTAATTCCGGGACTTTTAACTATAAAATCAAAATAATAATCTTTGTAATTTTTTATAAATTTATAATTAAATTCTTCAAGTTTTTCAAAAACATTTTGTAATTCTGATTCGTCTTTATCATCATAACAATAAACATCAGCTTCCAAAGAACTAAGAGTTTTTATGGTTGAAATTCCTGATAAACCTAATCCAATAACCAAAACTCTTTTATTTACAATTTCCATAAACTAACTCCTAATTAAATACTAAAAAATAAATATACAGATATAATTGACAACATTCCGCTAATTACAGCAAAAGCTGTAACTATTTGCGGTTCTTTATATCCTTTCAATTCATAATGATGATGTATCGGACTCATCAAAAAAACTCTTTTCTTATTTCTTGTTTTATAGCTAACAACTTGAATAATAACAGATAATGCTTCCATAACATATATCCCGCCAATAATAGGCAAGTAAAAAATTATTCCATTTAATATACATATTGTTGCTATAGCTCCACCCAAAGCCATTGATCCGGTATCGCCCATAAAAACTCTGGCAGGATATGAATTAAACATAACAAAGCCCATTAAACTTGCCATAAAAGCTAAAGAGAATACTCCAACACCCGGAAATCTTGAAAAACTTATCAATCCAAGTCCTAAAAATACGGGAATTGATACAGAAGATGAAAGTCCATCCAATCCATCAGTTAAATTAGTAGCATTTGCAGTTCCTATCATTACAAAAATCAGTATAGGATAAATAATCCAGCCAAAATTAACTGCTCCTTTTACAAAAGGAATTAACTGATATCTTAAATCTGTTCCTACTACTTTTTCTATAAATAAAATTACAACTATGCTTATTATAAATTGGATTATCAATTTTTGAATTTCTGTAAGACCCAAAGATCTTTTCATAACAAGTTTAAAAAAATCATCTAAAAATCCAATAAGCGTAAAACCTAACATACCGATTAATACAGCAAATACTTCTTTAGAAAAATTGCCTAAACAAAATGTCGTAAGAATTATTGCAATTACAAAAAATATTCCTCCCATTGTTGGTGTTCCCGCTTTGGATAAATGACTCTGAGGACCGTCATCTCTTATATTTTGACCTAATTTAAATTTTCTTAAATATGGAATAGAATATTTTGCTATAATAATTGTTAAAAAAAAGCTAAATAAAATACTCCATATTGTAAAATTTGATATTCTCATTTATTCCATCTCCTAAATTAATCTTCAAAGGTCAATACTATTTCTTCATCTTTTGAAATATAACTTCCTATTTCTTTATTCGAAGACACAAATTTTCCTTTACCACCTGAAGTTTTGTATTTATATCCCATCTTATTTGCGACGTCTATAGCCTGTTGATAGTTCATTTTTGAAAAATCGACAACACGTAACTTTGTATCTTCATCATCTGAAACGGTTAGCTTAACTGTACTTCCTTCAACCAAACTCTTTTCAGGATCCTCACTTTGTCTGGTAACTATAGACTTTGGCGAAGCAGAACTATCTATACTGTAATTTAAATACTGTCCTTTTAAAAGTTCCGTAGCATATTCTAATGTAAGTCCTCTAACATCCGGAACTTTTGTTTTTCTAACTATGCCGTTATTATCATTTTTTTTAGTCAATTGTTTATACTCAGCTATTTCTTCGGCTAGTTTTTTAGCTAAAGGAGCACAAACACTGGTACCACCTGAATTTGCTTTAGGTTCATCAAACACAATTAAAATACTGTATTTTGGATTTTCAATAGGAAAAGCAATATACAATGAGGCAACAGTCTTTTTATCATCATATTTACCATTTACAGCTTTTATTGTTGTGCCGGACTTTCCTCCAATTCTGACATTATTAGAATAAACCTTGTTTACTATTCCGTCAGTTACACCATGCTCCATTAACACTCTCATTTTATCACTTGTTTCTTTTGAAATAATTTGATTTTTAACAATAGCTTCATTTTCTTTTATTTTAATTTTATTATCTGAATCTTTTTCGACGTTTTTAACATTAATTTGCGGTTCTAATAAATACCCACCATTAACAACAGCATTTGCAGCCATAATCATTTGAATAGGAGTTACAGAAATTCCATGTCCATAACTCATTGTAGCAAGTTCTGCTGCTCCTATATCTGATAAAGACTTCGGAATTTTCCCGTTAGATTCTCCCGGCAAATTTATCCCTGTTTTATTGCCAAATCCGAAGCCATTAATATATCTATAAAATTTTTCTTTTCCCAAATGTCTAACCATTTGCACAAAGGCAGGGTTACAACTGTTATCTAACGCTTCAGTAAAAGTTTCCTTCCCGTGTGGATTTTGCCAATTAAAACATCTGAGTGTAACTCCCGGAATATCTCTTATAAATCCATTACAAAAAAAAGTTGAATCTAAAGTATCTGTCTTTTCCTCTAAAGATGAAGAAGCTGTTATAAGTTTAAATACAGAACCTGGTTCATAAACATCACTGACAGCAGGATTTCTCCACATTGAAAATATTTTTTTCAACTTTTCTTTTTCATCTAAATTTTCAAATTCTTTAATCGCATTGTTATCAAGTGGAACTGTAGGATTATTGTTATCATATTTTGGAAAACTATCCATCGCAATTATATCGCCGTTTGTTACATCTGAAACTATAACACTCATCTTGATAGGTTTTTCTTCTTCAAAATATTTTTGCCCATATTCCGCGACATACTTTTGTATTGTACTATCTATAGTTAAATATAAATCTTTTCCATCTTTTGCTTCAATGACATCCTCAACAGATTTGTTAAGATTTTCTCTTATAACTCTTTTAGATCCGTTTGTTCCTGAAAGAGTATCATTCAAAAAATTTTCAATTCCGCTTTGTCCTCCGTTTTCGTTAGCATGACCAACTACAAAAGGTGCCAAAGTTCCATCTAAATAGTTTCTGCTTTGTTCAATCTCAACACTGATTATAGAAGAATTTATATCCTTAATTTCTTTTGCTAATTCAGGACTTATACTCTTTTTTATTTTAAAATTAGTTCCTCTATCTGCTCTGTCGAATACTTTTTTCTTATCAAGCTCAAGGGCAGAAAAAATTTCATCTAATTTTTTTTCTTCTGTCTCTTTAGCTTTTTGAGAATAAAGTTTAAATTTGTCATATTCCAATACAGAAAAATAAACTTCCTTATTACTATTAACACTCACTATAAGCGAATTTTTTGATTTTATAGTAGCGTTTTGTTCTTCTGTAATACCTTTTTTTATTAACAAATTATTATATTGATCAGCTTTTTCAAAAATTTCTTCTTTATTCAACTGCAATATATCAAAAATTTTATCCAATTTTTTTGTTTCTGTATCTTTAATCTTTCCGTTGGATTTTTTATAGCGGTTATAATCAAGAGTCGAAAAATAACCATTATATACACTTATACTCTTAGCCAATGTATTCCCATTTCTATCAAAAATGGAACCTCTTTTTGCTTCAAGCGGTGTATAGCTAACTGAATCTTTAAATTGTTCAACACTGTATTTATTTTTTGAATACAACTGTAAATATGCTAATTTAGCAATTATAGTGCTAAAAATTATTAT
>OHAD01003519.1_pt1 | contig 10009 bp, 10 predicted proteins | sample 1577011 | NCBI WGS metagenome assembly OHAD01 (sample SAMEA3541510, study PRJEB24748) | human gut metagenome | biome: human gut; feature: human-associated habitat; material: faeces | place: China | collected 2012
CTGGTTGTTATAAAACGACCAGGGGAGCGATCCGAAGAAATCGCGGAAGATCAAAAGGAAGAAAATTTATATGCAATATGTGATGAAGGACAGATCCGAAGCCTTCTTGGTAAACGGCTTGGCATTTGTCCGAAACGACAGCTGTATCTGGTCGGGATTGGCATGGGAAATGAAAAGAACCGCACCGTGGAGGCAGAACAGATCTGTCAGTCGGCGGATCTTTTGATCGGTGCCAGAAGAATGCTGCAATCCGTGAAAACAGAAGGAAAGGTAGTCTTTGAATCTTATAAACCGGACGAGATTGCCGCTTATCTGGCAGAACATCCGCAGTATGAGACGGCAGCGGTACTCTTATCCGGAGATATCGGTTTTTACAGCGGAGCAAAAAAACTGTACGATGCGATTGAACGCACGGAAGGACTGGAACAGATGGAAATTTACCCGGTCAGCGGCATTTCTTCGGTGGTCTATTTCTGCGGAAAACTAGGCGTTTCCTGGGAGAATGTCCATCTTTTGAGCCTGCACGGCAGAAAACAGAATCTGATCGATGCAGTCAAATATCATGAGAAAGTATTTGTATTATGTGGTGAAAAAGACGGAATTTCAAAAATCTGCTGTAAACTGAAAGAATATGGTCTTGGCGATGTGAAGGTTGCAGTCGGGACTGATCTGTCCTATGAACAGGAGCGGATCGTACAGGGAACAGCAGAAAGCCTTATGAAAGAGGATTTTGCACCGCTTAGTGTGCTTTTGATCTGCAATCCGGATGTGAAAAAACGCATTGGTCACGGACTGGATGACGATCTGTTTCTGCGTGGGAAAGTCCCGATGACAAAAAGCGAAGTGCGGAGCATTTCGCTGTCAAAATTAAGACTGCACAAAGATGCTGTTGTCTGGGATGTCGGAGCCGGAACCGGTTCGGTTTCCATTGAGGCGGCAAGTCTTGCAAAAGACGGCGTTGTCTATGCGATTGAAAAGAAAGACGAAGCCATTGATCTGCTGGAGCAGAATAAACGAAAATTCGGAACAGACAATCTTGAGATCATCAAAGGATTGGCTCCGGAGGCATTAGAGGGGCTGCCGGCACCGACACATGCTTTTATAGGAGGTTCTTCTGGAAATTTAAAAGAAATCCTGGAAGTTTTGCTGGAACAGAACCCAAGGGTGCGTGTTGTCATCAATGCGATTGCCCTGGAGACGGTAGCAGAAGCGATGCAGTGCCTGAAGAGCATGGCCTTTACCGATGTAGATATCGCACAGGTATCGGTGGCAAAGGGAAAGAAACTGGGCTCTTATGAGATGATGATGGGGCAGAATCCGGTTTATATTTTCTCCTGCACAGGAGGTGAAATAGCATGAAACAGCCAAGATTTATGCTTGCAGCACCGTCAAGCGGAAGCGGAAAGACGATGATCACCTGCGGGATATTGCAAATATTAAAAAACAGAGGATATCGTGTCTCTTCCTTTAAATGCGGACCGGATTACATTGATCCGATGTTTCACACAAAAGTGCTCGGTACCATCTCCAGGAATCTGGATACTTTTTTTACCGGAGAAGAGATGACACGCTGTCTGTTTGCAAAAACGGCACAGCAGACCGATCTTTCCGTGATTGAGGGTGTGATGGGCTATTACGACGGACTTGGCGGCATCCGCACAAAGGCAAGTTCCTATGATCTTGCCAGGGTCACAGACACGCCGGTCATTCTGATCGTCAATGCCTGTCCATCCTTGCCCAGATCAAAGGCTTTCTGGATTATCAGAAAGACAGTAAAATAAAAGGCGTGATCTTAAATCAGACTTCTGAGATGACCTGCCGCATGCTGACACCGAAGATCGAATCGGAACTGGGGATCTGTGTGTTTGGTTATGTACCGAAAATTGCAGACTGGCATCTGGAGAGCCGCCACCTCGGGCTGGTACTCCCGGACGAGATCAGCGATTTAAGAGAGCAGATGCAGCGTCTGGCGGATATTCTGGAGAAAACGCTGGATATTAAAAGCATTTTGCAGATGGCGGAAAGTGCGAAAGAGATGGAGGACGATATGCCGAAATCCCTGAAACAGCTTTTTGCAGATCCACACGTTCAGAAGATACGCACTCAGAGACCACAGATCGCAGTGGCAAAAGATGAGGCATTCTGCTTTCTGTATGAAGACAACCTGAAGCTTTTGGAAGAACTGGGGGCAGAGATCACATTCTTTTCGCCGCTCCATAATGCGAAAGTGCCGGAAAACGCAGATGGACTTTTGTTGCCGGGAGGTTATCCGGAATTGTTTGCAGCAGGGCTTTCCGAAAACAGCGAAATGCTTGCATCGATCCGCTCCTGTGAAAAAAAAGCGATTCCGATCCTGGCAGAGTGCGGCGGTTTTATGTACCTTCATCAGGAAATGCAGGACATGGAAGGAAAGACATATCCGATGGCAGGCGTGATAAACGCAGTTGCGTACCGCACCGAAAAGCTGGGAAGATTTGGATATATCACACTGGATCTGAACGAAGAACAGGCAGAGGCAAGAAACATATGGCAGCAGGGATTTCCGGTGCGTGCCCATGAATTCCACTATTTTGACAGCAGCAATCCGGGAAGTGACTGTCTGGCAAAAAAACCGGCCGGGAAAAGAAGCTGGAGCTGCAGTTATGCAAAAGATGGCAGTCTGATGGGATTTCCGCATCTATATTATTATTCCAATCCGATGTTCGCATTTCGGTTCCTGGAAAATTGTATGGCAAAAAAACTGGAAAGGGAAAAAGTATCATGATATATGGAAGAGAAGGGATGATGGCACTTTTGCTCGGTGTGTTTTTTGATCTGTTGATCGGTGATCCGCACTGCTTTTATCATCCGATCCGGCTGGTCGGCAATCTGATCTCCGTTACGGAAAAAGGGCTTCGGGCGGTTTTTCCAAAGACAGAACAGGGCGAAAAAACAGCCGGTGTATTTCTGTCAGTGATCGTCTGTAGCGTAACAGCCGGAGCGGTGGCAGCTGTGCTGTATCTGGCCGGAAAAATCCATCCGTATCTGCATCTGGCTGTGATGGCATTGTTCTGCTACTGGATGCTGGCGGCAAAATCTCTGAAAGATGAGAGTATGAAGGTTTATAGAGAACTGAAAAAAGAAGATTTAAAGGCAGCACGCCGTGCTGTTTCCATGATTGTTAGCAGAGATACGGATCAGCTGACGGCAGAAGGTGTAACAAAAGCAGCAGTAGAGACAGTGGCAGAAAATGCCTCAGATGGAGTGATGGCACCGCTTCTGTATCTGGCAGTTGGCGGACCTGTACTCGGAGCTTTTTATAAGGCAGTCAACACGATGGATTCGATGGTCGGATATAAGAATGAGAAATATCTGTATTTCGGTCGTTTTGCAGCAAAGGTGGACGATGTACTCAATTACATTCCGGCAAGACTGTCTGCTCTTTTTATGGTGGCGGCAGCAGGACTTACCGGCCTGTCGGCAAAAAATACCTGGAAGATCTTCAAACGAGACCGCTATAACCATGCCAGCCCGAATTCGGCACAGACGGAGGCAGCCATGGCAGGGGCACTCGGCGTGCAGCTTGCCGGAGATGCCTGGTATTTTGGAACTTTATATAAAAAGAAAACGATCGGAGATGCACTGCGTCCCGTGGAATGTGAGGATATCAGAAGGGCAAACAGGCTGATGTATGCGTCTGCAGGGCTGCTTCTTATCGTTGTTATGCTTCTTTATTGCAGCTTTAACATACTCACATTGTTATGATGCCAGGAAGGGAACATACCATGAACAACAAGCGTCACAAACATGGCGGAGATATTTATTCAGAGGCCTGCACTCTGGATTATTCCGCAAATATCAATCCACTTGGACCGCCCTCTTCTGTAATCGAGGCGGTTTATCAGAGCATGGAACAGATTGTAAATTATCCGGATGTACAGTGCCGGAAGCTCTGCCATGCGATCGCAGAACATGAATATGTAAAAGAAGAGCAGGTGATCTGTACAAATGGTGCGTCTGAGCTGCTCTATGCTTTTGCAGCGGCTTTAAAACCGAAAAAAGCACTGCTTCTGGAGCCGGGATTTGCGGAGTATGAAGCTGCACTTTCAGCAGTCGGATGCGAGATTTTTTATTATCCTTTGGGGGAAGAGAAGGGCTATGCACTGGATCTTGCTTATCTGGAAGCACTTTCAGATGATCTGGATATGATTATTTTGTGCAATCCAAACAATCCTACCGGTGTTCTGATACAGCAGCCGCTTCTGGTGCGGATTGCAGAGAAATGTGAAAAGTATGGGATACATTTTCTGCTGGATGAATGTTTCCACGAATTTCTGATGGCACCGGACAGTTACAGCATGCGAACGTTTCTGGAGCGTTTTCCGCATCTGTTTCTTGTGGATGCCTTTACGAAAATTTATGCCATACCGGGGCTGCGTCTTGGCTATGGTTTAAGTGCAGATGCAGATCTTATGGAAAAAATCCGGGATGTCATACAGCCATGGAGCGTTTCCATACCGGCACAGGAGGCAGGCATTGCGGCACTTTCGGAAGATACTTACGTACATAATACACGCTGGCTGATCCGGGAAGAACGCAAATACCTGGCAAGGGCACTGCATCTTCTGGAGATGGAGACATTTGATTCTCAGGCAAATTATCTGTTTTTCAAAGGCCCGGAAGATCTGGAAGAGCAGTGCCAAAAAAGAGGGCTTCTGATCCGCGACTGCAGCAATTACCGGGGGCTTTCAAAAGGGTATTTCCGCATTGCAGTGCGGACAAGAGAAGAGAACGATCAGCTGATTAAAATATTTCAGGATATTATCCGGGAGAAACAAAAAGAAAGTGGGGCGATATACGGATGGCGAAAGTAATCATGGTACAAGGAACGATGTCAAATGCAGGAAAAAGTCTGCTGGCAGCCGGGCTTTGCCGCATTTTTGCACAGGATGGCTACAAAGTAGCTCCTTTTAAATCACAAAATATGGCACTGAACTCCTTTATCACCGAAGAAGGTCTGGAGATGGGGCGTGCACAGGTCATGCAGGCAGAGGCAGCCGGCATCAAACCAAGTGTTTATATGAATCCGATTCTTTTAAAACCGACAAACGATGTCGGATCGCAAGTGATCGTAAACGGAGAAGTGCTTGGGACGATGAGTGCGAGAGATTATTTCCGTTATAAAAAGAAACTGGTGCCGGATATCCTGAAGGCTTTTCATAAGTTATCAGAAGAATACGATATCATTGTGATCGAAGGTGCGGGAAGTCCGGCAGAGATCAACCTGAAATCCGAGGACATTGTAAATATGGGTATGGCAAAGATGGCACATGCACCGGTGCTTCTGGTCGGAGATATTGACCGCGGCGGCGTATTTGCACAGCTGGTCGGAACGGTGGAGTTGCTTGAAAAAGAAGAGCGTGCTCGCATCAAAGGTCTTATCATCAACAAATTTCGTGGGGATAAAAGCATTCTCGATCCGGGCATTGAAATGCTGGAAGAGCGTGTGGGGATTCCGGTGGTCGGAGTTACGCCGTATCTGCACATTGAAGTGGAGGACGAGGACAGCCTGACCGAACGTTTCTGCGGGAACCAGGAAGTGGCTGCGATCGATCTTGCAGTGATCCGCCTCCCGCGGATTTCCAATTTTACCGATTTCAATCCGTTTGAAAGCATGGAGGGTGTCTCACTGCGTTATGTGACTTCCGTTTCCGAACTGAAAAATCCGGATATGATCCTGCTTCCGGGAACAAAAAATACCATGGAAGATTTAAAATGGCTGAGGCAGAGCGGACTGGAAAATGCCATCTGCAAAGCGACGGCAGAGGGAAAGATCATTTTCGGGATTTGCGGTGGTTATCAGATGCTTGGAAAAACCTTAAAAGATCCGCATGGCGTGGAGGCCGGAGGTGAGATGAAAGGCATCGGGCTTTTGGATACGGACACGGTATTTACCGAGAAAAAGACCAGGACAAGAGTAACCGGAAGATTCAAAAAGGTTGGCGGAATATTGCAAAATCTAAGTGATATGGAAATGGAAGGTTATGAAATCCATATGGGCAGCACGACATTGGGAGAACAGACAGCTGCTTTTACAGAAATCACAAGCTTTGCCGGAGAAGAGAAAGGTGCGGCAAAAGCAGATGGCGTCTGTCATGGAAATGTTTATGGAACATATGTACATGGAATTTTTGAAAAAGAAGAAGTAGTAAAAGCGATCGTAACAGCCATCGGAGAAGCCAAAGGACTGGATATGACACAGATCGCAGGCGTGGATTTTGCAAAATTCAAAGAAATCCAGTACAATATTCTTGCAGATGCACTTCGCAAACATATGGATATTTCGCGTATTTATGAAATTATGGAAGAGGGGACAAATGATGAAGATTGAACTGGAAAATGTACTTCCGCGGGAAATTGAAAAACGCAGTTTTGAACTGATCACAGAAGAACTTGGGGAGAGAACCTTTCCGGAAGAACAAGAACCGATCATCAAACGCTGCATTCACACCAGTGCAGATTTTGATTATGCAGATAATCTCTGTTTTTCCGAAGGTGTTGTCGAAAAAGCAAAAGAAGCGATCCGAAACGGAGCTTGCATTGTGACCGATACGCAGATGGCAAAATCCGGGATCAATAAGAAAAAACTGGCAGCATACGGCGGAGAAGTCTTCTGCTTTATGTCAGATGAAGATGTGGCAGAGAGGGCAAAGAAAAACGGGACGACAAGAGCAACTGCCTGTATGGACAAGGCGGCAGCCATGAACAGACCGCTGATTTTTGCAATCGGCAATGCACCGACTGCCCTGATCCGGCTTTATGAGCTGATCGAAGAGAAAAAGTTAAAACCAGAACTTGTGATCGGTGTTCCGGTCGGCTTTGTCAACGTCGTACAGTCAAAAGAACTGATCATGCAGGCAGATGTGCCGTATATTGTAGCAAGAGGACGCAAAGGAGGCAGCAACATCGCAGCCTGCATCTGTAATGCACTGCTTTATAATATGTGACAGCTGGTTTGTGACAGAGTCATTTGCAGACGTTTTTTAAGAAAAAAGAAAAGGAACAGGAAAACAAAATGAAGAAGCAAAGAAAAAACAACACAGAAAAAATTAAAAATCAGAAGATATCGTGGCTTGCAAAGGCTGTTTATGCAGCGGCAGCTATTCTGGCTGTGGCACCTGCAGCAAATGCCATGCATATTATGGAAGGATATCTGCCTCCGGTATTTTGTATTGCATGGGGCATTGTCTGTCTGCCGTTTTTAGTATTTGGATTTCGATCGCTGAACAGGAGAGTGCAGGAAAACCGCAGATCCATTACACTGATCGCAATGGCAGGAGCTTTTGTATTTGTGCTGTCATCCCTGAAAATCCCTTCTGTGACCGGAAGTTGTTCCCATATGACAGGAACCGGTCTTGGTGCAATCCTGTTTGGACCATGTGCAGTGAGTGTACTTGGAATCATTGTTCTGATCTTCCAGGCAGTGTTGCTCGCCCATGGTGGACTGACAACACTTGGAGCAAACTGTTTTTCCATGGCGATTGCAGGTCCGATCCTGTCCTGGCTGATTTATAAGGGACTTTCAAAAACCAGGATCAACCGCCGTATCACGGTTTTTCTTGCCGCATCACTTGGAGATCTGTTTACCTATTGCGTAACCAGTGTGCAGCTTGCACTTGCCTATCCGTCTGCACAGGGTGGGGTAACAGCATCTGCTGTAAAATTTCTCGGTATATTTGCACCGACACAGCTTCCGCTGGCAGTGATCGAAGGAATTCTTACCGTTGTTGTTGTGATCGCACTGGAGAGTTTTGCAAAAAGTGAACTGAAAGCGATTGATTTTGAGATCGAGGAGGAAAAAGAATGAGTGCGAAGAATAAAAAAACAATCCTTCTTCTGTTAGTTGCAGCTGTGCTGCTCGCAGTTGTTCCGTTCTTTGCGAAAAAAGGAGCAGAATTTGGCGGTTCCGATGATGCGGGCAGTGTTATGGTAGAAGAAATCAAAGGAGAAGCTTATGAACCATGGTTTACTCCGGTTATAGAAAGTCTTACAGGAAGTGAATTGCCTGGAGAAATTGAAAGTCTGATCTTCTGTGTACAGACCGGGATCGGAGTTGGTGTGATCGCATTTCTGATGGGAAGATTTTATGAACGGAAGAAATGGGAAGATAAAGAGGAAGAAAAAAAATAAGAAAACAAAACTGCCGTACGGATTCAAACTGTGCGGCAGTTTTTATTAAAAAGAATTTCTCTGTGCAAGATATGTATGAAATTCTGAAAAATCCCTGGGATAAAAAGATCCTTTCGGAAAAAGTCCATGTGCAGCCAGATCTTCGCAGACATCCAGCAAAAGCGGGCGTTTCAGATTAGCCTGTTTTAAGACGGAAATATTCTTGAAAACTTCAAGCGGCGTGCCGTCGGCAAGTATGCGGCCGTTGTCAAAAACAAGAATACGGTCTGCAAAGCGGTAGGCAAAATCCACGTCGTGCGTGGAGAGCAGAAGTGTCTTTCCTTCCCGGCTTAACTTTTCAAGGACTTCTTCAAGCATGGCAGCATTCAGAGGATCTAAAGATGCAGTTGGTTCATCAAAAATAATAATTTCGGATTTCATGGCAATAATGTCTGCAATCGATACCCGTTTTTTCTCACCTCCGCTCAGATAATGGGGAGGGCGGTCTTTAAATTGTGAGATGTTCATATAATTTAACGCAGTATTTACACGTTCTTCGACTTCCGAACGAGGCAACTTCAGGTTCATAGGACCAAAAGAGACTTCAGCGAGAACGGAAGAAGCAATGATCTGATTATCGGCATCCTGAAAGACAATACCGATATGCTGACGCAGTTTTTTCAGTGTTTTTCTGGTGATTTTTGTACCGCGGTATGAAATTTCGCCTTCGGCTGGAGTGAGCACTCCGTTCAGGTTCAGAAAAAATGTAGATTTTCCGGCTCCGTTGGAACCAAGTATGGCGATACGCTCACCTGCAAAGACAGAAAGACTGATCCCATCTAAAACCGTATGGTGTTCGTCATACGCAAAATGCAGATTTTTTACTTCAAGAATGGATTCTTTCATATTATCTCCTATCTTAAATTCATCTTATGAAAAGCCAAAGAACAACAAGAAACAGAAAAAAGGTTCCGGAAGCTATGATGTACGGAAGGGGCAGTTTCTTTTTCTCTTCCAGAAAACAAAGTGTTCCATCATAGCAGCGTGCTTCCATTGCATCATAATAGGCATTCGCTTTTTTCAGTGCAACGATAAAAAGATTGGCTGCAATCTGCCCGAAAGAATAACAGGAGGTTCTGAAATCGCAGAATCCAAGCCTTGCTTCCGCGGAAATCTGCATATTATGTTGTACCTCCAGCAGAATAAAAATGTAGCGGTAGATCATATGCATCAGTTCTGTAAAAAGAGAAGGGCAGTGAATCTTATGGAGAACCGAGAAAAGTTCGTGTGACGGTGTGGAAAGTGTCATTAGGAACATGCAGCTTACGGCACCGAACACTTTCAGCATCAGAAAAAACGCTTTCAGAATGCCGGTATACGTGACACAAAGGTAACAAAAAAACAGATTCAGGTAAAAATCGCCAGTCGGCTGTAAAGAGAGATCGACAGCGATGGCGATGCCGCCAAGTAGCACAAAAAAAACGGGAATCCCGAGCACGGAAAGATAATCATGCAAAGGAATACCGCCAAGAAAAACCGTGACGGAAGCAGCAAATAAGATCAACAAAACAGAGATAACAGGATGGTCTGCAAAAATACAGAACAGAAGCAGAAGCATGGAAAATCCGGCTTTGAATCCCGCACTGATATGCCGAAGCCTGGAATTACAGGCATAAGAATCAATAGCAATACCTCCGGTGTTATGATGATGCATATGCATAAAAAACTCCTTTACTGTGCTTCGCGGATATGCCGCAGGAAAATTTGGCGGATTCCTTCGTATTCACCAAGACCTTTTAAATGACAGAGAACCGGATAACCGGCCTGCTCAAACTGGGATTTCCAGGAATCAGCATCATCT
>OHAD01003521.1_pt1 | contig 10003 bp, 7 predicted proteins | sample 1577011 | NCBI WGS metagenome assembly OHAD01 (sample SAMEA3541510, study PRJEB24748) | human gut metagenome | biome: human gut; feature: human-associated habitat; material: faeces | place: China | collected 2012
AGTACAATACTTCGGCTGCCAGTGAGTTTGGCTGGAAGAAGGAAAATGTACTAATCTTAAACCGCAGACCCAGCAACGTTTCATAGAAGTAATCCTGTCCATAAAGTAATCTGGTTTCATCGCTCTGCACCACATCAGACAGAGAATCATTGATAATGTGCATAATTCCCACGATTTTTCCCTCCAGCGGAAGAGCCAGAAGCCTTGATACCAGCGGCGCATAGTCGTACTCTGCCTGGCTTGTGGTGATCACATGTACCAGAATTTCACCAGAGGTCACACCGCGGCGCAGAAGCAAGTGGCGCAGATAACCAGTATGCTGCATTTTCTTATAATGCACAGCCCCAAGCTCTGTAAAAAAGTCCAGCACACTGGAAAGGATCGCTGTCATATCCGGATGCACCAGCTTGCAGTCAGAAGCTGTCAGTACGTCGTAAGTGCTGCCTTTCTTGTGCAAACCAAGAGAAAGAGGACCATCTTTATATTCATCTCCAAAGGAAAATTCCATCTTATTACGGTAACCAAATTCAATAGGACTTCCGTGGATTCCTTCCCAGTGAAGGTCTGTATCACTACCTACTGCCTCCTGGAGAAGTCCTTTCACCTGAGTTTCCTTCATTTTTAACTGTTCTTCGTAGGACATTGTCTGGTACATGCAGCCACCGCATGCCGGAAAAATCTTACATACAGGCTCTCTTACCTCAAGGGGAGAATCCTCCAGAACCTCCAAAAGCCTGCCTTCTGACCTACCCGAGCGCTTCTTATTGATCATAAAGCGAACTTTCTGACCTGGAATTCCATTTTTTACAATTACTTTTTCTCCATCTATGTTCACATATCCCTTGTTGGGGAAATCAACTTTCTCGATAATTCCTTCGTAAATCTCTCCTTTTTTCATAAATCCTCCATAAAATAATTATATATAGATCGTAACTATTCCGCAGCTATCTTTTATATATAATGCTGTCGCTAATGGATTACTGTTCACTGGTAACGTTCCGCGAGGTGTTTTTTTGTGAACAAAGTTCACAGAAAACCCGAAAATTGCGGCGCGAAATCATGTAAATGCATGATTTCTATGCATCGCGAAGCGTATTACTATGAAGATACAGAACAATTACCTTAAATCAAAAATAAGGTATACGGGGGAGCATAACTGCTATATGCCCGTATACCTTTTCATTTAATATGCACTCACTTATAAAAAATCCCCGAAATTATCCACATCCAAACCAGATTTGTATTCCAAAAATTGTGGACGACCGTGGATATCCGCTAAACGCCTTACTTATTTCTCCTCATCCTCGAAATAATCGTCATAATCATCATCAAAGTCTTCCTCGAAGTCTTCAAGATAATCCGGTGCGAAGAAGCGATATACTGCAAATGCAATTCCTGCAACAGCAGCTACAGCGCCAATGATAGCCAGTACCCAGAGGACTGTATTCTTCTGCTTCTCATCTTCTTTTTTCTTAAGTAATTCCTCGAGCTTATCCATTTTAATGTTCATGTGATACCATCCTCTCTTTCAAAGTACTCATTAGGTTTATTTATTATACCACTTTTGCAATTATTTTACCATAGTTAATATATTAATTTTAAATTTTTCCAAACCCAATTTCCAATCAAATTTTCTTCAGCTTGGCAAAGCTTGCGAACATCTTCTTCACACCAACCTTATCAAACTCCACTGTAACCTCATAATCACGACCGCCTTCCACGATTTCTTTCACAATTCCAACGCCAAATTTAATATGGCGAACCGTATCTCCCACCTCATAATCCAGCGAATTGGCTTTTGTTACTTTAAATTCTCTTGGCTTGTAATTTCTGCCCTGGAGAATTTCTTTCATCTTGGAGTATTTCGCCGGTGTTGGGATTAGTTCCTCCACTTTCGGCTTCTTCTCCTGAATAGTGTGTCCCAGATCTACCAGTTCTCTTGGAATCTCTCTCACAAACCTGGAAACCCTGTTATACTGAGTCTCTCCACGGATCATCCTCTGCTGGGCGCAAGTCAAAGTAAGGTCTTTCATTGCACGGGTAATTCCCACGTAACAAAGTCTTCTCTCTTCTTCCATCTCCCAGTCATCGCCATAGCTGATGGTCATATGACTAGGGAAAATGCCGTCTTCCATTCCTACCATAAACACCTTCGGAAACTCCAGACCCTTGGCACTATGTAAAGTCATAAGGAGCACATAATCCTGATCCGGATCTACAGTATCAATATCTGCTATCAGTGCCACCTCTTCCAGAAAGCCAGAAAGCGTAGCCGGCTGATTCTGCTCCTCCATAGCCTCCTGATAAGCCACAGTCTTGGAAATCAACTCATCAATATTCTCAATTCTTGCTCTCGATTCTTCTGTATCCTCAGCTTCCAGCTCTGCCACATAACCTGTGGAATCAATTACCTCCTGCAGGATTTCCTCCACAGTCATCACATCTGCCTTGCTCTTCAGCATCTGTATAAAAGTTACAAAGCCATCGATCTTTGACAAGCTTCTTCCAATAGAAGGAACCTCTTCAGCCACGCGCAATGCCTCATACAGACTGATTCCCATATTGTCCGCATAATCCTGAACACGTCCAAGTGTCGTTGCACCGATTCCACGCTTCGGCACATTGATGATTCGCTGCACAGCAAGATCATCTCTGGCATTATTAATCGTTTTCAGATAACAGAGAAGATCCTTGATTTCCTTACGCGCATAGAAGTTAACGCCTCCTACCAGTTTATATGGAATATTGGCTGCAATAAATTTCTCCTCAAAAATACGGGACTGGGCATTGGTACGATAAAGAATGGCACAATCACGGTAGTTCCCAAGACCGTTTCTTTTTAACTTACCGATTTCTCCTGCCACATACTCTGCCTCCTCATAGGCATTCAAAAACTGGCGAAAATGCACCTTGCTGCCTTCTTCGTTCTCTGTCCACAGGGTTTTTGCCTTACGCTCAGTATTATTCGCGATCACCTGGTTCGCTGCATTCAGGATATTCTTGGTAGAGCGGTAGTTCTGCTCCAGACGGATTACCCGGGCATCTGGAAAAACATGCTCAAATCCAAGAATATTTCCAATATTAGCCCCACGGAATTTATAAATGGACTGGTCATCATCACCTACCACACAAAGGTTCTGATATCGCTGAGCCAGAAGACTGATAAACTTAAACTGTGCAGTATTGGTATCCTGATACTCATCCACCATAATGTATTTAAACCGCTCCTGATAGTACTCCAGCACTGCACCGCATTTTTCAAAAAGCTCCACCGTCTTTACGATCAGATCATCAAAGTCCAGTGCATTATTCTTGCGAAGAGCAGCCTGGTATTCACGGTAAACAGAAGCCACTTTCTTCATATTGTAATCTCCGGCAGCTTTCATCTCCATATCATCTGGTGTAAGCAGCTCGTCCTTGGCATGGGAAATCTGGGCAAGAAGGGAACGCTCTTTATAAATCTTGGTGTCAATGTTCATCTTCCTGCACACATCTTTCATAAGAGACTTCTGGTCATCTGTATCATAGATTGTAAAATTCGTGTCATATCCCAAATTATCAATATGTCTCCGAAGGATTCTTACGCAGGCTGAGTGGAAAGTAGACACCCAGATACTCTCAGAACCAAAGCCCACCAGCTTATCCACACGCTCTCTCATCTCCTGAGCAGCCTTATTGGTAAAAGTAATAGCCAGAATGTTCCACGGATTTACTCCCTTCTCATCCATCAGATAGGCAATCCTGTGTGTCAGCACTCTTGTCTTGCCGGAACCAGCTCCCGCCAGGATCAGGACTGGTCCCTCTGTCTGTGCTACCGCCTCGCGCTGAGGGGGATTTAATGCATCATATATGCTCATTTATGTTCTCCTTTTTTCGCTAAAGCATGTTTGAAAAAAGCTTTCTGCAGGATGTGCGCCACAATTTGTAGGAGCTTCCGCCCTGATGAGGGCGTCACAGCGGACTGCGACAACTGAATTCGGACGAAATATACCGTCAAATGGGGCATGCAGATTGCGGGAATGATTTTTCAAACACGCTCCAGAGTCTGTTTGAAATATTATTCCCGCAATCTCCCGCAAAGTGTAATACACATCTTGCAGAAAGCTTTTTCAAACACACTCGAATTTAGAACTTATGCAATATTTCACCAGAAGGGAGGCTGGAAAATGGCTACACCATTTACTGTTTACAAACTGATCATCCTATATATGCTTCGGAATTCTTCGTCCCCCATCACTAATTCAGAAATTTCAGAATTTATTCTGGACCACGAGTACACGAATTATTTCCATTTGCAACAGGCCCTTTCCGAGCTTGAGGAAACAGAGCTGATTGAGAAGCGTACCATTTCCAATACTTCCTACTATTATCTTACTGAAGATGGAAAAAACACGCTCACCTATTTCGAGAATGATATTTCCCAGGACATCCGTACTGAAGTGCTCCAGTACCTTGCAGCCAGAGGTGCCTCCACAAAGAATCAGGTGAAAGCTCAAGCCGATTATTACATTAATAATCAGGGAGAATATGTGGTTCACCTTCAGCTTTTGCAGAAGGGTGCTTCTGTGATCGATCTTTCTCTTGCAGCGCCATCTCTTTCCGCTGCAAAGGCCATGTGCAGGCAGTGGCCCAAGAAATATGAAGAAATTTATGCAAAAATAATGGAGGGGCTTTTATAAAGCTCCTCCACTTTTTATTTCAGATTTTGTAATTATTCAGTACCTTCACAGCTGCACGCTTGGCAAAATAGCACTTGCTGATAATTACTCAATATTTATTCCAACGCGTGTTTGAAAAATCATTCCTTCAATCTGCATGCTCTTTTATAAACTTCATGTGTTCCTTCAGTTTCTTCTCATATCCCATATCTGACAGCTCATAGAATTTCTCTCCCTGGATCTCATCTGGCAGATACTGCTGCTTTACATAATGATTTGGATAATCGTGGGCATACTTATAGCCGATTCCATGTCCCAGCTTCTCATGCCCTCCATAATGGGCATCCTGAAGATGAGCCGGAACAGTCGTCCTGGTACGCTTCACACTGTCCATTGCTGCAAAAATAGCATTCACCGCTGCATTACTCTTAGGTGCACATGCCATATATGCGGCAGCCTGGGAAAGAATGATCTGGGATTCCGGCATTCCCACCCGCTCAACTGCCTGGGCTGCTGCGGTTGCCACTACCAGGGCCTGGGGATCTGCATTTCCAATATCTTCAGAAGCAAGGATCATCATACGTCTTGCAATAAATTTCACATCTTCACCTGCATACAGCATCTTCGCCAGATAATAAACTGCAGCATCCGGATCGGAGCCGCGCATACTCTTGATAAATGCAGAAATAATATCATAATGGTTATCTCCATCCTTATCATAGCGCACCACACGCTTCTGGATACACTCAGAAGCCACATCCAGAGTAATATGAATCTTGCCGTCTGAAGCTCTTGGCGTAGTAAGAATGCCAAGCTCTATGGCATTCAGAGCGCTTCTGGCATCTCCTCCTGCCATATCTGCCAGAAACTCCAGGGCATCTTCATCCAGAACCGCATTATAGCTTCCCATGCCCTTTTCCTTATCGTTCACTGCCCGCAGGAGCAGTTCTTTAATCTCCGGAATCTCCAGTGCCTTCAACTCAAACACAATAGAACGTGAAAGGAGAGCACCGTTTACCTCAAAATAGGGATTCTCTGTGGTGGCCCCAATAAGGATAATGGTTCCGTCCTCCACAAAAGGCAAAAGATAATCCTGCTGTCCTTTATTAAAGCGATGAATCTCATCAATAAACAAAATCGTCTTTCGCCCATACATTCCAAGGGCATTCTGAGCCTGTTTTACCACTTCTTCCATATCTTTCTTGCCTGCTACGGTGGCATTGATCTGGGTAAAGTCTGCGCTAGTAGTATTGGCGATGACTTTAGCCAAGGTGGTCTTTCCGGTTCCTGGAGGACCGTAAAAAATAACGGAAGTCAGCTTATCTGCCTTGATGGCTCTGTAAAGTAATTTATCTTTTCCCACAATGTGCTGCTGTCCCACTACTTCCTCCAGTTTCGTAGGGCGAAGACGTGAGGCAAGTGGGGATTCATTCTCCATTGTCCTGGATTTCGCATATTCAAATAAATCCATGTATTTCTCTCCAATTCAAAAGTAATTTTCCGTACATTTGTTCTAATTATAATCTATATTTCTCATTTAGGCAAGTTTATAAAGCTATTTTTTAACTGTTCGCGGAACGTTAGCGTTACCAGTGGATATCTTTTACGGTAATATTAATTCCTCTACAGTCACGAATTCATATTCTTCTGCCATCAGAAGATCCACAATCTGAAGCGCTGCATCTACTGAGCTTTGGTAAGCATCATGCATCAGAATCACTGCCCCGTCTGACACTTCTGATTGCACAATTTTCATAATCGAATCTACATTTTTACTCTTCCAGTCCAAAGTATCCACATCCCAGAGTACAGGAAACATCTCCACATAAAAATCCAGATTTTTTCGCCACTCCCCATAGGGCGGTCTTAACCATGCCGGGTACACACCTGTGATTTCAAAGATTTTCTGGTTGGTTGTCTCAATTTCTTCTTTTGCTGCCTCCTTTGAAATCTTATCCAGCTGTACATGATTGTATGTATGATTCCCGATCAGATGACCTTCCTCCTGTATTTGCTTCACCAAGGCCTCTTTTCCCTCAATATTCTTCCCCATGAGAAAAAAAGTAGCATGAACCCCTCTCTCCTTCAGCCCTTTCAGAAGCAGCGGCGTATATTTACTGTTAGGACCGTCATCAAAAGTCAGAGCTGCTTTTTTCTTTTCCGTCACATTCTTTTCCAAAGTATCTTCCAGCTTTTTTTCTGACCTTCTATTCCTAGCCCCTATCACTTTGTCACTGACAGTTTTTTCCTCTCTTTTTCCGTTCCCCTTCTGCGCACCTTCCTGTTCCCGCCCGGCACAGGTATATTCCTGCACTTCTTTTGCATTCTCCCGGATTCTCACAGTTTCCAGCCTTGCCAGCAGCACCGCCAACGCTATAACTTCTACCCACATCACCAGATGTCTTTTTTCCTTCATATCCCGCCGCCTGACATCTGTCTTTCCTGATAATATATGTTTATGAAATGTAAAAAAGAATCCTGCTTGCAGGATTCTCCGCCTGCGACGGGTCGCTTCAGCCGCAGTGCGATCCTGCCCGGTAGGGCTTTTAATGTAACAGGAAATCCAAACGGAATTTCCTGTTACATTAAAAAGCACTGGCAATCTCTTTCAAAATCACCAGTGCTCTTCCTTTTGTTTTCACATCATATGCTGCTATGTGACACAGCCTGTTATTATTTCAGCAGCTTCAGCTGATTTTCAATTTCTTCGATGCATTTCTCATATCCAAGCTTGCTGCTATCCAGACACAGGTCATACTGAGTGGCATCCTTCCATTCCTCACCTGTGAATCTGCGGTAATACTCATCCTTACGTTTGTCATCCTTCTGAAGGAATTTTTCGATCTCTTTCTGGCTCATGCTCAGCTTCTCAGCAGCCTTTTCCATTCGGAAATTCCAATCAGCGTGAATAAATACACGAAGCACATTTGGATAATCCTTCAAAATATAGTTGGAGCATCTTCCGATGATCACGCAGGACTCCTTCCCTGCCAGTTCACGGATGATCTTTGCCTGATAATTAAACAGGTTCTCATCAGAGGTGAAGTCCTTACTCTGAGGCGAGATCAGCTCACCGCTGTAAATTCCATTCTTCCCGAAAAGCGGTTTTTTTGCGCTGGAATACTCATCTACTCTTCCAAAAAGAGTTTCATGAATTCCGCTGTCCTCAGATGCCATGCGGATAATATCCTTGTCGTAATATCCAATCCCTAATTTCTTCGCAAGCATTTCACCAACGGTACGTCCACCGCTTCCGTACTGTCTTGCAATTGTAATTACGAAATTGTCCATTTCTCTCCTCCTTATTACACTGGCCAGCTTCCTAAAGCGTTGTTTTTTCCATTCTTTCCGACAACAACAAAATCACCTGACCAGATTATTTTCCCAAAGACCTTACTGTTCACGACCTGTCCAATAACCGCTTCGTGATGCACCAGATTCCCGAAAGTTCTGTGAACTTTGTTCACAAAACGGACATGTCGCCTATGGGCGGTATTCCTATATAGGAAAGAAGATGCCAGGGAAAATTTTCTCAAGGCATCTTTTTCATTTATGCGGCAGCAAACATAAGACTGCGTTGGCAGATACCTGATAGTATCCTTGCTGCCCAAAAAAAGTATTGCAGTAAGGAGAATTTAGCCAGAATGGTAAAGTATAGGGTAAAAACTATCAAAAAAGATGAAAAAAATTTGTAAAAAATATTGACAAAAGGAATACTGAGGTGTATCTTAAGAACATAGATGTTAGCACTCCTAAATAATGAGTGCTAACAAAAGGAATTCGAAGAAGCCAGACGGAAATCAGAATCAGGTTTGACCGTCTGCTTTTCAGGAAGGAGCAGATATTTCATGGATGAAGTATTAGATGAGCGCAAACGGAAAATACTGAAAGCAATCATCAAAACTTATATGGAAACAGGCGAGCCTGTAGGTTCCAGAACTATTTCCAAGTATCCGGATCTGAATGTCAGCTCTGCTACCATCCGAAATGAGATGTCCGACCTGACGGATATGGGCTACATCGTACAGCCCCACACCTCAGCCGGAAGAATTCCATCAGATAAAGGCTATCGCCTTTATGTAGATGAGCTTACCAGGGAGAAGGAAGCCGAGATCGCAGAAATCCGTGATCTGATGATTGAGAAATCAGATAAGATGGATAAGGTGCTCAGGCAGGTGGCGAAGGTCCTTGCCACGAATACCAATTATGCGGCTATGGTTGCGGTTCCCCAGTATAAGGGAAGTACCCTGAAGTTCATTCAGCTTTCACGAGTCAATGAGCGGCAGCTGATTGCCGTAGTTGTATGTGAGGGTAATGTCATTCGGAACCAGATCATCAATATTGATGAGGAGATGGATGACCAGACGATCCTGAAGCTGAATCTTCTTCTTAACACGAACCTGAACGGCGTACCCATCCAGGATATTAATCTGGGCATGATTGCCAGATTGAAAGAACAGGCGGGTAGCCACAGCGGTGTGGTTGCAGATGTGCTGGACGCAGTTGCAGCTACGATTCACGTGGACGAAGAAGATATGAAAGTATATACATCGGGAGCGACCAACATATTTAAGTATCCAGAGCTTGCAGATACATCCAGAGCCAGTGAGCTGATTTCCACTTTCGAGGATAAGCAGGAACTTGCGGATATGGTCCGTGAGGAAATGGGAGATCCGGAGAACACAGGAGTTCAGGTATACATCGGGGATGAAGTTCCGGTACGTACCATGAAAGACTGCAGTGTGGTCACAGCTACTTACGAGCTGGGAGATGGAATGCGTGGAACTATTGGAATCATCGGTCCCAAGCGAATGGATTATGAGAATGTAGTGGACAGCTTAAAGAAATTAAAAGTCCAGCTTGACGAAATGGTAAATAAGAAAACCTAGAAAGGCGGTTGAAAGCGTGTCAGAAGAAATGAATAAAGAAGCCGAAGTACAGGAAGAAGCAGTTGACATTCCGGTAACAGACGGAAGCGAAGAAGAGGCAGCAGATACAGCCCGGACAGCAGAAGAGGAGACTTCCGAAGAACCAGCACAGACAGAAGAAACTGAGCAGTCAGATCAGGAAGCAGAATCTCAGAAGGAACCGGAAACCAAGACAAAAACTTCTTTCTTCGGCAAGAAGAAAAAAGAGAAAGATAAATTCGAACAGCAGGTCGAGGAGCTTACAGACAGACTGAAGCGCAGCATGGCTGAATTTGATAACTACCGTAAAAGAACGGAGAAAGAGAAATCCAGCATGTACATCATCGGCGCCAGGGACATCGTTGAAAAAATGCTTCCGATCGTGGATAACTTCGAAAGAGGTCTTGCACAGGCACCGGAGGATGATCCATTTGCAGA
>OHAD01003533.1_pt1 | contig 9972 bp, 7 predicted proteins | sample 1577011 | NCBI WGS metagenome assembly OHAD01 (sample SAMEA3541510, study PRJEB24748) | human gut metagenome | biome: human gut; feature: human-associated habitat; material: faeces | place: China | collected 2012
TGAATGAGCATTTAGGATATGAGAAATATTCTAGGGATGAAGACGTTGAAAACAGCAGAAACGGTTATAAGAGTAAAAAAGTTAGAAGCTCAATTGGGGAATTTGAGATAGATGTTCCACAGGATAGAGAATCTCAATTTGAACCTAAGGTTATTAAAAAAAGACAAAAGGATATATCGGAAATTGAACAAAAAATAATAAATATGTATGCCTCCGGCTTGACTAATAAAACAATAGTCGAAGAAATCGAAGATATATATGGATTTGAAGTATCAGAATCTATGATAAGTGATATAACTGATAAAGTAATACCAAGAATTGAAGAATGGAAATCTCGACCTCTTGATTCGGTTTATCCCGTTATTTACATTGATGCAGTTCATTTTTCAGTAAAAGATGCTGGAATAGTAAAAAAGAGAGCTGCCTATGTAATCTTAGGCGTTACGACCGAAGGTATGAAAGAAGTTCTAGAGCTTTACGTTGGCGATGCCGAATCTTCAAAATACTGCTTATCAGTATTTAATGAGCTTAAAAACAGAGGGCTAAAGGACATAATGATAATTTGTGCAGACGGATTAACAGGTATTAAAGAGTCCATAAACGTGGCTTTTCCAAATACTGAATACCAACGCTGTATAGTACATCAAGTCAGAAATACATTGAAATACGTTAGCTACAAAAACAAGAAAGAGTTTGCTGCGGATTTAAAATCAATTTACTTGTCAGGATCCGAAGAACAGGCTAGGCAAAATTTAGATGCTGTTAGTGAAAAATGGTCTGAAAAATACCCGAATTCCCTTAAATCATGGTATACAAACTGGGATTGTATAATTCCTATTTTTAAATTTTCTCCAGAAACTAGAAGAGTTATATACACTACAAACGCTATAGAGAGCCTCAATGCCCAGTTTAAGAGATTAAACAGGAATAGAAGTGTGTTCCCGACTAAATCTTCTCTGGAAAAAGCTTTGTTTTTATCAGTAGAAAAAATAAGCAAAAAATGGACTCACCCTGTTAGAAATTGGGGTTCTATATTTGGAGAGCTATCAATCATGTTCGAAGAACGCATAAGTTACTAGATTTAAAACTGACTTTATAGCAGTTTTTATTGACATGCAAAAAATTAAGTAATATTATAAATTAAAGGGAAGTTGGATTTTCACCAGCCTTCCCAATAATCAAATATTTATTTTTTAACTGCCTAATCGGCGGATTAGCCATAGAAGGTTAATTTACAGAAAAAATTACATACACTCTCCCTACTCGATTAAAAACCTTGCTTTATTGTTTGAGAGTTAAACGTTTAAGGATTAATAAATATCCATGTAGCCAGATGGATGGAAGTAATAAACTTCCCTAGTATTCTTGTTTACAAACATTCCCAAGTCTGTCTGAATATCTGGTAGGAATACATATCCCTGATGACCTTTTTCTTTTAGTACACTAAATGTTTCTTCATCACCCATATAACTGTAATCTACCTTGTCGTTCTTTTCCTTCAATAAATTTAGGGCATCCTCCTTACTCAAACTAGGCTGAGCAGGCTTATTAGCATTTAAATCTACATTTTTATTTAAATTTTCTTCATTATTTGCTTGTTCTGTATTTGCTTGCTCTGTATTTGCTTGCTCTGTATTTGCTTGCTCTGTATTTGCTTGCTCTGTGGATACAGCAACCTTGTTCTTAACAATAACCTTATTTGCAGGTAAGTTTGATTTCCTATTAATATTCTTGCTAGTTTCGTTTACCACTATGTCCCTATTGTTAACTTTATCTATATTTTGAGATACATCCTTTGCATCTGGTTGAATTTCATTTATTGTAAGATTTTCTTCCTTACCAATAGGGTTTGTATTGTTATCCTTTACACTTTCCTCTACGGTGTTTTCTTGATCAGCAAGAGGCGTTTCGACGTGGGCATACATCGTATCGTTTTTGGCTGTTAATGCGTCCTGTGAATGACCAGCATTTATTGCTAAACCGATGCCACCTATTGATGCTATTCCAGCTACTACCATTACCATTGTCAAAAATTTCTTCTTCATAAAATCACATCCTTTTCTAAAAAGAAAACTAATTTATATATTATGCACTCTTTGCATATTTTCATCAATTTCTTTATACTATTATATTACCACATTTGCTTCGAAATAAAGATTACAGGCCTGTTATTTAGAATTACAGTTCCGTAATATGTATTACATTTTGTAACAAGTTATCAACTATGGTATAATTATTGTAATTAAAGCATTTATAATTTTGCAAACGAGAAAGGACTAAAAATGAAGAATATAGGAATAAAGCAGATTGCAAACTCTTTGATGTTTTCAATTGGTGTTTGTGGGATAGATTATCTTATAAAGAAGGGTAATGGTAGCTTGGTCAAGCAGTTTGGTCATAGCACACAAAAATTAACAATTTATTACATTTTGTTATTTGTTATACTATTCGTGATATGTAATGTTGTCTATGAAAAGATAAAGAAACATAATTCTAGGTAGATTTTGGAGATAATATGAAGGGTGACAAGAGTGTAACTATTAGATATAGTAAGGAAGTTGATTTTAATAAAAAAAGACCTGTGGAAGTTATTTCTTCAAAGTCATTTCTACATAGGGCTCTAATATGTGCTGCCATGGCTTGTGGTACTTCTAGTATTTCTTATAAGGGCTTGTCTGATGATATTATGGCGACAATATCAGCACTTGAAGTTTTGGGAGCTAAAATTGATATTGGACTAACTAGCTTATCTGTAAGGCCTATTGAGCCGGAGAAAAGGAAATTTGATTATACCTGTCAAATGTATAGTGAGGATATGAAGTCGGATTTTTACAGGGGAAAAAATACTATAAAAAGATATAATTCTGATCCTAAAATCGTTGATTGTGGGGAGAGTGGTTCTACGCTGAGGATGCTACTGCCCTTGGCAACGAGTTTGACTGACGACTATATTTTTGTAGGAAAAGAGGGTTTGAAGAGGAGGCCCATAAGTGATTTGACGAGGGTACTTAGACAGGCGGGAGCTGATGTATGTCAGGATACTTTGCCAATTGAGATTAGAAATAAAAGTACTGATGCTAGTGCCTTTAGGGATAATAATGAAATGGGCACAGACACATTTAAGGCTGATAGTATAGGTGAGTTGACTCGTAAAACCTACATAGATGAAAAGAGGACAATATTTTTTATTAGGGGTGATATTTCATCTCAATACATATCAGGTCTCTTATTAGCAGGGCCCTTGATGGATAGAGAAGTGATTGTAAATGTATTGGATAGGCTAGAATCAAAACCTTATATAGACCTTACCAAAGACGTCATGTCTATATTTGGTGTCAAGGTTGAGGAGTTTGAATTGAGCACCAATGCTTTTGCTGATAATATAGTAAGAAGTTACAAAATAAAGTCTGGTCAGAAGTATAAGCATGTTAATATAAATTCTCAGGCAGATTGGTCTAACGCATGCTTTTTTATGGCCTTGGGAGCTCTTAAAATGCCTATAAGTATAGAAAATTTAGACTTTGGCTCAAGTCAAGGCGACAAGAAGATAGTAGATGTTCTAAAAGGATATGGAGCAAAGATTCTTATTAGTAATTCAAAAATAGAAATATGGCCAAATGATAGAAATGCCATTGGCTTGGATATATCTGATACACCAGATATTTTGCCTATTCTGGCGGTATTAGCTATGTTTGCTCATGGCGACAGTACCTTTACCGGATTCGAGAGGTTGAGGATAAAGGAAAGTGACAGAGTAGAATCAGTTATTAAAATGGTGCAATCTCTTGGTGGTCAGGCTAGGGTAAAAGGGGACTTATTTATAGTTGAAGGTATAGAAAAATACTTGAATCAAGAAAGTGGTAGAATATATAGAGTTGACTCTTTTAATGATCACAGGATAGTTATGGCTGCTAGTATTGCCTCAAGTATGCTCAATGGAGACTTAGTGATAAATGGGGCTGAGGCTGTGAATAAGTCATACCCGGGATTTTTTGACTTGTTGGAAGATTTAGGTTTTACAGTTATTAAATAGGTAGGTGTAGATATGACTTGGATATTAGGAAATAGGATAAAAATAAATATATTTGGTGAATCTCATGGACCTGCCATTGGTGGAGTTATGGAGGGGTTACCATCTGGAATAAAAATTGATATGAAGGCCATTGAGGACTTTATGGCTAGGAGGGCCCCAGGCAGGAGTAGTTTGACTACTGCTAGAAAGGAGGCTGACCAACCAATATTTCACAGTGGAATATTAGATGGAGTGACTACGGGTACTCCTATTGCTTTTACAATCAAGAACTCAGACAAGAAATCAGTGGATTACAGCGACCTAATCAATAGACCTAGACCTTCTCATGCAGATTTGACTGCTAGGCTTAGGTTTGGAGAGTATGTTGATATGAGGGGTGGAGGCAATTTCTCAGGTAGGTTGACTGCTCCAATATGCTTGATTGGGGGGATACTCTTGCAGGTTCTGAAGGAAAAAGGGGTTCATATTGGTGCCCATATTTCAAAAATCGGTAATATAGAAGATAAAAAATATGACCTACTTAATTTGAGCCTTGAGGCTTTGTATAAGACAAAAAATAAGGAATTTCCAACGATTGACAGTGAGGCTGGCCTGAATATGCAAGACTATATTAGTGAGGTTAGAAGTCACAAGGATAGTATTGGGGCTATAATTGAATGTGGTGTGGTCGGTATGCCAGCTGGTCATGGGAACCCAATGTTTGATGGTATAGAATCGTCTATATCAAAAAATATATTTTCCATACCAGGAGTAAAGGCTCTTGAGTTTGGGAATGGGTTTGATGTGGCCAGTATGTTTGGTTCAAACCACAATGACCAGTTGTACTATGGTGAGGATGGCGATATATGCTACTATTCAAATAATTCTTCTGGAATCGTAGGAGGCATTTCAACAGGTCAACCAATTGTTTTTAGGCTAGCAGTCAAACCGACTCCATCGATTGGTAGGCTACAAAAGACGGTTGATATGGCTAGTGGAGATAATGCAAATGTAGAGATTAAGGGTAGGCATGATCCATGTATAGGCATAAGGATAGTGCCTGTAGTAGAGGCTATGACGGCAATTAGTCTGGCTGACTATTTATTTTAGGGAGAGAGTCATGGATTTAAGAGAAATTAGGACGAATATTGATAGGGTAGATGGAGAGTTGGTAAGCTTTTTAAAGAAAAGGTTGGAACTGGTAGACAGGCTAGGTTTATATAAATATATAGAAGGTATAGGTATAGAAAATACAGATAGAGAGGCTGATATAATAAATAAGTTATATCAAGATTATGATATAGACAGTGATATTGAGGAGATATTTAGGGCAATATTCACAATCAGCAAGAAGAGGCAGGCCAGACTTTTTGAAGAATATAGACAGGTCCAGGACATGTGCAATACCAATGATAAAAATATAATCCTTGTCGGTATGCCAGGTAGTGGTAAAACAAGTATTGGAGAAAAGTTATCTACATTCTTAAATAGGAAATTTATTGATACCGATGAGTTGATATATGAAAAAGAAGCTTCTAGACCTGGTGAAATAATAGATAGGTACGGTGAAAACTACTTTAGAGAGATAGAATTTAATGTTCTCAGTGAACTGATTAATAAAAAAGGTCTAATAATAGCAACTGGTGGTGGTATAGTGATGATGGAGAAAAACCACCCACATATAAAAAACTCCAATAATGAGGTTTTTTATATTGATAGAAAGATAGAAAATCTGGCAACAGATGGTAGGCCCTTATCTAATGGAGGGCTTGAAACCCTAAAAAATCTATATGATATAAGACATTGCAAGTATGAATCTGTGGCTGATTATAGGGTCTATAATAGAGACATTTATGAAACTGTGTACAAAATAGCTAGTATATACTCAGATAAAGATAAAAATGCAAGATTATGATTTCATGCTTGCATTTTCAAATGCCAAAAAATTGAAAAATACTAATTTTCATGATATAATATTTCTTACGAATAAAAATAATGCTTAATATATCAAGTGTAATTTGATTTTATATCATTGGTAAAATATAGAAAGTGTAAAGATAGATAAAAGAAGAAAGGGAAATATATATGTGCGGTTTTGTTGGATTTTTTGACAATAGTGACAATAAAGAAGTAATTTTGGATAAGATGATGAATAGGATCATCCATAGGGGACCAGATATGGGAGGCAAGTTCTATGATGACGATGCAGCCCTTGGTTTTAGAAGGCTAAGTATACTTGACTTGAGTGAGGCTGGCGGTCAACCCCTATATAGTCATGACGGTAACAAGGTATTGGTATTCAATGGAGAAATCTATAATTACGAAGAGATTAGAGCTGAACTAATAGAAAAAGGCTATACCTTCAAGAGTAGTACAGATAGTGAGGTCCTAATTCATGGTTATGTAGAGTATGGTGAAGCCCTAGTGGATAGGCTTAGGGGTATGTATGCCTTCTGCATATGGGATAAGCTAGAAAAAAAGGCCTTTGTAGCCAGGGACCACTTTGGTATCAAGCCTTTATACTATTATGAGTACCAGAAGAATGGTAGGGATTGCCTGCTAATTGCATCTGAAATAAAGGCTTTTTTAGAACATCCAGATTTTAAGAAGGAAGTAAATGAAAAGGCCCTAAAACCATATTTGACCTTCCAGTACTCTTCTCAGAAAGATGAAACCTTCTTCAAGGGGGTAAAAAGATTAGGGGCAGGTCACTATTTTACTTACCAAAATGGTAAGATGGATATCAAGCAGTACTGGGATGTGAATTTCAATGATACACACTCTAGTCTAGAAGAGAATATAAAGAAGATAGAAGATGTGGTTGCTGATTCAGTAAAAATGCATACAAGAGCAGACGTTCCTTCAGCGTCCTTCCTATCAGGTGGTGTCGATTCAAGTTATGTAACTGCTTGTCTTAAGCCTGACAAGACATTTTCAATAGGATTTGAGCAGGAAAAATTTGACGAATCTAACCTTGCTGCAGACCTATCAAAAATACTAGGTATAGAAAATATAAGAAAAACAATAAATGGTGATGATTGCCTGGGCAAGCTGGCAGAAATCCAGTACCATATGGACGAACCACAGTCTAACCCATCTACACTACCACTTTATTTCCTATCAAAATTGGTAAGAGACAATGGTGTCACAGTTGTCCTATCAGGTGAAGGAGCAGACGAGATATTTGGTGGTTATGAATGGTATGATATAGATGCCGGCCAGAAGAAGCTTAGACAGTTACCTGGATTTATACTAAAACCGGCAGCAGCAATAGCAAAGCACCTACCGGAATTCCATGGTAAGACAACCCTACTTAGGGCAGGTAGACCAGTAGAAGAGACCTTTATAGGTGAGGCCCTAGTGTTTGAAGAGGACGAGGCAAGAGACATCTTAAAGAGCAAGTACCACAAGTCTAGGAGCGTTAGAGAAATCACTAAGGAAGTTTATGACGTGGTCAAGGGTAAGGATGATATTACTAAGAAACAGTATCTGGATATAAAACTATTTATGGAAGGTGACATCCTACAGAAGGCCGACAAAATGAGTATGGCTCATTCTATAGAACTAAGAGTTCCTTTCTTAGACAAGGAAGTAATGAAGGTTGGTGAAGGTATCAGTTCAGACCAGAAGATCAGTCATGGAACTACAAAGTACGTCCTAAGAAAGGCAGCTGAAAAGAAGCTACCAGAAGAATGGTACAAGAGAAAGAAGAAGGGATTCCCAGTTCCGATCAGGCTGTGGTTCCAGGAGGAAAAATACTACAATTTCGTCAAGGAATACTTCAATGCAGACTATGTGGAAGAGTTCTTTGATAAGGCAAAGATTAATAAATTGTTAGATGACCACTATAATGGTGTGACTAATAATGCTAGAAAGATATACACTGTTTTGGTTTTCCTAGTGTGGTACAAGAGGTACTTTATAGATGAAGTTGCAGGCAATTAAGCACCTGTAACTGATAAGAAATCAAGGAGTTCATTAACTTCTAGGCTAGACTAGAAAATAATTGTAAATACTATAAGACAAGAGAGGGGGTACTATTATGCATAAGAAGAGACAATTAGCTGTAATAGTTGCAATACCCCTTCTTTTATTTGGCATTTTTAGTGGCCTAAAGTATGGATATATTAGCCCAATGGTCAAGGGTATAGATATAAGGATCATAGGTGGCACCTTTATCACAAATGTGAACAAGTATGTAATTAAGCTGGGAGATACTGTCAGTCTATCACCTGGAGAATATATAATGGTTCCAGACTTTGCAAAAAAACCAAAACTAAAGTTTGCCGTATTGGACAACAAGTCGGTTATATCGATTGAAGGCGACAAGTTGACGGCAAATAAGGTAGGCTATGCATCTATAGGTGTACTCAATAAAAATAGGGTCTTGAGGAAGGCTACCATAATGGTTGTCAATCCTAAAATAACTAGGATGCAGGTCAACTTTGATAAACCCTTAAAATACTATGGTGATAAGAGCAAAATTAGTGCTAATATAGATATAGATGACTTCAAGAAACTAGAGGGTGGATATAAATTCAAGTATTCAGCTACAAATGACAAGGTCCTGAAAGTAGATGATAACAAGGTGGAGGCTGTAGGCGTTGGTGAAGCCAAGCTGATATGCAGGTATGACAGGAAGGAGAGTCAGACTACCATAAAAATCGAACCAAAGGTATATAAGTTAGAAATGGATGATGTATACAATATTGAGGTTGGTAATATACAGAACTTGAATACAAGAATTGCTACCTTACCAAAAGACACGAAAACTAATGTAAGTTATAGGGTAATAAATTCAAGTAAGTATGATATCAACAAGAAGGTAGCCTTTGGAGAAAGTGGATTAGAAACTACTTATGGTATAGATTTGGATGATAAGGGAAATATAAAAGCGAATAGGTTGGGTACATATTTGGTAGAGGCTAGGAGTGGTGATAAGGTCGACAGGGCTCTTGTAAATGTGGCTCAATCTAAATTTGAAAATATAGAACCAAAGAATCCTCAGTATAGATATGAAATAAAGGATGGCAAGTTGAATATTGAGCTAGGTTGGGACCATGATAGAAGGATAAATACCTATGATATTTATGTGAAAGATAGAATAAAAGGTGAGGACTATAGCCTTTATACTAAATCTAGGGTAGATAATACAAGGATACCATTTGGCAATAGGCTAGCAGAACTTTTAAGGTTTGATATTGGCGTTGGATCTGACTTTGACTATGATGTCTACATAGTTGGTAAAAATTACGCTGGTGAAAAAACCAAAGACAGTAGGGTTTTAAACATATCCAGCCGTAGGGGCAGTGACTTCCAGAAGAAGAAGGTAAGGAATTTGGAAGCTATTAGTGACAGGGAAAATAGTACTGTCAAGCTAAAGTGGACTCCAATAGACAAGGGTAGGTATAGTTATAGGGTATACTATACTGACCGAGACCACAAGGAGGCCAATTATAGGTTGATGGCAAAAAATATACAAAAAAATACAACAACCCTAAAGATAAATAGGGATAATATAAATTATGATTTCTATATTATAGCTGTCAATGAAAACGGGCAAATATCCGATTTTAGCAAGGCTGTCAATGTAAAATCTAACTTTTCGGAATAAATGCTAAATATAAGTGGCTAAACGTTGACAAAGCATTTTAAAATTGATATACTTTTGTTATTGAATTAAAGACTGTGATAGAGAGAGTAGTTGTGGGTCCATGTTTTAGCGAGCTGGTGGCGGTGCAAGACCAGTAATATACCTGTGATGAAGAACACTCTGGAGTTTCTGACTGAAGTTTAGTAGGCTCAGACGGTTAGATACCGTTATAAATCTTCTAAGAGATCAGCCTGGGCTGGTAATTAGGGTGGTACCGCGATTATAACACGTCGTCCCTTATGAGGACTACGTGTTTTTTTATGTATGACGGGCATGCCGTCAGTCTGTGGTGAAAGTCCACGTAGGG
>OHAD01003539.1_pt1 | contig 9962 bp, 11 predicted proteins | sample 1577011 | NCBI WGS metagenome assembly OHAD01 (sample SAMEA3541510, study PRJEB24748) | human gut metagenome | biome: human gut; feature: human-associated habitat; material: faeces | place: China | collected 2012
ATCTTCCGAAACACACCACTTTTAGTCCAGTTATTCTTTATCTATTTTGGACTTCCAAAGGTTGGATTGTCTATATCCGCGGAAGTATGCGGAGCTGTGGGATTAGGGCTTTTAGGTGGAAGCTACATGGCAGAGAGTTTTCGAAGCGGGCTTGAGGCAGTGCCGGTGCTGCAAATGGAATCAGCACTGGCATTGGGGATGAACCGTTTGCAGATGTTTCGGTCGGTGATTCTTCCACAGGCATTTTCTATCAGTGTACCGGCGATTGTTGCAAATATCATTTTCTTATTAAAAGAAACCAGTGTGTTTTCAGCAATCAGCCTGATGGATCTGATGTTTACTGCAAAGGATCTGATCGGACAATATTATAATACAACAGAGTGTCTGGTTATGCTTGTAGGATTTTATATCATTATGCTGTTACCGGTTTCTGTTCTTGGAACCCTGGTTGAGCACAAAGCAAGATATCGTATGTTTGGAGATTGATAAGATGGGATTTGAGATTTTATTAAAAGGAAATAATATGATCCGGCTTTTGCAGGGAGTCTGGGTAGCACTTCGAATCAGCCTGATATCAGTTGTTCTCAGTATGGCATTCGGAATTTTACTAGGAATGATCATGACATCAAAAAACAGGATCATTCAGGCAGTTACCAGAGTTTATCTGGAGATCGTGCGTATCATGCCACAGCTGGTATTGTTATTCATTGTATATTTTGGAGCTACCAAGGCAATGGGAATCAATATGGACGCAGAAACCGCATCAATCATTGTATTTGTATTCTGGGGAACCGCAGAGATGGCAGATTTAGTCAGAGGATCTCTGCTTAGCGTTTCGAAGATTCAGTATGAGAGTAGCGAAGCGCTGGGGCTGGACCAGAGACAGACTTATCAATATGTGATCATTCCACAGATTATTCGACGGATGATTCCGCTTTCAATCAACTTGATCACTAGAATGATCAAGACAACAAGTCTTGTTATGATGATTGGAATCGTGGAGGTGCTCAAAGTAGGACAGCAGATTATAGAAGCAAACCGTAAGACTGCTCCAAATGCAGCATTTGCAATATTTGCAACGGTTTTTCTCCTGTATTTTATTGCTTGCTGGCCGATCAGCTGCCTTTCAAAATATCTTGAAAAACGATGGGAGAACTGATATGGACGAAATATTACACATCAAAAATCTAAGTAAACGCTATGGAGATACAAAAGTGTTGAAAAACATAAATATTTCTGTGAAAAAAGGAGAAGTGGTTGTAATTATCGGTCCTTCTGGATGTGGAAAAAGTACGCTGCTTCGCTGCCTGAATGGATTAGAAGAAATCCAGGAAGGAGAAGTTCTGCTGGACGATCAGGTTGTAAACCCAAATAAGAAAAATCTGAGTAAAAACCGAGAAAAAATCGGAATGGTATTCCAGAGTTATGATTTGTTCCCACATTTGACTATTTTGCAGAATGTGACGCTTGCTCCGATAAAAGTAAAAAAGAGAAACCGCAGAGAAGTAGAAAAAGAAGCGCTTGAATTGTTGGAACGCGTGGGGCTGTGCTCTAAAAAAGATGATTATCAGAGACAGCTTTCAGGTGGACAGAAACAGAGAGTGGCAATCGTACGTGCCCTGATCATGCATCCGGAAGTATTACTTTTAGATGAGATTACGGCAGCGTTGGACCCGGAGATGGTTAGAGAAGTGCTTGACGTTGTTCTGGATCTGGCGAAAGAAGGAAGAACGATGGTCATCGTTACACATGAGATGCAGTTTGCAAAAGCAGTAGCGGATCGCGTTATTTTCCTGGAAGGTGGAAAGATTGTAGAAGAAGGAGAGCCAAAGAAACTTTTCGAAAAGCCTGAAACAGATCGCCTTCAGAGATTTTTACAGACATTTACATATGAAAAAGCTGTGAAATGAAAACTATTATAAAATAAGTCTAGCTTTTTTAAATAGAATGTGATAATATAGTAACGTTTGATAGAGGCGCGGTGATATGAGTACCCGCTGACGAGAGTCTTGGGAAGACTGTCAGTGAGAGAAAGGAGAAGCCGCCGAAGGAATGATATTCCCAGATATGATTCCTGGGCCGGATGTAGAAGATACACCGGACTGTCACAGGTGTGGAGAGCTATCGATGACTCTGGAATTATTATGCCATGGGTGACTCACCAGCAGAGAGTGCCTATGGCATTTTTTGCGTTTAGAGAATCCCAGGCAAAACACACTATGCTTACACACAAACTTAACAAACATAAGTTTACAGGAAAGGAAAAAAGGAAATGAGAAACAAAAGAAAAATGGGGTATGTGTTTCTGATGTCTCTGCTCATTCTGTGCTGTAGTTCAACAACAGTATTTGCCGCAGATACATCTGCCGAGTATGTACCTCAGCTCTATGCAACAATCTGGTCTCTGGTGCCACCGGTCGTTGCAATCGTACTGGCACTTATTACAAAGGAAGTTTACAGCTCCTTATTCGTTGGAATTTTGATCGGAGGTGCATTTTGGTCAGGATTTAAACCGGAAGCTACAATTTTACATGTATTTCAGGATGGAGTAGTGGGAGTACTTACAGATTCTTACAATATGGGTATTCTAGTATTTCTGGTAATTCTTGGTGTTATGGTATGTATGATGAATAAAGCCGGTGGTTCTGCAGCATTCGGACGCTGGGCGAAAGAGCATATCAAGACAAGAGCGGGTGCACAGCTTGCAACAATCGCACTTGGAGTGCTGATTTTTATTGATGATTATTTTAACTGCCTTACAGTTGGGAGCGTTATGCGTCCGGTAACAGACAGTCACAATGTATCCCGTGCGAAACTCGCATATCTGATCGATGCTACAGCAGCGCCAATCTGCATTATTGCACCGATTTCTTCCTGGGCAGCAGCAGTAACAGGATTTGTGAAAGGGGAGGATGGATTTTCAATTTTTATTCGTGCAATCCCATATAACTATTATGCAATTCTTACAATTATAATGATGGTAACACTGGTTCTTGCAAAAGAAGATTATGGCCCGATGAAGGCGCATGAGAAAAATGCGATTGAAGGAGATCTTTTTACAACAGGAGACAGACCATTTGAAAATGCAACAGAAAATGCTATTTACAATAAGGGGAAGGTAATTGATCTTGTGTTCCCAATCTTGTCACTTATTGTATGCTGTGTAATAGGAATGATCTACTCCGGTGGTTTCTTCTCAGGAACAGGCTTTGTAGAGGCTTTTTCCGGAAGTGATGCATCTGTTGGACTGATGCTTGGAAGTTTCTTCGCAATGGTAATTACAATCGTTTTTTATGCAGTAAGAAAAGTTCTTCGTTTTTCGGATTCTATGGCTTGTATTCCGGAAGGATTTAAGGCAATGGTTCCGGCTATCCTGATTCTTACATTTGCATGGACACTGAAAGCGATGACGGACAGCCTTGGAGCAGCTCCGTTCGTGGCTTCTGTAATGAATTCAGCAGCAGGCGGACTGATGAACCTTCTTCCGGCAATCATCTTCCTTGTAGGATGCTTTCTTGCATTTGCAACAGGTACTTCCTGGGGAACGTTCGGAATTCTGATTCCAATCGTAGTTGCAGTATTCCAAGGTACGAACGAGACAATGATGATCATCTCGATCTCAGCTTGTATGGCCGGAGCAGTTTGCGGAGATCATTGTTCACCTATTTCAGATACAACAATCATGGCATCCGCAGGAGCGCAGTGTAATCATGTAAATCATGTATCCACGCAGCTTCCATATGCAATGACTGTAGCAGCGGTTTCCTGTATTACATATGTGATCGCAGGTATCTTGCAGAATGCAGTCATCTGTCTCGTGATCGGAATTGCTCTGCAGATTGGAGTTCTGCTTGCAATCAAAGCAATCACAAAAGATCACACAGGTAGGGTGAAAACAACAAACTAAAAACCAGAAAGAAAGCGAGGAGTTGATCCTCGTTTTCTTTTTACAGAAATGTAGTAAAAAAGGACGAAATGAAGAGCTTGTTAAGCGGTTCATTTCGTCCCTGTTTGTTTTATGAAATCTTATTTCTCCAGATCTTTTCCTGTCAGCATCTTATATGCCTGAAGGTATTTCTCAATTGTCTTATCTACAATTTCCTGTGGAAGTGTCCAGTCGTTGTCAGGATTTGCTTTCAGCCAGTCACGGGCGAACTGTTTGTCAAAAGATGGCTGTCCATGTCCGGCTTCATAACCGTCAGCAGGCCAGAAACGGGAACTGTCAGGAGTGAGCATCTCATCTCCGATTACCATATTTCCATTTTCATCAAGTCCGAACTCAAATTTTGTATCTGCAATAATGATACCTTTGCTCAGTGCATATTCGGCACATTTCTTATAGAGAGCAATTGTGTTGTCGCGAAGTTTCTCAGCGAGTTCACGTCCTCTTCCAGGATAATATTTTTCAAGGTGATCAACGCTCTGCTCGAATGAAATGTTCTCATCGTGATCTCCGATTTCAGCCTTTGTGGAAGGTGTATAGATTGGTTCAGGAAGTTTGTCAGATTCCTTTAATCCTTCCGGAAGTGTGATTCCACAAACAGTTCCGTTTTCTTTATAGCTTTCCCAGCCACTTCCTGTGATATAACCACGAACGATACACTCGATCGGAAGCATTTCGAGTTTCTTACACATCATAGATTTTCCATCATATTTCTCCTGCTGGAAGAACTCCGGCATATCTTTCACATCAACAGAGAGCATGTGGTTAGGAAGAATGTCTTCTGTCAGATCAAACCAGAATTTGGACATCTGAGTCAGGACAGTTCCTTTCTTTGTAACTTCATTGTTGAGAATTACGTCAAAGCAGCTGATGCGGTCTGTAGCAACCATGATTAAGCTGTCTCCATTATCATAAATTTCACGAACTTTACCTTCTTTGATTGGTTTTAATTCCTGCATTTTTTCACCTCATAGAATTTTCTTAGAATTTACAACGTAACCGTACACTTTTTAGGGGAAACTGTCAAGCGGGCTGAAAACGTGGGAAGAGAGGTGTGAAAAATCATTGAAGAAGGAAAAATGTGGAAAATTGTGTTTTTTGTATAAAAACAACGGAAAAATAAAGAGAGTGATTGTGGAATACGTTGGGTGAAAAGTAAAAAAAACAGAATGTTTTTGAGGTATCATAAACAAATCAGATATTATTTAATAAGAAATTATTATAGTAGAAAAGGCAGTTACACAGAAGGTGAAAGAAAATAGGAAAAAGAAATATTGACATCTATGACATATTGTAATTAAATTAAGTTAGTATATCTATTTATATAGAAGAACCGAGGGAATAGAATGATGCAGAATCATAATCAACAGAAAAAAATTGCGCTGATCAATGACTTTACAGGCTTTGGCAGATGCTCAATTGCGGTACAGATGCCGATTATTTCAATGCTGAAAGTGCAGTGTTGTGCAGTGCCTACCTCGATTTTTTCAAATCATACCGCATATGAAGATTATTATTTTACAGATTATACATCAAATATGGAAGCATATATTGAACAATGGAAGAAGCTGGATCTGAAGTTCGAAGGAATTTGTACTGGGTTTTTGGGATCGGCAGAACAGATTCGGATTGTCAGTGAGTTTATCCAGTATTTTAGAGACGAGAATACAGTGGCTGTGATCGATCCGGTGATGGGGGACAATGGGGAGGCATATTCGACTTATACGGAAGAAATGTGCAGACAGATGATTCAATTAGTCCGCTATGCGGATGTAGTTGTTCCAAATGTGACAGAGGCATGTATCCTGACAGGAACACCATATAAGGAACGGTGGACAACGAGAGAGCTGGCAAAGATGGCAGAACAGATTGTGCAGACCGGACCAGAAAAAGTTGTGATTACAGGAATTCCACAGAAAACGTATGTATCCAACTTGTGCTATGAAAAAGGCAAAGGATGCGAGATGATCCGTACACATAAAGTAGGACATTCCAGATGTGGTACGGGAGATATTTTCTCTGCAATCATTGCATCAGATGCAGTTAATGGAGTGGAATTTACAAAATCTGTCCGAAAGGCATCCGCATTTATAAAGAAGTGCATACAAAAGTCAATTGAAATGGAAATTCCGTTGACGGATGGTGTCTGTTTTGAAGAATTAATGGGACTATTGAAATAAAAGAAAATTAAGGAGTAAACAAAAATGAATTTAGAAGAATGCTATGAGGCAATGGAAAGCAACTATGATGATGTGATGAGAAGGCTTGGAAGTGAAACACTGGTCCGTAAATTTGTATTGAAGTTTTTGGATGATACAAGTTTCCAGGGATTAAAAGAAGGACTTGAAAATCAGGATGCAGAACTCGCATTCCGAAGTGCACATACATTGAAAGGCGTGTGCATGAATCTTGGATTTACAAAGTTATTCGAGGTCAGCTCAGCATTAACAGAAGAGCTTCGAGACAAAGAAATCAAAGAAAACAGCACAGAGATGTTTGAAGCAGTAGAAAGAGAATATACCAGAACAATAGAAGCAATTAAAGGATTATGTTAAGGAGATTGGAATGTGAACTGCTCCCTGTCAAGTAGACAATTGAAAAAATATAAATTTTTCCTGCCAGTAGAAATTTATCTGCTGGCAGTTTTTATGCAGCTTGCAAGTAAATTTCGTGTTTTTCCATTGGTGTTAAAATTCCGAGATTCCTTTGCAATCGTTTATTATTGTAGTAATCTATATAATCCTCGATCATTCTTACGAGAGTTTCTCTATCGGTGAATCGCTTTCCATAGTACTGTTCTCTCTTCAAAATTCCCCCAAAACCCCCAAAACCTTCCATTGGTCCATTATCGATACATTTAACTATTATATAAATAGACAACAAAAAATGATATTTATAGCATTGAAAATGTGATATGATATACAAGTAGATTTTGATTTATAATGCAGGGTGAAAACGTGAGTATTATAGTGGTCTAACGATTCTCAAAAGTCGGTGATCGACAATGAAAAGGAGTAACATTAAATGATAGATATATATACAAATAAGATTAATTCAAAAGACTGGATACTTCAAAACGACCTGTACTTTAATCTGAATACAGGTAATGAAGAAATGTCACAAAAAGAAATTGATTTAATCTGGCAAATAGATGAGGCAAAGCTGACTCCGGACAAGCATATAGAAACAAAATATGGATTGGGCACAATACGTAATTTATCATCAGGCTGCAAGACACTGATAAATATTGTAAAACACCCTGATAAGGTGGTAAATGTCGAGGAATGTGGTCCGAATGTGTTAAGGATCATTTTTGCTATGGAAAATATAAAGATTTATATGTCAAGACCTACACTTGCTGACATTCCAGATGCTGCGGAAATCAGATTCAATGATTCAGACATAGTGATTGGAAGCAAAGGATATAATGCCTGGTGGGAGAAGGAGTATAAAAGGAGAGAAGCGAATGGTTTATAAGAATATTACATTTAGAGCAGATCCTTTTTCATATGATTTATTGTTTGATGACAGGATAACTCTGGTTGGCGGAGATAGTGGAACTGGTAAAACCGTTCTCTATGAAATGCTGGAAGATGTAAGACTAACTGATGAATATAAGGCGATTAAATTGTTCAATTATAAATCGGACGATTTCCTGGAATCGCTAAAATTATGCAGGGATAAATTTATTGTAATTGATAATGCAGATATTCTGATAGATGATGACGTGAGAAGATTTATTAATTTTGAGTTTTCCAATCAGTATATGCTTTTTTTGAGAAATTGCGATGGGCTTAATGTGTCAGATAAGAGTTTTAAAGTGCTGAAACTTAAAGGGAATAGAATAACCTTGGAAGAGGAACTGTGATATGAGGTATATCTGGACGGAGGATACTGGCGCGGGACTGCATTTTTGGAATTTGGTTAATCAGATTCTTTTTGATAACAAAATTGTAATTGTAAGTAAAGCAAGCAATCAAGGTATTTTGGATGCGTTGGCAGATTTGAAAGAGTTGAAATTGGAAGAGATTTTTATATATAATATCTTGTATTTTTTACATAATGGAAATAGCGAAACGAGGTGAAACCAACTATGGAATTATATCATGCAAGTAAAGAAATTGTCCAATATCCAGAAGTCCGAAAAGCGAAATATACGAAAGATTTTTCCTGGGGCTTTTATTGTACCAATAATATGCAGCAGGCTATACGTTGGGCAAATCGTGGAATTGGTGAACCAATAATTAATTTTTACGAATATGAGCCAAATGAAAGTTTAAATATATTGAAGTTTCCAGAGATATCGAATGAATGGCTTGATTTTATTGCAAAATGCAGAAGCGGTGCAACTCACAATTATGATATTGTAGAAGGTCCTATGGCGAATGATACGGTTTGGAACTATGTAAACGATTTCCTAGCTGGAAGAATTAACAGAAAACAGTTTTGGGCATTGGCAGAATTCAAGTATCCGACTCATCAGATTAGTTTTCATACATTATCTGCCCTTAATTGTTTGAAATTTGTAAAAAGTGAGGTAATTTATGACTGAGAAGGAACGAAACGATTACTTTTATGTATGTGCATTGATCGAATATATTTCAAGAGAAACTTTGAATCATCGTGGGGATATTGTGAGTGCGATTGGCAGAAAAGGTGTGGAGAAGCTTTTGCATGATGCTGAAGTAGATCATTGTCTTAGCTTTGAGCAGGTTGGAGATGAGGTTATTTCCTATTATAAAATAAAAAATGGAAATTTCGATACAATATCAGCCTGCAAATATTCAGTGCCAAGTTTCCTGGATATTGGAAAGCTTTATAGCATCATGATAGAAGATTGTGCAAAGCCTGGAAATGAAGTGCAGGAATTGATTAATATATTCAACTCTTTTATAAGCGATGAAATATCAAATTTTAACTCGGATTTGTATTACCAGAATCCGGATTATCTGGAATGGTCGTATAGAGAAGGAAAGCTGTTGGATTAAACGAAGCTGAAAAAGGTATATAGGCAAAAATATGGGGGAACCGCTATGGATAATATACAGATTCTTCAGGAGTGCTACTCCAGAGTTACTTTAATTCCTGTTGTTGGCAGTGGACTATCCATTCCAATGGGGTTACCGAGTTGGCGGGAATTAATAGAAAAATCAGCTGATTATTTTTCCGTATCAGATGAGAAAAAAGAATGTATCCGTAAATGTCTGGATCGTAATGAATATTTAGATGCTACAGATGTTATCCTGGAAGCTGGCGTATCTGATCAAATGCTTCGGGAGTACATTGCAAAGAGCATGACCGAGGCGAAAGAAAATTCAAATTCAGTTGACAATAATTATCGGGATCTGGCTTTATTTTCAAAGATTCGTTACATGACCACAAACTATGATCAGTATATAAATGACTTTGCTGAGGCAAGAACTTTTTGCCTTGAAGACATGGAAAATATACAGATTAATCAGTTTGCTTATTCTGCTTATGATCATGTAGTAATTCCATTACATGGTGAGATAAGCAGACCTGAAAGTATTGTGTTGTCACGTGATTCCTATCAGAAACTTTATAATACCGACAGTTTTAAGTCTGAATTTGAGCATATGAGAACCCACTTTACATTTTTATTTATGGGGTTTTCATTTGAGGATAAATATATCCAAAAATTATTTGATAAGATTTTACATTACTACCAGGCGCAGCATTTTATTCTGTTTGATAAAAGTGAAGCAGATAAAAATGCTGAAAAAATTGAGCGAATTAAAACCCAATATGGAATTGAGACTGTATTTTATGATGCGTCAAAAAAGGGACACATAGATGGAATAAGGGATTGCCTTCAGAATATTTTTAAATTAAGAGATATAGATGTAAATAGTGCATCTGTAGAGGTACTGCCAGTCAATAAGAAATTTGATATGCAACTGTTTGAAAAGAAAATTATTGAGAAGGGAAAGCAGTTGATAAACAGCGAGCAGGCAACCAAATTGTATGATCTTTATTATGCTGAATACGAGAAGCAGGA
>OHAD01003540.1_pt1 | contig 9957 bp, 7 predicted proteins | sample 1577011 | NCBI WGS metagenome assembly OHAD01 (sample SAMEA3541510, study PRJEB24748) | human gut metagenome | biome: human gut; feature: human-associated habitat; material: faeces | place: China | collected 2012
GTTTAATCTGAACAATTATATGCAGCTGGCTGTGGAAAACCGCAGTAACACTTTTTCAGAAAATCTGGAACTGAATCAGTACAGCCGGGGAATGGGTGGCATGGGACTGCCGGGAGATCTCTCCTCCCAGTCAAGATTTGTGCGGGTGGCCTTTGTAAAAATGAACTCTCTGTCCGGGGATTCAGAAGAAGAAAGTGTAAGCCAGTTTTTCCACATTCTTGGCAGCGTAGACCAGCAGAGGGGCTGCTGCAAGCTGGGAGAAGACAAGTATGAGATTACGCTATATACTTCCTGCTGTAATACGGATAAGGGAATTTACTATTATAATACTTACGACAACCACCAGATCAGTGCTGTGGATATGCACAAGGCGGACCTGGAAGGTGAGAAGCTTTATACCTATGCGCCCATAAAAGGGGAACAGATCAGAATGCAAAATTAGCTCCCGTTTCGAAATAAATGTTTCAAAAAACTACCATGTTCCAGAAAGAATGTTCGATTCTTATTGCAAAATTTTAATTTAGTGCTATAATGAACTATCATAGATTCAGATGGCGAATTCATATGAGTTCGCCATTTTCTATAGAATAAATCTGGCACTCATATTAAAAGAGTGCTAACAATACAAGGAGGAAACATGTATGATTACAATACCAGTTTATGAACTTCTTCTTTTACCGGAAGTTACATTTTTCTTTAAAAAAGATATGTTTCCGGAAGGCAGAATTAAAGAACAGAATATCGGAGAAGAAATTCTCTTCGTTTTACAGAAGAAAGAAATAGCCCCAGAGGAAATTTCCATGGAAAATATTTTTCCAGTGGGCGTGATGGGAATCATTGAGAATATAGACGAGGAAGGCAGCGTCAAGATTACTACCAGAAGAAGAGTGCAGGTGACTCATGTAGAATATACTGACGGCATGGTTCTGGCAGAAGCGGTAGATCTTCCGGATATCCAGGATATCTCCCCGGAAGAAGAAAAGGAGAAATTTGATAAGATCAAGAAAGAACTGATGGATTTTGCAAAAGGCTTTCAGTGGGGCGTCTGGGTACGCAGCATGATCTACCATTGGAAAAGCTATCCGGAAGCCGTCAGTGCCCTGGCTGGTTACATGAGCCTTTCCTGGGAAGAAAAATACCATATGATCGAGGTGGATTCCAGGAAAGAACGCATGCATCTGATGGAAGAGGCTGTCTATGAGCTGATGGAGATTTTCCGTGTCAGTGAGGAAGCTGAGACTGCGCAGAAGAACTCCAATGAGAAAGTTTACCGGGAGTCCGCTATCCGGAAGCAGATCGAATTTCTTCAGCAGCAGCTGGACGAAATGCATCCGGAGAATATTTCTGATGTGCGCCGTTTCCAGAAGAAAATCCAGGAATCCGGCATGAATGAGGAAGCACGCAAAGAAGCTGAAAAGGTGCTGAACCGCATGAAGCAGGAAGGAAAAGACAGCCATGAGTATGGTATGCTGTATGATTATCTGGACTTTGCTACAAGTCTTTCCTGGAAGACAGAGGAACCTGCTGAAATTGATTTGAACGAGGCAGAAGAAATCCTGAATGAAGACCATTATGGGTTGAAAAAAGTAAAAGAGCGAATTATCCAGCAGCTTGCTGTTATGGCTCTTAATAAGAAACAGTCTGGTTCCATTTTATTGTTTGTAGGTGCGCCTGGAACTGGAAAAACCAGTATCGGACAGAGTATTGCCCGTGCGCTTCACCGTAAATACGTGCGTATCAGTCTTGGTGGAATCCGTGATGAAGCGGAAATTCGAGGACACAGAAGAACCTACATAGGTGCTATGCCAGGCAGGATTATGGAAGGAATGAAGAGAAGCGGAGCTGCAAATCCGGTTATGGTACTGGATGAGGTGGACAAGCTCGCCAAAGATTACGGCGGTGATCCGGCAAGTGCTCTTCTGGAAGTGCTGGATCCGGAGCAGAACGGAAGCTTTACAGACCATTATATGAATGTTCCTTATGATCTTTCCAATGTGCTTTTTGTGTGTACAGCCAATTCCACCGATACCATTCCTGAGCCATTGCTCAATCGTATGGAAGTAATCCAGTTTCCTGGATATACTGCAGTAGAGAAGTTTCAGATCGCGAGACGTCATCTTTTGCCGAAAGCAATGAAGAGCATGGGAATCAAAGCCCAGAATCTGAAGGTGACAGATGAGGCAATCCGCCGCATTATTGAAGAGTATACAGCGGAGGCTGGTGTCCGCGGACTGAAGAAGCAGATGGATGTGTTATGCAGATATGCAGCTGTGAAGCTGGTAAAGGGTGAGCAGAAGAGCATTACGGTAAGTGAGAAGCGTGTAGCAGAATTTTTGGGACATGGAATTCATCATGAGAAGATTCTGGAAAACCCAGTGCCTGGAGTTGTAACCGGTCTTGCCTGGACCAGTGCTGGTGGAGAAATCCTTTTTATCGAAACTTCTTTTACAAAAGGCGATGGAAAGGTGATCATTACCGGACAGCTTGGAGATGTGATGAAAGAGTCTGCCCAGATTGCCATTACTCTTGTGAAGTCCCTCTATCCGGAATTTGCAGATAAATTCAAGGAAAATGATCTTCACATCCATGTGCCGGCAGGAGCAGTTCCCAAGGATGGCCCATCAGCAGGCATCACGCTGGTAACTGCATTATCCTCTCTGGTGACAGGAAAGCCTGCACCAGCAGAAATAGCAATGACAGGAGAAGTTTCCCTTCGCGGCGGTGTTATGCCTATTGGCGGATTGCCGGAGAAGCTGATGGCTGCCCAAAGAGCTGGCGTAAAGCATGTGTTTATTCCATATGAGAATATGGATGATCTTGATGATGTGGCCGATGAGGTAAAAGAGAAGCTTGAGATTACACCAGTTAAGACCGTGCAGGAGGTTCTGGATTACTGTTTACAGCCTGCACGGTAACAGGCTCTGGAAAAGCTGCTGATATAATAATTTTTTTACCAAAACATATTTTCAGGTTCAAAGAGAGAATTAACAATTAAAATTACAAAAACTATAAGAAGTATGTTATAATAAGTGTACTAAATGAAACAACTGCAAAGACAGAAGTGCAGTGCAGGGAAGCTGTTACAGAGTATGAGGCTTTCATTACAGATCAGATTATAACCCAGACAGAAAGTTGGAGGAAAAGTTATGAAGAAAGGCAAATTATTAGCTACGCTGCTCTGCAGCGCATCAATGGTTATGGGAAGCTTGGTTCCCACGGTACCGGCTATGGCAGATGCTATGAAGGTTGTTACACTTGGCGCAGATCTTTCAGATGAGCAGAAGAACACCATGCTGAAATATTTTAAGGTGGATTCCAGCCAGGTACAGATTATCTACGTTACCAATCAGGATGAGAGGGATCACTTAAGTTCCTATGTTCCGCTGGAGCAGATTGGTACAAGAACAGTGAGCTGCGCTTATGTGAAGCCTACCACATCCGGTGGCATCAAGGTTCGTACCGCCAATTTGAACTGGGTTACCTGCAATATGATTGCAAGTTCCCTTTCCACATCTGGTGTTACCAACTGTGAGGTTGTTGCTGCATGCCCATTCGAGGTATCCGGTACAGGAGCACTGACTGGTATCCAGATGGCATATGAGACTGCCAGTGGACAGAAGCTTGATGAGACCAAGAAGAAGCTTGCTACTGAGGAGATGGTAGTTACAGGTAATCTTGCTGATTCTGTAGGAAAGAATGACGCTACCACTGTTATCAACCAGGCGAAAATGCAGGTTATTGCAGACAATGTTCAGAATGCAGACGATATCTACAATATTGTTGTAAATATCTCCAATAATAACAATGTAACTCTTACAGATGATGAGATTAATACCATCGTAAACCTGCTTCAGCAGATTTCCCAGCAGGACTATGATTACTCTGAGATGCAGGAAACTCTGGAGCGTGTAAATGACAATGTAACAGGAAAGGCAGAGGAGAGCAGTGATTCATCAGATGATGAGGACAGTATTGTGGATAATGTAGACCAGAGTGCTCTTGGTGACAATGTTATCGAGAGTTCTACAGAGGATCCGGGACTTGCTGAGGAGACTGGAGCTGCAGATGAGTCAGCTGACGGTGACATCAGTGAAGTTGGCGGAACAGATACTGGTGATGGCAGTGATTCTTCCGAAGAGATCACAGATATATCCCAGCTGAATACAGATTTCCTTGGCGATGATGCGAAAGCGAAATTTGAAAAAGCGAAGACCTTCTGTCAGGGAGAGTACAGCGGTGATGAGGACGCTCTTTACGAAGTAATGGGAGATGATGCTGCAGTTACTGTAACACTTGATTCCGACACAGCCAACAAGCTTTCCATCAAGGTTCTTCAGAAATACCTTGGTATCCTTGGAAATGGTGCTGTTTCCTATCAGGAGGATGGAACTGAGAAATACATTACACCAGAACTGAACATGCTGGATAAAGAGATGAAGAAACTTTTCGGCATTGATGTGATCGATGATGGTGAGTCTTCTGAGGATATTGATGTTCTTGGCGATGCAGTATCTTCTGATGATAAAGATACCCTGTATAAAGATACCATGAAGTTCTTTGAGAAACTTTATGGTGAAAGTTCAGATTCCAGTGATTCAGCTGACGGCTCTGAAAATGTGACAACAGATGAAAGTGCTACAGATGAAGTTGGCGATGAATCTTACGACGAGACTATTGATGAAGAGTCCTACGAAGAATAACAGACCTGAATTCGGAAGAATACTGTTGAATAGTATGTGTTGATGCTCCAGGAGATGACATGTCTGCTGGTGGAAAAGGTACAGAAACTGATATCCAGTGGGATATTGGGGACTGTACCTTTTTTTGCAGAAAATAACTGACCTCTTAAAAATAATCAAAACTGTCTATTGAAGACATACCAGTATCTCGCTATGATAAGTGCTAATTAGATACTGCAGTATAAAAAGCAGTGATTAAACAGGAAACATTGGAGCTTGTTTGAGAAATCATTCCTGCAACTTGTGAGGCACATCTTGCAGAATGTTTTTTCAATATGTACCAGGTTTCCGGGAAAGAGAGAGAAACCTATGAACAAACAGAATTCTACCATTATGAAACTTGCAGAGACTGCACTTCTTGCAGCACTTTGCTATGTATCTTTTACATTTTTGCAGATTAAGATTCCGGTACCGGGTGGAGATGCTACTTCTCTTCACATCGGAAATACCTTCTGCGTGCTTGGAGCTCTGCTTCTTGGCGGTTGGTACGGCGGTCTTGCTGGTTCTATTGGAATGACTATTGCAGACCTTATGGATCCGGTTTACATTACAGGAGCACCCAAGACTTTTGTCCTGAAGCTTTGCATCGGTCTTATAACAGGTCTTGTAGCCCACAAGATTGCAAAGATCAATGAGACGAACGACAAGAAATACGTATTCAAATGGAGTCTGATCGCTTCCATTGCAGGTCTTGCTTTTAATGTGATCGCAGATCCCATCGTTGGCTATTTCTACAAACAGTACATTCTTGGTCAGCCCCAGGAAGTAGCGAGCATCCTTGCAAAATTAAGCGCCGGTGCTACATTTGTAAATGCAATTGTATCTACAATCCTGGTTGTGATTATTTACAATGCAGTTCGTCCAGCTCTTATTAAGGCAAATCTGATTCATGTATATGTAACTGCAGCGAATGCGAAATAAGAAGAAAATAACCATCTGGAAAAGTCAGAATATAAGATAAGTGAAAGCTCTGGAATGTCTGAACCGTGTACCGCCATTGAAAGTCAGATTTAGAATCTGACGATAGGAAGCGAGTTCAGGTAGTCCGGAGTTTTTTTGTGTTGTTAATGAGACTGAGATGTCTGTTAAAAAAAGAAGATGAATGGCTGGCAGTTTATAAAATTTTAAGATTAGTGAAATTTTTATGACTTTTTCTCAGAACCCCTGGAAACACTGGCAAATTGAGAAATTGTGTGCTACAATGTTACCTAAATCGCAAAAGCAAAGGAGTAGTGCTATGAGTCTGGCAGTAGTAACCCTGAAAAAGGGAGAAGGACGTCTTTTGAAATCCGGCGGAATGTGGATTTTTGATAATGAAGTAGCTTCTATTATGGGAAGCTTTGTAAATGGAGATATTGTACTGGTTCATGATTTTGACGGTTATCCTCTGGGAAGAGGATTTATCAATACGAATTCCAGGATTGTGGTACGTCTTCTTTCAAGAGATGAGAATACTGTGATCGATGAGGAATTTTTTGAGAAAAGAGTGCGGGATGCATGGGAGTATCGTAAGAAAGTAACGGATACTTCAAGCTGTCGCGTGATCTTTGGAGAGGCAGATTTTCTGCCGGGTTTTATTGTGGACAAGTTTTCTGATGTGCTGGTGGTACAGTCCCTTGCACTTGGAATCGACCGTTATAAAGAGATGCTGGTGGAACTTCTGAAGAAAGTTCTGGCAGAGGATGGTATCCGGATCTGCGGCGTTTACGAGAGAAGTGACGTGAAAGTACGTAAGCAGGAGGGAATGGAGCCATATAAGGGCTTTATTGGTGAAGAGTTCCCTACTTTGGTTGAAATTGTGGAAAATGGTGTAAAATATCAGGTGGATGTAAAAGACGGTCAGAAGACAGGATTTTTCCTGGATCAGAAATACAATCGTCTGGCAATCCAGAAGCTTTGCAGGAATGCCAGAGTTCTGGACTGTTTTACCCATACCGGTTCTTTTGCTTTAAATGCAGGATATGCAGGAGCGAAAGAAGTAACTGGTGTGGATGCTTCACAGCTTGCAGTTGATCAGGCTACAGCCAATGCAGCTTTAAACGGACTTTCTGATTCTGTAAAATTTATCTGTGAGGACGTCTTCGCTCTTCTTCCGAAACTGGAAGAGAAAGGCGAGAAATATGACGTGGTGATTCTGGATCCACCTGCATTTACCAAGTCAAGAAGTTCTGTTAAGAATGCAGTGAAAGGCTATCGTGAGATCAATCTCCGTGCCATGAAGCTGGTGAAAGACGGCGGTTTCCTTGCAACCTGTTCCTGTTCACATTTTATGGATTACCAGCTTTTTACCCAGACCATCGGGCAGGCTGCCAGAAATGTGCATAAACGTCTCCGTCAGGTAGAATATCGCACCCAGGCACCAGATCATCCGATCTTATGGTCTGCTGATGAATCTTATTATCTGAAATTTTACATTTTTCAAGTCTGCAGCGACAGATAGGAAAAGACGGAATGATTGCTGGTTGTTTTGTGAACCATAATAGTGAATGTACAGAATCAGGGATAGGGAAATAATATAATAACAAAAGAGCGACAGAAACTTATTCCAGGAAGATAAGTTCACAAGAAAGAAGGTATTTTATTGAAAGAAAAATTTATGAGATTTATGCAGGGACGCAACGGAGTGGATCAGTTCGCAAGATTCACTATGGGAGTGGCACTGGCTGCTATTGTGCTCACCTTATTTACTGGGACCAGAAGTGGAATTGGCGCATTTTTGGATCTGTTTGGAATGGCTGCCATTGTTTATACTTATTTCAGGATTTTTTCCAAAAATATTTCCAAACGTTATCAGGAGAATCAGAAGTATCTTCAGATGACAGATAAGTTAAGAGCCCGTTTCCAGAAAGAGAAGCGAATGATGAGCCAGCGCAAGGACTATCATATTTACAGCTGTCCTGGCTGCGGTCAGAAAATCCGTATTCCCAGAGGCGGATTTAAGAAAGTGGAGATTGAATGTCCTAAGTGTCATACCAAATTTATAAAGAGGCGCTGATATGTTTGGATATATTGTAATGAACAAGCCGGAGATCAAGATGAAGGATTTTGACATGTACAGAACCTTTTACTGCGGACTCTGCAGGGAACTGCGTGAGAAATACGGGATATCCGGCCAGATTACATTAAGCTATGATATGACTTTTGTGATCATGCTTCTTTCCGGCCTTTATGAGCCAAAGACGTACAAGGGCACTACCAGATGCCTTCTTCATCCTGTGAGAAAACAGCCAGTTCGAAAGAATGTGATGACAGAATACTGTGCAGACATGAATATACTTTTAACTTATTATAAATGTCTGGATGACTGGAACGATGACAGAAAATATGTGAAGCTTGGTTACGCCAGGCTTCTCGAGGGGAAAAATAACCGTCTGTTAAAACTTTATCCAGATAAGGCGAAGCGGATCGTCGAACTTCTGGATGAGCTTTCCGCTTTGGAGAAACAGGGAGAGACAGATATAGACAGAATGTCCGGGATTTTTGGGCATATTATGGAGGAGATTCTTGCTTACAGGCAGGATGAGTGGGAGAAAAGCCTTCGAAGAATTGGCTTTTATCTTGGCAAATTCATCTATCTTCTGGATGCATATGATGATGTGGAAGAAGATGTGAAAAATAAAGATTACAATCCTTTCGCAGAAAAATATACAATGGAAGGGTTTGAAGGGGAAGTACGCCAGATTCTTATGATGATGATGGCAGAAACCTGCAGAGAATTCGAGAAGCTTCCTATTATTAAATATGGGGATATTCTTCGGAACATTTTATATTCCGGTGTGTGGTGCCGCTTCGAGGAAGTGAGCAGGAAACGCAGGGAAGAACGGGAGAAAGAACATGTTGGATCCATATAGCGTACTGGGAGTTTCCAGAAATGCAACAGATGAAGAAATAAAGAAGGCATACAGAAAGTTAAGCCGGAAGTACCATCCGGATGCGAATATTAACAATCCGAACAAGGATCAGGCAGAAGAGAAGTTTAAGGAAGTACAGCAGGCATATGAGCAGATCATGAGAGAACGCGAGTATGGAAGCAGTGGTGGATCTTCCGGCGGATACGGTGGTTATGGATATGGAGGATTTGGCGGCTTTGGAGGACAGCAGCGCCAGAGCACTTATGAAGATGAGGAAAGTGTGCGCAGACGTGCAGCAGCTAATTTTGTTCAGAGCGGACATTATCAGGAGGCTATGAATGTGTTGAATTCCCTTTCCCAGAAGAATGGAGAGTGGTATTATATTTCCTCCATGGCGAACATGGGAATGGGGAATAATGTAAAAGCGCTGGAGCATATTCGTGAAGCTGTGCGCCAGGAGCCGAATAATCAGCAGTACCGTATGCTCCTGAACCGGATGGAAGGTGGCGGAAGCTGGTATGAGACACAGCAGGGACCGTTTGGAGGAATGCCAGTGGCAGGGGATGATATGTGCCTGAAGCTTTGTCTGGCGAATGCGCTTTGCGGAATGTGCTGTCCGGGAAGCGGAGTGCTGTGCTGTTGATAAAGTAGAAGTTTATGATACTGTACCGTGGAGAAGGATGCCATTGTACAGTATTCTTTTTTGAGGTGTTTTGATGTTACCAGAGAACAGTAACCTTTGAATGACAGATTTTGTTAAAAATCAATTGACAAGAAAACTCGCACGTATTAAACTGTTAAAGCGTGAAATAGATATAGATACCGCAGACGTGAAGCATCTGACGTTCGTATGGGATAATACAGCTTTTGGGGGCTGCATGACCATTTGTGGGGATTGTGCATCTGGCGTGCGGTAGTATAGGAGGAATCAGATAATGAGTATTCGTATTGGTATCCTGGGATATGGTAACCTGGGACGTGGCGTAGAATGTGCGATCAAACACAATCCTGATATGGAACTGGTGGGAGTTTTTACCCGTCGTGCTCCTGAAAGTGTTAAAATTCTGACAGAGACAGCGAAGGTATATTCTGTAGATGATGCTGAGAAGATGAAAGACCAGATTGATGTTATGATTCTTTGCGGCGGAAGTGCTACTGATCTGCCGGAGCAGACACCTAAGTATGCCCAGTGGTTCAATGTGGTAGACAGCTTTGATACCCATAAGAGAATCCCGGAACATTTTGCAAATGTGGACAAAGCAGCTTCTGAGAGCGGTCATGTTGGAATTATTTCTGTAGGCTGGGATCCAGGAATGTTTTCTCTGAACCGCATGTATGCAAATGCAATCCTGACAAACGGCAAGGAT
>OHAD01003541.1_pt1 | contig 9953 bp, 8 predicted proteins | sample 1577011 | NCBI WGS metagenome assembly OHAD01 (sample SAMEA3541510, study PRJEB24748) | human gut metagenome | biome: human gut; feature: human-associated habitat; material: faeces | place: China | collected 2012
CTTATGGCTATCAGAGTCAAGAAAAGCTGCTGCATATATTGTGCAGCAGCTTTTCCAAGAGTGTTACTGTTCAATTCCAAACATGTGTTACTGAATGTTATATGTTGAAAGTAACTATCTTACATGATCAGTTCGCAGCTTCCATATCTGCACGAACCTGGGCAAAAGCGTCTTCCACATTCTGTGCCCATTCTTCTACTGTCATTTCATCATTCATAACAGAAGTAATCGGGTTGAAGATCTCATCTTTTGGATTGATCTTACAGTCAGCAGGAACTGCTGCAAAGCTCATGATCAGGGATGAAGCGTTGGCTTCTTCATAGATTCCGTACATGTTGTAAATTGCTGTGGAAAGCTTGTCTTTTGCTACTTCACGAGCACTCTTTGTAGCATACAGGGCACCGGAAGCTTCTGCAAATGCAGATACGGATTCATCACTGTACAGGAAACGAAGGAATTCTTTTGCAAGTTCTGGATTCTTGGCAGCTGCCGGAATGGAGAACTGCTCACAGCTGTCAAATACATAATGTACGTCATCTGCATTCTCGGTTGGGATTGGAGCCATGGCAAATTCAAATCCATCTTCTCTTGGTGCATCCTGCATTTCATTTTCCATCCAGGTTCCGTTTGTGATGAATGCTGCCTTTCCAAGCATCATTTCTGTCTGGGATTCGGTATGGTTCATACCAACAGTGCCGTCAAGGAGATAACCGTTATCTGCAATTTCCTTGATGTGTGTAAGAGCTTTTAATACACCTTCGTTGTTAAAAGAACCTTCCTCATAATTTGCAATCTTTTTCAGTGCATCTTCGCCACATTCGTTTGCGATTGCCGGCCAGAGCATTTCTTCCATATAACCTGGATAAATTCCCTGATAGGTAAACAGTGCACGTCCGTCAATTTCTTTTACGGTATCACCAAGAGCAAAGAATTCGTCCCATGTCTTTGGTACTTCCAGATTATTCTCATCAAAGAAAGTTTTATTATAGATCAGACCCTGCGGACCGCTGTTAAATGGCGCAAGATAAATCTCATCATCTCCATAAGGTGCACATTTTGTACTTTCCAGGATTCCATCTGTAATGTCATCCCTAAGTGTACCGGTTCCGGCATAATTTTCACCATCAAATACATCGTTCAGATTTAAAAGCGCATGTTCTTTGATAAGGGATAGGATTACACCGTCTTCTCCACCATCATTGAGACAGATAAAATCAGGTGCATTTCCGGCAACGATCTGTGGACGGATAATATCTCCGATGGTAGGACTGATCGTCATATTTACTTTTACCCCTTCATGGCTCTGTTCAAAAAGTTCTACCATCTGGTTCCAGTAAGCATCTCCGTATCCTCCCTGGAAAATGGCAATATTCAGTTCCTGTTCTTCTGTTTCTGCAAATGCGGTGAGTGGGGAAAGCACGGTAGCTGCGCTCATGGCAAGGATCATGGCAGAAGCTGCAAATCTTTTTTTCATAGGTTGGTTCCTCCTTTTAATTGGCTCTTTATTATGTTTGCCTGATGATGTTATTATAAGCGCAATTATGCTTGTGGTAAATTGACAAAACGCTCCTGTATATAGAACATCTTCTTGTGTAAATTGTCCTATATGGATTTTCTTGTGCTATATATGTACGTTTTTTTTGCATTTTCGTTTTAAATGGATTATCCTGTCTTTTTCCTGTATAATGAACGTATAAAGGAATTTTGGATTGTAACATCAACTGATTATAGTAAGAGAAAAGGAATATTAAAATGAGAAAAAGGCGGCATTACCAGGGATTCCGTAAGTTCAGCATTAAAACCAGGCTTATGATTGCGCTTCTGATGATTTCCATTATACCATTAGCAGGAATCAGCGGCTATTCTTTTCATATTTTTTCAGTCGCACTTAGGTCAAAACTTTCCGCTTCCATTTCCCAGACTTTGTCCATGATCAATCTGAACATGGTCAGTGAAATTGAAAAATACCAGTATCTGTGCGGCTCTATCTGTGTCAGTCAGGAAATCAAAGATGGTCTTCTGAACAAGGATATGACAGATATGGAAAAAAACAAGGCAATCACTGAGATTCAATCCATGATCCGCAGTAAGATCATCTATCCTGCACAGGCAAAAAATATAACTGTATATGATACAGATGGAAATATCTTTTATGATCTGGGGTATGACGGATTCTATCAGGAGGATGTGGATATGCTCCTGGACCGGCTGGAGACAGAAACAGGGGATGTATGGGCTTATGTTCATACTTATCGTGACAGGGACATTCTTGTTCTGGGCCGCAGAATTTATGAGCAGTACAATCAGAGCCGGGTGATTGGTTATACTTTGATCTCTATTGATGAAAAGATCTTTTCAAAAACGGTACTGGAGCCTATTGGTTTGGCTGATTCTTCCAATATCATGTATCTGAATACAGATGGTACTATCCTTTCCTCCTGGGACAGGAAAGTAGGAATGGGTCAGAAAGTAGATGAGGAATTACTGGAAAACATAGAGAACAGACTGCCAAAGAAAACTGATTCCTTCAGTATTGATGAAAACGGGCAGGAACAGCTGGTCACATATATCTTTAATAAAAATCTGAATCAGCTTTTCGTGTATACCATGCCCTATCACTATATCAATTCGGAAGTCTACATCATGCTGAAAAGGATTCTGATCGTTGCCGTTTTTCTGGTTCTTCTGTGTGTTGCAATTGTCTCAGCCGTATACCTTGGAATCACATCACCAATCCGAAGTATGTTGGATTTTTGTAAAAAACTCTCTGACGGAGATTTAAGTGTCCGGATCCAGGATACCTGTTCGGATGAGTTATCTGATCTTTCCGGAAGCATGAACCATATGGCGGATACCATTGAACGGCTGATTCATCAGCAAAAAGAACAGGAGGAGAAAAAAAGAGAATTAGAATTACAGATGCTCCAATACCAGTTAAATCCACACTTTCTGTTTAATACCTTAAACAGTCTTCGATTTGTGGCTACTATGCACAAGAATCAGATCGTCAGTGATGGCATCCAGGCACTTAGCAGTCTTTTACAAAATACACTTACCAATAAAAATGAGTACATTACCATCCAGGAAGAGCTGGAAAACTTGGAAAACTATTTTTCCATTCTCAGAATCCGTTATGCGGGAAGTTTTGAATATTCCATCCATACAGAAGAGGATGAACTACTTTCCTGTCTTATTCCAAAACTGATTCTTCAGCCTCTTGCTGAAAATTCGGTCATGCATGGTTCTTCCGATGACGGCTCTGTCATGGAAATCATGATCACATGCTGGGAAGAAAATGGAAATATAATGATAGAGCTTACAGATAATGGGAAAGGTTTTGAAGTAACTCCTGCTGCACTTGCGCCCCACAAGGATCGCAAAAAAATCGGAGTTTCCAATGTAAATGACCGGATACAGCTGAACTTTGGCCGGGAATACGGATTGAAAATTGAAAGTCATCCAGGTGATGGGACAACCTGCACTTTAACGTTACCGAAGCTGAACACTGACCACAGGGATTCCGTTTCAGAATGTAAAAACACAGAAAGGAATTAATATGTATACCATACTTATCATAGATGATGAACCAATCGTAAAAATTGCTCTCCGTTCTATCCTTCCCTGGGAAGAACATGGTTTTTCTATCTGCGGAACTGCCTCAAACGGTCTGGAGGCGATGCCATTGATTCAGAAACATCAGCCAGATGTGATCATTACAGATTTAAAAATGCCGGAAATGGATGGACTGGAACTAATCCGTACCTTGAAGGAAAAGGGATATCCTGGAGCAATCCTGGTACTTAGCAACTATGAGGATTTTGATTCTGTGAGAAGTGCGTTGCTCCTCGGGGCAGCCGATTATCTGCTGAAAATAAAAATTCAGCCAGATAATCTTTTGGCATGCCTTAACAAAACAACGGAAAAACTACAGAAAAAAGCTGGAGAAAAATCTGCTTTAAATGTAAATACTTCTTCGAATAAAACAGGGCTACTCCTCTCCTTTTTTCAAGGAGAAGCTACACTTCCAGCATTTTTGCAGGCACATTCAGAGACTGATCTTTCTTTTATGGAGAAAAGCTGTGCAATCTGCTATGTCACTTTTGAAAAATACCTTTCAAATGAAGCGTTTTCCATATCTGGGAAACTTTTGTGTGATATGATTCTTGATGCAGTACAGGGAGTATTACAGCCTTACATTCTTGTTCTAAGTGATTTTAGTGCACTGGTTGTTTTTTCCCAGAAGGAACTGATTATAAGCCAGGTAAAAGTTGAGCAGCTGATAAAAAAATTATATAACCGTTTTACGATGTATCAATCCTTTGCTCCCGATATGCCTTACCAGGAAAATCTTAAAAACTATGAAGAGGCAAGGAAGATTTATCAGACTTTTATCTCAAATGAAGGACACTATAAAGACGATGTGGCAAAAACCTTGACCTATCTGGAAGAGAACTATATGCACCGGCTTACACTTGCTTCCATTTCTTCTAATGTCAATCTTAGTTCCAGTTATTTGTGTCGGGTTTTTAAATCTGAAGTGGGGACAAATATTACCAGTTATTTGAATAATCTCAGGATACGGAAAGCGGCTACTATGATAAAGGAAGATAAACTTTCCCTAAAAGAAATATCTGCTATGGTAGGAATCGAAGACCAGCTTTATTTCAGCAGACTATTTAAGAAATGTATGGGAATTTCACCATCTGAATATGGAAAACGGTTTCATCAGTAATTTATGATAGAAAGACAGTTCTTCTCTAAAAGAAACGGCAGAAGTTCAGCAGCAGATTTGATCTGCCACTGGATTTCTGCCGTTCTTCTTAGCAGGATGCTAGAGCCTGCTCCAAAAATCATTCCTGCAATCTGCAGAACTAAATTTCATACCACTTGATTTCATTTGCTTTCATATGAAGCGTAAAACTGCTGCCATCTCCCCGGTAAACAACCGTTTTCTGCGGTTCATAAGTATTATTTACCACACAATATTTGCCATTTTTCACATAGGCGTGAACCTCTACGTTGTAGTTGGTGGAATACCAGCAGTTCAGCTCCTTTTCAGCGGATGAAGACCACAGGACAGCACGATAAAGAATTCGGCTGTTCTTAAAGCTGTAGGGGAGACCACTGACATAGACACCACGGCCTTTTCCAAAAGTTTTTACCGCCATTTGCACTTCCTGGTTATTCTGAATTAAAATGGTAGTGTCCGGAAGGGCAAAGATATTTTTCTTACCTTCTCCGAAATCTACAGTCCCGTCTGTATCAGCCAGAATGAAATGGTCCTTATGCTCTTTCCAGTTATATTTATCTGTATTTAAGTTAAATCCCCGTTCTTCTTCTACTCCCAGAACATCATCCAGCTGGAAGAATTTTCCCTGCCATTGATGGGCAGCAGGCTCGCCAACTCCGATAAAACCTCCGCCGTTATAAACAAATTCTTTTACAGCTGTGATAATTTTTTCCTGACACCAGTATTCACCGCCACTCTGAGCTGTATCAGCATCTCCTGCATTGATTACTACATCAAACTTTTTCAGCAATTCCGAATCTGCCAGGATATCGTCGAAGCTGATAAAGGAAACATCAAACGGCGCTCCACTCAAAGCTTCAATAATTCCAAAATAGGAATAATTCTGTTTATAATAAATGGCATGATGTACCATATGATTGCCCCAGGAACGCATTTTTCCCCAACAGTTTAAGACGGCAACCCTTTTCACGCAATACGGTGTTACACCCTGGATATTGTCATAAAGGGTACGGAATTCCTGGCATACTTCTTTGATATACTGAACAAAATCCGGGAACTGAAGTGCCAGTTTCAAATATCCGCCGTATCCGATCCGCTGAATCGGACTTCTTAAAATGGCACGTCTTGCTGTTACCCAGTTTACCTTTGCTTCTTTTACCGGATCACCACCTTCATGGAAAGTGTCCGGGAAGAAATAAGGAAGAAAACGGCCTTCTGTATATTTTACATTTTTAATATCACTAAACAATCGCAGTGTTGCACCATTTCCTACGCTTCCAACTACTGCATCAAGTCCGATGGATGCAAATTCATCCATAAACGGTTCCATGCCGATCCAGTGATCTCCCATGAACATCATAGCTTCTTTTCCATATTCGTGAACGATATCTACCATTTCTTTGGCAAGCTTTGCTACTTCCCTTCTCTGGAATGCCTGGAAATCTTTAAATTCTTTGGATGGAATCCGGTAGGTATTATTCATGTAACCCTGATCGATGATATACTCTGGGCGGAAAGGATAACCTGCTTCCTCTTCAAACTGTTCCAAAATGTATGGGCTTACTGAAGCTGAATATCCAAACCAGTCTACATATTTTTCCCTTGCAAACTCATCAAAAATCAGAGTGAACTGATGGAAAAAGGTGGTAAAACGTACCACATCAACATAGGGATGAGTGTCCAGAAAGCGGCGCAGGCGTTTCAGAGAATGCGCCCTGGTCTTAGGCTGCCGGACATCAAAGGTAATTTGCGGTTCTACATTTTTCCAGTCATTTACTACTGCGTTGTACATATGAACCGGGTCCCACATGATATAAGCCAGAAAACTTACGGTATATTCATGGAACAGTTCTGCCGGCTGGATTACTACATTCCCGTTTTCTTCCTTATAGGTCCATTTGGTGGTGGGGACTATTTTTCCTGTAGTTCGGTCTATTACTTCCCACCATCTTGTAATATCATCATGGGTATTTACTTTCAGCATATCCGGATACAGATGATCCATCAGATGAATTTCCAGTTTGTCTGATGTTGCGGTATGAAAAGAACTCATAATATACATCTGCTGGATCTCATCCGGATTTTCTTTCGCCCAGGCATTGTCTTTTCTTGTAGTGTAGTAAGTAGCATAGATTTTGGCTCCGGTATCTTTTAATTCCTGGGGAAATTCTGTTCCGTCACAGTCACGTATGGCATCTGCTCCCCATTCATCCATAATGTTTTGTGTTTCTTTTACCATGTCCAAATCAGTTGGAATGGTAATCCGTCCTTTTTTCTTTTCCATTTTGTAACCTCCGCTGCAATTATTTTTTGGATCCACTTTCAAAAATTTTATGTTTGCAATTATGTATATGTTTCTTAAGTTTAAGAATACATTTTTACAGACGGGATTTCTAGGGACTTGTTGCGATACTTTTTAGAAATCTTGCGATTTTTATCTGACTATGGTATTCTGGAACTGTTCAAAAACAAGTAGATTCTCATACGGCGTACGAGTTATGTTTGTATGAACAAACGGATTCACAATTTTTATACAATCAGGAGGTCTTATGAGTACACGGTCTTTTTCTTTTATAGACGGAAATCCCCTTTCTACGGAAGCAATTCTGGTAAATGCCTCTTCTTCCCATTATGGTGAGGACTGGTCCAGCATCCGGCATACCCATCCGTTTACAGAACTTTTTTATGTCTGTGATGGAAATGGAGAGTTTTTCATTGAAGACCAGGTCTTTTCTATTGCAAAGGACGATCTGATTATTGTGAACCCTTATATCCAGCATACGGAAAAATCCCAGCCTGACACACCTCTTTCTTATTATACGGTAGGTGTAGATGGAATCAGCTTTTCCTTCCACGACAAAAGAGAATTTCGGATTTTCAACTGCAGGGAAAAAAAGGCAGATCTTTTGTTTCATTTTCATTCTCTATTTCGGGAATTGGAAGAAAAAAAAGAGGGCTATGAAGAAATATGCAAATATAATCTTGCAATTCTCATTGCCCAGCTTCGCAGAATTACTGTATCTGGATTCCAGCTGGTTCCTTCTTTTCATCCAAGCAAGGAGTGCGCTATGGTCCGGCGCTATCTGGATTCTCATTACAGTGAGAATATCACGCTGGATCAGCTTGCCAGTTTCAGTCATCTGAATAAATACCACTTAAGTCATGAGTTTACCAGATATTATGGTATCTCTCCAATTAGTTACCTGAACTGTCGCAGAATTGAAGTCTGTAAAGAACTTCTGGAAAACACAGATTATGAAATTTCAGACATCGCACATATGGCAGGTTTTTCATCCCAAAGTTATCTGGCGCAGAGCTTCCGGAAATCTTGTGGTGTTACAGCCGGAGACTACAGACGTACTATAAAAGAGAAAAACCTGACGGTAAAAAACAAACCGTTTTAAGATACTTTTCTTCCATAAAAAAATCCATGATCTTTTTATGTTTATACGGGGCTTTTTCTGGATTATCCCATTCGACACCATAGATGATCCATTCACCTGATACGTTTCCCATAAGTTTCTCCTATACAGAATATCTGTTCGAACTTTAATTGTTGCATAATTACGTCTTTGGTAATAAAAGGTCACGTTGCATTCCGAACGTTCATTAAAATCCAGTCAACATCATATTAAGAATTTATTTTTTGTAAATAATAAAAAGGTGCATAAAACAGTTACATCTTATACACCTTTACTATAAAATCTTATGTTACACAAGTGTCTGTCCCATTGCCGCTGCAATTTCCTTTAACTTGTCGATAGCATAGCCTGTATATTTTGAAATCTTATCGACAGGTTCCTTTTCCTCGATCATCATCTGGGCCAGGGACATTTTTTCTTTTTCAACTCCCTGTTTCATTCCTTGCTCAATTCCTTGTTCAATTCCCTGGTCTACAAGAGCTCTACTTAGATTACACATGTCTCTCACCTCACTCTCGAATTCTTCTGTCATGGCAATATCAAAATCTTCATGTAACCGCTTCTTTTTTTCTTCTGGCGTGGCGCCCATATATTATTTTCCCTAGCGGTAATTAACATTTCAAGTAATCCCTTTGGCTTGTTGTGTCCACCTTATAGGGTACATTATAAAAATCTTCATATTGTGAAAGATTAATAAGTTCTTTGAAAAATGGGCAAGCCCAAAACAGACCTGCCCATCAACAATATTATCCTACTTATTTCATTGCACACAAATTCTCATCAATCCATTTCTGGACATCTTTTTCGCTTACCTTAACCAGACGGGCGATCTTTTGGATATTCATGCCTTCTTCTGCCATAGAAAGAGCGGTTTCTTTTTTTGCCTTTAGCTCGCCACGTTTCTCTCCGCTTTCCATTCCTTCACTATAGATTTTCTCCATTTCATGGCACATAAGTTCAACCCCTTTCTGTGTCTCCTTCAATTCATATACTCGTTTTGCAAGAATCGGACTGTGCATCTCATCTGCCTTTTTACAGTGTAGATCATGCATCAGTCTTCCCAGTTCTGTATCATCCTGATTCCTGGAATTTACATATATGATATGTGCTTCATCTTGAAAAGCCTCGTTCAGTTCTTTAATCTGCCGGTCAATGTGGTAAATGGGAAGTCCATATCCAAGAATATCGTCCCTGGTAATAAAAATTACATAGCTTTCCGGCAGTTCCTCAAAATCCTGTCCGGGATTTAAGGTATTCATATCCATCAGTCCACTATGGTACCGGGCCCTTTTAGGGGAAGCCCCTTCATTATCCTGCTGGATTTCCACATCAAATTGTTTGCCTGTGGAATCCCTGGCAACGCAGTCCATTACTGCGGAGCGTCCCTGCAAATTTTTATAATCTATTTGGATTATCTGATCAATCACGTGTAAATCTTGTTTCTCCATAATGACCTGCAAAACATATTCCAGACATTCTCTTTTCTTGAACACGTTTCGCATAAATATATCACTCATGAGTGTAAAATTCTTAATAATGCCTTTGTATTTTTCGTAGCGTGACTCTAAATCACTGTTTAATAGGGTGTTTTCATCAGTCATTTACAGCAATCACCTCCTGGCATTTTCGATTGATGAATGTGAAAGTGCTTTTATCTGATTCTATCTTAACATTAATGGAATTTCTTTACAAGATACTTTTTATGATGAGTGAACAGGTGCAATAGAAAATACCAGCAATAGCCGTCTGGAAAGCGAACTGTAACCATAAGAAGTATTATT
>OHAD01003546.1_pt1 | contig 9944 bp, 11 predicted proteins | sample 1577011 | NCBI WGS metagenome assembly OHAD01 (sample SAMEA3541510, study PRJEB24748) | human gut metagenome | biome: human gut; feature: human-associated habitat; material: faeces | place: China | collected 2012
ATCTTTATTTAATTGCATTGGATTTTCCTGCGTAGGTTTTTCCAACGTAGGTTTTTCCTGCGTTGGATTTTCCAACATTGGATTTTCCCGCAAATGCCACTTCCACCTGACCGGTATCCGGCAGTTTACTGGTGATTCCGCAGACGTGCTGCAGCTCTACCTGTTTAATTACCATACTTTTCTTCTCCTGTTTTTTGCATCTTCTGGCCTTACTTCTTTTCCACAAGTGCCAGTTTTAATACCTGTTCCATGCTGCCGACAAATTCGATCTGCAATCCGTCTGTGATCTCCGCATCCAGTTCTCTTACATCCGGCTCATTTTTCTCCGGAACGAGAACCATATGGATACCGGCTTTCTTTGCCGCCAGCAGCTTCTCTTTTAAGCCGCCGATCGGAAGCACACGGCCGCGGAGCGTAATCTCTCCGGTCATCGCAACGTCTGCTTTTACCGGAACCTTTGTGATCGCGGAAACCATCGCCGTCGCCATCGTAATACCGGCAGACGGGCCATCTTTTGGAACGGCCCCCTCCGGAATGTGAATGTGGATGTCGTGTTTCTCGAAAAATTCTTTCGGAATCTCATACTGCTCTGCCACGGAACGAATAAAGCTGATGCCCGCCTGCGCAGACTCCTTCATCACATCGCCGAGCTGGCCGGTCAGCAGAAACTCTCCTTTTCCCGGCATCACATTGACCTCGATCTGCAGCGTATCGCCGCCGACTGCCGTCCAGGCAAGACCGCGCACAATACCAATCTCCGGTTTTTCGTTGGCCGGCTGGAACTCATACCTCTCTTTTCCGAGGAACTCTTCCAGATTTTCTTTCGTCACAACAACCTCTTTTACCTGTTCCTCGAGAATCTTTCTCGCGCTCTTTCTGCAGATTCTGCCGATCTGGCGCTCCAGGGAGCGGACACCGGCCTCTCTGGTGTAGCCGCTGATCACTTCCATCAACGCCTCATCCTCGATCACAAGCTGTGCTTCTTTCAGACCGTTCGCCTTCTTCTGCTTCGGAACGAGATGTTCTTTTGCGATATGGAACTTCTCATTTTCCGTATAGCTTGAAATTTCAATCACTTCCATACGGTCCAGCAGCGGACGCGGAATGTTCTGAATATCATTTGCGGTTGCAATAAAGAGCACCTCCGAAAGGTCGATCGGAAGCTCTACGTAATGATCGGCAAATTTATTATTCTGCTCGGAATCGAGGACCTCAAGAAGTGCGGAAGAGGTATCTCCCTTGTAATCTGCACTTACTTTGTCGATCTCATCGAGCAGCATCAGCGGATTTTTCACCTTCGCCTGATGGAGTCCCGCCGCAATGCGTCCCGGCATCGCGCCGATGTAGGTTCTTCTGTGGCCGCGGATCTCCGCCTCATCCCGCACACCGCCGAGACAGATGCGGACGTATTTTTTATTCAGGGCTCGCGCCACGCTTCTCGCAATCGAGGTCTTACCGGTTCCCGGAGGGCCTGCCAGGCAGAGAATCGGGCTCTCGCCTTTCTTCGTCAGGGTGCGTACGGCCAGGAATTCGAGGATTCTCTCTTTTACTTTCGAAAGACCGTAGTGATCTTCCTCCAGAATCTCGCGTGCTCTTGCCAGATCTTGATTGTCACGGGATGCCTTATCCCACGGAAGCCCCAGCAGTGTCTCGATATAGCCGCGGATCACGCCTGCCTCGGACGGATTGCTGGCCGAATTTTCCAGACGGTGGATCTCCTCGGAAATCCGCTCTTTTACCTCTTTGGAGGCTTTGAGCTTCTCAAGCTGCTTCTTATAATTTTCAATCTCGGTCCGGGAATTGTCCTCGCCGAGTTCCTCGCGGATGACTTTAAGCTGCTCGCGCAGAATATAATCACGCTGGTTCTTATCGATCCGCTCTTTGATTTTTCCCTGAATCTCCGAACGGATCTCCTGAATCTGAATCTCGTTGGCGATCATGACGCAGAGCGTATCATACCGCTCGGAAAGCTCCACAGCCTCCAGCAGTTTCTGGCGGTTTACGTAGTCGAGGGGCAGATTCATGCAGATCTGGTCCACCAGCTTTCCGACTTCTTCGGTTCCGAGGATCTGGCCTGCCAGTTCCTTGCTGACTTTCTGCGTCTGCTCGCAGTAGACGGCAAACAGCTCTTTTAAGTTGCGCAGCATTGCCTCCTGCTCGATATCGGAAAACTGCATTTCGTCCGAGCCGGTAAACAGCGCCACCTCGGCGCGGAGATACTCGCTCTCCTCTTCCTCGAAGTTCAGCAGTTCTGCACGTCTTTCTGCTTCTACGAGAATCCGCAGAACATCTTTTGGCATTCTCACAACCTGTTTGATGACCGCAATTGTTCCAATTTTATACACATCAAGCAGACCCGGTACTTCCGTATCCGGGTCTTTCTGTGTAATCAGGAAAATTTTCTGGTCTCCCAGCATCGCCTCCTCGACCGCACGAACCGATTTAGGTCTGCTGATATCAAAATGTACAATCATATCCGGCAGAATCGTCGTTCCACGCAGCGCAATCGCCGGTAATACTTTTGTCACTTCTTCCATTTAAGTTTCCTCCTGCGTTTTTCAGGCGGTTTCCGGTCTTCCGGATCTTCTTCCCATATTCCGCCGTGGAACAGGGGCCGGTTCGCCGTGAATAATCTCCGGCTCCGCCTTCTTTTCTACAGCGTCCTTGGTGATGACGCATTCTTTTGTCGTATTGTCCGACGGGATCTCATACATCAGATCCATCATAGCATTTTCCAGGATGGAACGCAGTCCTCTGGCACCGATCTTTCTCTTTACTGCCAGATTTGCCACTTCTTCCAGAGCCTCCGGTGTAAACTCAAGTTTTACATCATCCAGCTCAAACAGCTTCTTGTACTGCTTGGTAAGGGCATTCTTCGGTTCAGAAAGAATTCTTACCATTGCTTCCTTTGTAAGCTGCTCTAAGGAAACCATGACCGGAACACGGCCGATAAACTCAGGGATCAGACCAAATTTGGTAAGATCTCTCGGCTCTACCTGCCGTAAAAGTTCATCAATATCCATCTCATTGCGATTTACCACTTCTGCGTTAAATCCAATGGAACCTGCGCTCATACGCTGCTCTACGATCTTTTCCAGTCCGTCAAAGGCGCCTCCGCAAATAAAGAGAATATTGGTAGTATCAATCTGCAAAAGCTCCTGATGGGGATGCTTTCTACCTCCCTGGGGCGGAACGCTGGCAACAGTTCCCTCCAGAATCTTTAAAAGAGCCTGCTGTACGCCTTCTCCGGATACGTCTCTTGTAATGGATACATTTTCTGATTTCTTTGTAATCTTATCTATTTCATCAATATAAATAATACCATATTGTGCTTTTTCGATATCATAATCTGCTGCCTGAATAATCTTCAACAGAATATTTTCCACATCTTCACCAACATATCCAGCTTCGGTCAATGTGGTTGCGTCTGCAATCGCAAACGGCACATTCAAAATTTTTGCCAGTGTCTGTGCCAGTAATGTCTTACCGGAACCAGTCGGTCCAAGCATCAGGATATTACTTTTCTGCAGTTCTACATCCAGATCTTTTCCTGCAAGGATTCTCTTGTAATGATTGTAAACAGCAACAGAAAGTGCTTTTTTGGCCTCATCCTGTCCGATCACATAATCATCCAGGAATGCCTTAATCTCCTCCGGTTTCAGAAGATTGATCTCCTCATCCACCGTCATGTTAAATTCATCTTCTAATTCTTCTTCCAGGATTTCGTCACAGATTTCGATACATTCATCACAAATATAAACTCCATCCGGTCCTGCGATCAGCTTGCGCACCTGATCTTCTGATTTATTGCAAAAGGAACATCTTACTTTCTGTTCTCCTATTTTTCCTGCCATTTCAAACCTCCAAATAACAATATCAACATCTTTCTGTTTCAATCGAAAAAGGGGCGTTGCATAATGGCAACACCCCTTCCTTTGTATCTAGTGATTGCTGATCACATCGTCGATCAGGCCATATGCCTTTGCCTCTTCGGCACTCATGTAATGATCTCTTTCTGTGTCTACCTCAATCACGCTGAGCGGCTGACCAGTATTTGCTGCCAGATGCTCATTCAGCTTTCTTCTGGTATCAATGATCTTATCTGCTACGATCTTGATATCAGATGCCTGTCCCTGTGCTCCGCCAGATGGCTGATGGATCATAATTTCTGCGTTTGGAAGTGCAAAACGTTTGCCTTTTGCACCGCCTGCCAGTAAGAATGCACCCATACTTGCTGCCATGCCCATGCAGATTGTGGAAACATCACATTTCACATAATGCATGGTATCATAAATTGCCCATCCTGCACTCACGGAACCGCCCGGGCTGTTAATATACAGATGAATATCCTTTCCCGGATCTTCAGATTCCAGGAATAAAAGCTGTGCAACGATCAGATTGGCACTTACATCATTTACTTCTTCTCCAAGAAAGATGATACGGTCTTTCAGAAGTCTTGAATAAATGTCGTAAGTTCTCTCACCGCGGCTGGTCTGTTCCAGGACATAAGGTACTAAACTCATGTCAACACTCCTTCCACTTGCCATCATTGTCTGTCAATCGGCTTATGCTTCTTCGCTTTTTTCTTCTTTTGCTTCTACTTCTTTTGCTGCATCTCTTACCAGATCTACTGCTGCCTGGATTGCCAAGTCATCTTTCATCTGATCGATCGCTGCATCGTCCATCAGAGATTTCACTTTGTCCAGTTCCATCTTGTATGCATCTGCCATCTTCTGCAGTTCTTCTTCTACTTTTTCATCTGAAATTTCGATGTTCTCTGCTTTTGCTACTGCTTCAAGAACCAGGCTGTTCTGGATTCTCTTCAGTGCATCCGGTCTCATCTGCTCGAACAGCTTTTCAGCTGTCATACCTGTGAACTGGAAGTATTGGTCAACGGTCAGTCCCTGTGACTGGATTCTTCTTGCGAAATCGTCTGCCATGTTGCGAACCTGTGTATCTACCATTGCATCCGGAATTTCCATGGTTGCATTTTCAACGACTTTAGCAACAACAGCTGCCTCTTTTGCAGCTTTTGCTTCTTTTTCTTTCTGCTCCATCAGATTTTTCTTGATGTCTTCTTTGTACTCAGCCAGTGTATCAAATTCAGAAATATCCTGTGCGAAATCATCATCTGCTTCCGGAACTTCTTTTACGTGGATTTCATTTACTTTGCATTTGAAAACTGCATCTTTTCCTGCCAGATCTTTTGCATGGTAATCTTCCGGGAAAGTAACCTTAACGTCTACCTCTTCACCGATCTTGACACCTACCAGCTGATCTTCAAATCCCGGGATAAAGCTTCCGGAACCAACAGTCAGGTCATAGTTTTCTGCTTTGCCACCGTCGAACGGAACGCCGTCAACAGAACCGTCAAAATCTAATTTGATCATATCGCCCTTTTCAACTGCTCTGTCATCGATATCGATGGTTCTTGCATTCTGCTCTCTCTGTTTGTCAACTTCTGCGTCGATCTCAGCATCCGTTACTTCAACCGGTGCTTTTTCAACTTCTACTCCTTTATACTCACCCAGAGTTACTTCAGGTTTCAGAGCTACTTCAGCAGTAAAAATAAATGGTTTGCCGGACTCGATCTGAACCACATCAATCTTCGGCTGAGATACGATCTGCTCCTCACACTCGCTCAGTGCTTTGCTGTATGCATCCGGGATCAGCTCGTTTGCTGCATCTTCATAGAAAACACCTGTACCATACATTTTCTCGATCATTCTTCGCGGTGCTTTGCCCTTGCGGAATCCTGGAAGAGAGATACTTTTCTTTGCTTTCTGATATGCTTTCTCAACAGCAGCCTCAAACTCTTCTGCGGAAGCCTCGATTGTCAGCTTCGCCATGTTCTTCTCTAACTTTTCCACCTGTAAACTCATGATTTCCTATGTCCTCCTTAATTCTATAAGTCAAGCGGATATGTGCAATCCGTTATCATCTTGCCCATAACCCTACGCCGCATCAGCGGTCTGTAGATTTCTTTACATACTTGCAGTCATTCTAGAAGTATAACACAGCACCTTTCAAAATGCCACTGTTTTTTTCAACAAAACCATAACTTTTTTCTAAAAATTTCATAAATCCGGCACTTATACGCCCAGATCCGTCTCAAAACCGGGCAGTTCCGTGCTGTCACAAACCCCGTCCGCAAGGGCATTCTGCCGCAGCACTTCATAAAGCCCGGCCTTTGCAAACTCCCGGTACGGCATGGTGTAAAACACCGAAACCAGACCCAGTGAAAAAATCCCCGCGATCTCCCAGAAAAGAAAGGACAGATCCATTTTCAGCATCGCCATCTTCTGCCCTTCTGACATTTTTGTGCTGAGCTGTGCCGCCCTTTTATACTGCATGGTCGGATTTTCCGCAAGAATATACGGAATCAGGCTGTACTCATAATGCTTTATAATGCCCGGTACGACAAGCAACAAACCATGCCCTATGATACTGACTGTACGGTAAAACATCGCCGCTGTCACATGCATCGTATAGTGATTCCGAAACACATACAGAATCATGCCGATGTTGGCTGTCCTTTTCCGGTTGCACATAAAAAAACGTTTGGAACTGACCTTCACCGGATTACCGATACAGAAGATGACCAGCAGACCAAGCACCACGATCACGATCGATGCTGTGACCGCAAAGACAAAGACCAGTAGATTCAGCTGTTTCTGTACAATGCTGATCTTATATTCTGCGATCGGATTGCGGTCTTTCAGATCATCTTTCAGTTCTCGCATCCGCTGCTCTGACATCTCAAGCCCGGATGCATTTTCTGCCTGGATCCTGCCGATACCGATGCCCGCACTGCCAATCCATCCGGTCAGCATCGTCGTCAGAAGACAGACTGCAACCGCCGGCCAGTAACAGTTTTTCAGAAGTTTCCGTGCTTTTTTCTTAAGATCACGTATCGTCCATATCATACGTTATAAAGGATCGAACGGCCAACCTGCTTCGCCGTCTCTTCATCCTTCAGTCTTTTCGTCAGTTCCAGTGCAAATGCGATCGCCGTTCCCATGCCGCGGCTCGTGGTAATGTGCCCGTCTGTTACGACCGGAACTGCAAGCACTTCGGCTCCGGTCAGACGGCTTTCAAATCCCGGATAGCAGACGGCTTTTTTCCCTTTCAGAAATCCGAGGTCACCAAGCACGCTCGGTGCCGCACAGATCGCCGCAATCCCGCGTTTTTCCTGGTCTGCCTTTTTCAGTGCCTCCGTCAGCTTTTCACATGCCGCAAGATTCGTCGTGCCCGGCATACCGCCCGGCAGCACCAGCATATCCAGTTTATCCGGATCGCACTGTACGATATCTTCGTCCATATCTAAAGCGATCCCATGTGCTCCCGTCACTTTCTTTTTCCCATTGATGCTGATCATGGAAATATCGATCCCGGCTCTTCTTAAGATGTCAACCACCGTCAGCCCTTCGATCTCTTCAAATCCATCTGCAAGAAAAATCCCAACTCTACTCATTTTATCCTCCGTTCCGGTATCTGCATACCCTGTTATTTCCTGTTGATCTATCTGACATTCTACCAAAAACAGACGCTTCTTTCCAGTCCCAATCTACTTGTACTTGCACTTTTTTGTTTTCTGCGATATTCTTTTTTCAGGAGGTACTGATTTATGGAAATTGAACGAAAATATCTGATCGATGAAAAAAATCTTCCTGCGGATCTTGAATCCTGCCGCAGTGTTCTGATCGAGCAGGGCTATCTCTGCCGCAAACCGGTCGTCCGCATCCGCCGTCAGGACGACGACTATATCCTCACCTACAAATCCGGCGGCCTGATGGCACGGGAAGAATACAACCTGCCGCTCGGTGCAGAAGGTTATGCCCATCTGAAAGAAAAAATCGACGGCAAACTGATCTCCAAGAGACGTTATCTGATCCCTATGGAGAATGGTCTTACCATCGAACTGGATGTATTTTATGAACCCTGCAAAGGCCTGCTTCTTGCCGAAGTCGAATTCCCGGACGAAGCAAGTGCCAATTCTTTCTGTCCGCCCGCCTGGTTCGGGGAAGATGTCACATTTGACGGGCGTTACCACAACAGCTATTTAAGCCGCTGAATCTGTTTACTTTCCTGCTTTTTGCAGAATATCTTTTGCCGTGTATTTCGGCGGTGCGACGCGAATATACCTTTTTGCCAGATACCGCCGTTCTCTGCGGCATCCTCGCCTTAAGAACATCGTGTACCATCTTACAATCATCCGTTTCCACGGATTTTTACTGTTTTTGTTTTTCATTACATAACGCAAATATTTCCATTTCATTCTGTCAATTCCCACTTCTCTTCCTCAAACTCTGTTATTTTCCCCAAACCCAAGGCTTTTATGTTATACTCAACTGTGAAGATGTCAGGGGCAAACGTCCAAAACCACGATATGTCTGCACAGGAGCCGTTTTATGGCTTAATGGCATTTTTCACTGCATCACCAACAACAAATATACTATATGGGAGGTTCTTCATGAACACAAACGATCTTGCAAACCGTCTGAAATTTCTCCGTGCAAAAGCAAACTACACACAGTCCTATGTCTGCTCAAAAATCCATCTCAGCCGTTCTTCCTACAGCAACTACGAAAACGGCCTGCGTGTGCCACCTCTGGATATACTGAAGCTTCTGGCAGAATTTTATGATACCTCACTTGACTATCTGGTCGGCATGACCGACTGTCCGGAGAAATACCCCTTTGCCAGTGCCGAAATGTATCTCCTCTTTGCAACCTGCCAGGATATGGCCTCCCCGGCACTGAACGAAGTCTTATCTTATGCCTGTTACAGAAAACAGATGGAAAAACACTGAGCCATTTCTTTTATAATCTTTTGTTATTATAATATCTTTTCTCTTGTTTTGCAATATGTGGCTTTGCAAAATGAACCTGCTGAGCCTTTTTATTCTCATTTTCCCCATATAAAGTTTTGGCGGAGGTATCAACTCATGTCAAACACAAATTATCCCAGACAACTGCAGCAGCTTGGGCTGAATATCGCCCGTTACCGCAAACTACGCGGACTCACACAGGAGGAACTTGCCGCCCTGATATCGATGAGCCGGACACATCTGAGTAATCTGGAAGCTCCGGGAAAGATCACTTCGATCTCCCTTGAAAAGCTGTTTACGATTGCAGACGTTCTGAACGTTTCTCCCGCTTCTCTTCTGTCTTTCGACTGATTTTCGAAGTTTTGGCATTTTTACCTGTTCTCCCCATATATTTTACAGGTTGTACTTGTTTTTATTATAACAGCTGCCTCTGAGCGATACAAGTATAAATTGTATGATATTGGAGAAGGAGAGGTTACAAATGAAAAATCGCATTCGTGAATTACGTGCCGAAAAGAATATCACACAACTTCGCCTCAGTCTGGAGCTGGAAGTATCTCAGGAAACCGTCAGTGCGTACGAAAACGGAAAGCATCTGCCAAGTCTGAAATCTCTGATCAAAATGGCAGATATTTTCCATGTCAGCACCGATTATCTGATCGGACGCTCTGATGTAAGAAAACCATCCGCAACAAGTCCTCTTCCCAACGAAGACATTGCACTGCTTGATTGTTTTCACGATCTGGATACGGTTGACAAAGCAAGGCTTGTCGCCTATGCTCAGGGATTGTCCGACAAATCTCTGAAAGATTAGGGCAAAAAAGAACACGTTCGCTTCGCCGGAAGATCCGGTAAAGTGGGCGTGTTCTTTTCTTATGCATCTAAAAATAATGTCTCATAAAGTTTTAATCCATGGAGATGCTGGAAAAATCCGGTGTTCCCATCAGGTCAAACGGGGTGCTCTGGTATACATAATAATTCAGCCAGTTTGTATACAGATTGTTTGCATGTGCTCTCCACAGAAGCAGCGGTTTGTTTTTGCAGTCGTTATTTTCATAATAATTTTTCGGCATCTGGATATCCATTCCTTTTCCAAGATCCCTCTTATATTCTC
>OHAD01003547.1_pt1 | contig 9943 bp, 13 predicted proteins | sample 1577011 | NCBI WGS metagenome assembly OHAD01 (sample SAMEA3541510, study PRJEB24748) | human gut metagenome | biome: human gut; feature: human-associated habitat; material: faeces | place: China | collected 2012
ACTTCATTTACTCCAGCGACTGCAAACTAATTTGCGAAAAATCCTTGACACTACCACAGTTTTTGTCCGGGTTAAAAATATTTATAGCGAAAAATTTCTACAAAAATCGACAAAAATGCCCGGCTAGTCAGCTAAGACTAGCCGGGCATTTCAAAATTGTAATGTAATGATTAATTATGTATACTCCACTCAGATATGATGTTTTGTCTTGGCGAAGTAAAGTATTCATTCTGTCGTTCGCTCTGACAATACCAATATCCGAACCCATACCATTCATGTTTTTACTCTCTAAGATAAGCGGTTAGCGTAGACTTTATTGGAGCAGCAGTTTAAGCAGCACCACTGGATAGCAAATTTGAACATCTGCCTTAAATCAAAATCTCGTATCATAATCCTTTGGTGCCAGACATTTTGATTTTTATACTTTCTTAGGAATCATTTATTTTCCATTTTGGGGGTCAACTTTTCATAAAACTCTTTCTTTAAAAGTTCTTTTGCCCCATATTTATCATATTCCTGCCACAACGGATCAGAATCAATGTCGACGTATAGAGGAAAGTGCTGCTCCCAGAATTGAGTTGTCAGGGACTCATGCAATTCCTGTGCCTGCTGCTTCAGACGATTATATGTATCGTCTGCCCAAATATGCAAAGCGTGGGTCATAATAGATTCTGCTCGCATCTGACATCTTTCATTCAAGACCTCCAGCATATAGTAATATACTCGTATGCATAGAGAGGAAAAACCAGATTTCCCATCTGCGGGTTCTCCTGAGATCTGGGGCCGTTTATAGTGTGGGTCAAACTCTGGAAAACACTGTGCCTTCCGTTCGTTAGGAACGTTCGCCTTTCTCAGTACAATATGAAAATCACAGTATTTATCGCCATCCTCAGTTAAAGTTCTTGCTAGGTTCACCTGTGTCATGCCATAGGCATATTCTTGGTAACATGCCCGGTGAAATTCTTCGCAATAAATTCGACCGATTTTTTTTGCTCCATACTCTTCCCAAACTTGTGCCATGGGACAAACTAGCGTGTGTGAGTTTCGCTCCTCCTCTGTGAGCAACAAACGATCCCGACGGAATCGAGGATCAGGCGGAAGATCACTGCAGACTGCAAAAAGGCTATGCATATTGATTTTTACGCCAAGATCCAGATGTTTTTGCCGCCGCTTTCTTCCACGATCACGACCATATCGCCGGGTTGACTCTCGAACAATCTCATCGCCCAAGGCACCAAGTTCTTCTATAATCTGCCGAGCAAGCAAAGCATACATAATAGTATAGCTATCCTGAAGATGAATTGTCTCTAACTGTTTTCCGGAATACATCGTATACATCAGGACTGCACCTCCTTGTTAAGCCCCAGATTTTGGAGCAGTTGACGCGCTAGCTGACCAGCTAGCACTTCTAAATCCTTCTTGGTAACAGGAAATGCACAATTCTTTTCTAAAAAGTTAAGTCCAAGTTTTTGCTCCATACTGGTTGAACGTCTCTGGAAAAAGTCAGCTAAACTCCCAGTTGCTCGTTTGATTGCAGTTTCAATCCAGTTAGGTGAACTCTCATCATGGATAAATACATCCCACAAAAGCAGCGCAGAGCGGTTCCAAATACCTACAGCATCACTGATCTTCTGTTCCACCCCAATGGTTTCAATCATTGGTTCATCAAACTGGTCAAAATAACTTTGATATTTAGATGCGCCCACGTTTCCAGGACGATAATATGCTGAAATCCGGCAGTGGTTATTTTGAGGCTCTGTCAGAATCTCAGAGAGATTCACTTGTGAAACCTGTTCTGTATAAGCATCGATACAAGCAGCACTATATTCTTCACAAAACATTTTTGCAGTATATTCGCTATGATATTGTTTCGCACACTGGGAAAACGGGCAGCGGATCACATCATAAAGTGCAACCTGCTCATTGAGACGCTGCTGGTTCACAAACAGGCGGGGGTCATAGCAGCGATGTCTCGGCATAGAAAAAAAGTTTTTCAAATTTATTTTGATGCCCTGTTCTTGATGCGTCTCTCGCTCATTTAATCCAATCGCTGCACCATATTTTCTCACAATGGAACGGAGTTTTCCTTCTCCGTCTGACTCAGCAACAACTAAACTGTTGGCAAGTGAATAATACAAAATGCACCAGCTATCATGGAGGTTTTGTACTTCCAATTCACAAATACTATTCATTTTTACCCTCCTCTAAGCATTGATGATAAAAACTTGTAAAATATGGTTCCATACTTGGTCCAGGTAGATCATATCGTAATGGTCCTATCATTCGCTCTGGATGCCATTGTACTCCTTGTATTGGAAGAGTGCAGTGCTCAATACCTTCCACAATTTGACCATTCTCTGAGAATGCAGTAGGGATTAAATCTGACCCAAGAATATCCACCGCCTGATGGTGGTAACTGTTTACAATAAAGCTCTTTCCAAATGTTTTTCTGATCCAAGAGCCATCTGCACTTGTTACCTCATGTGTCGTATGATATGGGTGAGCCAATCCTCGCTCCGCATTCAAATCCTGTATGATAGTTCCACCAAAGTATGTATTTATGACCTGCATTCCCCGGCAAATTCCTAATATAGGTTTCTTTTGTTGAACAAAGCGTTCACATAGATATAGATCCACTGCATCACGCCAAGAATCTATAGGACCGCAAAGTCCCTCATCTGTTTGACCATACTGCTCCGGGGAAATATCTTCACCGCCGGTCAAAAACAAACCATCGGCCATTTCGGCCAACTGTCTAAGCTGATCCTTTTGGTTGGTACAAATAACAACCGGCATACATCCACTGCGTGTCATTGCCTCAGCATAGTTTTGATATAAATGCAGTTGGGGAATTCCCTTTGCGGTGCCCTCCAGTCCTGCTGTAATCAATACAATAGGTCGTTTCATAATAGTCTCCATTGAATTATGAGGCTGCTGCCCATACGCAGCAGCCTCTCATTCATTTTATTTTTTATTCTTACGGGAATAATTTGGCCATTCCTTCAAAAATTGAATGATCATCCAAACAACAAAACCAGATAAAATCACGATACTGCCATATACCAAGATATCTATCATGTTCATCAATTCATTCCTCCCGTGAATTACTGGTTGTCCACGCTATCTGATCCGGTGGATACGTCTACATATCTTCCATCTTTGGCACAGGCAGAAATTGCAAAGAACAAAACCGCACTGAGGAGAATGCCGTATACGATTGCAGGCAATCCAAAGAAAACAAATTCATTGATGTCCAGAATAAGTGCCAATGCTCCTCCACCAATCATAGCCACCAGCGCCGCAGTATAAGATTTCTTTCCCTTAGAGAAAATACCATACAGCATGGGAACGAGGCAGCCACCTACATAGGCAGTGGAACTGAGGGTCCACACAGAAATAACATCCGGCAAAATTAAAGCCATGCCAAGGCCAAGCAAACCGACCAGCAGAACAGAGGCCTTTGTAACAATTACCATCTTCTTATCACTGGCATTGGGGTTAATATAGGTTTTATAGATGTCTACTGAGATATTTGTAGCTCCTGTTAACATATAGGAATCTGCGGTGGACATGATAGCTGCCATCAGTGCAGCAATACAGACACCTTTAATACCCACAGGCAAGTAGGTCAGGAGAAGAGTCGCAAACACCTGATCTTTCCCTGTATCTGCCGGAAGAAGGTTGACTGCTGCAAGTCCCATAACCAGTGACATAACCAAGAATAAACTTTGAGGAATTGATGCAATCAGGGTTGCCAGGCGAGCTGTGTTGCCATCCTTTGCTGAGAAAAAGCGATTATATCGATTTCCATCAATCAATACTGGCAAGGATGTAGCACACAATAGCTCTAGTGCTCCAGAAGTATCTATTTCCAAATATCCAGCAGGCAGTGATGAAACAATTCCATTCCAACCACCTGCACCACTATAGACGATTCCAGTCGCTAACAAAACGCCCACTGCAAGAAAAATAAACTGGACATAGTCTGTCATAGCTACGCCCCACATACCACTAGACAAGGTATACAGAAGCACAACCGCCATGCCAATAATCATACCTAACTTCATATCTACTCCAAGTAACAGGTGAATGCAGGATCCGAGCGCAATAGTTTGCATGGCCGGACCTGTTCCAATCATGTAAATGGCACAAAAGAGTCCGCCTAATGCTTGGCATTTTTTACCATAAACACGCCCCAGCATTTCAGGAGCAGTAAAACCGCCTACAGTACGCATCTTTTTTGCTACAAACAGCGCCATAAAAATATTAATTCCAAGTAAAATTAAAATTTTAGGAACTTCCAGAAGACCACTGACAAAGCTATTTCCAACACTGCCAGTCAATGCTCCTCCGCCGATCGCTGTTGCAAGCAGTGTTGCAGTCAGGACTGAAAGCCCGAGCTTTTTGTCAGCTACCGCAAAATCACTCATACTATCATTGGTTTTGAAGTATGCACCAACTCCCACCATGGCCAGCATATACCCAATGATAACAATCCAATCTATTATTCCTACCATAGCTGTACCCCCACACTCCTTGTTTTTATGTTTTCTTTTTTCACGTTTCAGGGCGTTATCCCGCGACCAAATAAAATTGCTACGTATCTCCTCCCTCTAATATAAAATGTCTATATATAATAAGAATTGTTTTTTATGCAGTCCAGTGTCTCACCTAACATGCATGTCATTCGCACTCAACTTGCTTGATCACAGTATACTGCTTGACAAGAAAAAAGTGTTAATCTATTATTTTTATTATAGTTATTACAGGAGGGAGTGGGTAACATATGACATTTGAACAGTTTAAATATGTGATTGAAATCTCTAACACAGGTTCAATCAACCAGGCAGCCAATAATCTGTTTCTCTCTCAAGCCGCTTTATCAACTTCAATTAAAAACTTAGAAGATGAGTTAGGCACGCCTATTTTTTTGCGTAACAATCGAGGTGCTCAGCTCACATCTTTTGGACGAGAGTTTGTATCATATATTAGACCTATCTGCAGTCAAATAGCACAGCTAGAACACCTTTGCCAACATCGAACGGGTGAGGAGCAAATCACATTCTCTGTTTCCAGTAACGGATACCGTTTTGTAGCACCTATCTGTGCCAAACTGTATCAACGCTATCGATCTCTTGGAATCCATATCTACCACTTAGATGGAATTGGCGATGAAACAGTTGAGTATGTGGCTAATCACCAGGCCGAGATTGGAATTCTCCGCATCTGGAATTGCTATAAATCACTGTATATGCGGCAGCTTTTATTAAAAAAATTGCAGTTTATTCCTTTAGTCTCTGTAGATGTATGTATTATGGTAGGACGTGGAAACCCACTCTTTACGTTGGAGCAGGAAAGCATCCCTACATCGTGGCTTGCCGACTACCCAATGGTAGTCTACCCTAATCTTCACACCGGGCCCTATTCCGATATTTTTTCTAAAATGAGTATTCCGGAGAACAAAAATAGAATCATTGCCGGTTCACGTGCTGTACTTTATGACACACTGGAACATACGGACGCTTTTTATGTCAGCTCCAACTCAAAACTAGGATACAGAAGATTGGAAAGTCCAGCAAATCTCCGCTCATTTATTTTGGAAAACTGTGATGTGTCTTCAGAAATCGGATGGATTCGGCATGAAGACTATGTGTTGACCCCCATCGCCAAAGAGTTTGTTCATGAACTCACATGGATGTTTCAAGAATAGGAGTCCCCTGTATCAACTAATAACAGTTATCATGTTTTCTTATAGGTCAACAAATAATTTCGAGCTATTTGACAGATCCCACGTAACCGTAAAATCTCCCGGCGTATAAAAAGGCCGCCATCTCAGCGCACAGGCAATGAGATGGCGGTCAGCATTTTCATTATGGTTTTGGAATTTTACATTTCTGGGGCGCATTCACCGGGAGGAAAGATTCCGCCCAAGCCTCATCTGTCCGGCTCAGGCCCGGTGCGTTGTGCAGGAGCCAAACCAGGTAGCGGTAGAGATCTAGGTCATTCTCCTTTGCGGTTTCAATCAGACTGTCGATCACAGCGCTGGACTGGGCGCCGGCGGGGGTGTTGGAAAAGAGCCAGTTCTTGCGGCCCATGACGAATGGCTTAATGCTGCGCTCAGCACGGTTGTTGGAGAACTCCAGCCTGCCGTCCTCCAAATAGCGCGCCAGATAGGGCCACTGCTCCTGCAGATAGTGCAGTGCCTTGCCCAGGGCCGACTTGGGGGCAGTCTTGGCGCTGGACTCATTTGCCCACGCCAACAGAGCGTCTAAAACTGGTTTCTCCAGTTCCAGCCGCTTGTTATATCGTTCTCCCGGTGTCAGGTCCGCAAGAGACTGCTCCAGCTGAAACAGCCGGGTGCAGTAACACTCGCCGGTTGCCGCCGGAGACTCCTGCCGTTTCTCTTTGGGCAGTGTCTGCAGCGCCTCGTCAAACTTTCGCCTGGCGTGTGCCCAGCAACCCACCACCCGGATATTCTTCGGCAGCTTGTGGTAGCCCTGGTAGCCATCCGCATGCAGCCAGCCAGAGAAGTCCTTGAGGAAAGCATGGGCGTGCTCCGTCTTCTGGCTGGGCTGGTACTCATACAGAACAATGGGATACTCAGCGCAGCCGCTGGTCTGGTAGACTCACATGTAGGACTTGCTCGTAGATGTCCTGACCAGCTCCTTCAGCACCTGCAGCGTGGTCTCATCCCCGTGCAGTACAGTATCCTGGCACAGCTTCCGGCGCCTGTTTCCGCCTCGCACTGTTTACATGCGTAGGTGTAGTATACATCCTCCCGGATCCAGAATCGGGCCGGCTCCATCTTCAGGCTCCGGTGCACCTCTTTCCCAATCTCCTCCATCACGGCGCCGCAGGTATCGCAGGTACGCTCTTTCTCGGAAAGGCGGTGCTCCACCACTTCCGTAGGGGTGCCCTCCGGCACAATATCCAGCACATTGCCACTCTGCCGCTTGCGGGCATGGGCCTTTACCGCCACCTGCTCCGTTGTGGCATTTTTCGTCCCGTAGGCGTAGGCCTCCGCCTCATTCGCCATGAGAGACAGCTGGTCCATCAGCCCCTCCTGAAGCCGCTCTGAGGATGCCCCAAACTGCCGCTTCTTAGCAAGACCAAGCTGCTCCAGAAGCCATTGGTTCTGGAGCTTTAACTCTTCATATTCCGCCCGCGAAATGGTCACCATTTCCGGGGTGCTTACGGCAGAGTTCTTCTCATGTTCCATGAGTAAATAATACCATAAAACAGGCTAAAAAACCAATACTTTCATTGCTTTCCGGCATTAGATTACGCTCAGGCCAGACACTGCCTTGTTTGCCTTTGGCTGCTCTGTCTTCAGCCCCTCCATTAGCCAGCGGTACTGCTGGGGTGTTAAGGCCTGCACTTCCTCCGTGCTCCGAGGCCATTGAAAACTGCCGCTCTCCAGGCGCTTATACAACAGCAGAAAACCGTCTCCCTCCCAGTACAGAGCCTTGATCCGGTCCCGCCTTCTTCCGCAGAACAGAAACAGCGCTCGCTGAAAGGGATCTATCTGGAACTGGCTCTTTACCACAGTGGCCAGTCCATCAATGCCTCGACGCAGATCTGTGTATCCGCAGGCAATGTACACCGGGCAGCTGCAGTTAAAATCGTTCAGCATATGTGCAGCATCTCAACCAATGTTTTCAGCTGCTCCCTCCCACACGATGAATAGATATCGATTCTCACATTCCCCACATACAGCGTAGTGGAATGTTCCGCTTCGTTGCAGCATTCCTTTCTTGGTACTGGCACTTCACTGCCTTGTTCTCTCTGCTGTGCCATATTGCCTGCTACAGACAGCACTTCTCTTTCCCAGCGATAATATGTGCTTGGGCTTATTTCTTGCTGCCTGCACCACTTCCGAACGGATAACCCACTGCTCCGGCAAGCCTGGATTGCTGCCACCCATTCCTGCAACTGTGCCTGGTGTTTCAATTCGTTTGATGTCACGGCAAGACCCCCGTACAAAATAGTGCTGGAACGATCCCGCTACGTTCCAGCACTATTTACTTGCATGTGATCAAGAAGCAATAGAAGTGTAAAAAATTTTTCCGTTTCTATCCGGCACGTGGCCATTGTGTCAGATAGGTCGGGCGGTTTATTCGGGCAAGTCAATCTTGCCGACAAAGCTGTAATAAATCTCAATATTCTGCCTGCGGGTACCGTTCTCGTCGTAGCTGCACTTATGCACCACGATTTTCTCAATCATTTCCCGCAAGAGGGTGGGGGTCAGTTCTTCAGAGGCAAGGTGCTTGCGGACAATGCCCATGAATTTCTCGGTGTTGACGGTAGCTGCCTATGATTTGTCCAGTTCAGCTTGCAGGGCAGCAGCTTTCTCTTTCAGTTCCGCTTGCTCGGCTTCATAATCAGCAGACAGTTCCATGAAATGCCCGTCGCTGATTTTACCCGTCACATTGTCCTCATACAGCCGTTTGATGATCCGGCTAATTTCAGAGATGAACAGTCCTGCTTGCGGTTCTTGTTCTGATACCGCTGCTGGTACATCACATGGCCGCAGTCGGCGCAGAACAGCATACCAGAGAACAGCCCCTCTTTGTCATAGCGGTTCGGGCGTTTGCGCTGCTTGCGTAACTTCTGCACACGCTCCCATGTTTCTGTGTCGATCAGTAGCTCATGGTGGTTCTCAAAAATGGCCTGCTCCTCGATGGGATTCTCTACACTGTGCTTAACCTTGTAAGAGGGCTTTTCCGTCTTGAAGTTCACCAGACAGCCGGTGTACTCCCGGTTTTCAAGAATATCCACTATGGTGTTGGTTGCCCACTTGCACTCATAGCCGGGGTGGTAGCAGCGGGTGCTGTCCGTCCTGTGGTATTCCAGCGTCCCCGGCGTGGGGATTTGCTGCTCCGTCAATATACGGGCAATCTCGGTCGGGCCATTCCTGGCAAGGCAAAGCTGGTAAACCTGCTGTACCTCCGGGGCAGCTTCCTCGTCTATGATGAACTTCTCGTTCTCATCCATCACATAGCCATAAACCGGCTTGCTGGTAACGGGTTTGCCGCTCATGCCTTTTGACCTTTTTACTGCTTTAATTTTCTTGCTCGTATCTCTCACCAGTCATTCATTGAAGAGATTTTGCAGCGGGGTAATGAGATTTTGGGTGGCTTATCTTAACATAAAATTCTCCGTTCCGGCATCCAGCCCCACTATTCCATGGTTCCGTTGTACCACGGAATAGGGCTGATTGTATAGCGGCAAAAGTGTCAATTCTGCTTCTTTACAGCTTGTCAAATCGCCGGTTTTTATGTGGCGCGGCTTATGAAATGCCTAGTAGAAAAATTCATTTTTTTGTGATATACTTTTATAAATCGCGCAGAAAGCAGGTGTAAAACTTGGAGATACAAAAAATAACCTATGATTTTTCTGTATGCAAAGTAAAAGATTATTCGTTAGTCAATCTTGACTGCGAGTATTGCTTTATCGGCAAAACAAATGAAGAAAATTCCCTTGTTTGCATTACTGACAATGTTCCTGAAAATGTTATTACACAAGAGGATGGCTGGAAGGCATTCCGCATTCAAGGGATTTTGGATTTTTCCCTGATTGGTATTCTTGCAAAAATAGCAGCATTGTTGGCTGAAAACAACATAAGTATTTTTGCTGTATCGACTTACAATACAGACTATATTCTAATAAAGCAAAAAAAATATGAACAGGCACTAAAACTTCTTTCTGCCGCTGGGTACAAAATAATCTAATCATTTTTGCTGTTTTTATATCTACGGCCACGCTCCCCGGCATGGCCGTTTTTCTATGCCCCGGCTCACGCCGGATAAGTCGATTTCTGTGTAGCAGCGGCTTCTGCTTCCAGTACCCGCACCATTTTATCGGCGGCGGTGGCCGTGGTGCCTTTCTTGAAATAGCCGGACACTACAAGGACGGAATTGCCCCTGCGGATTTCCGTCACGCA
>OHAD01003553.1_pt1 | contig 9920 bp, 8 predicted proteins | sample 1577011 | NCBI WGS metagenome assembly OHAD01 (sample SAMEA3541510, study PRJEB24748) | human gut metagenome | biome: human gut; feature: human-associated habitat; material: faeces | place: China | collected 2012
ACAGACGCGCCAGCATGGTGGGCATAGCTCAGTTGGTTAGAGTGCCAGGTTGTGGCCCTGGAGGTCGTGGGTTCGAATCCCACTGTCCACCCCATTTTATATAGGGGAGCAATGGGGTGTAGCCAAGCGGTAAGGCACGGGACTTTGACTCCCGCATTCGTAGGTTCAAATCCTGCCATCCCAGCCAATATGACCCATTAGCTCAGTAGGCAGAGCACCTCCCTTTTAAGGAGGGTGTCCGGCGTTCGAGCCGCCGATGGGTCACCAGCAAAAACCCTGCAACCTCAATGGTTGCAGGGTTTTTTTGTTGTTTTAATCTTTTGAATTTGATAGTAACTTGTTAGTAACCGCAAAAGAATCCACTGCATGAACGAGGGATTCTGGGTCGAAATGGTTGTAAAAATTAACCGTTGTGGAGTAGTCGGAATGGCCCAGGATTGCTTGAAGCATTTCAGGAGATAAGCCCTCTTTGATAGCCCGGGTGGCATAGGTGTGCCGGGTGGAATGAGGGGACTTTTTTTGATTTTGAGTTTTTTCAACAGCGGATAATATTCTCTGTTGCGGAAGTTATCGGCCACCCGCTGGCCGGAGTAGCCGGAGAGAAGCAGGGGGCCTGTGGCAATGGCCGCAAAGTGGGCAAAATAGTCCCGGGCCTCCGGGCGAATGGGAATGATACGGTTTCGGCCGGCATCGGTTTTTGATCCGCCGATCACATAAGTCTGGTGATAGCCGGACAGAGGAAGGGAAAACAGCTCACCGATTCTCATACCGGTTCCAATCAGCATGAGAATTATTTTTGCAGCATCGCTTCCTTCTTTTTTCAGTTTTTCAATATCAGCTTGGGAAAAGATCTCTTTTTCCTTTTTTACTTGATCGGGAAGAGAAATGAATTTGGCAAAATTCGTAGTTGCAATTTCTTCCCGGATTGCAAAAGAATACATCTGGGTGAGAAGCTGCTTGTATTTGGAGAGAGTGGCGTGGGATTTTTTCCAATGAGAAAAGAAGATCTCCTGGAAATCGGAAGTTCTGAGATCACGAAATTTGGTATCGTGAAGGGAAGAAAAAATCTGAAAGGAGTTTTCATAGGCTTCCACACCTTTGGGGCCAATGGTCTTGAAATGTTCGGGGCTCCATTGGGCATAAACTTCAGCAAAAGTCATGTTGAACCGATCTGAAAGAGAAACCCCGGACAGCCTTTCCAATGCCTGCAAAGCATCGGTTTTTTTCTCATAATATCCAAATAATGACTTTATTTTTGGCAGCCATCCAAGGGCGTTTGCGATGGCCAGAAAGTTTATAGACGGTGCCGGAGCCATCGGGCCGCTTGAGAGGTTTTCTTTTTTGTGGGGTTTGCTTTTTTCCACACATATGGCAGAAGTTTGCCCCTTCGGGAAGAGAGGCACCGCACTTTATACACAACATAAAGCATCCAAGTGTCGGGCCACATCCGCAGACCTCACCATGCTCTTTTTCTTTTGGAGGATAAGGATAGCCTCCAGATAATCTTCGCCTGATTTGCGTAAAGGCATAGACAGTCCCCCTTCCGTTATGTAGGCGGCTATTTCCTGGACACTTCATGGCTGCTTGTCATTTGGCAGCCAATCCGCCGTCCAAGCCCCACTCTCCCGCAGGAATTCTCCGTCATGGGTGATAACCACCACACATAGCCCCTGCTCCGCCAACTCCCGGAGGCGTCGGCTCACCTCCAGCATGTGGCCATAGTCAAGTCCGCTGGTAGGCTCATCAAAGATCAGCAGCTCCTTTCCGCTGAGATAGCCATCTGCAACGGCCAGCCTCTGCTTCTGCCCGCCGGATAGAGCCATGGGGTGAGTATCCGCATACTGAGCCAGATCCATTCGGCCCAAGGTTGTCAAAGCCTCCTGCTCTGTGGCCGTATTTCCCAGCCGGATCTCTGCCAGCACGCTGTCTCCAAAAAGCTGGAGGTTCACATCCTGCATGATTAGGAACGCCTTCCGCCTTCTTTCCGTTCGGCTCAGAGGCTTTCCATCCCAAAAAATTGTACCGCTTTGTTCCTTCATCAAACCGCACAGACACCGGGCCAGGGTGGTCTTGCCTGCCCCGTTTTGGCCGGTAATGGCGGTAATTTGTCCCCTGGGCGCATGGAAGGATACGCCCTCCCATACAGCCGCACCGTTATAGGCCGCCCGCAACTCCCGAACCATCAAGCCGTCTGCTCCAGCCGCTGGGCTTGGCTCAGGCGAGGACACCGGTACCTCCGCAATGCTCCGCAGTCCCATGGAGCGGCGTTCCTCCTCGGGCAGAGCGAGGAAATCTTTCCCGTTATATTCCCGTTCCAGCTGCCCGCTCCGCAGATAGAACACCCGATCAGCAAGATCCGCAGCGTACCAAAGGCGGTGCTCTGCCATCAACACGGTCTTTCCGCCCTTTTTCAACTGTTTCAGGATCTCCCGGAGCTGGCGGATACCCTCCCCATCCAGATTGGAGGAAGGCTCGTCCAGTACAAACAGCTCCGGCCCCATGGCCCAGGCGCTGGCGCAGGCAATGCGCTGTTTTTCTCCACCGGACAGAGCAAAAATGCTCCGCTCCAGCAGCGGCCCCACTCCGCAGACTTGGGCGGCGGATTCCAGAGCCTGTGCCATTTCATCGTGGGACGCTCCACGACTCTCCAGCCCAAAAAGTACCTCGCTGGTGGTGTCCAGATTGAAGAACTGGGACTTGGGGTTCTGAAACACCGAGCCCACCGTCCGCGCCAATTCCCACAGCGGGGTCTGTGCCACATCCTGGCCGCCAACCATAACAGTTCCCGCCAGCGTCCCACCTCCAGTATGCTGAAGCAGGCCATTGACGAGCTTGATGATTGTGGTCTTGCCGCAGCCGCTCTCACCGGTGAGCAGGATAAGTTCCCCCGGTTTCACAGAAAAGGTGCAGTCCCGAAGGCTTGGCGTCTCCTTGCCCTCATAAGCATAGGTCACATGGTCAAAGCTAATCATGGCAACACCCCCTTGCAGCAGATCCCGCCCACGCAGAGGGCCAGAAACAGTAGTGTGACCACCACATCCTGGATGTGAAATCCGATGGGCCGCCAGGAGGACATCTTTCCTGGGTACTCGATGCCCCGAGCGGTGGCGGATTCGCTGAGTTCTTCTGCTGTCTGGGCTGCCCCCATGAGCATTGGTACATAAATGCACTCCAGTTTCTCCTCAAAACCACGGATATTCCGAAGGGCCATGGCATCCCGGATATGGCGCAAATCCTGCCGAAGTGCAGGCAGAAAGCGCAGCGTCACCGCAAGGGTAATAGAAAAACTCCGAGGAGCGCCCATCCTCTCCAAAGCAGCCATGAACTGGCTGACGCTGGTGGTGGCAATCAGATAGGCACCGCCGGCAATGCAGGGGAACACCAGAATGAAGTAGGTTACCGTAGCAAAGACCGTAGCCAAAGAGCCGGGCAGCAGCGGTAACAGCCAGTACTGTATCACCAGGATAGCCAGATATGTCGCCAGCAGCCCTCCCAGCATGGTACCTTTCCGTTCTACCAGAAAGAGAATCAAATAGGCTACCATGACACCGAGCTGGAAAACCGCAGGACTCCAGGTGAACACCACCACATTGACCAACAGCCAGATCAGGATCTTGGTTCGAGGATCGAGAAAAGAAGGGTAAATATTCTTCGTCCTCATTGGGCCAGCCCGGCCTTGACAAAATGCTTACGCATGAGCTTCATACCCAGCAAGGAGCCCAGAACAGAACCTACCAGAATGCTCAGTACAATGACCCCGAACACCGGCCAGGTCAGCAGGCCCTCCATGGTGGCCATATAGCCAGCGTCCATCATCTGGGCGGCATACTCCAAATAGCTTTCTTTGGTAAACCAGAGGGGCAGAAAGTCCCCGATAAAGCCCAGATTGAAGCAGAAGAAGCCCAGCATCAGCCAGCCTTTCTTCCGGAACTGTCCAGCCCGCAGGCACAGCTCACACAGAATTCCTCCCACCAGTCCCGTGATGGGGAACATCCAGGTGGCGGCCACCAGCACCACGCCGGTAATCAGGCTGGTGAGCAGGAAGGGGCCGTTTTTCCGCACCTTGGCCACCATCAGCATGAACACCGGCCCGATCAGAATGGCATCAATAAAGTGGGTAGCAAACCATACATAGGGGCTGACGCCGCCCACCAGCATAAAAAGAAAGCGGATGGCAATGCACACCGCCCCCAGTGCGCCGGCGGTGATGGCGTCTTTGGCAGTCAGTTTGCGTTTTCCCTGTTCCAATGATTGAGACATATTTCATTTCCTCCTGTCGGTAATCGTTAGGCATCGCTAACCACAAGACAGGATAGCATAACTGCTTGTCTGCTACCAACTCCATACAGGTGTTTTGGCTCCAAACAGCACTTAGTTTCTGAGCAATCATTGACGGCTCGTTGCCGGTCCGGTACAATCAAAGCCAGATCAAGTAACGGAGGCGCTGCTCATGTCCAATATGACGCAACTTTTTGATGCCAGCCGTTTCCCGGGCCATGTGAAGGTTCAATCCGCCGGCAAGGCTGCGGTGATGACCCTCTGCGGCCCGGAAACCGGAAGCCTGCGATTGTTCTCCCTATGGGATGGTGCAGTTCTTTCTTTCAACCGGATCTATACCCAAGTATGGCCTTTGGCACAAAATGAAGCGGCCAACATTCTGCTGCTGAACTTCTGCCGAAAGGGGCGCTGTGAGGTGGCACTGGAGGATGGACAGTTTGCCTTCCTCTCTCAAGGACACATGGCCGTAGGAACCCAGCAGGCTCAGGAGGAGTATCGCTACCCCAGCGGTCTCTATGAGGGTATCGAGTTGTTTTTGGATCTGGATTTGTTGGCCCATCGTCCCTATCCACTGTTTCAGGAGGGGGAAGTAAGCCCGGAGGGGATCATGGAGCACCTGCATACCTCCCGCCGACTGTATTTGGGACCCACGCCTGCCTGTGTGCAGACATTGCTGGATGACCTGTGGCAGCTTCGAGATTCGGAGGAAGTGGGACTGCTGAAACTTCTCTCCGCCCTGCTGCTTTGGAAGGTAGAACGCCAGCCTCTTGAAACCAGTCCCGCAGTCCGCTATTTTACCAGCTCTCAGGTGGCCATCGCCAGAGAGATACAGAACATCCTGTGCGCAGACCTGAGCCAGAACCACACAGTGCGGGAGCTGGCAGAGCGGTTCCAGATTGCCGAAACCAGCCTCAAGAATTACTTCCGCGGTGTGTTTGGAGAAAACCTCTCCACATTTTTGCGGGAGGCGAGGATGCGCCGGGCCGCAGAATTGCTGCAGAGCAGTGAATTACGAGTGGCGGAGATCGCAGCACAGGTAGGCTACGAAAATCAGAGCAAATTTGCCGCAGTTTTTGTCCGGCGCTTCGGCTGCCCTCCGCTGGAGTATCGGCGCAGGGCACGGCTTTCGATTGCTGATGACGATTAAATCAAATGTATTTTGTCTTTTTGATTCAGAAAGAAGCCCACAGTTTTGTGTCCGGAACTGTGGGCTTCTCTCTATTGCACAAAGAATTATGGCCTTGCCCCACTCAACTGCCACTGGGCGCTTTCACTCTGGAGCTCCACCATGTGCCGGAACAGGCCGCCCTCAGCCATCAGCGCCTGCGGGGAGCCTTGCTGCGCCACCTTTCCGTCCTTCAGTACCACGATATGATCCGCCCCGGCCACGGTGCGCATCCGATGGGCGATGACCAGTACCGTTTTGCCCGCCAGAAGCCGAGAAAGCGCCCCCTGCACCTTGGTTTCGTTTTCCACATCCAGAGAGGCGGTGGCCTCATCCAGCAACACGATGGGCGCGTTCTTGAGCAGCGCTCGGGCGATGGAGATGCGCTGCCGCTCGCCGCCGGAGAGCTTGGCGCCGTTTTCTCCGATGGGCGTCTGATATCCCTGTGGCAGTTTACTGACAAACTCCTCGCAGTTGGCGGCCCTGGCCGCAGCCATCACCTCCGCGTCGGAGGCACCTCGCCTGCCCAGGCGGATATTCTCCATCACCGTGTCGTCAAACAGCACCACATCCTGAAAAACCATGGAGTAATCGGTCAACAGCACCTCCGGGTCCACCGTGGCGATATCCACCCCGCCCACTTTAATAGTACCCCCGGTGATATCCCACAGGCGGGCAGCCAGCCGGGCGCAGGTGCTTTTGCCGGAGCCGGAGGGCCCCACCAGCGCAGTGATCTCGCCTTCTTTGGCGGTAAAGCTGACATCGTGCAGGACAGCCTCTTTATCATAGGCGAACTCCACATGGTCAAAGACAATGTCGTGTCCCTGGGGTTGGAAAACCTCCGCCCCTTCGGCGATGGGCGTGTCGAACAGAGCATTCATCCGGTCTGCCGACACCTGGGAGACAAACAGCTCGGCGATCAGTGCCAGGCTCTGATCGAAGGGGGCATAGATCCGGGTGATGACCATCAGGAACAGGAACAGCAGCATGAAGTCGATCTGTCCCGACAAAATCAGCCCCGCACCCACAAGGATCGTGGTGGCCACGCCCAGCCGCATGATGACGCTGGCCCCGTTGACGAACAGGCCGGTGACCAGCTCGCCGCGGATCATGATCCGTTCATGGTCGTCAATCTTCCGGTACAGCCCGGCAAGGTATCGCTCCTCCTGATTGGTGGCACGGATCTCCCGCACATTTTCCAGCGCCTCCTGCATCCCGTCCGAGACCCGCACAGCGGCGCGCTTGATCTGCTCCGCCTGGCGCTCGGTGAGCTTCCGGCTCCCAAACAGCAGGCCGAAGGCCACCGGCACCCCCCAGAGGCAGGCAAGGGCCAGCCGCCAGTCATACCAGAGCAGGCACACCGCAATCACGGCGGTGGATATGTAGGAGCCGTACAAGTAGCCCAGCACATGGCTCCAGACATGCTCCATGCGGTTGACATCGCCCATCAGGGTCTCCGTCAGGTCGGCCAGATCCCGCTTGCCGAAAAATCCGAGCGGCAGCTTGCGAAGCCGCTCCGCCAGACGCAGGCGGGTGGCCTTGACCTCACCGTACACCAGGCCGTAGGTGGCCTTGTACTGCTGGAGATGCGTGAGAAAGGAGAGAAGTGCAAATATCACGAGGCCAGCCAGCACCGGCAAAGTCGCAGGCAGGACACCGCCGGCCAAAGTTTCCATCAGGCCGGACATCACAAGGTACAAAATGCTGACCCCGCCCATGACCACCAGATTGACGATTACCGTCCAGAAGGTTCCCTTTTTGGTGTTCTGTACACCCTGATCCGTCAGGGCATATTTCCGTTGAAAGTTTGCTCCGAACATTTATTTCCCCTCCTTGCCGCTTTCCATTTTCCACTGGATCGCCCGATTGTAGTCGGCCCACATCCGAGTATACAATCCGCCTGCCGCGATCAGCTCCTCATGGGTGCCTTGCTCCGTCACCCTGCCGCCCTCCAGAACCAGGATCTTGTCCGCACCCACCACCGTGGAGAGCCGATGGGCGATCATGATGACGGTGCGGTCCTTTGTCAGCCGTGCGAAGGCTTTCTGAATCAGCGCCTCATTTTCCGGGTCGGCAAAGGCCGTGGCTTCATCCAGCACCACGATAGGTGCGTCCTTTAAAATGGCCCGGGCCAAGGCGATGCGCTGGGCCTCGCCACCGGAAAGATAGGTCCCCTCGGTGCCGATCACGGTGTCCAGCCCCTGAGGCAGCTTTTCCAGAATGTCGCCGCACTGGGCGTCTTCCAGGGCAGCCAGCACCTGCTCACGGCTGGCGTCGGGGCGGGCAGCCCGAACATTTTCCAGAATACTGGCCTTGAACAGCCGGTTGTTTTGAAACACAAAAGCGACCTGATCCATCAACACATGGGGATCGATCTGGCGTACATCCACGCCACCCACTTCGACAGTGCCGGTGTCCGCATCCCAGAACCGGGGGATCAGGCTGGCGGCAGTAGTCTTGCCGCCGCCCGAAGGCCCCACCAGAGCCACCGTCTCACCGGGTTCGGCGGTAAAGGAGACATGGGACAGGGCGGGGGACTGCGCGCCGTCGTAGGTAAAACTCACATCCCGGAAGACCACCCGATTGTCCTTGGGCGTCTGGGGATGCTCCGGTACCGCCAGTGTCGGTGCGTCCATGACCGGCTGGATGCGGCCCAGAGCGGTGCCGGCCAGCATCATGCCGGAGGCCGCGAACATGATTTTGGCCAGCGCGGTGGAAATGATAGCGGAGAACACGGCGTAAAAAGCAAAGTTCGTCACAAATCCCGCAAAATTACCGGAAGCCAGCGCACCGGGAGCCAGGAACAGCACCACCGGCACCAGAAACAAAAAGGCGCCTTCGGTGAAGGTCAGGTTGATGGACTGGGGCACACGGCAAACATCGCCCTGATAGTGCTCTGCCTTGGCGCTGTAGTCCTCGATGGCCTGCTGAAAGGCCTTGAAGGAGTACACGGTCTGCTGAAAGATCTTGACCACCGGAATGCCGCGCACATACTCCGTGCCGGATTTGGTCATGCGGTCCTGAGCCGCCTGGTATTCTGCCATCAGTGCGGCATTCTTGCCGCCCATCATGCTGCACATGGCGAGGATGGAAATCACCGCCGCCAGCAGGCAGGCCGCGCCCATGCGCCAGTCAAACACAAACATCAGCACCAGCATGGCGATAAACAATGTGACTGTGCCCACGATGTCCGCCAGATTATGGGCCAGCAGCGTCTCCGTATCGGCGGCGGCCGCATCCAGCCGGCTGCGGATCAAACCGGAGGCGTTGGCGTCAAAGTAGCCCAGAGGCGCCTGCATCACATGGGCCATGCCCTGCTTGCGGATGTTGGCCGCTGTGCGGAATGCGGCCAAATGGGTACACATCAGGCCCAGAAAGTAGATGAGGATACCGCCCACCGCAAAAGCGAAGGCGATCCAACCGTAGTCCGTCACGCTCCGGGCCTGCGTCCAGTCCGGCGCCACGGCAATCAGATCCCGTGCTGCCAGCCAGATGCAGAGGTACGGGATCATGCTGCACACCATGGACACCGCCGACAGTCCCAGCCCCAGAAAGGTGAGCTGCCGGTGGCTGCCCGCATATCCCAGCAGGACGGTCAGCGCATTTTGCTTCTTTTGCTTCACAAATACTCCTCCTTTTAAGGTTAGCTACCGCTAACTGATTGTGTAAAAAGAAAGGGGCGAAGCCCCGATCTTACGAAAAAGATTGGCGGTATGTTACTGGCCGGTCAGCTTCAGCCACCCGGCAGTGTAGAAATCCCGCAGCTGATCCACATAGCGCATGGCCTGCTCCTTGGGCATATCGTGGACGACGATCTCGAAGATGCCGTTGAACATCCCGCTGGCGATGATGTGGCACAGCTGGGCATCCAACTGGGGAGACTCATGCCCCAGACGGTGCAGAACCTCCAGGTATTGGAGGGTGTATTCCACTTCGACCTCCACCATGTTGTGGACGAAATGCTCATAGCTGGTGCCCTCGGCCTTGCACAACAGCAGCTTCACCGGCTCCCGGTGGTCGCAGATGTAGTCCACCATCCAATGGACGCACTGGCTGGACTCCAGCCCCATGTGTTCCGGCTGATCCTTCTCGGGCATCTCGGCAAAGGTAGTCTGAGCCTCCATGAACCGGCCCATCAGCGCAGCGGCGTGAGGCTCCACGATGGAGGCAAAGAGCGCTTCCTTGCTGGAGAAATAGCCATAGAGTGCGCCGGTGGTGACACCGGCCTGCTTCACGATCTGCCGCAGGGAGGCACCCTGAAAGCCTTTCTCCGTAAACTCCTCCATGGCGGCCCGCTGGATTTTTTCCAGTGTGGCAGTCGATTTCTCTTCCATAAGCGCACCTCATGTAACAGCGTTATATATAACACTGTTATAATAGAGCAAACCATATTGTTTGTCAAGAGCCAGTGAATAAAGTATTACAAATAAATATCCCCCGGCGAAGCCGGGGGTTTTGCACAGACGGGTGAAACCCT
>OHAD01003554.1_pt1 | contig 9917 bp, 8 predicted proteins | sample 1577011 | NCBI WGS metagenome assembly OHAD01 (sample SAMEA3541510, study PRJEB24748) | human gut metagenome | biome: human gut; feature: human-associated habitat; material: faeces | place: China | collected 2012
GGGCGGTGACGCTCATACCGTTGGACAGATCGACCTTGTCGCCGCTGTTGCTGATGACGTAGGTGCTGTCCGGGGTGATGGTCATTTTGTAGTAGGAGCCGGAGGAGCTGGCGGTCACATCGCTGTCGATGGAGGTCACGGTGCCGGTCAGGGTGCCGTAGGAATACTCCGACAGGCCGGTGATGGCGATCTTGCAGGGGTCGCCCACATGGAGCAGCGGCCGGTCGTTGAGGGTGACGTAAGCCACCACCTCGAGGTCGCTGTTCTCGCTGGCGACGGTGGCCAGCGGGGTGCCGGCGCTGAGCACCATGCCCACCTTATAGGGCGTGTCCATGTGGATGACGCCGGAGGTGGGGGCATAGATGTAATAGTCGTTGGCGCCGGTGTTCAGGGCGTCCATCTGGCTCTGCAGATTGTCGATGTTGCTCTGCACACTGGTCAGGCTGGAGGAGATGGACTGCAAAGTGGAGTAATACAGGGCCTCCACCTCGCTCTGGTTCTGCTCCATCAGGGCCTTGATCTGCTCGTCGGAGTAGCCTGCGGCCTGATAGGGCGAGGCGTCGAAAGCCTTCTGGGCAACCTGACTCTTGTAAGTCTCATACTGGTAGTAGTAAGGCTGGTCGTCAATGTCCGTCTCGCTGAAGTAGTTCTTGTCGTCCTGAATGGACTTGACCAGCTTTTCGTACTGGCTCTTCTGCTTTTTGTAGATGTCCAGCTGGCTCTGGATGCTGTCCTGCTGCATGTCGAGGTCGGTGCTCTTGATGTGAGCGATGAGGTCGCCCTCGTTGACGTAGGAACCCTCGGCGATGTTCAGCTCAGTGATGGAGCCGGAGTAGCTGGACATGATGTAGGTCTTGTTGGCGGCCTGCACCGAGCCGCTGGACTGGCTGACGTAGGTGCGGTAGTTTTTGGTGCTCCACACCACGAGGAAGAGGATGAGGGCAGCCGTCAGGAGAATGAGCGCATAGCCGAAAGGCGGCAGCTTTTTCTCCATCATGATGCGGCGGTCCTGCAGCTCGTTGATGTCGCGGATGGTCGTCGTCATATTACTTCGTCTCCATAAAGGTATCCACAACGCCCTCGTCCTCATCCTGATTGACGAAGATGGTGTAGACAGTGCCGGTCAGCTCGAGCTCGTGCTCAAACGCCAGGATGTTCAGCTTCTGGGAGGCGAGGCCGCTCTGGCTCATGGGGCCGACGTAGTGGGCGTACAGGCAGTTGCGCACGCGGAGCACAGCGTCCATGGAGTAGCCGGCCTCCATGCGGGGGATGAGCTGGGTGGCCTGCTGCATCATATAGACTTCGGGCTGGGGGTTGGGGCCGGCGGGCAGTTTGATGCACTGCACGAGGGGGCCGAGGGGCTGTGCGCCGTTGCTCTTGATAAAGTTGTGCATCTGGGTCAGCACGATCTGCATATTGTTGAACTCTTCGGGCTGGATGCGGCGGCTGACCACATTGGTCAGCTTGAGGGTCTTGTTTTCTGCGGTCTGGATCTCTCTCATGATTTTATACCACCTGTTCTTGGTTTCATTGCTTGTAATAGGCAATGGTAAAATGTAACGTATCACTCTGCTGTGTTAAGACGCTGTTGAATCGTGCGGTCGATTTGAGCGCAAACCGCTTCAAATTGCCGATTTACTTCGCGGTTGGAAAACCGCAGTACCTCAATTCCATACTGCTCAATGATACAGCTTCGTTCGTGGTCGTAAAGCTGTCCTTGTTCTGTATAGTGTTGAGAACCGTCCAGCTCAATGACCAGTTTCGCTTCTGCGCAATAAAAGTCAACGATAAAAAATTCTATTACACGCTGGTTATAGATTTTTATCGGATAATCACGCAGAAAACCAAACCAGAGCTTACGCTCCTGCGGAGTCATCTCGTGGCGCAAATGCTTTGCACGAGAATTTAAGCGGCGGTCATAGGGCAGGTTGTGCACAGGCATACAGCGTCTCCTGTTTCGCTATGGCCGAAAGTCAGAGGCTTACGGCCAGGTCATCCTTCGTCCAACCTCTCAGTCTCACTTCGTTCGACAGCTCCCCTAGTAGGGGAGCCTCTGGCGAAGAGGCAAAGCTTTGCGGAATGCCAAGGCCTCCCCTCGGTAGGGGAGGTGGCATTGCGAAGCAATGACGGAGAGGTTCAGCCTCAAAGGCTACAGCCCACTTCATTCGTGATGTTGCCGAGTGCGCACTCGGTTGCATAGGTTTTCCCGGTTGCGCAACCGGGAGGGGACCGATTATATTCGTTTTATTCATTTGAAGGGAGTAATTCATTATGATGATGCCTGCAAACTTCTCTGCTGTGAACGCAGAGGTCGTCTACGGCGGCGCTGTGGCTGACTACCTGCCCAGCGCATGGACTGCTGAGAGCGTCAAGCGTTTCAACAGCAACATTATCACTCTGGTCAGCAATAGCTTCACCAGCCATCTGCTGAAGGCCACCCTGGGCACCATGTTCAGCGGCAGCTGGGGCGACGACCACAAGCTGTTCGGCGACGAGGGCAGCCTCTCTGCCCTGTACAAGGTCGGCCGCGTTGCTACCGGTGAGTCTCAGAACTTCGGCAATAAGATCATGACCACTCTGGGTCTGGCTTCTGTTGTCTACACTCTGGGCATGAAGGACGCTGCTGTCCTGACTGTCAAGAAGGTCACCGACTCCAACGGTAAGGTTTGGGATTAATCTCATCTGAGGTTTCACCAAAGGTTCATTGAAAGGGCGGCGAATCGAAAGATTCGCCGCCCTTTTTTGCTGCCTTTCTGTTACCAAACTGAGACTTTTTTCACATTTTTTTCAAAATTTAAGGGTTTATTAAAAATTGTCCTCTTGAACAAGCCGACAGAATGTGTTATACTATGCCCAAGGTTTAGGAGACGGTACGTCAAAATCCCCTCTCCCGGGCCGGTCAAAATGATCAAAGGGTAGGCGCTCCCTTCTTTTGATAGCAGCTGCTCTCTGCTCCGTCTGGCCGCAGGGCGGGGCGAGGCAGAGAGCTGTATGCTGCTTTATGGGAGAAGCGGGTGAGGCGTCCGAAATGGAAGCCCTTTCTTCTTCGCCAAATCGTCCTCAGCCGCAAGGCGGGCGTTTTGAAATAGAAACCACAAAGGAAGCATCTATGCGTTATACCTATGTCCGGCAGCACGACACCACAGACTGCGCTGCCGCCTGTCTCGCAATGGTGTGCCTCCATTACAAAAAGGAGATCACCATCACCCGCCTGCGGGACATGATGGGTACCGACTTAAAAGGCACAAACCTGACCGGTATGGAAAAGGCTGCGCAGGAGCTGGGATTCAGCACCGCCGCCGTCCGGGTAGACCGGGAAAACTTTCTCAGCGAATTCACCACTCCCTGTATTGCACAGGTCATCACCGACGAGGGTCTGGCCCACTTTGTGACGGTCTTCAAGAAGACCACCATCAAGGACGACGGCGAGCGGCGTCGGCACATGGTCCGGCAGGAAGAGGAGCGCAAGAAGTGCGCTGACGAAGGCAAGAAGTTCAAATGCCGCGACTACGTCATCATCGGCGACCCGGCAAAAGAGCTGAAAAAGATCTCCCTCGATGAGTTCTACAAGAACTTTACCGGCGTTCTGCTCCTGATGACCCCGACCTCGGAGTTCAAGACAGGCAAGCAGAAGCAGGGCAGCATGGTCAAGCGTTTCCTCGACCTGCTGTGGCCCCAGAAGAAGCTTTTCTTCTACGCCATCCTCAGCTCGGTCATCCTGACCATCATCGGGATCGCATCCTCGATGTACAACAAGATCCTGATGGATGAGATCCTCCCCTACGGGCTGAAGAGCCTGCTGGTGGCTGTCATTCTGGTGTTCAGCATCGTCAATGTCACCAGCGCACTCATCAGTATGGTGCGGCAGTGGGTGCTCATCTATCTGTCCATCAAGGTCGATATCCCCCTGATGCTGGGCTACTTCGGGCATGTCTTCCGGCTGCCCATGAAGTTCTTCGCCACCCGCAAGACCGGCGAGATCACCACCCGCTACTCCGATGCCAGCACCATCAAATCGGTGTTCACCAGCATCGCGCTGAGCGTCGTGATGGACATCGTGATGGCCTGCGTCACCGGCGTCATCCTCTTCCGGATGAATGCCACCCTCTTCTCCATTTCGATCTTCACCACCCTGCTGAGCATCCTGCTGGTGTTCATCTTCAAGCAGCCCTTCAAGCGGATCAACGAAGAGACCATGCAACAGTCTGCTATCCTCAACAGCCAGATGATCGAGAGCCTCCGCGGCATCGAGACCGTCAAGTGCAACGCCGAAGAGGACCGTGAACTGGAAGCTCTGGAGCGGGAATACATCAAGAGCCTGAAGATCAGCCTGCGCTCCAGCAAGATCAGCACGGTGCAGTCCCTGATCTCCACCCTCATCACCACCATCCTCGGCATGGTCACCTCTTATGTGGGCATCATGCAGGTGCTGAATGGTGAGATGACGCTGGGCGGCTATATGGCCTTCAGCACCCTTTCCTCTTACTTTACGAACCCGGTCAGCGAGCTGGTCAGCCTGCAGATGTCCATCCAGCAGGCACAGATCTCTATCAAGCGTCTGACCGAGATCATGGATTACGAGTCCGAGCAGGACGAGACCCGCGAATACACCGAGATGGAAAAGATCGACGGTGACATTGAGTTCAAGGATGTCTCCTTCCGCTACGGCAGCCGTTCCCCGGCCCTGAGCCACGTCTCCTTCACCATCCCCTACGGCAAGAAGGTGGCCCTCGTGGGCAGCAGCGGCAGCGGCAAATCCACCATCACCAAACTCCTGCTCAAGTATTATGAGCCGGAAAGCGGTACCATCAGCGTAGGCGGCGTCGATCTGGACGAGTACAGCAACAGCTCCGTCCGCCGTGCCATCGCCTATGTCCCCCAGAACGTCGAGCTGTTCAGCAAGACCATCTACGACAACATCCGCATTTCCCGACCGGAAGCCAGCCTCGATGAGGTCAAGGCCGCTGCCAAGAAGGCAGATGCCCACGAGTTCATCCGCAAGCTGCCGCTGCAGTACAACACCTATCTGGAAGAAGCCGGCAACGGCCTCTCGGGCGGTGAGAAGCAGCGCCTTGCACTGGCCCGCGCCTTCCTGAAGGATGCGAACCTCTATATCCTGGACGAATCCACCAGCAGTCTGGACTTTGGCACAGAGAATACCATCTTTGATATGATCTACAACCAGCTTGCAGACCGCTCGATGCTGATCGTCGCCCACCGCCTCTCCACCATCCGTGATTGTGACCTCATCCTGGTCATGGACCACGGCGAGATCGTAGAGCGCGGCACCCACGAAGAGCTGCTGGAAAAGCAGGGCAAGTATTATGAGCTCTGGAGCCTGCAGCAGGGCATCTTCCGCGATAAGAAGCGCGGGGAAAAGCCCGCCCCCGTCTTGGCCGCCAAGGTGGTGGAGGACGAGGACGATGGCGAGTCCATCACCTACTAATTCGTTGCAGCCGCGTGCGCACGCGGTTACATAAATGGCTTTTTTTCCGGATGCGCATCTGGGATTTTGGCCGACTAAATTTGTTTTTCAATCATTTGAAGGGAGTAATTCATTATGATGATGCCTGCAAACTTTACTGCTGTTAACTCTGAGGTCGTCTACGGCGGCGCTGACCTGTTCTCCATCCTGGCTGACACCACCGCTCCTATCTGGAACGCTGCTAACGTCAAGAAGTTCAACACCAACGTGATCACCCTGATCAGCAACTCCTTCTTCCAGAAGACCGTTGATAACACTCTGGGTGTTATGTTCGGCGGCAACTGGGGCAAGGACGGCGACAAGATCTTCGGCGAGGAGGGCTCTCTGAACCAGCACATGTTCGGCCTGTGGAGCAAGAAGCCTGACGGTTCTCTCGACACTCGTACCGACGACATGACCTTCGGCAACAAGGTCATGCAGACTCTGGGCATGGTTTCTGTCGCTTACACCCTGGGCACCACCGATGCCAAGGTCGGCTTCAACGACAAGGTTTCTAGCTTCGCCATCAACTAATCTGTAACCCCTAGAATCTGAAGTGTGTTTCGTCCGGCGGCTCTCGGGCCGCCGGATGATAATGCCTCGTAATGGTATGCCCGGAGGCACCTGCCTCCGGGCATACCTTATTTTTTTATAAAATTTACAGTTTGGCTCTTTATTCCGCACCGCCAAACCGTTATAATAAATTGATGCCTATATTCATCATGGGATGGGTAATAGGTAATGGTAAGATGTAGACTTACCCGAGGGGCTCAACCTCTCCGTCACGGCTGACGCCGTGCCACCTCCCCTACCGAGGGGAGGCCTTGGCATTCCGCAAAGCTTTGCCTCCTCGCCAGAGGCTCCCCTACTAGGGGAGCTGTCTGCGAAGCAGACTGAGAGGTTGGACGAAGGAGAATCTGCCCCACGGCAAAGCCGCGATTGAGAGGTTGAAACTCCGGCAGCAGAAAGCTATAATGGGATAGGATACAACGCGCTTACGGCAAGGCGCGGACGGAAAAGGAAAAACGGAAAGAGGAATCGTATGGAACAAAAGAACACCCGCCTGCGGAACGTGGGCTTCATCACCTTCTTTTTCAGCGGCATCTGCGCAATTTCCAGCGGCGTGGTGGTCAGCTTATTGCAGGAGCAGTATGGCTTCGCCTACGGCATGACCGGAACCCTGCTGTCCCTCATGAGCATCGGCAACCTGCTGGCAGGCTTCCTCATCGCCATGCTGCCCGGCAAGCTGGGCATGAAGCCCAGCATCCTGCTGCTGACCATCGGCTATGCGCTGGGCTACGCCATGATGGGCCTCAGCGGCGCGGTGGCTGTGCTGGCGCTGGGCTTCTTCCTCGTGGGCATCGCCAAGGGCAGTGTCATCAACACCTGCACCATCCTCGTCAGCGACAACTCCGCTGACCGCACCCGGGGCATGAACCTGATGCACAGCTGCTATGCCTGCGGCGCACTGCTCTGCCCCTTTTTCATCGCGGCGGCAGGCAGGGTGAGCGGCTCCTTCGCCGTGCTGGTGCTGGCTGTGCTGGGTCTGCTGCTCTGGCTGGTGTATATGGGGACTCCCTTTGCGGGCAGGGGCGCGGGCAAGAAGGAAGTCACCGATTGGAGCTTCCTCAGATCCACCCGCTTCTGGCTGTTGACCGGCCTGCTCTTCTGCCAGAACGCCGCTGAGCAGAGCGTCACCGGCTGGATGGTCACCTACTTCAAGGGCAGCGGCATCATCGCAGGCGCACTGGCGGCCTATACCGTCACCGTCATGTGGGGCGCGACCCTCGTGGCACGTCTGCTCATCGCCTTCGTGTTCCCCTTCAGGCAGCCCCGCAAGGCCATGGTGGTCATGGGCGTGAGCTGCACCATCTTCTACATCCTGCTGGTGCAGGCCCGCAGTCAGGGCGCGGCCATCGTGCTGCTGTTCGCCTTTGCCTTTGCGATGGCGGGCATGAACCCCACCGCTGTGGCCAGCGCAGGCCGTATGACCAGCGTGACCAGCATGGGCATCATGCTGCCGGTGGCGGCCAGCGGCGCGATCCTGATGCCCTGGGTCATCGGCGTCGTGGCCGAAAGCGCCGGTCTTGCCGCCGGTATGATGACCAACATCGTTCCCTGCGTGGGTCTGGTCATTTTTGCAATTCTGGTTGCACGTTTGCCGGAAGAATAAAAATAAGAAGTGCAGCTGTATCAGCTCGCTACTGAGGGAGGTTATCTGATACAGTTGCACTTTTTTGACGCTGATAAGTTGAAAATCGCTCTGTATCAGCTGATACAGAGCCTCCGGCCTGATACAGTGAGTCAGTGTATCAGCGAGTGTCAGTGTATCAAACTGATACAGAGACAAAATAAGACGTAGATAAGATATATATTTGTCAGTGTATCACTTGTTCTCCCGCAGTAGTGCCGATGCCTCTGGCCTTTGCGCTGAACTCACAGCCGCAGTAATCCTGACGGTAGAGGCCGTATTCCTCTGAGAGCTGTAACGAGCGCAGATAGCCGTTCTGCTTTTTGAAGTCGGAGGGCAGGTGCTTTACGCCATACTCCTGCTCCAGCTCCTGCCCGATGGCATTGATGCGCTTGGCGTCCTTGTGGGGGCTGATGGACAGGGTGGTGGTGAACCAGTCGAAGCCGTGCTCGGCGGCATACTGGGCTGCACGGCGCATCCGCAGCCGATAGCAGACCGTGCAGCGACCGCCGCGCTCCGGCTCGTTCTCGAGGCCCGCGACAGCGGAGTAGAACTCCTGCGGGTCGTACCGGTCTTCCACCACCGTCACGCCCAGCGGGTGGGCGGCGGCGACGAAGCGCTCCAGCTCTTCGCCCCGGCGGTGGTATTCTTCGGCGGGCCATGTGTTGGGGTTGTAGTAGAGTACGGTGATGTCGAAATACCGGCACAGCCGCTCCAGCACGGCGCTGGAACAGGGGCCGCAGCAGGCATGGAGCAGCAGCCGGGGGCGGGTGTCACCCAGAGTTTTCAACACTTCGTCCATCTGCTGTGAAAAATTGAGTTGGTTTGACATAAGAAAAGTCCTTTGCTATACTAAAACGTAACGATTCGATAGAGCACCCTTCATGCCTCTCCCCTTGGGAGAGGTGGCATTGCGAAGCAATGACGGAGAGGGCAAGCGCGGGACGATAAAGCCGCTGCATAGCGATAAGCAGGCCCTTTGTCAGAGCGGTATCATCGCCGCGCGGGTGTCTCCTCCTCAACATCCTTGCCCTCTCAGGCGCTCACGCGCCAGCTCTCCCAAGGGGAGAGCCTTTTGCTCTATTATATCACAAACATATCCAAAACGGAGGAAAACTTCGATGACCAAAGAAAAGATCGCCCGCATCAACGAGCTGGCACACAAGAGCAAGACCACCGGCCTGACGGAGGCCGAAAAAGCCGAGCAGCAGGCTCTGCGCAAGGAGTATATCGAGGACATGAAGTCCAGCCTTCGCGCCCAGCTGGAGCGCACCTCCATCAAGGAGCCGGACGGCACCATCCACAGAGTGAGCAAAAAGAACTGAACCGGGAGGAAAAAGTCGTACAAAACCGCTTTTTCCTCTTTTTTTGTGGGCGAAAGAGTGCTATACTTATACTCGAGCTGTTGTGTGCTCCGGCAGGAGCTGCGCGGCAGAAAACAAGTTTCCCAAGGCGGCGTATCCCGGGCAGGGTGCGCGGAAAAGGCCGCCTTTTGAAAAATAATAAAGAGGTCATTTATTATGCTTACTGCAATTACGGGTATCAACTGGGGCGATGAGGGCAAGGGCCGCATGGTCGACCTGATCAGCCAGGAGTACGATATTGTTGCACGCTATCAGGGCGGCAACAACGCTGGTCATACCGTCAAGAACGAGCGGGGCAAGTTCGTGCTGAACCTGCTGCCCTCCGGTATCCTCCGTCCCGATGTTGTCTGCGTGATGGGCAACGGTATGGTCATCGACCCCCACCATCTGGACGGTGAGATCAACAAGCTGCGCGAGCAGGGTATCTCCATCACCCCTGCCAACCTGAAGATCTCTGACCGCGCCACCATCACCATGCCCTACCATGTCGATCAGGACGGTCTGGAAGAGGCACGTCTGTCCAAGACCGGCGCACAGTTCGGTTCCACTAAGCGCGGCATCGCCTACACTTACGGTGACAAGTACATGAAGAAGACCCTCCGCATGGGCGACCTGCTGCATCTGGACGACTCCGTCAAGAAGCGTCTGGTCACCATGGTGGACTCCAAGAACCTCGTCATGGAGGGCAGCTACAACGCCGCTCCCATCAGCGTGGATGAGATGTGGGCATGGCTGGAGAAGTATGCCGCCATCTTCAAGGACTACATCTGCGACGTGGGCCAGTATCTGGCTGACGCCGATGCCGCCGGCAAGAAGGTGCTGTTCGAGGCCCAGCTGGGCGCTCTGCGCGACATCGACTTCGGCATCTACCCCTATACGTCGTCGTCGAACGTCATCG
>OHAD01003557.1_pt1 | contig 9903 bp, 9 predicted proteins | sample 1577011 | NCBI WGS metagenome assembly OHAD01 (sample SAMEA3541510, study PRJEB24748) | human gut metagenome | biome: human gut; feature: human-associated habitat; material: faeces | place: China | collected 2012
CGTCAATATACTCATTATAATTATTAACCCCATCAATAGCAAGTAAAGAACCTCTCCCTTATCTCTCCCGGCCGTTCTTGTCATGTCCAGTTTCAGGACATAGGTAAGTAAAAAGTTTCAGGACATAGGTAAGTCCAAATGTTAAACTATACAGAAATAACCAACGAAAGAAGGTGTTTCTGTATGCCATGGAAGGAGACCTCTGTTATGGAACAACGTAAACAATTTATCACAGAATATCTATGTGGAACTGATAGCTTTAAGGCTCTCTGTCAAAAGTTTGGAATCTCAGAAAAAACTGGACATAAGTGGAAAAACCGCTTTCTGGAATTTGGCTTCTCCGGCCTCGCGGATCAGAGCAAGGCCCCTTCTAATTCTCCGAATCAGCTGGATGAAGATACCGTCATTCGTTTAATTAAAATGCGTTCCGCTCATCCGGCCTGGGGGCCTAAGAAACTGGCCGTTCTTTACAAGAGCGCTTATCCAGAGTCGCCAACACCATCTGAGAGTAGTATTTATCGCATTTTGGGAAAAGCTGGGTTGATTCCCAAACGACGCTTTCGGCATCCCGATCCAACTGCTTCCAAGCTGCGTAATAAGTTGGAAGCTCTTCAACCCAATGATGTCTGGACCGTTGATTTTAAAGGCTGGTGGATGTCCCAGGGGGAACGCTGTGTTCCACTGACCGTACGTGATCTGCACAGCCGATACATTCTTACCATCCGCCTGATGGAGAGAACAACTGCTGATGCTGTCAAAGCTGTATTTGAAGAATTATTCTATCACTACGGACTTCCCAAAATCATTCGCAGTGATAATGGTACTCCTTTTGCTTCCTCAAATGGCTTCCTTGGTTTGACAACCTTAAGCGCATGGTGGATGTCTCTTGGCATTCTTCCGGATCGTACCGATCCAGGCTGTCCAACGCAAAATGGTGCCCACGAACGCATGCATGCAGATATAAGCAGGGAGATTCAAGGAAAAATACCTGGTGGCAGAGAGGCCAATCAAGCCGCCATTGATTTGTGGGTGGAAGAATACAACAACATCCGCCCACATGAAGCCTTACAAATGAGTACTCCATCCGATTTTTATAAAAAATCTACTCTGCTATACGAAGAAGCGTTAGCAGAACTGGAATATCCGATTGGTTACCTGCCAAGAAAGATTAACAAACATGGAGAAGTAAAAATCAACAAAACACTGTATTCTGTAAGTTCATCACTTCGAGGCTTACAGGTAGGAGTGCAGCCAAACGGTGATAAAACATATATCATTTGGCTTCACGACTTTCCACTTGGTATGCTTGATACAAAAACCGCTTGTATAACGGCAATGGATGTTTTAAACTGATACTAATTAACAATTCGACTTACCACCTGTTGAATCGACTTACCTATCTCCTGAAACAAAAGACTTACCTATCTCCTGACTGGTCAGCACTGCAGGCTCCCCCGCCGCCGCACAATCCCCTCCCCGGTGATGGGTTGGCGCAGCCAGATGGCCGCTGAGTGGAGGGCAAACCGATCGGGGAGCTCCTCCGTCTCCTCCCCGTAGAGGAAGTCCCCCACCAGAGGACAGCCCAGGTGCGCCAGGTGGACCCGGATCTGGTGGGTGCGCCCGGTGTCCAGCCGGAGGGCCACCAGGCTCCGCCCCCGGCCGGTGGCCAGGACTTCGTAATGGGTCCTGGCCGGGGCCCCCTGGGGGTTCACCTCCCGTTTCAGCACCGACCCCGGAGCCCGGGCAATGGGGGCCTCCACGCACCCCCGCCGGGGGACGGGAACCCCCTCACACACCGCCAAATAGGCCCGCCGGAGGGTGCCCTCCTGAAGCTGGTGCTGGAGTCCCTCGTGGGCGTGGGCGTGCTTGGCCACCGCCATAAGGCCGGAGGTCCCCCGGTCCAGACGGTTGACCGGGTGGAAGGCGGCGGTGAGACCCTGGTCCCGGTAGTGGGCCAGGAGGAAATTGGCCAAAGTGTCCCCGTGGTGCCCCTGGCTGGGGTGGACGGGGACGCCCCCCGCCTTGTCCAGAATCACCAGATCCTGGTCCTCATAGACGATGGTCAGCGGGCCGGGGACGGGGGCAATCTGCTCGCTGCCGGCAGCATCCCCCACATCCACTGCAAGGACCTGGCCCTGCCGGGCCATCGCGTTGGTAAAGACGGGGGCCCCATCCAGCAGGATGCCCCCCGGCAGCGCCTTGGCCCGGCGCACCCCAGCGGCGGAGAGCCCCAGCTCCCGCCGGAGGAGGGTGGACACGGGTTTCCCCGCCTGGTCTGCCCCGATGGGCAAGGTGAGCCAACGCATGGATGAACCCCCTCTCTTTCTCTGGTATTTCTCGGAAATCTGTGGTACACTGGGACCAGCAAACACCGTCCCCGGGGGCCGCCCCCACAAAGATCCTTTGGTTTCTTCTCTGCGCGCTTTTGGGCGGGGCGGCGGGGGAGGGCGGAGCCTTTCCCGTCCTGTGGTATAACCTAGGGGGTGTCATTGTCAATGCCCTCACCGCCCTGGTCTTTCTGCCCCTGACTTTAATCCCCAACGGGCGGCAGAGCTCCAAATACCATTCGACAAAGCCGCCAGGGCCTACCCCTACCCCGGAGAGATCGCCGGGGCCCGGGAGCGCATGACCCTGGCCCAGACAAAGGAGGTAACCCCATGAACGCCATCATCCTCTACGGCAGCCGCTACGGCGCGTCCCAAACCTACGCCCAAGCCCTGGAGGCCCGAACCGGCATCCCCGCCGTGGCCTACCAAGAGATCCAGGACTTTGGCCCCTTTGACACCATCGTCTACATCGGCGGCCTCTATGCCGGTAAGACCACAGGGCTGGCCAAAACCGTCCGCCACTTCCCCACAGACCATCCCTTCCGCCTATTGGTGGCTACGGTGGGCCTGTCCGACCCCGCCGTGGAGGACAACCTCCTGCGCATCCGGGAGTCCCTGGCCCAGGAACTCTCCCCCGGCATCTTCGTGCGCACCACCCATGTCCACCTCCGAGGGGCCATCGACTACAGCGTTCTCACCACCCGCCACCGGCTGATGATGAAGGGGCTGTGCACCCTCCTGCGCCGCCAGCCGGCAGAGAACCGGACCCCAGACACCCAGGCCCTGCTGGACAGCTACGGCAAGGCGGTGGATTTCATCGACCTGGACACCCTGGCCCCCATCCAAACCTGGTTGGAAAAGGGCTGAAAATCCCGTTTATTATAGCACCAAACCGGACCGGCTGACAACTCTCCTGCCAGCTGGTCCGTCATGCTTTCCCCAGTTTTTGGGGGGATTTCCCAACGTCCGCCCCCTTTCTCTCTCAAAACCCCGCCGCTGCCCTTGCCATCTGCCTGGTGGATAGGGTATAATATAGCGTGTAATTTTTCACTCTGTGCAGGATTGGAGGGAGCTTGATGGCCAACCCCATTGGCATTTATATTCACATTCCCTTCTGCAAAAGCAAATGTGACTACTGCGACTTCTACTCCCTGGCCGGCCAGGAGGAGCAGATGGACCGCTACCAGCGAGCCCTGCTGACCCACCTGCGCCAGTTCGCCCCCCAGCTGAAAAAGCGGGTGGCGGACACCATCTACTTCGGCGGCGGCACCCCCTCCTACTATGGAGAGCGGCGCCTGCGGGAGATCCTCTCCCTGCTCCAGCGCCTGTGTACCGTCAGCCGCCAGGCAGAGATCACCGTGGAGTGCAACCCGGACAGCGTGGACTGGCGTTCCATGGCCCGGCTGCGCCGGGCGGGGGTCAACCGCATCTCCCTGGGGGCCCAGTCCGCTGACGAGCAGCAGCTGCGGTGCATCCACCGGATCCATTCCCCCCGGCAGGTGGTGCAGGCGGTCACAGACATCCGGAAGGCCAAAATTGAAAACCTCAGCCTGGACCTCATTCTAGGGCTGCCCGGCCAGACCATGGCCTCTTGGGAGGATACCCTGCGCAAAGCCCTCTCCCTCAACCCGGACCACATCTCCTGCTACGGCCTGAAGGTGGAGGAAAACACCCCCCTGGCCCTCCATGTGGCCGACGGGTTGGTCCTCCCGGATGACGATGCCCAGGCCGACCTCTACCTCCGGGGCGTGGAACTGCTCCGCCAGAGCGGCTTCCGGCAGTACGAGATCTCCAACTTCGCCAAGCCGGGGAAGGAGTCCCGCCACAACCTGAAGTACTGGACCGGCGGGGAGTATGTGGGCTTCGGGCCCGGGGCCCACTCCTACTTCGGCGGCAGGCGGTATGCCTATCCCCGGGATCTGGAGGGGTACATCCGTGCTGTGGCCGCTGGGAGCGTGCCGTTGGAGGACTGCCAAACCATCACCGCCACGGAGCAGGCCCGGGAATACCTCCTCCTGCAGATGCGTACCCTGTACGGCATTGAGGAGTGGGAGTACCGCCGCCTTTTTGGCTTAAACTTTGACCCCATCGCCCGCCGGTTGGAAGTCCTCGAGAGCCACCGGTGGGTGGAGCAGAGCGGCCACCGATGGCACTTTACCCCCCAGGGTTTTCTGCTCTCCAACACCTTGATTTTAGATCTCCTGGAGGCCCAATCTGCTACCCTCCAGGTGAAAAAAGACTGGAAGGCATTCCTCGGCCCGCCCGATGCCCCCCAGAAACCAACCCACCCCTGAAAGGAGACCCCATGAAGTACATTCTCATCATCGGAGACGGCATGGCCGACAACCCCGTCCCCGCTTTGGACAACAAGACCCCCCTGCAGCACGCGGCCATCCCTGTGATGGACGCCCTGGCCGCCAAAGGTGAGGTGGGCAGCGTAGTCAACTGCCCTGCCGGCCTCCCCGCCGGCAGCGACACGGCCATCCTCTCCATCTTCGGCGCAGACCCCAACCTCTGTTACACCGGCCGCTCTCCCCTGGAGGCGGCTGCCACCGGCATCCAGCTGCAGCCTGGGGACGTGTCCTACCGGTGCAACATGGTGGCCCTGGAGGACAGCGACCTGCCCTTTGCCGAGAAGAAGATCCTCTCCCACTCCGGCGGGTCCATCGAAGGGGACCAGTCCATCCAGCTGATCACCGACCTCTTCCAGGATCCCACCTTTGCCGCTGCCGCCAAGGAGGCAGGGATGGTGGTCCACCCCGCCGCCTCCTTCCGGCACATCGCCGTGCAGTCCGGGGCCTCCATCACCGGGATCTCCCTGCTGCCCCCCCACGACCATCTGGGGGAGGTCATCGGCCCCCTGCTGCCCTCGGGCAACGACAATGCCGCCGTCCTCAAACACCTGATGGAGCTGGCCCACCAGGTGCTGGACCACCACCCCATCAATGAGGCCCGCCGGGCCCAGGGGAAGCTCCCCGCCAACGGCGTCTGGTTCTGGGCCGAAGGCAGCGCCGTGGCCCTGGACTCCTTCTGGGACAAGTACCACAAAACCGGCACCGTCATCTCCGCCGTGCCCCTGTGCTTCGGCATCGCCCGCCTGTCCGGGCTGGACATCCGGGAGGTCGAGGGCGCCACCGGCGAGCTGGACACCAACTACGAGGGCAAGGTGGCCGCCGCCCTGGACGAGCTCCACCAGGGGAAGGACTTTGTGGCCATCCACGTGGAGGCCCCCGACGAGTGCACCCACAACGGGGACCTGCCCGGCAAGCTCCAGGCCATCGAATGGCTGGACAGCCGGGTGGTGGGCCCCCTCACCCAGGCCCTGGCAGCCGAGGGCACCGACTACCGCCTGCTGATCCTCTCGGACCACAAGACCCTCACCGCCACCCGGGGCCACGACGCAGACCCCGTCCCCTACCTGCTCTACGACAGCCGGAAGGACAGCGGCCTGGGTCTGCCTTACTGCGAGGCCTCCGGCCAGCAGGGCCCAGCCTACCCCGCCGGGGCCAAAGTCCTGATGCGCAAACTCTTTGCCCTGGACGGGGCAGAGTAACCCCCAATCACCTGCTACAAAAACCACATGAGGGAGGAACCAAACCATGGAGAAAACCGCCTTTTCCCCTGCCGACATCCTGCTGCCCCACGACTGCGGCCTGACCAAATGGGCCGTGGTGGCCTGCGACCAGTACACCTCTCAGCCGGAGTACTGGGAGCGGGTGGACCAATATGTGGGGGACGCCCCCTCCACCCTGCGCCTGATCCTGCCGGAGAGCAAGTTGGAGAGTGACAACGTCGACGAAGAGATCCGAAAGATCAACGCCACCATGGAGCAGTACTTGCAGGAAGAGCGCCTGCGCCCGGTGGAGGACGCCATGATCTTCGTCGAGCGAAAGTTGGCCAACGGCAAGACCCGCCTGGGCCTGCTGGGCAAGCTGGACCTGGAAGAGTACAGCTATGAGAAGGGCTCCGGCACCCCCATCCGGGCCACCGAGGGCACCGTCCTGTCCCGGATTCCCCCCCGGATGAAGGTCCGGGAGAATGCCCCCATCGAACTGCCCCACATCATGGTCCTCATCGACGACCCGGACAAGAAGATCATCGAGCCCCTCACCAAGGACGTCAACCGCAAGCAGATGTCCAAGATCTACAGCGCCACCCTGATGGAGAACGGCGGCCGGATCACCGGCTCCCTGCTGAGCAAGTACCAGGCCAAGAAAATCCAGGAGGCCCTGGCCGAGCTGGGGGACCCGCAGCGGTTCGAGGAATTCTACCACGCCCCCGGCAAGCCCGTGCTCACCTACGCCATGGGGGATGGGAACCACTCCCTGGCCACCGCCAAGGCCTGCTGGGAAAAGCTCAAGCCCACCCTCTCCCCCCAGGAGCAGGAGACCAACCCCGCCCGGTATGCCCTGGTGGAGCTGGTGAACCTCCACGACGACTCCCTGGAGTTTGAGCCCATCCACCGGGTGGTCTTTGGGGTGGACCCCCAAAAGCTGCTGGCCGACCTGCTGGCCGCCTATCCCGGCGCCCACACCGGCGAGGGCGAGGGCCACCAGTTCACCTACGTCCTGCCCGGGGAGCGGGGGACCATCACCGTGCCCAACCCCACCGCCCAGCTGGCCGTGGGCACCCTGCAAAACTTCCTGGACCGCTACCTGGAGGAAAACGGCGGCAAGGTGGACTACATCCACGGGGAAGACGTGGTGGAGCAGCTGGCCAGCCAGCCGGGCAGCATCGGCTTCCTGCTGCCTGCCATGGGCAAGGACCAGCTCTTCCCCACGGTGATCTTTGACGGCGCCCTCCCCCGGAAAACCTTCTCTATGGGCGAGGCCCACGACAAGCGCTTCTACCTGGAGGCCCGGCGGATCAAGTGAACCAACTCACCCTCTCCGCCCCCGCCAAGATCAACCTCACCCTGGACATCTTAGGGGCCCGGCCCGACGGGTACCACGAGATGGAGATGGTGATGCAGTCGGTCTCCCTCTGCGATGAGGTCACCCTCCACCTGGGCTTCCCCGGCGGGGTTCGGGCGGAGTCCGGCCTGCGCTTTCTGCCCAACGACAAGAGCAACCTGGCCGTGGCCGCCGCCCTGGCCTTCCGCCAGGCCACCGGCCAGACTTGGAAGGACCTGCGCATCTCCCTGACCAAGCGCATCCCCGTCTGCGCCGGCACCGCCGGGGGCAGCAGCGACGCTGCCGCCGTCCTGCGGGGGCTCAACACCCTCACAGGGGCCGGCCTCTCCCCCCAGGCACTGGCCAAAATCGGGGAGGAAGTGGGGTCGGACGTGCCCTACTGCGTTCTGGGGGGCACAGCCCTGGCCCAGGGGCGGGGAGAAACCCTCTCCCCCCTGCCCCCCCTGCCGGACTGCTTCCTGGTTCTGTGCAAGCCGCGGTTCTCCATCTCCACCCCCGCCCTCTTCCGGACGTGGGACAAGGCCAAGCGCCACCTTCGGCCGGACACCCGCGGGGTCATCGCCGCCCTGGAGCGGGGGGATCTGGTCAGCCTGGCCCAGCGGATGTTCAACGTCTTTGAGGCCGTCCTTCCCCCCCACCAGCACCGAGACATTGAGGGGATCAAAACCACCCTCCTCCAGGCTGGCGCCTTGGGGGCCGCCATGAGCGGCAGTGGTCCCACAGTCTTTGGCCTTTTTCCCCAAAAGGCCGCCGCCCGGAAGGCAGTCACCGTCCTGCAGGAAGACTATGACGAGGTGTATCTCACCCAACCCCTCCCCGCCCACGGGGCTTCCTGCCAGATCCCGGTATAAAGACCAAAAACACCGTCCATACTGTTTGCAAATGCAAAGCAGGACGGTGTTTTTCTATGCGTACCATTCGCCTTTCCTTCCCCTGGCGCCGGGTTGTGGCCCTCTTCTTTGCCTGTCTGGTGTGTACCGCCCTCTGGGCGGAGGCTGCCCAGGGTCAACTGGCAGACAAGGTCATCCGCCTCCACGTGCTGGCCAACTCCGACAGCCAGGCCGACCAGGCCCTCAAACGCTACGTCCGGGACCAAGTCTTGGCCCAGACCACCCCGCTGCTGGAGGGGGTCACCAGCGCCCCGGAGGCAGAGGCCATTCTGCAGGCCAACCTCGGCCTGCTGACCCAAACCGCCCAGGCAGCCATCGCAGCCCAGGGGTACGATTATTCCGTCTCGGTCCGTCTGGAGGAAACCTGGTTCCCCACCCGGCAGTACCAGGACGTGGCCCTCCCCGCCGGGAACTACCAAGCCCTGCGGGTGCTCATCGGTGAGGCGGAGGGGCACAACTGGTGGTGTGTGGTCTTCCCCTCCCTCTGCCTGCCGGCCGTCAGCGAGGATTCCCTGGCGGCTGCCGGCCTCTCCCAGCAGGACTATGCCCTGATCCAGGAGGAAACCCCGGCCTATACCTTCCAGTTCCACGTGGTGGAGTGGTGGGAGGGCTTCAAGCACTGGTGGGCCACCCGGGGATAGAAGGGCTTGCCACCACCCCTCCCTTGTGGTACAGTAAACACAGATCCCCCACTGGAAAGGAGCGTTCCCTATGACCTTTACTTGGACCACCATCCACGTCCGCGACCTGGACCAGAGCCTGGCCTTCTACCACGACCTGTTGGGTCTGCCCATCCAGGAACGGTTCGGTCCCCCGGGCCATGAGATCGCCATGCTGGGCCCGGAAGAGGGTACCCGGCTGGAGCTCATCGGCGGCGGGGAGATCCCCGAGCATCCCGCCCCCACCCTCTCCCTGGGATTCGCCCCAGAGAATATGGGCCAGCTGCTGGCCGCCCTGGAGGCTCGTGCCATCCCCATCCGGCCCATGTCCCCCAACCCCGCCTTACAGTTTTACTTCCTGGAGGACCCCGACGGCTACACCGTGCAGTTGGTGGAGTACGTAACCCCCTAATCCCGCAAAACAACAGGGCGCAGAGGAAATTCTCTGCGCCCTGTTTCGTTCTGTCTCGTCATCAACCGTGTGCGCGGCCGCTGATCTCTGTCACAGTCAGGCAAAACACGCAGGTCCGGTCCAAAACCCCTTCCGGGAAGTCCCAATCGGTCCGCCCACTGTAGTGGGCCATGATCACCGCCAGACCGGCGGCTTTCTCCTCCCGCGTGGTCAGCTCGGTGATGCTCCCTTCTCCCACCACGCTCTCATAGGCAAAGGAGAAGTCGCAAGCCTTGGGATCGGTTTTCAGCGTCCGGTTCCGGTCCAGCTCGAACCCTGCATAGGCCAGCTTCCGGCTCAGGTCCACCTTCCGACCATTCGCTGCACCGTGGAAATAGAACTTTGCCGTGTCCCCTTCCCGGACATAGCCAAAGCTCAAAGGCACGATGTAGGGGTGAGTCCCGTCGGCAAAGGCCAGACGGATGCAATCACAGCCCTGAATGATGGCGTCTATTTTTGCGGGATCCGTCACTGCCAGGTCTTTTCTTCTCATTTCCATAGAAAATCCTCCTTCTTACGCACGGGTGACTGGATGGTTCTTTCATTATACCTGGCAGTGTCACGCTTGTCAAAGGAAAGCAAAAGAGACAGTCCAAAGACTGTCTCTTTTTTGTGTTGGCGTTACCTATTTTCCCGGTTCGTCTCCAAACAAGTATCTTCGGC
>OHAD01003558.1_pt1 | contig 9898 bp, 6 predicted proteins | sample 1577011 | NCBI WGS metagenome assembly OHAD01 (sample SAMEA3541510, study PRJEB24748) | human gut metagenome | biome: human gut; feature: human-associated habitat; material: faeces | place: China | collected 2012
GTGCTTCGGCTGGCAGCTCGTGCTGGGCCTGTGCGCCTCGTGGTCCGTGCCGCTGCTGTGCGCCGGGCTTGTCGTGCTGGCCCTTCTGCTCGTCTACGCCGCCTATGGCGCGCGGACGGACGCAGAGAGCCTGACAGCTGCGCCGGCGTGCACCGGCCGCCGCGCAGGGCTTATTATTGTAATCATTGCCGCAGCCGTGTTTCTTGTGGCCGTGCTGGCGCTGACGGTGTTCCGCGTGCTGAGCTATGCCGCGCCGACCTATGACTTCGGCATCTTTTCCCAGATGTTCCACAGCATGCGCACGACGGGCCTGCCCGTGACGACGTGCGAGCGCGACCGCGTGCTGTCGCACTTCGCCGTGCATGTTTCGCCGATCTACTATCTGTTCCTGCCGTTTTACGCCCTGTTCCCGTCGCCCGTGACGCTCGAGGTGCTGCAGGCCCTGCTGCTGGCCTCGGCGGTCATCCCGCTCTGGCGCATTGCGCGGCGGCACGGTCTGTCCGGTGTGACGGCCGGCCTGCTGTGCGCCCTGCTGCTGCTCTGGCCTGCCTATGCGGGCGGCACGAGCTATGACGTGCATGAAAACAAATTCCTCACGCCGCTGCTGCTTTGGCTGTTCGACTTCCTCGACCGCCGCTGCGTGTGGGGCGTTGCCCTGTTCTCCGTGCTGACCTGCATGGTCAAGGAGGACGCGCCCGTCTATGTCGCGGTCATTGCGCTGTGGGTGGTCCTGCGGGCTCTGACCCGCACCGGGGCGGAGCGGCGCTGGGGCCTGCTCACGGGCGGTGCGATGCTCGTCGGCGCAGTGGGCTATTTCCTCGGCGTGACGGCCTGGCTCGCTGCCGACGGCGACGGCGTTATGTCCTATCGCTACAGCAATTTCCTCTATGACGGCTCGGATTCGCTGTTCACGGTCATCAAGGCTGTGCTGCTCTCGCCGGTGCGGACGCTCCGGGAGTGCTTCGAGGGCGAGAAAATCGCGTTCTTCTTCCTGACGATGGGGCCGCTGCTGTTCCTGCCGCTGTGCACGCGGCGCTATGAGCGGCTCGTGCTGCTCATCCCGTTCCTGCTTGTGAACCTGATGTCGGATTATACCTATCAGCACAGCATTTTCTTCCAGTACACCTACGGCTCTGCGGCCTGCCTGTTCTACCTGACGGCCGTGAATCTGGCGGAGCTGCCGCGCGTCTGGAACCGCCCGGCGCTGGCGGCTACGGCGGCCCTGCTGGCGGGCGTGTGCTTCTGCGGGAACATCCTGCCGCTCTCTGAGAATTATGTCAACCGCTATTTCGACTACCGCGCGGTCTGGCAGGAGACGGACGCCGTGCTGGACCGCATCCCGGACGATGCGAGCGTCACGGCCACGACGTTCCTTGTGGTGCCGCTGTCGCGGCGCGCCGTGCTCTATGACCTGCGCTACTGCTCGCAGGAGCACCTGCTCAGCACGGACTATGTCGTTGTGGAAGCGACGGACAGCGGCAGCCTGAAGCCCTATGCCGTGGATGGGGAGGACGGGCTGGAGGGCCTGACGGCTCTGCTGCGCGCCGCGGGCTATGCGCAGCTGCCGGATACCGGAAGCCGCCTGCAGCTCTGGAAAAGGCCGTAGAGACCGGAATATACAGCAGATCGACCTGTGGAACCGTTTTGATGCGGAACACCACAGGTCGATTTTTGGTACATTTGCCGTCTTGTAAAATTGGGGGGGACTGGTATACTGGAAGCGTAAGAAAAGAACTTTTCAGGCCGGACAGGAGGCGGCACAGAATGAAACAGAGCGGAAGAAGGATCGCGGCGGTCGTGCTGGCGTTGGTGCTGGCTGCCGCCGGGATGGCGGGCTGCAGAATCAGCCGGACCCGAGCCATGACGGACAAGGAACGCACGGCCTGCGAGGCCTACACCATTTCGTTCCCGGAGGAAGTCCTCGGGGATAAGACCCTTGCGGAGACCATCCTGTCGCTCTGCACGGCGCAGGAGGAGACCGAGCATGGGACCGTCTATGACGGAACGGCCCTGCAGCCGTATCTCTATCAGTGCAGCGAGGTCACGGAGGTCGTTTCCAGCATGGACCGGCCGATGCATCTGAATGTGAGCTACAAAACGCAGGACGACATCGAGGCTTCGCTCGAGATCGACTATGACGTGATCGTGCTGCGCTCGGTCTATTATCCGGAGGAGGATGCATATGCGCTCGAGCAGATGGGGAAGGCGGTCTGGATGACGCATTTCCGGTATGGAAGCTAGGAGGGCGGAATGGAAGAGTCTGAACTTAGAAATACCGCCCCGGAATATGACCCCAAGCCCTGCCCGCTCTGCGGCAGGACCATGCGGCGCGGGCTGATTCAAAGCGGCGGTGTCCTGTATTTCACCGATGAGGAGAAGTACTGGATCAACTGGCCGCTGAAGTCCCGCGGGGACATCCCGCTGCTGGGCGGGAAGCTCTTTCCGACCTTCCCGGATGACGGCGCGACGAAGCTCGCCCAGATCTGCACGGACTGCGAGGTCGTTCTCTTCTACTACGGCAAGAAGTGGGACGACCGGCGCTGGAACAGATAAAAACTGCCGGGAAAGCCCTTGGGGCTTTCCCGGCACAGCTTGTCAAAAAAGTCCCTTCGGGCCTTTTTCGCCAAGCTGACCTCCACCGGCTGTGCGGTGGAGGCCATTTTTTTGCGCATCAGGTGCTGAAGAAGTAGAAGCCCTCCGTCGGGGTGGGGATGGTGCCGTCCACAATGCCGTTCACGGCGTAGACGAAGAGGATGATATAGAGAATCAGCCACAGCACCGAGACGATCAGCCCGATGATGGACATGATGCGGCCCTTGCGGTTTCGCGGCAGGTCAAAGCCGGCGCGGCGGCGCGAGAGGGACGCGAACACGAGTCCGGCGATGCTGAACTGGATGCCGGCGAAAAACGTGACGAGGGAACAGATGCCGCAGACGAAGGCGACGATGGAAAACGCCTTTGCGGTGCCGGGGACGGGGCGCTGCGGCTCGGGGGTGGCAGGGATGACGTCCTGCTGCGGATCATAATTCTGCATGAGGGAGATCTCCTTTCTGATCGTTGGGTTCGGGATGGGTATCGAGCCACTGCCGCCAGCCGTCCAGATCGTCCGGCTCCGGCGTGGTATCTTCTGCGTTTTCGGGCGTTTCGGCCTCTGCCGGGGCCTCCGGCAGGCTATCCGGCAGCAGGGCGAATTCCGTCACGGGCGGCACGTCCGCCTCGCCGCCGAACAGCGGGCGGCGGCGCAGGAGCAGCGCCAGCAGCACGAACAGGCCAAGGCTCACGCCGGAGATGATCGCGCCGGTCTTCAGGCCGGGCGCGGTGTAGCGCAGCTCGACGGTGTGCTGCCCGGCCGTCAGCGGGAAGGCGATGACGGCGTCCGTCAGCCGGACGCTCTCGGACGAGGCGCTGGCCGTCTGCGCCAGCGGGACTTCAACGCCGTCCACATAGGCGCGCCAGCCGTTTTCGTAGGGGATGGACGTGTAGAACAGGCCGTCCTCTGCGGCGTCCACCGTGCCGGACAGGCTGGTGTCCGTGTCCTCCGTCACGTTCCAGACGCTCCGGGACAGGCGGGAAAGTCCCTCGTCGAACACGGCGTCGTTCTGCTCGGCCACGTCCAGCGAGATCGTGCCCTCCTTACCCTCGGCAACGGGGTAGGTCAGGGTGACGGTGTCGCCCGCATTGAAGCAGCCAAGGCTGAACAGGCAGCGGACCTTGATATTGCGCGTGAACAGCCGCTCGCCGTTGCGGTAGACGGTCAGGTCATAGTTGCCGGACGACTTCGTCGTGGCGACGAGCAGGCCGTCCTGCGGCACGACGTAGGAGATGCTCAGCTCGCTCTGCCCGTCGGCGTCCTGCGTGGAATAGCTGTACTGCGTGCCGCTTGTGCCGCTTGCGTGCAGGTCGCAGGCCTCCGGCGCTTCGAGCGTGTCATATTTCAGGTGGGTATAGAGCGCGTCATCCAGCCCCGTGGCCATGCGGAACATTTCCTCCTGCTCCTTGATGGGGTTATAGACGTTCTGCTCCGCCACAAAGCTGCCCAGCGCAGGGTCCGCCACAAAGCCGAGGCCGAGATAGGCGCGGCTGCGCAGCAGCAGAACATTGCCGGACTGCGCGGCGACGGTCGTGTAGGACGTGTCGCGCTGCTGGCCGTCGCGGTCAATGAGGTATTCGAGGCCGCACATCAGATTCGTGAACGGGCTGCTCTCGTAATAGAGGTAGCGGTTGCTCGCGGGCCACGAGGCCAGACCGAGCGAACGGCTGAAGCGGTTGAAGCGGACGTTTGCCGACGAGGTGAAGATGGAAATACCACGGTAGCCGTTGAGCGCGGCGTCATTGAGCGTCTGGTAGGACGTGACCTCCACGCGGCCGCTGCCCTCGGGTACGGCCTGCAGGACGGCCTGCACATCCTCAGACTCGCGCGGATAGGACGAGCGGGACGTGAGCGAGACCTTTGCCACGCCCATGGCGATGCTGCAGACCATTTCCGCCCCGATGACGGCAAACAGCAGCGCCATGCTGAGGAGCTGCCGCCTGCGCTCCGGGCGATACAGCACGAGCGCAAGGCATACAATGGCCAGCGCCAGCGCGCTCAGGAGCATCCGGCGCAAGCTGCCCTCCAGCCCCAGCCCGCACAGGATAATGCCGAGGCAGACGGGAAGGATGACGAACAGATATCGCTTGCGGAAGCAGTCCAGCAGCGTCCACGCACGGTAGGCCATGACGATGAGCACAAAGCTGAACAGGAAGCTGAAGCGATAGGGGAGCATATTGGGGAAATGCCCGCCGTGCCAGTAATAATCCAGCGTGCGGAACAGGAAGCTCAGCAGGAAGAAGGCGAGAAGGCCGATGCTCAGGAGCTTTTCCCGCAGGCGGACCTTTTTGCAGCACAGGAAGAATACGGCCAGCGCCACGGCGGCAAAGCCGCAGTAGACGTTCGGCAGGCCCTCCATTTTTGTCGGCTCCGTCGAGGTGAGCAGGTTGGCCAGCACGCGCCGCGCGCCGTAGGCGAGGCCCGGCAGCGTCTGCTCCTTCAGCAGGTCCAGCGTGCTCTGGCTCTCTGCGGCCTTTCCACTGGCGTCCTCTGCGATGTTCAGCGCCAGCAGCTCCGGCGCCTCGTTCCCGGCGGAGTGGGTGTTCTGCAGGCCGTAGAGCGTCGGCAGCAGCAGAACGGCTGCCATGCCGACGCCGAGCAGCGTGCACAGCGCGATGCGGCAGAAGCGGCGGAAAAAGCGCTTCCAGCCGTCCCAGCGGCAGATGCACCAGACAAAGAAGCTCAGCCCGACAAAGATGCAGCAGAAAAACGAAAGATAGTAGTTGCACAGCAGCGAGAGTGCCAGCGCCAGCGTATACAGGCGGAAGCGGCCCTCACGCAGCAGGCTGACCATGCCGGCCAGCATCAGCGGCAGGAGAGCCAGCGCATCGAGCCAGATGATGTTCCAATAGTAGCCCGCCACAAAGGAGCACAGGGCGTACATCATGGAAAACGGCACGAGCGCAGGCTCGTTCCGGCGGAACGCCGTCCGCAGGAAGACGGCGAAGAACAGACCGGCCAGTCCAATCTTCGTCAGAACGAGCAGCGCGAAGAATTCCCGCAGCAGCGACGCCGGGACCAGCACGGACAGCAGGTACAGGGGACTGGAGAGGTAGTAGGCATACAGCGGCAGGTAGCCGATGCCCATGCCTGCCTCGCGCAGGTACTGCAGCGAGCCGCCGGAGCGGAGCTTTTCCCGGAACGAGACGAAGAAGGGGTAATACTGATGCCACATGTCGTGCGCCAGCACCTGCCGGTCACCGAACGGCCACAGGCCGCCAAGTATGAAGCACAGCAGCATCACGCCGAATGGCACGAAGAACGACAGGACGAGATAGCGGCGCTTCCGCCGCGTGCGGTCAATTTTCTGCATGGGAGGGCCTCCTTTGCGCCATGCGGCGGAGAAGTTGGGGAATAGTTGCCTCGAAGCTCACGCCGTACCAGCGGGCATCCGGTTCGCGCCGGGTCTCGGCGATGGTGTCCGCAACGTAGGCGGAGGCCAGCTCCATGGCATCGTGTACGCTCCAGCCGAGCGTCAGCGCGCCTGCGCAGGTGCTGGCGAACAGGTCGCCCGTGCCGTAGAACACGGCGGGAACATACGGCGCGCTGCACTGCGACACCGCGCCTGCGGCATCCATACACGCCACGCCGACGCGGTCAGGCTCCGTTCGGACGCCGGTCAGGATGGCCGTGCGCGCCCCGAGCGCGAGCAGCCGCTCCAGGAGCGTGCGGATGTAGCTGTCGTCATGCGTCTCACGGTATTCCAGCCCGGTCAGCAGGCAGGCCTCCGTGATGTTCGGCGTGATGAGGTCAGCCTGCGCGCAGAGCGTGCGGAGCACGGCGGGGAAGTCCGGCTCCAGCCCGGCATACAGCGCGCCGTGGTCGGCCATGACAGGGTCCACGAGCCGCATGGCGGGGAAGCGCGTGAAGAAGTCGAGCGCCTGATCCACCTGAGCTCTGCCGCCGAGATAGCCGGTGTAGATCATGTCGAACTGCAGGCCGAGCTGCTGCCAGTGGTCTGCGACCGGCGTGAGCGAGAGCGGCTCATAGCGGAAGCCCTCGAAGGCGGTGTGCGCCGAGAGAACGGCCGTCGGCAGCACGGCGCATTCCAGCCCCATGGCGGAGAGCACCGGCAGCGCAACGGTCAGCGAGCATTTTCCGATGCAGGACAGGTCCTGCATGGTGACGATTCGTTTCATAATCATGACTCCAGAGCGTAAGTTCATATTCATTATAACGCGCTTTTGCCGGAAAGGAAAGCCCTGCTGCGAAAAAAGGCATTCCGGCCCGTTAAAAAGTTTTTTGGAAAATATTGTGGTTAGGACTTGAAATAACCACAAGATATAGTATAATAGGGGTGCGTGAACGACGGCCGGATGCTGCACTGCCTCAAAAAATGCGCAGCAGGAAACGGCTGGGATCGTTCTGAAAGGATCGAGAATTCGGAGTAACACAGAGAAACGGGCAAAGCCCAGGGAGAGAATACCATGAAGATCATCAAGAGAAACGGAGCGGAAGAGACGTTCCGCATCGAAAAAATCGTCGTGGCCATCACAAAGGCCAACAATGCGGCCGAGGAGGCCGAGCGCCTGACGCCGCTGCAGATCGACCGCATCGCGCAGGCCGTCGAGATCCGCTGCGAGGAAATGAACCGCAGCCTGTCCGTCGAGGAGATCCAGGATCTCGTCGAGGACCAGATCATGGCGCACGGGGCCTTCGAGGTCGCCAAGCGCTATATCACCTATCGCTATACCCGCAGCCTTGTCCGCCAGTCCAACACGACGGACGACCGCATCCTGTCCCTCATCGAATGCAACAACGAGGAGGTCAAGCAGGAGAACGCCAACAAGAATCCGACCATCAACGCCGTGCAGCGCGACTATATGGCGGGCGAGGTCTCGAAGGACATCACGCGCCGCATCCTGCTGCCGCGGGATATCGTCGAGGCGCATGAGGCCGGTATCATCCACTTCCACGATGCGGATTACTATGCCCAGCATATGCACAACTGCGACCTCGTCAATCTCGAGGACATGCTGCAGAACGGCACGGTCATCTCCGGCACGCTCATCGAAAAGCCGCATTCCTTCTCTACGGCCTGCAACATCGCCACGCAGATCATCGCGCAGATCGCCTCGAACCAGTATGGCGGTCAGTCCATCTCTCTGACGCATCTGGCCCCGTTCGTGGATGTCAGCCGCCGGAAGATCCGCGAGAGTGTGGTGCGCGAGATCCGTGAGCTCGGGGCCGAGGCCGCGGAGGAGCGTATTTCCAAGATCGTCGAGGAGCGCCTGCGCGAGGAAATCAAGCGCGGCGTGCAGACCATCCAGTATCAGGTCGTCACGCTCATGACAACGAATGGCCAGGCGCCGTTCATCACGGTGTTCATGTACCTCGGTGAGGCGCGCAATCCGCAGGAGAAGCACGATCTGGCCATCATCATTGAAGAGACGCTCCGTCAGCGCTATCAGGGCGTGAAGAACGAAAAGGGCGTGTGGATCACCCCGGCCTTCCCGAAGCTCATCTATGTGCTCGAGGAGGACAACATCCACGAGGATTCGAAGTATTTCTACCTGACGCGGCTGGCTGCGGAGTGCACGGCGCGCCGCATGGTGCCGGACTATATCTCCGAAAAGAAAATGCGGGAGCTCAAGCTCTCGAAGGGCGAGACGCCGGGCAACGGCGATGTCTACACCTGCATGGGCTGCCGCAGCTTTCTGACGCCGGATTCCTCCGGCAACGGCTGGGACAATGTGGCCAACGCCGGGAACTATGAGCCGGGCAAGCCGAAGTATTACGGCCGCTTCAATCAGGGCGTCGTGACGCTGAACCTCGTCGATGTGGCGCTGTCCTCCGGCAAGGAAATGGACAAGTTCTGGAAGATTTTTGACGAGCGGCTGGATTTGTGCTACCGCGCGCTGATGTGCCGCCACGAGCGCCTGAAGGGCACGCTGTCCGACGCGGCCCCCATCCTGTGGCAGTATGGCGCGCTGGCGCGCCTGCCGAAGGGCGAGCCCATCGACAAGCTGCTCTACAACGGCTATTCGACCATCTCGCTCGGCTATGCGGGCCTGTATGAGTGCGTGAAGTATATGACGGGCAAGTCCCACACCGATCCCTCGGCGACGCCGTTTGCGCTGGATGTTATGCGCTATCTGAACGCGGCCTGCGCCAAGTGGCGCGCGGAGACGCACATCGACTTCAGCCTCTACGGCACGCCGCTGGAATCCACGACCTACAAATTTGCCAAGTGCCTGCAGAAGCGCTTTGGCATCGTCCCCGGCGTGACGGACAAGAGCTATATCACGAACTCCTATCACATCCATGTGACGGAGAAGATCAACGCCTTCGACAAGCTGGCCTTTGAGTCGCAGTTCCAGGCCCTTTCGCCCGGCGGCGCCATCAGCTACGTTGAAGTGCCGGATATGCAGAACAACATCGACGAAGACACAGCAGCAGCTATCATGGCCGGTGATGAGGATGCCCTTCAGAAGCTGATGCAGGATGCTGTAAAGCAGTATATGACAAAGATTGGCGAGATGGAGCCATCAGAAGAGATGACTGAGCTGACCATCAAGTGCCAGAGAGTCAAGGTGGATGTAAGCGGCAAGGAAAAGATTGCCTGGATGCCTCAGGACTTAAGCAAGTTCTCTGATGAGGTAAACAACGCAACATTCAAATAGGTAAGAAGAAAGGGACAGTGCCTGTGAAAACAGGCATTGTCTTTTTTCAGCCTTCGGTATATAATGGTTTTTGAGTTATCAGATTGAGAAGAATATAGGAGACTTTAACATGAGCAGAGTAAGGACAAGGTATGCACCCAGCCCCACAGGCAGGATGCATGTGGGAAATTTAAGGACGGCATTGTATGCCTATCTCATAGCAAAGCATGAGGGAGGGGATTTCCTTCTCCGTATTGAAGATACAGACCAGGAACGTTTCGTGGAAGGGGCAGTGGAGATCATATACCAGACCCTGAAGGACACGGGCCTGATTCATGACGAAGGACCTGACAAGGACGGCGGATGCGGCCCCTATGTCCAGAGTGAGCGCCAGGCATCCGGCATTTACCTGGAATACGCAAAAAAGCTGGTGGAAAAAGGAGAGGCTTATTACTGCTTCTGTACACCGGAGCGTCTGGCTTCCCTTAAGACAACTGTAAATGGAGAGGAAATCATGACATATGACAAGCACTGTCTCCGTTTATCCAAAGAAGAGGTGGAAGCCAACCTGGCAGCAGGTATGCCCTATGTCATCCGCCAGAACAATCCCGCCACGGGAACCACCACGTTCCAGGACGAGATTTACGGGGATATCACGGTGGACAACTCCGAGCTGGATGATATGGTCCTCATCAAGTCAGACGGA
>OHAD01003563.1_pt1 | contig 9883 bp, 8 predicted proteins | sample 1577011 | NCBI WGS metagenome assembly OHAD01 (sample SAMEA3541510, study PRJEB24748) | human gut metagenome | biome: human gut; feature: human-associated habitat; material: faeces | place: China | collected 2012
CTTGGCATAATCGGGGTTGTAGGTGGCGGCGTCCGCCAGCCCGGCCAGGGGCGTGCCGCAAAGCGGGCACAGCACCGCCGGCGTGGCAACGTCCACATCACACGCCCTGCAATGTTTCATCCGTATCGCCTCCTGTCTCCAGCGTGACGGGCACGCCCGCCTTTGCAAGCCTGCGCACCACGCTGCGCGCAAGGCGGTTGTCCTCCACCTCGGTGGTGAAGGTGAGCGCCAGCGTGTTGCCGCAGGCGCAGGCCGTGGCCTTCACCGGCTCCCTGGGCGTGGTGGAGAGCAGAAAGCGGAAGCCCTCGAAATACCGGCGGAACGGCTCTTCCACACGCACCGGCCCCAGATTCGAGAACACCAGCGTGCTGCCATTGTTGGAATGCTCGTACACGATGCGGAGGATGCCGTTTTTCAGCGGCAGGGGAATGATGCGCGTGATGAGGTTCTTTTCGCTGCCCGCCGTAAAGGCCAGCTTCTGTTCAAATTCCTCCCGCGTCAGCTTTTCGGCAAACTGGCGCTTCACGGCCTCCATCACGTCCTCAAAGGGGACGGCGCGGCGCGCCAGCGGCAGGATGATCGTCAGGTTGGAAAAGAAATTCAGGGACGTCTCGGTGCCGAAGATAGGCCGCAGATTCACCGGGACAAAGATGCTGACGGGCCTTTTTGCGCCGTTGCAGGCCGTGTATTCTTCGTACACGCCGTAGGCGATGGCGGCTGTGAGGTATTCGCCCACGGTGGCGCCGAAGCGGCGGCACTCGGCCTTCAGCGCGTCCACGGGCATCAGCGCCGTGGCCACGCCCAGCCCGCCCGCGATGCGGTGCTCGCCCCGCAGATGATACGCGCCCGGTTCGCGGAACGTTTTGCTTTTGGCCGGAATGTAATGCTTGAGGTATCCGTCCTGCACCTCGCCCGCGGTCTCGGTGCCGTAGGGGGTGGCAAGCTGCTCGGGCGTGAACGCGTCCGGGTGGGCAAGCTGGCAGTAGCGGTAGCAGACGGCCTTCAAAAACTGCATCGCGCCCGTGCCGTCCGTGAGCACGTGGAAGGTCTCCAGATGCACGCGGCTGCCGTAATACAGCACACGGAACAGAAAGCGGCCTGTCTCCACGGGGTCGATATAGCGGCAGGGGGCGTCCTGCTCGGGCAGGACCTGGGGTGTGGCGCGGTTGGTTTCCAGATAGTTCCAGAACAGGCCGTGCCGCAGGCGGACGTTGAACGCGGCAAAATAGGGGAGCGTTTGCTCCAGCGCCTGCTGGAGCAGCGCAGGGTCCACAGCCTCGCGCATCACGGCTGTCAGGCGGAATACGTTGGAATAGCGCCGGCTCGCCACCACGGGAAAGATATTCGCGGTGTTGTCCAGCTTGTGCCACCGCGTGGGTGCAGCGCGTTTTTTCATGGAAAAGATCGGCTCCTTTAACAGAGAGGATGGGAACGGGCGGGCCGCTTTGGGGCAGGGCGGCCTGCGGGCCGCAGAAAGCGGGGAAGGGGGCGGCCCGGGCCGCATGGGAGGGGACGCGGGGAAAATCAGGCGAAAAGTGAAAGGTCGATGGCCTCGGCGATGGCCCGCCCGCCCGCGAGATTGGGGTGCAGGCCGTCGGGCAGGGCAAATTCCTTTTTCATGCCCACGCCGTCGTCGGTGTCCGCGATGGGAGCGCCGAGGTCCAGCACCGCGTCGAAGGGGCCTTCTTCAGCGATCCAGCGGTTGATGGCGCGGCGCAGCGCCTCCCGCTCGGGCGGGAACAGGTGGTTCACCTCCCGGGGCAGGATGAGCCCCGCGTATACCTTTACGCCCTGCTTGTGCAGCGCGTCCGCGATGGTGCGGGCGGCGGCGGCGTACTGGTCCACGGTAATAAGCTCCTCCTCCGGCGCGCCGCCGGTGCCGGGGTGCCCCAGATCGTTGGTGCCGAGAGCGAACACCGCGTGGGTGAGGCCCTCGATGGGAAGCAGGTCGTAGCGGTAGCGCTCGATGCCCGCGTGGCCGTACATGCCCCGGGAGGCGGGGGTTGCGCCGTAGAGCAGGCGGTTGCCGCCGATGCCGAGGTTGCACACGCTCACCTCGCCGCGGAAATGCTCGTACAGGCGCGCCGTGAAGGGCGTTACCCACGCGCCCTGCTGCATGATGGAATCCCCGAACATGGCCACGACGCGGGGAGCGGGCAGGGCGTCGTCCTGCTCCACGATCACCTCGGAGAGCGTGGTGGTGGCGCTGGAGATGTCCCAGGGCAGCACGCTTTTGGAAAGGTCTGTCCAGAGGCGGGCCTTGGGCAGCGCGGGGGCGTCGCAGTGGTCGCCCTTGACGGAGCGGTTGGCAAAGATGCCCACAAAATTGCCGGAGGTGACCTTTTCGCCGCCGGGATAATAAAGGCTGACGGCGATGGTGCAGCCCGGCTGCACGGGCAGCGCGACCCTGTCGGAAAAAACGTCCCGCTGGGGCACCAGCGCAAAGCTGGTGTCGCCGTGCACGGTGAGCGGGCGCACGGTATCGGGCACAAGACGGCCCTTTGCGTCCGCCAGGCCGATGGTGGCGTTGCCCACCCACACGGGACCGTCGGAATAATAATTGCTGAATTTTACATAGACGGCGCTGCCGGAAAGATTGTTGGGGGCGAAGATGCGCACGGTGCGCGCGGCGTTGTTAAAGGGCTGCGCGGAAATATCGGTGTGCGCGACGGCAAAGGTGCATACACGGCGCGGCATAGGCGGCCTCCTTGTTATTGTATGAAATGCCCCGGGCGGTGTTGCGCGGGGCTTGTCTCCAGTATACCATGGCGCCGCGAAGCGGCCTCGACAAAACCGCATTCACTGCGGTTTTGCATGGTTCAATGTTCTCAAGCCCTGTGCGCGAAAGCGCATCAGCGCACGAAGAGCGCGCGGCCGCGCAAGCGGCGGGCTTGAGGTTATTATACCATATTTCCGGCTGTATGTTATGCTTTCTGTTCATATTTGTCAGAAAACAGCAGCCTTATGCCGTTGTGGGCGCGGCTGCGGCGGGGAGGGGAAAATGACGGTGCGGGGCGGCGAAGCCATGGCCGCGAAGCGGACGGCCGCCCAGGGGGCGCGCAGCGAAATGCCGCTCCCGATTTTGCGCGGCAACTCCAAAAGGTGGGGCCGATGACCGGCCAGCCCGGTTTTGCCGCAGGCGAAATGCGACCGAACGGGAGCAAGGGCCGGGGTGAAAGCGGAAGCCGCGTGTGGGAAAAGAGGAAGGCCCCCGCTTTCGCGGGGCTGATTACGAGTCTCCGACGGCCTACTTTCTTAGCATTAAGAAAGTAGGCAAAGAACGTTAGGGGGCGTTCCGCTACGCTAAAAAAATTGAATTTCAAATTCCATAACAAATTCAATTTTTTCTTCACGCTTCGCTCCGAGGCCCCCTAAGACCCCCAACGGCAAAAGAGGACTGATTTTTCGGAATCTTTCTTAACAGTAAGAATGACATGCGAAAGATTCTTATCGAAAAATCTGATTGTGAATTTACCCGCGCCTTACAGGCGCGAGAGACTTTTGCAACAGTGTGCATCATTTGTTCCGCCCTTCAGTTTTATATTCCAACTGAATACGAACTATATTCTCTCTATTGGAAATAAAATTCCCTTTGCTCACGCTCTGCCGGCGGAAGAGGAAGAACAGGAACGGAGTATTTTTCTGTGACACTCTCGCATCCGAAGGATGCGGGTAAATCAAAATCCAGATTTTCCGGGAAGCGCCCGTCATGTCATTCTTACTGTTAAGGGCGCGGCGGAAAATCGTTCCTTATTTGCCGTTGGGGGGCCGGGGGCCTCGGAGAGAGGCGTGAAGAAAAATCATGATTTGATACGGAATTTGAAATCATGATTTTTTAGCCGAACGGAACGCCCCCGGTGTTCTTTGGTTACTTTCTTAACATTAAGAAAGTAACGCCATCGGCAGATTTCGTAATCAGCCCCGCGAAAGCGGGGGACTTTCCTCTTTTCCCACACGCGGCTTCCTGTTCCCGCCCCGGCGGAGGCAACGACCGACCGAGCGGTTTCGCGTAGCGAAATGGAGCCGAACGGCGACAAGCGCCGGATATTCCGAAGGAGGTTTCTATGAAGGATCTTTTTGAAGGCGTGTATCTCAAGCACCAGAAAAACGGCGAGAGCATCTGTTTCATTGCCGGGCGCGCGGGGGAAACCCGGTTCGTCCAGGTGATCACCAACGGGACCGTCCGGCAGTACGACGGGGCGCAGGGCTTCTGCTTTGGGGAGGAGGGCGTGGCGGCCGAGCTGCCCGGCGTGCAGGGCGCGTTGCGCTACGGCCCGCTGTCGCCGCTCAGGACGGACATCATGGGGCCGTTCCGCTTTCTGCCGATGCAGTGCAGCCACAGCGTATACAGCATGGCGCACACGCTGGCGGGCGGGTTCACGGTGGACGGCCGATTCATCGACCTGACGGGCGGGACCGGATACATTGAGGGCGACCGGGGCAGCGCCTTTCCACGGGACTACCTGTGGGTACAGTGCAACGATTTTGCGCAGCCGTGCAGCGTGATGGCCTCTGTCGCGCATATCCCGTTCTGCGGACGCTCCTTTACAGGGTGCATCTGTGCCGTTGTGTACCGCGGCCGTGAATACCGGCTGGCCACCTACCGGGGCGTGCGCATCGTGGAGGCGTCGTCCCGCAGGCTTGTGCTGCGGCAGGGCAGGTATCTGCTGGAAGCGTCCTTCGCGGCGCGGGAGGCACATCCGCTGCGCGCGCCCCGAACAGACGGCATGACGCGGACCATCCGTGAGTGCAACCGCGCCCGGGCACGGTTCCGCTTTTGGGAGGGCGGCGGCCTTGTGTTCGACCTGTGCAGCGAAAACGCCAGCCTCGAGTGCGAGGAGGCTGTGCCGGACGGCGCAAAAAGGCGCGGCGCACTGCTGTAAAACGCCGCTTGTGGGAAAAAAGGAAGGCCCCCGCGAAAGCGGGGGCTTTTGGCCGGGAATAAAAAGTTTATCACATGGAAAGGAAAGGCCCAAAATAAAAAGAAGTCTGCTCCCGTCCCGTAAGGAGCAGACTGCATTTGGTGTGCTGCAAATTTGAAAATGGCTCAATCTCAAAGCCTTTTGCGCCTTGCGCCGGGGCCAGAGGGAAGCCGCAGCGAAAGCTTTGCCGGCCCAAAGCAGCCAGGCGGTGTATTAAGTGGAGTGAAAGCAAAACGTATTGCGCGCTTATAGCGTGAGGCTTCCGGCTTCCTTGCCGGCGATGGCGAAGGCGAACAGCGCGCCCTTGTCCACCGCAGCAAAGTAGCCGGTGCGCGCATATTGGTCTGCGTAGTTTTTTTCGATTCGGCCCAGCGCTTCCTTCAGCTGCAGCATAGCCGCAAATTCGTGCTTGCAGCTGCAGCTGCAAAAGCAGGAGCAGATAAGGCCGCTGATCGTACCGTCCCTGTATTCGAACTCAACCTCGTATGCCGTGCTGCCTTCAACGATGGCGTAGCCTTTGCTGCCGTCAAGGCTGATGTATCGGACCCGGTTCTCCGTGTAGTAGTTGTGCCCGCGCTCTGCGATGCCGGCGCTTACATTCATTCCCCAGAGGTCATCCAGACAGAATGCGGTATCATCGCTGCCGCTGACGAACGCATCGTCCTCCTTTGCCGGCGCCTTGTACCAGGTGACAACCTTACTACCCGGCAGCGCCGCTCTGTCGAACGTGACGAAGTGGCTGCCTGCCATAAAAAAACGACCGTTGACCGCAGTGTCCGCTACTGCGATCACGCGCTTGTAGTCGGATACTTTGATTTTAAAATTATAGCTGACCTGGGTGACGCGGCCGCGCATACCTTCCAGCTTGCCGTCCACATAGACCGTATCGCCGCAATGCAGGTCAAACTGGTCGTTGTAATAGGCCAGATTCATATTGCGTTCTGCAAAGTACACCTGTACCATTGATCTGCGCGGGGCTGCTGCCGGCTCCGGCACAGCGGATTTGGACTCCATGCGCTTATTTTCGAGAAACTCTGCTGCAAAACCAATTTTGAATGCCACAGCCGCTTCCTCCTTGAGAATGGTTTTCGGTTCTTTCGGATACCATTTTACAACAGCAGGTGTCCCATAAAACGGATTTTGCAACGCCGCTCTAACACAAAAACGTCATTTGGACGCCTGCAATCTCCCGTTTGCGGGAAGCGATCGCACGGTTTCGCTGGAGGCGAAACGGCGGGCGCCGGGGCAGAGGGGGAGGCCTTAGCCCAGCAGCGCGTCGTCACCGTTTTCGCTTTCATCCCCGTCTTCCTCGTCCATGGGCTGCCATGCCTGCCCGAACTTTACATCCTTGAAAAGCGCCGTCAGCCCGGTGATCTGCTTGAGGCGAAGGATCTCGTCTTTGTCCATGCCGAGATGCTTTGCGATCCATGCGTCGGAACGGCCCAGCTCGTGAAGCTCCTTGACGATGTTGCTCATCAGGTCCACGTCGTGGCTGCCCCTTGCCCGGTTGTGGCGGATGGTGCTGGCCATCCGCTGGTCCAGCGGCTTGTCGATGACCGAAACCGGCAGCACGCCGCCTTCGCGCTCGTAGATGTCGGGATGCTCCAGCATCACCCGGTAACGGTGGAACCCGTCCACGATCACATAAATGTCCTGGCTTTTGGCGTAATAGCACACGATGGGCATGGTGTAGCCGTCCGCCCTGATGCTTTCGTACAGCAGGCGCATTTCGGGCGGGGCCACGGCGTTGGGGTTGTATGTGTTCGGCCGCACCTTTTCGATGGGTACGGGAATGACATGGTAGACCGGGCTTTTATACGCCATTTTCCATCGCCTCCACGCTTTTGTATTTCTTGCGGATGATATCAATGCGCCGCTGCTGCTGGCGCGTCAGGCCAAAGCCCATGAAGCGGCAGTTGTGGTCGTTTTTCAAAATGCAGTAGCACATCCGCTTCCAGCTGGGAATGTCCTTTGACGATTTGATGTCGTCCGTATCGTCGGGGATGGGGCCTGTGAAAATGATGCGGGACTTTTTGTCGCGGGTATAATTGGAGACGCCGTTCCGCAGGATGGGGTAGCCGTGGGCCTCCAGCTCACGGATGACGGCTTCGTCCAGCCCGCCGCCCGTTTCGTGCCAGAACTGGATGGACGTTCTGAATTTTTTGACGTAATTGTTGCGCAGGCGGGCGGGCAGTGTGTCCAGCAGGAACTGGGTGTAGGATTTCCATGTGTGCCCCTCGGGAAGCGTGATGTTCCGGTAGCCCATCGCCTTGGTATGGCCGTAGATCGCGGCAAAATTCGCTCCCTGCACGCGCCCCACCAGCTTTGTCCAGACCTCGGGGTCGATGACGCGGTACAGGTTGAGCGAATCCTTGGAATAGTCATTGAACGGCGAGGCCACGCGCATCTGCGAGGGCTTGAGGCCGGCCATGTAGTACAGGTCGTACAAGCGGTTGTAATCGTAGCCGAACCGGTAATTGGCGTGCCATATATCGCTGGTGGACCAGTCGTACAGGGGCGACGCGCACCAGACGTCCTTGAACTGCTTGCTGATCCAGCATTCGCCCTTGTAGCCGAATTTCTTGTTTAAAAAGCCGCTGTACCGCTGCAGGGATTCGTCCGCCCGGATGCCCAGCAGACAGACGGTTTTCCGGCCGCCGTGTGAAATGCGGTACCATCTGCCGAACTGCTTGGCAAGGTCCTCCTGATGCATGCGGTAGCGGTAGGTCGATATGGGGTTGTTTTCCAGGTTGACGACGTATTCCTTTTGCGGCATTTCCCGCACCCAGGCGTCCCGGCGGGTGTCGTCCCAGGGGTACCAGTACATTTCGTAGCTGCTGAGCGCGGTGCGCGTGGCCATGGGCAGGCAGACCCAATAAGGCTCCACACGGCCCTTGATGCGCTCGAAGGTGCGTTCCACATATTCCGTCGTCACAGTGTACTGCGCTTCGAAATCCTGATGAAAAACGCCCAGCGCCTTTTGGGGGAAGCAGCGGTCCCGGTAATCCAGCACCAGATTCAGCAGCAGGCCGCTGTCCTTCCCGCCGGAGAAGGAGATATAGATATTGTCGAACTCCTCAAAAATGAATTTCAGCCGTTCCAGAAAGGCTTCGTATACGTTTTGCTTTAAATGTTGCTTGATCATAACCACCATGCTCCAAGAGTGAGAGCGCGCCGCGGGCATGCGGAACGCAGGCGCCGCTCCGGGGGGACTACATTCGACAGTCTTATACATTTAAGGACAAAAATTACCAAAATTTTCTTCTATTATACTACGTGTTCCGGATTTTGTCACCCGCTGCGGCGCCGCGCGGACAGCCGCAGCGGAGAGCTTTCGGGACGGGAACAAAAAGGCTTATGGAAAAGGAAAGCCCAAAATGAAAAGCAGACTGCTCTTTACAAGAGCAGTCTGCTTTTGGCGTGCTGTAAATTTGAAGACGGTTTAGAAATCAATTTCATATTCAAAGAATTTTCGCGCTTCGCTCTGGACCTCGCTGGCAATTGTAGTGTTGCCGCAAATCTTCATGGATTTTAATGCTGCGTCGATTTTAATGGCATCGCTTTCTTTTATTCCAGATGAGTTGCTAAGCTTCAGAGTGTATTTCTGGTGTGTCAATGGCGAAGCTTTATCCATTCGCAGGGAAATCAACGTTTGAATGGCAGGTTCTCTTTGCAGATAATGGAGTTCCGGTGGCATGGGGGCGTGACCGGGAAAATCCAGTTCAGCAGCAATTTCCACAGTAGCCACTGCAGTGGAAGCAAGTTCATGTTCTGCATCTACATCGGCGTGGTCCCCTGCTGCCCTTGCCTTCGCGCTGCCTTTTTGCTTTTTCTTGGAAAAGGTTGTTTTTTGCTCTTTGAAAGTTACTCTAAAATGTTTTGCGCCCAAATCCTGTGCAATTTTTTGCAGTTCGTTGACTCGGGCAGTTTTTAAATAACTGAAATAATCATCCATGGCGATATAACAGTCGCGGTCACTGGGGTCAACATAGTAAATATCGTTATCGGTGTCTGGATAAAAGGTCAGCCCAAAAGTACCGATTTTATCTCGGAAAATATTGACGACCTTCAAATCTTTTTCTTTCGAGAAATAGCCCACAGAACCTTTGCAAACTTCGCTTTCTGCACGTCTTTTGTCCATCTCGGTAATGCGGACAAGCTTTGGCAGCAAGAAATCCGCGCCGTCCAAATTTTCTGCGAAAATAGGCTGAAGCGTTTTTAATTCCAATTCCCGATTTTTCGTTTGTGCAATATCTTTTATAACTGCAACGGTTCCTTTTACAGAGGCATTGAGGGTCTCTGCAATTATGGATGCATCTTTTAAATTAAGCTCGCCATCATCATTTTGGTCAAGAGCTGTTTTCACTTTATTCGTCGTTTTATTCAGAAAATCTGCAGCACGTTTTCTGTTTTCTGCTGCGAATACACCCAACTCTATTTTTTTGTTTTCCATTCAGACACCCTTTCAAAGTTTTTTCACAAAAAAGGCTGTAAAATTCGCGAGGCGTCTTTCTGCCTTCCTCAAAATGTATGTATTTGTTTCCATTATAAATAAAAAAACGCAAATCGCAAGAAGCCTCAAACATAAAAGTGGAAACGCGCAAGCATGCGCTGCTGGCCTTATCCCCGCCCGCACACAGGGCGAGCCATGCCGCGCGGCGAACGCCGGGGCGCATTCGGTAAATGCTTGCATGCCGCGAATCCGGGACACGTTTTGAAACGTTATTACCGAATACCCGACTTGCCCATTCAGGCGTATCAGGAAATATGGTTTGAAGCAGCTAACGCTGTGCCCCGATATTTTTCCCGTCTGGACACACAGCGCGAAAAAGCGCAAAGCCACAGGAGGGAAAACGGCATAAAAGAGCGGGCAGCTTTTACGCTGCCCGCTTTGTGCTTTTATTCAGCCTTGCGCAGTTCCTTGATGGATACCGTATGATTACGCACGACCGTTTCCAGTG
>OHAD01003572.1_pt1 | contig 9868 bp, 9 predicted proteins | sample 1577011 | NCBI WGS metagenome assembly OHAD01 (sample SAMEA3541510, study PRJEB24748) | human gut metagenome | biome: human gut; feature: human-associated habitat; material: faeces | place: China | collected 2012
GATCTAGGTACAACGAATATCGCTTTCTCCCCAGACCTAATCGCAAACAGCATGTTCGATTTCGCTTACAAAGGATTTATCGCTAGTTTCAACTCGCAAGTAGTAGGCCGCCAATACATAGACAATTCAAGCAGCAAGGATCGTTCCATCGATCCCTACTTTATCAATAGCCTACGTATCGGTTACGCCTTCCAGCCTAAGTTCATGAAAGAAATAACCCTAGACGTGACTATCAACAACCTCTTCAACGAGAAGTACGAGACCAACGCATGGGTATACTCTTATATCGAAAACGACACACGTAAAAAGGATGACGGTTATTTCACCCAAGCCGGCACGAACGCCATGGCCAGGATCACCTTCAAATTCTAACTTAATTTTCAATTACTAAAATGGTTTGGCTAGAATACTTCGGAGTAATAACCGGTCTACTCTATCTCTTTCTAGAGATTAAACAACATAAGGCCATGTGGGTGGTGGGATTCCTCACCTCCCTCGTGTATGTATTTGTCTTCCTGTCCGCTAAGATCTATGCGGACATGGGATTGCAAACCTATTACGTAGGAATCAGCATATACGGTTTCTATCAATGGACCCGGAAGAAACATGAGATACACACGGAAAACGACAGTCTTCCCTCCGACCGTATCCTATACACCCATCTGAGCCTTCCGCTTTTCGTGGGGATTATCGGAACATTGGCCGTTGTATTCGCCATCTTATGGTATCTCCTTCATCAATTCACGGACTCTCCCATCCCCGTAGGCGATGCGTTCACCACGTCGGTAGGCATTGTCGCTACTTGGATGCTGGCAAGGCGAATTATCGAGCATTGGATTTTTTGGGTAATCGTAAACCTCGTTTCCGTATATCTTTATTACCTTCGGGGCTTGTATCCGACGATGCTACTCTATTTTTGCTATGCGACACTAGCCATAGTAGGCTATTACAATTGGCGGAAGAAAGGGGAAGAGTTTTGAATTATGAATTTTGAATTATGGGAGATAATATGGAAAGTCTGGAAGGAGGATGTGTGATCGTAGCGAATGGGAGATTTCCTTCCGCTGAGTTACCCTTGAGATTATTAAAGGAAGCGAAAACGATTATCGCTTGTGATGGAGCCGTAAAGACACTTTATGAAAAGGGTATTCATCCGGACGCTATCGTAGGAGACTTGGACAGTATACCCGCCGACCTGCGCAAACGCTACGCAGACCGAATCCACCATGTAGAGGACCAAGAGATCAACGACCTCACCAAATCCGTCCGTTTCGCCCATACCCAAGGCTATCGAGAAGTTCTTATATTAGGTGCTACCGGATTGCGTGAGGATCATACATTGGGAAATATATCCCTTCTTATGGACTATGCCCACTTATTCAAGCGGGTGGAGATGTTATCCGACTATGGCCTTTTCACTCCTATCTTAGAAACAACAACCTTCGCTTCTTATCCGGGACAACAAATCTCCATTTTCGTTCTTTATCCCGAAGGGGAGATTAGTACGGAAGGACTCCGTTGGCCCATTCGCCGACGAAAGCTCACCTCATGGTGGCAAGGAACTCTCAACGAGGCTTTGGGAGACCAATTCACTGTCACTCTCTCCCCGGATTGCCGGGTAATCATTTACAGGGAGGCATCCCATACAAAAGAATAGTCCTGAAAAGTATCACTACTTTCCAGGACCCTTACATCCCTCAACTTTACATGCTTAAATAAGAAGCGTTCGCTTCCTTATCAAGCAGATAATTTTTTTAACTCATTCTCTTTCCATTCGGAAAAACCTTCTACCCTATCCCTTATCTGGAACTGTAGCTTATCGTCGGCAACCAACTTCAGCACAGCCGTGGGAGAAAGCGGCAAATACATATCATTCACGGCGAAAAAAGCTTTCAGTAAGACCACATCATAGTCGCTGCGGATCACTTCTTTCTTTAATACAACCGGTACCTCCATCTGAGTCAGATAATAGGCTGAACGTTCGTATGCGCACCAAGCATCTCCTTCCAGATACAGATAGACATTGTTTGGATTATCTACCTCATGAGGCAGAACCAACTCTACTACATCTGATGCTTGTTCCATATAAAAGAAATTATTATTAATATTTGTCTTCATGACATTTACAAATTAAGTGCCTTCTGCCCTATACCTAGGGAGGAATAGCTATCATTTTACAGCGTTGAAACTATCAAATACCGCATTATCCTCTATTTTCTTGCGCAATTCCTCTAAATTTATCGCCGCGGCCTTTACACCCATATCCTGAGCCTGCTTCAATAGGGTCTCCGCTTCTGTCAAATCACCGGTCAACATACTTAACACTCCTTTTGCGTGAACCGCCTCCGGAGCGTTCCCCGCCTTCGCCAAATAGTTCTTAGCGGAAGCATAATCACCCTTGCCCATAGCGATATTCGCGGCGTTAAGATTCGCTACCGGATCATTCGGGAACATACGGACAGCAATATCAAATACATTATCATATTCGTCACTACCGATCTCATAGCTGTTAGCCACCGCGAACATCTCCCCTAAACTTAGCTGTTGCGGACGAGTCTTGATGATCTCACGCCCCTCATCCACCGTAAACTCACGCACCGTATAATCAATCTTATATTCCGAACGACGTAACGAAGGGAAAATATCTTTCAACACATAACGGAAAGCGGCGCCACCACCCAAGGCACGTAACTTAGCCTCCTTGCGATCCGGATCATCCGAGCTATCGATAATCGCCAATACCTCGCTACGATTCGGCACATTCGGATCGGCCTCTACCTTTTCCTTAAAACCGACCCAATCTTCCGGTTCCGAGCTCATCGTGAAAAAATCAGCCTTGAAGTCATTCTTCTGGCGGATATAGTCACGTAACGCTTTGACACGATTATCCGCCAATTTCTTATTACTAGCGTAAGAGCCTTCCGGTGAGGCATATCCTTTCAGTACGATACCTGTCGGTTTCACGTTCTTATCCTCTGTAACGGTACGGATCGTATTATTGATCTTCGCCAACTCCACCGCATTATTACGGAAATCAGGAAGAATCTGATATTTACCCACTTGGAAGTCCAAGAAAGCCGTACCAACTTCCGCACGATGCTTCTCCGTCTCTGCCATCGGCGTGATATAAGAGAATGTAGGCTGAACCTCATAGCGCTTATCCGGACGACGACGAATCTTGTCCGCGATCAATAACGGACTACCGGCCTCTTCCTTACCGCAACCGCATAGATTCGGGTCTAACACGACACGTGCGTCTTTCATCCAATCCTCAAAAGGCACGGCGGTTTTATAACTTACCACTTGATCTTCCTTCCCGGCTTTCAAGATAGTATAATGAGGTACGTCGTTCAAATTATCCAAGGCGACCTCACGGTTATATACTTTCTGGCGGATACGTCCGTTCACCAAAATAGAAGGAAGCCCCTCTTTTTGCGAAGCCGATTCCAAGACGGGGGTCAGTTCCAAATAGCTACGGGATTTCACCGCATCGCTACTTACCGTCACCACGGCATCGATATATACCGAGTCGCCCTTCTGTACCACGTCGTTACAAATCACTTTAACCCCATCCGAGGCAGTCTGTCCCATGATTGCCGGAGACACGACGGCCATCATAGCCGCCATCATATATGCATTTATCTTCTTGTTCATCGCTTGGGTCATTTAATAAAGTAAATAATAGAAATAGCGGCTTTCGTAACCCCGAAATAATCTTTCGTATCGCTTTTCAATACGGTTCCGCAAGTGGCACAAGGATATTTATCATAATCCAGATGCGCCCAACCAATACCCAACACGGCTTCCATGCTCCACCGATCGCTTAACAACCACTGATAACCATAAGAGAGTCCAGCGCCATACAAATTACCTTGATAACGGTGATTCTCCATATTCTTGCTCAAGAACTTTAGGCCTCCAACATTGTAATCCGCATAATGCGCATGCAAGCCGAAGAAATGTCCATTAAACTTCTCACACAACCAATAACGAGCTTCTGGTTGTACCAGCCAATGTTTCATACGAGCCTCATCACCAAACTTCCATCCATTATAGTTGCCGGATAGATCCAGCGACCATTTTTTAGCCAAGCCAACCTCTACGCCCAAGTTGATCGTAGCAGTCGCATCATAGAGCAAGTTCGACTTCACCGCGAACTTCTGGCCGTAAACGCCTGTCGTAGCTACCAAGAGCAGGACTAGGAAAAGAATTCTCTTCATATCGAATATTTTTTCGTTTTTATTATACATACGTGAATGCCTTCACTTCGACGAGCTCGCATTCAACTGTTTAAGTAATAATTTACCGGGCTTAAACTTCACGCTTTTACGAGCTCTTATCATATAAGCCACCCCATTCTTAGGATTTCTGCCGATCCGTTCGGTTTGTTCCCAAGCGGAGAACGTCCCAAAGCCCAATAGCATCAAAGAACCATCACTTTCCAAAGCCTCTGTCGTAGTCTCTTCCCAAGCTTGAACAAAGCGCATTGCCTCCGCTTGCGTAACCGACATTTTATCAGCCAATGTTTTCACGAGTTCTCTCCTATTCATCCCTTTCACTTTTAATTTGCATCACAAAAATAGATTATAACATTTCTTAGCACGATAGGTGTGAGTTTCAACTTTAAAGGGTAAACCTACCAACTATCCTTGATTGATAAGAACACCTATTCATTTCAAAGAAGGTGATAGGAACACCGACACTTTATAAAGACAGCAAGGGGCAGACTTGTGTAAGCCTGCCCCTTATCAGTCATACTGTATTTATCAGACTCGGATTCTATTAACACCATCAATCCGCATCATCCACTTCTAATTCTTAATCTCCTCCTTGCGGATAAGGTTCTCAAGGTCATTCACCTCCTCCAAGGAAAACCCCGTAGATTGGGCGATCACAGCCGGATCCGCCCAAAAGTCTTACCTGTTTGCTCGTTTGCCAGAACCACGTCCGTTCGCCATGAAGGGAACTCGGGAAGGCTGAAGTTCAAAAGGTAGATTCCATATACCGGGAGCAGGTCGTATTTCCGCTCCGGGCCCTTCTCTCCTTGACGGGAGATCATACGGCAAATATAGTAAAAACTGCATCACCTCACGCTCGTCGTACAAGGCGGCCTTGAAGCCACTATCCAACATGATATTCACGTAATGTTCCATAGTTCGTATGGGTTTTGATTGATTAATACTTGACAACGTATCTATGCCGTAAAGGTAAGGACTATTTTCCGAATAAAAAATCTCGTCTAGATAAAATAAGCCATTCATAACACCAACTGTACAATTGGGCATCATAAGCGGTTGTGAATGGGCATTCTTACACTGTTATACCCCAGCCGTAAGCCTATTTTTTTCTTGCGTATTTGGAGGCTAGCCGTAAATTGGGCGGAAAAAAGGATTCTCCGGGAGTTAAGGATACAAAGTGTTAGATTGATTTCAGTTAAATAGAGAGAGACACAGCATGATGCTGTGTCTCTACAATTAGATATATATTAAAACCGTTTTTCGCAGCAATTGATTCTACTTTTTCTGGATTTTAATTCTATTTGTAATTATCTTTTACACAACGGATAAATCCAGTATATCCAGTCTTCTCCACTAAAGAAATATGTTCGTTAGCAAGCAACCGATAAGCATGTTGTCCGGATTTTCCATTTTTAGCAATGCCACTATATGAAGTACGAGCAAAAACGGTTTGGCCTTTTAAGCCATTAAATTCATTTTTCTTATATGATCCATATGCACTCGCATCAGTTCCAACTAGATAAATAACAGACAATTCCGCTTGATTCGGCATACGCCAACCATGCTCATTCATTATACGATTACATGGATTCGTAAGATTTGTTTTTGCCTTCCATGTTCCACCAACTTGATTGCTTGACACACTTCCCCTAACAATACAAAAAGACTTATAAACCCTGTTTATATCATTATCACGTTCATTATGTGGGTCCAATTCATTCATGGAAGGAGCCGGTTTTAATGAATTTGCATTCAAATAGTCAAACGTAACAGTAAGTGCCTTAGGATCAACAGAAGATATTTTGAAAAGCGTTTCAGGTGCCTTTTTTCTATCTAAATTATTCTCATCCATTCCTTTCATATTCAAATCTCGTATACACCGATAGTTTCGTATCTTTCCTGTCGTATGACTATCATCATTACCTATTGTAATTCCTTCTTCTGCCCAAAACACAACTTTGCCATCATTATTACTTGGTATATAATGATATTTAGCTGGAATATTTTTAGCAAAACCCTCTTTTACCCAATCATCTATATTAAAAAGTGAAGATTCCGCAGATAAAGACGAGCGCCCCAGCCATAAAGATATATATTGCCCAGAAGAGGCCAAATACCATTTTTTCTCTTTTGAGTCTATCACTCCATCCCCATTCTCATCTCGATTTCGTTGCAAACAAGCATAATACGCATTTTTATAATCGTCCTTCATCTGATTAGAGTTACTTTCTTTTGAATAATCCAAAAAAGTGCTCCAACCTTTACCACTAAAGTCTGGTAGATTTAAACGGCCATAAGCAATATCCTTGATTTTACTTGGATTAGTTGTTGTATTTAATAATCCGGTCTCGTTTATAGTCTCAATCCCCCAAGCGTTATAATCTTCTCCTTTGTTTAAATCATATATTGTCTGGATAGAATGTTGTTTAATCACGAACGAGGCATCTGAAGTAAGAGTACTATTTCCTCCAGATGTCTGTTTCTGTGTTTTATCCATAATAAAGAATTCACGATCAAGTGTATTAACAAACTCTGGCCACATTATACTTTGATAATAATACTCATTCACAAAACAAACAAACTCGATAGCTCCCTCATTTGTGGGAGCTAGAAGAGAATTCTCTCCTTTTGCCCATTTATTCAACTCAGTCAATAATTCTTCAACAGAAAGCAATTCACTCACGTGCTTCTCATCAGGATATTTATAGGTTTCTTCTACAGGCACATCTTTTAGAGATTTAAAAGAAACCCAATTTTTTGACTCCTCCTTTAATTCCGAGAATTCTGTTAATTGGAAATTAGTCAGAGGATCTTTTACGTAAACTCTCAAATCTGTAGTTTTAAAATCCGATTTATGAAACGTTATTTTTCTTGCCTCAAAATGAGCGTCTAATTGAATTGATTTTCCTTCTCCCGAAACCGTTACATCTCCTTCTTGCCGCCAAACATTATTATCGGTAGCTGTAACTTCCGTTTTTATACTTTCAACTCCTTCTATCTGAATATTATATGTATAATTCATATTACGCTTTGTTGAAAAATCTTTATGATCAACCTTATCGCTACTCCCCGCTCCTAAACCTAAATGAATACAATATACAACTTCCGCACTCGTTTCTTTTCCGTCTGTATCTTTTGCGTAGTAAGAACCTTTCAATAATACGTACGTAGCCGGCTTATCGACATATGTGAACACTCTTCCTTCCGGGGGTGAATTTCTTAAAGACCCTTTCGATAATTTTTCACGATCATCCGCAGAATTACAACCCTCTTTTCCATTAGCTATATTTTCAGGCATATAAAAAGTAAAAAATCCTTCATCTCTTGAGATTGTCAATTCCTGAGTTGAATAAGAAACAATCTCTTCTGAAGTAGAACCTTCCCATACATTTACCTTTTTAGGAACTTCACAAACTTGGTAACTTTTCAATTTAAATTCCCGGCCATCTGCCACTTCAATTTTAAAAGTCACCTTAGCCGCTACTCGCTTTAAGTAAATTTTGCCTTTCTCAACCAATGTCCCATCCACTTTGACAGTACAATAATCTTTTGTATCATCCTCATTATTCCATAATCCACTTACCAATGAGGTAGTATTCGCAAACTGGACCGCTTTATCTCCTCCAACTTCCGCTAAAAGAGAAGTCAAATCAGATTTTGAAGGATGATTATTTCCCAACCACGACTCTAATCTTTCCGAAAGTCCCGGAAACATATCATAATCCACATTTCCTATCGCAAAAATCCGTTGTTCTCCGGACAAGGTAGAGAAAGATATGGTAGATCCGGAAAGTTCCGTATACTTTTGAGCGGTTATAAACTCATCATTATCCTTTTTAAAGGAAAACACATATAAATCAGCAACACCACTATCAGAAAAAGCCTTTGTCTCAATCTTACCGCTCATAGGAATCGTCACAGATAATTTCACCACCGTAGGGATACCTTCTTCTACTTCTGTTCTTTGAGCCAGATACTCATCGTTTGTGCAAGCGCTTAGGATTAATAATCCTAATAAAAACATAATATATTGTTTCATCATCTTGATTTTTTAGCCATTAGACATACTTTCTATTTATTCAAAAGGGTCAAGAGCGACATTCTCGTTCCCAACCTCTTCTAAAATCCATTCTATTTCCGTAGAAGGTTCATATAGACCTTTTATCTCGTAATAGTTGCCCTTTATAAACTTATTGGCAGGAAAAGAAAAACTTTTTATCTCTGACCCATTTTGTTGTACACTCAATAGAATATTTTTATTCGCGTCACTAATTTCATACGTATAGAACGTCGTCGGCTTATCTTCCGAAGGGTAAGTCAATGCCTCGAAAACTCCATTTTCCACAGAAGAGGTATTAAAAATAGCGACTTGCGAACTAGCATTTAAGCCTTCCACATTTATTAATGAGAATTGATCGTTAATCAAGTCATTGTTATTCTTATTATAGATCCCTTTATATTCTATTTTAGCACTTAGCTGAATCAATAAGACTCTAATAGCTTCATTAGTCCCATTATATTTTAAAGTAGTATTCGATTTTCCTATTTTCACCAACTGAGAAGATTGAAAAGATGTTGTTTGTATTGTTTTTGAGGTATAATCAGCATAGGTAGCACAGTCGTTAAATAATGAATTATCCGCATTTGCCACAACCAACACCGACACCGCTTTATCTTCCTTGCCGAATGTACGCACACCAACCAACCCCAATTCATAACCCGATAGATTATCGATAGCTTTCATATCTCCCATATTCGCAAAATCCTGAAAATGGATACGATTTCCATCCGTGTCAAAAACAGCCACATGGCAATTCTGAATCATGATTTCCTCTGTAGTGGCATATTTGTAATTAGGAGCCGAAGCCTTCGTCTGTATATCCCCCATCAATAAAACTAAAGACATATCTAAAGTCTGAGAATCTATCGGCTCTTCGGAGGAGCAGGCAGATAATCCACCCAATAAGCCCAACGTCAACATAAATAAAATTACTTTCAATCTCATAGCTCAATATTTTTATTTATTACCCTATTATTTAAAATGTAAACTCAAATTCATGATCCTTATCAAAAATCCAATCCTGTGTCACACACTGCACCGTTACATCAACAGTAGCATTCCTAAGCGTCACCTCTAACTTATACAGATAACCAGCCCATACAGCTATACTAGGATCAGAAGTCTCACTCAAACGGGACTTTATCGGGAAGCTACAACTTCCTGTTTCTCCATTATTATACACATAATCAATCTTCAATGTTGTTGGCTGACTAGATGAGGTATTTTCATAGCTATACAAACGTTCTGTAGTGCCATTAACGGATTGCATTCCGTATAATTTCTCACCAGAAGAAACCTCACCCGCTACTTGACCTATAGTCTTAGAATTCAGCAAAGATAAACCTTTGATTTCCACATTATCATACTCAGTCCCATCAGACTTTAGAATCTTAAACTGCTGCAACATGATAGCCGCCGTACGTTGGATAAGTTTTACCTCGACAGGCGTATTAGCGGGTTGATCCAAACCCAGAATCTTCTCGGATATGTTCACGTAGACACCTCCTTTATTATCCGGGTAGGTTCCTCCATCTCCCTTTGCTATTTCAGTTTCCCCTACTTTTACAAA